>Ga0075423_10002537_pt1 | contig 16613 bp, 14 predicted proteins | sample SoiMethybrSBSTD2_FD_80114 | JGI IMG/M metagenome (GOLD analysis project Ga0075423, IMG submission 80114) | Bulk soil microbial communities from a Populus tree surrounding site in Tennessee, USA - Soil MetaG P. TD hybrid SBSTD2 | ecosystem: Environmental > Terrestrial > Soil > Tree plantation...
CAGCCGACGCCGCAGAAGGGACATACTGTCGTCGTTTCGGTCGCGCCCTTGGTTTTGAGCGACGGCGCCGCCGGCGCGCACGCCGATTGCGACAGCGCGCCGAGCGCCGCGGCGCCGGTGGTTACGCCTTTTAGGAACTGACGGCGTGTCGGATGAAGCGGCGCAGGATTTTCCTGAGCGCCCGCCCTCCGGTCCTTGACGTCATCGCTCATTTCGCCTCCAGCGTATGAATAGACAGATGTACCCGATTCTTGATGATCTCTTCGTATCTCTTGTCACCTGGTTCGGTCTATTGGACCTTGGTCCAATGCTGGCGGCTCAAGGCTTCGCGGCTTGGGCTGGCGATGCCGTTTTGCCATCGCGCAAGACGACCTGCCCTTTTCTAGAGAAATCGATGGATTCCCCGAGGATTCGCGCCGCCTCCTGCGGCGCGTGAAAGCCGGTCGAGTTTTCCGCCTCGACGAAATCGAGATAGAACTGGGCCTTGCGCTGGAAGCCCTGCGCCGCCGCGAGTTCTTTGTCGCTCTTGCCCCCGCCCTTGGCGGCTTTTAGGTCCTTGATCAAATCCACCAGCGCGTCCATCGCCACATTGCGCAACTCGTAGGTGCGTTGCTGAATGGTCTCGACCCGGCCTTTGAGCTCTTCTTCCGACCATTTGTGGCAGGTCTGGCAGGCGCGGTTGATATTGAGCACCGGGCTGCGCACGTGATGGTCGCTGATTTTCAGCGCGCCTTCGCGCTTGTAAGGCATATGACAGTCGGCGCAGGTCACGCCCGAGCGCGCGTGGATGCCTTGATTCCACATCTCGAACTCCGGATGCTGCGCCTTGAGAACCGGGGCGCCCGTGTCCGCGTGTGTCCAGTCCTTGAACTACGCCTCGTCGTAGTAGGCCTGGATCTGCTCGACCTTGATGCCCTTCGCCCATGGGTAGACGAGCCGCTTCTCGGGCCCTTTGAAATAATATTCGACGTGGCATTGGCCGCAGACGTAGGCGCGCATCTCCTGCCGCGTCGCGTCCCGGTTGACGTCGTAGTCCTTAATTCCTTGAGAAACCTTCAGCGCCTGGATGCCCTCGATAAAGCCGGGGCGTGTGACCCGGAGCTGCATCGTCGTCGGGTCGTGGCAGTCGATGCACGCCACCGGATGGTTGACGAGCTTGCGCGCCTCGAAGAACGGCATCTGATTGAATTTCTCGAAGCCGGCGATGAGATTGCCGTTGCCCGCCTTCTTGTAGGGGACGTAGACCGACGCGTGGCATTGGATGCACGTGCCGGGCTGCTTCACGACCTGCTGGCGCTCGGTGTAGGTCTGGTCGTCGAGCATGTAAGCGTGGCCGCGCTCCTCGCGAAAGTCCTTCGCGAAGGCGTAGCCCGCCCACATGACCTTCAAGCGCGGATCTTCCTCGATCTTCGACTGCGCCACGACCGAGCGCGGATCGGCCTTGGTCGGCGTGCGCGGCAGCGCTTCGCTGCCGCCGAAGTGCGTGCGCACCTGGTCCGTCGTCTTTTTGTAGTCGTCGTACTGCAGGGGGAAGTTCTTGCCCCAGACCGCCGGATCCTCGGTCTCGTCGGTCAGCTCGACCACGCGATAGAACGGATTGCGCGCTTCCTGCTTGCGCTCGAAGATATTCATCAGTAAGCCAACGCCGACTATGGTCGCGAGCACCGCCGCGCCCACGATGATCAAGAAAAGACGGCGCCGGCGGGCAGTGGAATTCAGATCCCCGATTGCAGCCATAGTTCCCTCCAGAAACAGTTACGATTTGCGATTCATCTCGTCAGTGAAGATGTCCTACCGAATCGTGGCAGCGCAGGCATGCGAGCTGGCCGGCGCTCGATGTCGGGTGTGTCGCTTCAATCGCGTCGACGATTTCTCCATGGCAGTTCCGGCACGCTTGCTCGGTGATCTCCCGGCTGTTCGGCTTGATTTGAATGTTGTCCTCGTAGCCGCCCGTGGTGAAAAAGAACGAATGCCAGAAGCCGTTCGACGCTTTCGTCGCATACTTGCCGATGAAGTTTTTCGGAGTGTGGCAGCTATTGCAGGTCGCCACCGAGCGATGCGACGACTTGAGCCAGCCGTCGAACTGCTCGCGCATGACGTGGCAGTTGGCGCACGCCGCGGGGTCATCGCTCAGGTACGCCCAGCCGCGCGCGTAGGCGAACGTATACGCGCCGATGCCGACCGCGATGCCAATCACTACTCCGAGCAGGATGCCTTGAATCAGATGGGGCTTCATCGACGCTGACGCATCGGCTCATTGCGCGGTTGCCTGCGGTCCCTCCGATGCGTCCCAGCCGCCGCCGAGGGCGCGATAGAGTTGCACGACCGCGTTGAGCTGTGACCCGCGCGTCTGGGCGAGCACGAGTTCGGCGTCGAAGAGCTGTTGGTCGGCGATCAGGACCTCCAGGTAGTTGGCGAGGCCGACGTCGTAACGATGGCGCGCGAGCACGCTGGAATTGGCCAGCGCAGCGACCTGCGCCTCGTTCTCGGCGCGGATGTCCTTGAGCTTTTCGATCGCCACCAACGCATCGGCGACTTCCTTAAATCCGTTCTGCGCCGCCTTTTCGTACTGGGCAAGCGCCTCATCGAAGCGCGCCACCGTCCCCCTGTAGTTCCACAGCAGCCGAAAGCCTTGAAAAATCGGCTGGAAAAAACCGCCGGCAACCGACCAGATTGCGGCGCGCTTGTCGACGATGTTGATATTGCGGCTGAGGCCCCCGACCATGGAGCTGATAGAAATATCCGGAAAGAAGAGCGCCTTCGCGGCGCCGATGTTGGCGTTGGCGGCGACGAGCAGTTGCTCGGCGCTCTGCACGTCGGGGCGGCGCTCCAGCAGCGCCGACGGCAATCCGGCGGGAACCGCCGGCGGATAATACTGCTCGGTCAGCGCCGCGCCGCGATCGATCGGCCCGGGATTGCGCGCGATGAGATAATTGATGAGATTTTCCTGGGTCGCGATCCGCTGTTCGAGATCCGGAATGACCGCGGCGGTGCGGGCGCGATTGGCGACCGCCTGGCCGAGCTCAAGCTCATTCGAGACCCCGCCGTCCAATCGCGTCTTGTAGAACTGAACGGTTTCGTCGTTAAGGCCGACCGTTCGGCGCGCGATCTCGAGTTCCAGGTCGAGTTCGCGGAGAGTGAAATAATTCTGCGCGATATCCGCCACGAGCGCGATGTAGACGCCGCGCCGGGCCATGTCCGTCGCGATGAAGCTGGCGGTCGCGGCCTCTGTCTCCCGCCGGATTTTGCCGAAAACGTCGAGCTCCCACACCATGTTCAAAGCGAGGGATACGTTTCTAAACGTGCGGTCGGGGGTGAGCGTCTGCCTCGGCTCGCTCTTGCGCGAGACCTGCTGCGTCGTCCCGCTGCCGCGCACGTCTACTTGGGGATAGAGAAACGAACGCGTGATGCCGATCTGCGCGCGCGCCTCCTCGACGCGCGCCGCCGCGGCGCGCAGATCGTAGTTATTGCGCAGCGCTTGTCGGGTCAGCTCCTGCAGAGTGGTGTCCTTGAACAGTTCCCACCACGGAAGATCGGCAATCGAGTCGGTTGTGACCGCCCCCTCAACCCCGCGGTGGTTCTCCGGAGTCAAAACCTTCGGCCGGAGATAGTCGGGACCGAGCGTGCAGCCGCTCAACAGGAGAACAAATACTCCGGTGCAAATCCTTCGCTTCACGTCAATGCGCTCCTTCATGCGACGGAACAACCGGAACCGGGCTTTCGACAATCTTCTTCTTTCTCCCCAGCCCTTCGACAAAAGAGAAATTCCCCGGGATGAGGAACACGCCGAGAGCCGTGGCGACCAGCATCCCCCAGAAAACCGCGGTGCCCATCACATTCTGCGCGCCGGCGCCCGCGCCGCTCGCGATCATCAAGGGCACGACGCCCAAGATAAAGGCAAAGGCGGTCATCAGGATCGGCCGGAAGCGCAGACGCGCAGACTCCAGCGCCGCCTCTTCCAGCGACATGCCCTCCTCGTGCTTGGCCTTGGCGAATTCGACGATCAGGATCGCGTTCTTTGCCGCCAGGCCGATGAGCATAATGTTGCCGATTTGAACATAGACATTGTTGTCGTAGCCCATCAGCCACACGCCGAAGAACGAGCCCAGCGCCACCATCGGCGAGCCGAGGAGAACCGCCCAGGGAAGCCGCCAACTCTCGTACATGGCTGCGAGCAGCAGAAAAACGAATACGATCGCGAGGACAAACGTCGGTCCCGCCGGCGGCGCGATCTTCTCCTGAAAGGAAAGATTTGCATACGCGAAACCCATCTCTCTTGGCATCGTCTGTTTGAAAACGTCTTCGAGCGTGGCGAGTGCCTGGCCCGATGTATAGCCGCGGCCCGGGACGCCGTTGATTTCCACCGACCGGAACAGGTTGAAGCGGTTGGTGACCTCGGTGCCGTTGACGGTGCTGATCGTCGCGAGCGTAGAGAGCGGGATCATGCTGTTGGTCGTGCGGCTGCGCACGTAGATATCGCCGATGTCTCTCGCCTTGCGCCGGTAATCGGAATCGCCCTGAACGTAAACACGGTACAACCGGCCGAAGCGGTTGAAGTCGTTCACGTAGGTGCCGCCCATGACCGCCGAAAGAGCCTGGAAGGCTTCGTTGACCGGCACACCGAGCTTCCGCGCCTTTTCCCGGTCGAGATCGACCTTCACCTGCGGATAGCGGGGATCGAAGGAGGTGAATAGGTTCGCGAGCTCAGGGCGTTTCCGCGCGGCATCGAGAAACTGCCGCGACAGATCGCCGAGCTGCTGGACGCTCAGCGTTCCGCTGCGGTCCTGCAAAAGAAAATTGAATCCCGCCGATGCCCCGAAGCCGGAGATCGTCGGAATGTTGAAGGGAAAGATCACCGCCTCGGGAATCTTCGCGAACTTGGACGCCAGTCCCGCCATTATGCCGCGAACATGAAGCGCTTCCGACTTGCGCTCGTCCCATGGCTTCAGGCGGACGAAAAACGTGCCGAAATTCGGCTGGTAGGTGCTGGTGACGAGGCCGTAGCCGCCAATGGTCGTGAAGGAATCGATGCCTTCGGTCTTCAAGAGAATCTGCTCAACCTGCGCCAGCACCCGGCTCGTGCGCTCGAGTGAAGCGGCGGGCGGTAGCGCAACGTTGACGCCGAAAACCCCCTGATCTTCATCGGGAATGAAGCCGGCAGGCAGCCGGCTGCCGAAAAGAGCGGCGCCGGCGATGACGCCTCCGATGATCGCGATCGTCAAGATCGCGCGCCGGACGAGCAGGCGCGCGCCGTGCACGTACGCACTGGTTGACCGCTCGAAGATCCAGTTGAAGCCTTTGAAGAATTTTCCCAGTGGGCCGCGCGCTGGCTTGGGCGCGCGCAGGAACATCGCGCAAAGCGCCGGCGAAAGGGAAAGCGCGTTGAAAGCAGAGAGCAGGACGGAGATCGCGATGGTGAGCGCGAACTGCTGATACATGCGGCCGGTGAGGCCACCGAGAAAAGCAACCGGGATAAAGACCGCTGAGAGAATAAGCGCGATGCCGATGACCGGCGCCGACACTTCCTTCATGGCTTGGATCGTCGCCTCCCTGGGATTCATCCCGTGCTCGAGATGATGCATGACGGCCTCGACGACGACGATCGCGTCGTCGACGACAATGCCAATGGCGAGCACGAGACCGAACATCGACAGCGTGTTCACCGAAAAGCCAAGCAGCGGAAAGAAGATGAACGTGCCGATGAGTGAGACCGGCACCGTGAGCAGCGGGATGATGGTCGCGCGGAGATTCTGCAGGAAGATAAACACGACGATCGTGACGAGGATGACGGCTTCGATAAACGTGTGCACTATGCCCTCGATCGACGCCTCGACGGCGGGCGTTGTGTCGTAGACGATCTTGTAGTCCATGTCCGGCAGGAACAGGCCCTTCGCGCGCGCCATCGTCTCGTAGATCGCGTGCGCGACCTGGAGCTGGTTCGCGCCAGGCAGCAGATAGACCGCCATCGTTCCCCCGGGCTGCCCGTTGAGCCGGCCGAAGGAGTTATAGTCCTGCGAGCCGAGGTCGGTGCGACCGATGTCTTTGATGCGAATTTGCGCGCCCGTCGAGCTTTCCCGCACGATGATATTTTCGAATTCCTCCGCGGTGACGAGGCGCCCCGGCGCGCTCACGGTGTAGGTGAACTCCTGATCCTTGGGCGACGGGGCCATCCCGACGCGGCCCGCCGGCGCCTGGATGTTCTGATCTTTGATCGCCGAGATGACGTCGGACGGCGTGATACCGAGATTGGCCATCCGGTCGGGTCTCAGCCACACGCGCATGCCGTAGTCCGCGCCGCCGAAGAGATCGACTTGCGCAACTCCCTGGATACGCAATATCTGGTCCCGAATATTGATGCTGGAATAGTTGATCAAAAAATTCGCGTCATAGCTGTTCTTCGGGGAATAAACGGAGATGACCATCAGAATACTGGGACTCTGCTTTTTGACCGTGACGCCCTGCTGCACGACTTCCTGTGGCAGCCGCGCCTGGGCCGAGTTCACCCGGTTCTGCGTCAGGACGTTGGCGGTATCCTGGTCGACGCCGACCTCGAAGTTGACGTCAAGCTGCATGCGGCCGTCGCTCGTGTTCGACGACTTCATGTAGATCATCTTGTCGACGCCGTTGACTTCCTGCTCGATGGGTGTGGCTACCGATTGCTCGACGGCGACCGCGGACGCGCCGGGATAGTTCGCCGTCACGCGAATCGTCGGCGGCGCGAGAAACGGGTACTGCTCGAAGCTGAGGCCCTTCAGCGTGAAGAGTCCCATGATCAGGATGATGATCGAGATCACCATCGCGACGATCGGCCTGCGGATGAAAAAATTTGCCATGCTTACTTCCCTTTGGTGTCTTTGGATTCGCTCTTCGCCGGCGGCGCGGCGGTTTCGACTTTGGCCGGCGCTTCACCCGACGCGGCGGTCGCCGCGCCTGCCGGTTTTTCGAGCGATGCGTTGACCTTGATGCCGGGCGTTACTTTTTGAATTCCCTCGACGATGATTCTTTCGCCGGGCTTGACACCCGATTCGATGATCCATTGGTCGTCGACGCGCTCGCCGGTCTTCACCATGCGCTGCTCGACGGTCGCATCGGACTTGACGACCATGACGGTGCTGAGGCCTTGAATCTCCTGCACCGCGCGCTGGGGAATAAGCAGGGCGTTTTGTTTGACGTCGACCACGAGGCGCGCGCGGCCGTATTGGCTGGGGCGCAGGATCCGCTCCGGATTGGGGAAGATGAACTGACCTGTCAACGTGCCAGTCGTCGGATCAACGGCGCGCTCGACCGCGTCCAGTTTCCCCTTATGCGGATGGACGCTGCCGTCGGCCAGGATCAAATCCACGGCGTACTGTGTTTTGAGCGCTTGGTTATAGGCTTCGCCGCGCCGCGCGATCTTTAAGTATTCGGCTTCGGCGATGGCGCAGCGGAAGAGGATCGGATCGATCTGCGACACGGTGTTGAGCAGCGTGCTTTCACCGCGGCCGACCAGGCTGCCGACTTTCTGCTTCGTCGTGCCGATGATGCCGTCGGTGGGCGAGGTGATCGTCGTGTAGGCGAGATCGAGTTTCGCCTGCGCGACTTTGGCCTCGTAAGCGGCGACCTGACTCTGCGCCGCTTCCTGAGACGAGAGCGCATTGTCGAGCTCCTGTTTGCTGACCGCCTTCAGCTTCGCCAGCGGAGTATAACGCGCGACATCGTTTTTGGTTTTATCGAGCATCGCGTGGGCGGTCGCCAGATTCGACCGCGCCTCGGCGAGCGAGGCCTCAAAAGGCAGGGGGTCGATTCGATAGAGGAGCGCGCCCTTGCGGACGAACGAGCCCTCGGTAAAGTCCATCGAAACGAGGTAGCCCTGAACGCGCGGGCGGATCTCGATGTCCTGGGAGCCGAGCGTGGAGCCGACCAGCTCGATGTAGATCGGCACGTCCTTTTGGGTGACCGGGGCCACCTGGACTTCGGGCGCAGGCGGCGGAGGAGCCGCCGGCTTCGAACACGCGGCGAGCCCCATAAGAAGCACGCTCGCCGCGACCTGTATTTGCTTGCTCGTTTTCACTGTGAACACCTTTCTCATTCTCGCAGTGCGCCGGTTCATGTTTTTGCAGGTCCTTGCCTCAGCCACTGCCGCGCTTTGTACGGCTCGGAGGGCGGGAAGAACTCGACCGCCGCGCGACGAAACCCCTTCGCCAAAAACGCGCAAACGAGGTCCTTCCACTCGGCTTCTCCGACCACCGCAATCTTATCGATATCTTTGTCGTGCGCTTCTAAAAATTTGAGATCGCCCCAGCCGGGCTCCGTCTTCCAGCCCTGAAAATTCTCGAGGAAGAACAGCGCGCTGATCTTGCCGCAGCGTCGCATCGCCTCGACCGACCTCGCCTGTATCTGCATTACATCGGCTTTGCTAAGCTCGCCGGTGATCTTGGCGCTGACAATCGGCCCCGCGCCGTCGATAATCTTAAATGGCATGAACGGCTCCTCTCGCGATCCAAGGACGCCAATTTTTGTTGTGCCAACTTCGTTTACGCACAGCGCCCTGTCCTCATTCCGGTTCAGCGCTCACCTTCCCGCCATCATCAACGCGACAAGGACCGGCCCCCAGGCCGTGAGAATAATGTTGCCCACGGCGTACGGAACCGTGTAGCCCAAGGCCGGCAATTTGCTCTGCGCCTCGTCTTGGATCGCACGAAGGGCCGCCGTCATCGTCCCGGCCCCGGAACACGCGCCGAGAAGGATCACGGGGTTCATCCTGAGGACGAAGCGGCCGAAAAGAATGCCCACGATGTGCGGCACGACAGCCGCGATCAAACCCACGAAGACGAGACTTAGTCCCGATTTCTGCAACCCGGTCACGAAGCTCGGGCCCGCCGTCAAGCCGACGACGCCGATGAAGACGGTCAATCCGACGGTATCGAACACCCACATGGCGGCTTCGGGAATGCGTCCGAACACGGGAAACATCGACCGCATCCAGCCGAACACCAATCCCATGATCAGCGCGCCGCCGCTCGCGGTAAGCGTAATCGGCAGCCCGGCGATTTCGACCGTGAGAAGACCGACGAGCCCGCCGATCACAATGCCGGTGCCGACGAAAATCATGTCGGTCGCGCTGCTCGGCCAGTCGGCGTAACCGAGGACGGCCGCCGCGCGGTCGACGTCGACTTTCACACCCACCAAGGTCAGTAAATCGCCGCGGTCGACTTGCGTCGTCAACGTAATGGGAATTTCCGTGCCGGCGCGCGTGAGCTTGCGCAGAAAGACGCCGCGAAACTGCGTTCGCCAAGGCTCCATGCGGGCGACGTCCAGCAGAGTCTTGCCGGCGAGCGCCTTGTTGGTCAGCACGACGTCTAAAAACTCGATCGGAAAATCGAGCAGCGCCTTGTCATCGATCTCCGGGCCGATGACGCCGCCGCGCTCGACCAAAATCTCGCCGCGCGTCATCACCGCGAGAATATCTCCCTGACGAACGACAGTCTTGGGCTCCGGCTCGAGGATCGCGTCGCCGCGCCGAATCCGTTGGATAAAGAAGCGAAAGTCTTCAGGGATCGCTTCGAGCTCGCCGACGTTCTTACCGAAGATTTTTTCGTTGGTTACGCGGTACGCGCGCACGTCGAAGGAGCGGGCGGCGGAGATGATGCCGGGCTGCGCCTCGGCTTCCCCGGCAACCTGCATCTCCATCTTCTTCGCTTCGTCTTTGAGATTCACGCCCATGAGCTTCGGTCCGATCGTCGGCAGGAACCAGACGACCGCCGTCGTTCCTACGAGATAGGTCACGGCATAGGCCACGGGAATATTATTGAGCAGCGCGGCCTTCTCCTCCGCGGAAATCGCCAGGCGGTTGATCGCATCGCCCGCCGTGCCGATCACAGTCGATTCGGTGAAAGCCCCCGCAAGCAACCCCGCGGCCGTTCCGACGTCGTAACCCAAAAGCTTCGCTGCCACGAAAGCCGAAACGAGGCAGGTGACGCAGAGCACCACTGTGAGCGCCATTTGCGACAGCGCATCGCGCTTGAGGCCGCGAAAAAATTGCGGACCGACTTTGTAGCCGGTGGTGAAAAGGAAAAGATCGAAAAACACCGTCTTGACGAGCGAGGGAACTTTGATGTCGAGCTGCCCGATAAGAACGCCGGCGAGCAGCGTGCCGACGACCGTTCCGAGACTGAAGCCGGCGATTTTGATCCGGCCGATGGAAAATCCGACCGCCAGCGCGAGAAAAATCGCCAATTCAGGATTTTGCTGCAGGGCTTTAACGAAGTAATCCATCGTTGTTAAGTCGCTCTATCGTCGTCTCCCGTCGGCTCGAGATTCATCGCTACGCTTTCGCAACGGGCGCCTCACCGGCGCCTACCGGCTCGCGACGCTTGCCCGGGCCGCCTCGTTGGCAAACTTTTCCTGCTGCGATTTTTATAAGCCAGGGGCCGAACGGAAGTATATTGGACCTTGGTCCAATAGGAGGAAGTGGAGAATCCTGAATTTTATCGTGCGGTTATTTCGCACCCAGGTGCTCGCGGAGAATGCGGCGCACCTCTTCGATCGTCTGAGGCTCCCCCTGCGTGGAGTGGCCGGAGCGGATGACTTTTTCCGACTCGACGCCTTCGATATGCGCGCTTTCGTAGGCGACGACGCCGTCGGTCTTGCCGCTGACCGGTCCTTCGCCGAGCACGGCGATGATCGAGTGCGCGGGGATCGACGGATCGATCGACAGATCGTTCAGCGCTTTTAAAAACGGATGGCCGGGGCTCATGTTCTCCACCGACGTCGGAATCTGGCTCGTTTTTAACTCACCCGGCCCGCCGGCTTTCGCAAGCGCCGCGAATTGATTGACGAGCATGCCCGGCAGCGTAATCAATCGCCGGATCACAGGGAGCAGCCAGCCCCTCGCTTGATAGCTGCCGCGATGCGGCGTCGAGATGAACACGATGCGCCGGACCGTGGGGACCGGATTGAAAAACATCGCGTCGCGTAAAAGCTCGCGCGTCTCGGGAGCCATTTGCACCTTTTCGAAGGGCTCGTCGCTGGCGTTTTGCCAGAAGCGATCGCCGCTGTGGACCGCCATGAGCTTGGTGAGAAGTCCCCCCTGGCTGTGGCCGATGATCACCATGCGCTTGAGCGCGGGGTCCTGGTCTGCGGGATCGACCTCGGCGACGATGTCGCGCAGCGCGCGGCGGAGCAGCAGCGCCGAATAGAGAATCGGCTGCCCGGTGTTGTATTGAAACAGCCAGAACTGGTAGCGGCCGCGCAGCACCGGATCGTTCGTGAGCTCGTTGTACAGCTCGGCCCAGCGTGCCGGGCTCGACGCCGTGCCGTGCACCAGCACAACCGGAATGCGCCCCGCGCGGTACGGATGCGTCATGAGGAGGCCGTCGCCGAGAATTTTGTGCTGGTCAGCGACGCGGAAACCGGCCAGCTCGAAGTCCCAAACCGGCGCGCCTTCCAATCCGTAGGCGAGCGCGGCGGTCGGTTCGAGCTCCAGCGGCACGTCGCGTCCTTCGATGTTGAGCGTGTAGGTTTGATCGGCGGAGTAAAGTTCGAGGCGTCCGGCGAGCTTGCCTTCGATAACGCTGCGCCGCGGCTCCTCGAGGCGCACGAACGCCGTGACCGGCACTTTGATCCGCGGCGGGATGCGCTTGCGTGCGATCTCGGCGTTGGGATTGTTTTCCAGCGGCTCGACTTCAGCGGCGAGCGGCGCGCCGGCGCCGGCCTGCCGGTAGCGGTTGCGCAGCCCGCGCACGTCGAACTCGCCGACCGGAATGAAGCGCTTCAAGCGATATCCGCCCCATAGAAAACCCGACGTTTCGGTAGTGAGAGTCAATTCGCCGAACGGGAGCTTATACGAGCCGGACTTGAGTACGACCTCCGCGCCGTCGGGCGACGCGAGGCCACGAGCGAGTCCGCGGTTGTAGAGATCGGCGGCGAGGCGAAATCGCGGATCGATCGGACGCGGTATCGCCCCGCTCTCCGGCAGATCAAAAGCGTACGCGTAAACGGCCGCGGCGAGATAATACTCGCGCGCGCCGGAGCGCTCGGCGTGCAGGAAGGAAAGCTCTGCGAGCGCGAAGAGACGATCCTGAAAGCGCTCCTCTTCGACCGGCTGCCGCAGCATCTGATGCAGCTCCGCCAACGTCGCGGCGGGATCCTCCTCGAAGCGCGCGAAGAGGCCGTTTCGCTGCAATACCTGGGACGACCAACTGCTCGGCGCGCCCGTCGATAGCGCGTTGGCCGTAAGGATCTGCTGCGCCTGCTGGGTGCTCAAGCGCGTGACGCCGATCGGCGTCGCGCAGGCGGAAAGGAGAACCAGGGCGAGCGCCAGGAAACTCAAATGGCTCAGCCATGGTTTTCGCGTCTTTCGACGTTGCATCAGAACCATCTCTTCCTCGCTCACGGCAGCGGCGCCGGCTTCGGCAGCCCCGCGCGGATGCGCTGCGAGAAATCCGGGTCCTTGTCGGCGGCGTGCGCGCGCGCGTTCACCAGCGAAAGCTTCTCAAGCTCGGGAAACGGCATCGACGTGTCGATTCGTGCCTTTTCGTAAAGATAATCCGGCACGTACCCGCTCAGCAAAATTTTCCACGACAGCGGCGGCGATTCAGGATTCATCCGCGTGTGCGTGACGATGCTCGTCGTGCAGTTGGTCGTCAGCGTGTTGTAGAAGCGCGGCCGCTCGCGCATGTCGTTCATCGTCTTGAGATAGTCGAGAAAGACGCGGCGGACGTTTCTGACCGGCGCGCGCGTGCGGTAAATATAGACATCTTCCTGCGGCTGGCGGTAATTGGAGCGCACCCCGATCACGTCGCGCTCGTCGGCGACGATATAAATCAGCTCGTAATTGCGGAAGAAGCCGGCGAGCGTCGAATAGCTCTCGCCTTTTTCTTTGCGCGTCTCGATCGAGACCGCGAGAAAATCTTTTCCTGCGAAGCCGAAGCTCACCATCACGTGGGCGATCGCTTTGCCCGCCCAGTAGACTGCGATGATGTCCGCGGAATCCAACTTCCTGAGGTCGTAGGTGCGGTCTTCCCAACGCGCGTTGAAATCCGTCTCCGTCCGGTAATCGAAATTTCTCACGCCATGGATGGTGACGAGATCGCCTTTAATCTCGGCCCACGGCGTCACCGCCACTTCGGGCTGCCAGTCGCGATCGTTCGATGCGGGTATTCGAAAAAACAAAAAGACCAGCACGGCGAAGGCGATGAGAAACCCGCCCAGCGTTCGCCGGCGATTCGGCAGCAGCAGGAATGCGAGAGCGACCGCCAGCACGAAGGCGATAGCGAGAGCGGCGCGGAGATCGGTGCTTAAGATCGGCGCATAATAAATCAAGCCGGCCGACCACGCGGTCATGCCCGCGACGGCGACGGCCGATAATAGGCGCAGCGGCAGCCTCATTTCAGCGCTTTTGCCCCGCGGCGGCCGCGGTGGATCACTCCGGCAAACCGTTGAGCAGGTACATCGCCTGAATCGCGGGGCTCGGCTTGCCGAAGCCGCCGAACCAGCGCTCGTACACCGCCGCGATATCGCCCGAGCGATACAGCGCGGCGAGCGCGCGGTTGACCGCGAGTCTAAACGCGGCGTCGTTGCGGCGCACCATGAAGCCGTACGGCTCGTAGGAGAAGATGACGCCGGCCAGCGCGAAGCGGGTCGGGTCCTTCGACGTCGCGACCAGTCCGATCAGGATGCTGCGGTCCGATGCGAAGGCGTCCGCGGCTCCCTTCTCGAGGGCGGCGAGCCCTTCCAAATGGTCCTTGACGCGCACCATCTCGACGGCGACGAATTCTTTCTTTAAGAAGTCGCTCAGCGCCTTTTCAGTCGTCGTGCCGGGAATGATCGCGATGCGCTTGCCGGTAAGCTCCGTGGTGGTCCGAAAATTCGCGTCGGCCCTCGTCAGCAAGCCGCTGCCGTCGACGTAGGTCATCAGGCTGAAGTCGACGCGCTCCTGGCGCGATAGGCTGGCCGTGGTCGTGCTGCATTCAATATCGACCTTGCCGTCAACGACCATGTCGATGCGGTTCGCGGTCGTGACCGGGACCCACTCGATCTTAAGGCTTGCAAGCCCGAGCTGTTTTTCGACGCCGCTCGCGATGCGCAGGCACAGCTCGATCGAATAGCCGACCGGCCGCTTGTCGGGTCCCGGAAACGAAAACGGCGGCGCCGAGTCGAGGTAGCCGATCGCAAGCGTCCCTGTCGTTTTGATTTTCTTGAGAGTCCCGTCCAACTCCTGCGCCGCGGCGCCGCCGTGCAGGGCCAGGACCGAAAGCAATGCGACGCATATCTTCACCATAGTCATAGTTGTCTTTCCTATCTCGGCTTGAGCCAGCCGCGTTTACGGTAGTAATCGGCGATTCTCTCCGCCACGTCTTGGGCCACCTTTCTAGCGTCGGCGTCGACGACGGTTGCCTCCGCGTTTCGTGACATGCCCGATTTCAAGCTTGTGGGCGTGGCGGTATCGCCCTGCGCGATGAATTGTAAAAAGGATCGCGTACCCTGGAAGATCATGATCCGCGTACGCACCTGGTCGGCGAAGCGAAAGCCGCCGACCAGATTGGACCGCGACCCTTTTTCAGTGCGCATGAACCGGCCGTTAATTGAGATCGTATTATCTTTCAGGGGAGCAGCCTCGCTCGCAAGATCGGCCTTAATGCCATAATCTCGCAGATCATCGACGAGATACTTAGAAAGCGCCGCGGCGAGAATTGTCCCGACCCGAATCTCTTCCGCTGTGGGTACCGTCTCATCTCGATCCATTGCGCCCATTTGCGTCGGCTTCGCCGTCACTTCGAAATCGTTCACCACCACGCGATCGGGTTCCAAGACGCTGCCCGCGATCGGAAGCACGGAAGTCACGCTCGTATCCGTCGCGCATCCCGCCATGAGCAGCATCACGATTGAGCCTGCGATCATCGGCAAGAGAGCAGGAACTTTGTCAAGCATATTTCCTTTCGAGGCCGATGACGGCAGCTCCGACGCAGGTAACCGGCCGGAATACTTCTTACAGGAGGACGGGGATGCGGTATATTGGACTTTGGTCCATAAATTGGCTGATTAAGCGGCGCGCGCTTTGACGGCGCGGCGTTCGGGCGGAGAAAACGCCTGCCAAAGAATGATGATCGGCACGATCGCCCATAACAGGGCGCGCAGCGCCGCCTCTCCCTCCACGATCGCGCCTACGACCAGGACCAGATTCAAGACTGCAGCGATGATCCCGCAGATTCGGAACCCGCCGCGGCCGGCGAATTCGCCGAAGGCGAACAACCCATAGAGCAGCGCGATCAGGAATACGAGCGCGCCGCGAGCATAGGCGAACATGGCGATCACGGGGAGAAGCAGGATTCCCCGCTCCATCAGATCGCTGCCGATCTCGAACCAGCGCAGCGAGCGCAGCACGGCGAGAATGGCTTGCGCGAGCGCCAACACCGCGACCAGAGTCATACCGCGGCCTGAAGAATCGCCGGTCATCGCTGTCTCCTTTCTATCTTCCCATTCGCCGGTCGTAGGCCCGCGAAACTCGATTAGCGATACCGCTGTCCGGGCCTTGCGGCCCGCGCCCGGTGATCTCGACTCGGACGCTGCCGTCGGCCTGCGTGCGCAGATTGATCGTAACTTGCTGTTCGCCTCTCACGGCGGTGATGACTCCACTCGATCGATCCTCGTTGGTAATCTGCAAGCCTTCGTCGTAGGCGGCTCCGCGTGCCGCATCCCATGAGCGATCGAAACTGCTCGGACCCGGCGTATAGGCGGGCGCCGGATAATAATAACAACCGGATAGGAAGACGAGAGCGATGGCCAAAAGCCGGGCGGCGGCCAATCGTTTCATCCTGCGGGTTTTGGTGAAATTCATTTCTCCCCCTGACTTCATCGCATCAGCGGCACGACCGCGCGGCGGTGTTTATTTCTTTTCCGCCTTCGCTTCGGGCTTGGTTCCCGCCGTCGCGTCCGTCCAGGTCTTGTCGGGATTGTACTCCTTCATCGCCGCGGCGACTGTAGCGGTATTTTTACCCAAATCCTTCTGAGACACTTTCCCGTCGTGATTGACAACGAACGTCATCACGCCGGAGTTGCCGTACTCGGCGGGATAGGCGACGACCGCGAAGCCGCCGATCATTTTGCCTTTGACGATGTAGCTGTAGGCGCCGCCGGGAGCGCTCTTTCCCTGCGCCGTAAGGATTCTATAGCGGTAGCCGTGATACGGCGGCACAGCGCCGGAGGCTTCTTTCTGGTAGCCTTCGCTCTTGGCGCGCGTGAGGATCGGTCCGAGCGGGCTCTGCGGCTCGCCCGCCTTGACGTCCCAGTAAAGACCATTCTTCTTTCCCGGATCGCTCACGAACTTCTGCGCATATTCCAGGAGGCCGTTCTTGTCCCTACCCTTCATGGCGTATTCGCGCTCGGCGTCGACGACCGCCAGCAGCGTTTGGATGGTAAAGAGCTCGTTCTCGCCGATGCGCCGGTTGAGAATCTCTTCCCGGCCCTGCGCGGTATCGAAAATCCATCGGTCGCCTTTTTTCACGAGCGGGATCGGAAACGGCCAGTCCTCTTTGCCGACCGTCAGAATCGTATTTTCCCCTTCGGTTGCCAGCCGGTTCTTTTCGTCATAGGCGGCGATAAAGCGCGAGCGCCTCTCTTTATCCTCGACCCGA
>Ga0075423_10002539_pt1 | contig 16605 bp, 15 predicted proteins | sample SoiMethybrSBSTD2_FD_80114 | JGI IMG/M metagenome (GOLD analysis project Ga0075423, IMG submission 80114) | Bulk soil microbial communities from a Populus tree surrounding site in Tennessee, USA - Soil MetaG P. TD hybrid SBSTD2 | ecosystem: Environmental > Terrestrial > Soil > Tree plantation...
GCAGGCCTCGAACTCACCGTTCACGGTGTCGGCGCCCGCCGGCTCCAGCGCGGGCACGAAGGCGCAGGAGCTGGCGTCGGGCGTCACCAGCTTCCTCTTCGGCAAGCAGGACAAGCCCGCCTACGTTTCGGCCTACGTGCCACTCTCCACGCGCAGCGTCCGCCTGCCTCCCCCGACGCTCATCTCTCCACGTGAGACCAAGATCCTGGCCCTGCCGGTGGTGTTCGAGTGGTCGGGCTCGGAGAGCCAGCGTTACGGCGTGCGCGTCTTCGGCCCGGGCAACACCGTCATGTGGGAGCAAACCGGTCTTCAGCGAAAGGACCTGCCCTACCCCGCCTCCGCCCCCGCCTTTACCCCCGGCGTGCGCCACGCCTGGGAGCTCCACGCCGAGCCGCATCCCGTGCAGCGCGCGGAGTTCGTGCTGCTGCCCGCCGCGGACGCGAGCCGCGTGAAGGCGGACCTCGCCGCCCTGCCCACCAGCGGCGTCTCGGCCACCACCACCTCGTTGATGCGGGCGAGCTATCTCTTCAAGGAAGACTGCTACCTCGACGCGCGCCGGGAGCTGCTCGCCGCCATCGCCGCCGATCCCAGCGAGGCCTCGCTGCATCAGCTGCTCGGCCACGTCTACGACGCGATAGGCATCAAGGATCTCGCCACGGACTCCTTCGACGAGGCGCGCTACCTGTCGGCGCCGCGGCCGTAGCGGCCGCGCGGGCGCGGCGGCCTCACGAGAAGAGCCGCCGGCGCACGGCGTCGAGCGCGCTGCGGAGGCGACGGTCGTCGGGGTGCAGACGCACCGCCTCCGCGTAGGCGGCCTCGGCCTCCGCGGGGCGGCCCCGGCGCAGCAGCACCGAGCCCAGGCGCGCGTGGGCTTCCGCGAAGTCGGGCTTGAGCGCGATGGCCGCGCGATACGCGGCTTCGCTCTCGGCGTCCTTGCCTTGACGCTCCAGCACCGTCCAGAGATTGAAGTGGTGCTGCGCCTCGTCGGGCCGGAGACGCAGGGCCTCGCGATAGGCGGCCTCTGCTTCGCCGAGCTTGCCCTGGGCGAGCCGCACGCCCCCGAGCCCCCGATGGGCCGAGGCGATGTCGGGCCGGGCCTCGATCGCGTGACCGAACGATTCGGCGGCCTCCGTCAAGCGCCCCTGCTCGACCAGCATCTCGCCGAGGTCGGCATGCGTCTTGGCGTAGCCCGGTCGGAGCCGCGCCGCCTCGCGAAGCGCCACCTCCGCGGGCTCGTACTTGCCCTGGAGATAGAGCACGACGCCCAGCCCGCGCTGGAGCGCCGCGTGGGCCGGCTTGATCATGAGCGCGTCGCGATACACGGCCTCGGCGTGGGCGAAGCGGCCCTGGCGGCCGAGGCCCACCGCGAGATTGCCGAGGGCCACGATGTCGCGCGGGTCCAGACGGATCGCCTCACGGAGCGCGACCTCCGCATCCGCGTGCTTGCCCTGCCGGCCGAGGGCGATGCCGAGCTCGACGTGGAAGTCGGCGGTGGCGGGCTCGAGCGCGACGGCGGCCCGGAAGGCCGACTCCGCCTCGGCGTCGAGGCCCTGCGCGGAGAGGGCGAGCCCCAGGTCGTAGTGCACGTTCGGATCATCGGGCCGCAGGGCGAGAACGGCGCGGTACATCTCGGCCTCTTCCTCCCAGCGGCCTTCACGGCGGAACACGCCGGCGAGGCCCAAGCGCGAGCCGACGTCGCCCGGTCGCAGCTGAATGGCCTGGCGGAACTCGGCCTCCGCTTCCGGGAGCCGTCCCTGCCGCTCGAGCACACGCCCGAAGCGCGCGTGCCACGTCGCGTTCTGCGGGTCGAGGCGCAGCGCCTCGCGGAAGGCCGTGGCGGCCTCGCCGTAGCGGCGCCCGTGGGCCAGGGTGACGCCGAGATGGCCGTGCAGCATCGCGTCGCCGCGCCGCCCTCGAATGGCCACGCGGTAGGCCTGGGCGGCGTCGGCCCAGCGGCGCTCGCGACGGAGCGCGTGCGCCAGGTGCACCTGGCTCCGCACCGCGGTCGGCGCCAGCCGCAGCGCCTCGCGGAACGCGACCGCGGCCTCCGCTTGCCGGCCCTGCGCGGCCAGGGCCTGGCCGAGCGCGTCGCGCACCACGGGGTTCCTGGGGGCGAGGTCGGCGGCGTGGAGCAGCACCCCCTCCGCCTCGGCGTGCCGGCTCTGGCGCAGCAGCGCGATCCCGAGGTTGTGATGAGCGTCGACGAGCCGCGGCGCCAGCGCGACGGCGCGGCGGAGCGCGTCCTCTTCGTCGGCGGGACGCCGGAGCCGCCGGCTCACGATCCCGAGTCGAAGTTGGGCGAGGGCGTGGTCGGGGCGGAGGGCGATGGCGGCCCGCAGCGCGCCGTCGGCCTCCGTCCAGCGCCGCTGGGCCTCCAGGGCCAGCCCCAGCTTGAGCTGCGCGCGGAAGGCGCGCGGGTCGAGCATCGCGGCCTCGCGATACGCGGCCTCCGCCTCTCGGTGCCTGCCCTGCTCGAAGAGGGCGTCGCCCAGATCGAGGTGTGCGGGCACCGACTGCGGCTCCAGCCGCACCGCCTCGCGAAACGCCGTCTCCGCGTCGGCGGGGCGACGGCGCTCCGCGAGGATCGCGCCGAGCGTGGCGTGCGCGGCCGCGCGCGCGGGATCGCGCGCGATCACGTCGCGCGCCAGCGCTTCGGCCTCGTCGTGATGTCCCTGCTTGAGCGCGGCGGCGGCGCGCTGGAGGCTTGCGATCAGCTCGTCCACGGGCCCACGGTAGGGAGTGGCCGTGGAGGTGTCAAGCCAGCGGCAGTCGCAGGGTGAAGCGGCTGCCCGCGCCGGGGGTGCTCTCCAGGGTGAGGGTGCCGCCGTGGGCGATGGCGACGCCGCGGGCGATGGCCAGGCCGAGCCCCGAGCCCGGGGTCGCGCTCGCGGCGTCGAGGCGCACGAACGGCTCGAAGATGCGCTCGAAGTCGGCCGGCGCGATGCCGACGCCGGTATCGGCCACCGTGATCAGGGCGCGCTCGCTCTCCCGGGTCAGCATCATCTCCACCTTGCCCCCGGCGGGCGTGTACTTGACCGCGTTCTCGACGAGATTGAGGATCGCGCGGCGGAGCGCGCTCGCGTCGCCCATCACCTCCACCGGCTCCACCTCGCCGAGCCGTACCGTGACGCCGGTGCCCTGGGCGAGCCGCGCGCCCGTCTCCAGCGCCTCGACCACGATGGGCTCGAGGGAGAGACGCTCGCGGGCGAGGCCGCGCCCGGGGCCGGCCCGCGCGAGCAGCAGCAGGTCCTCGGCCGCGCGGATGAGACGATTGACCTCCTCGAGGCTCTCCTCGAGCACGCGCCGGTACTCGTCGGGCGAGCGGCCGGCACGCAGGGCCACCTCGATCCCGCCCTTGAGCGCGGTGAGCGGCGTGCGCAGCTCGTGCGCGGTGTCGGCGGCGAAGCGGCGCATCTCCCCAAAGGCCTCCTCGAGCCGCGCCAGCATCTCGTTGAGCGTCTCCGCCAGATAGTCCAGCTCGTCGCCGCTGCCGCTGGCGGCCACGCGCTGGGCCAAGTCTTCGGCGGTGATCCGACGTGCGGTCCGCGCCATCGCGTTGACGGGGGCGAGGGCCGCGCGGGCGATCAGCGCGCCGCCCACCGCGGCGAGGGCGAGCCCCACCGGCACCGCGGCCAGCAGCACCATGAGATACCGGTGCAGGGCGTCCTCGGCGCGGGCCAGGGAGATGCCGACCTGCACGAGCCCCGAGGGGCGGCCGCCGTCCAGCACGGGCAGGGTGAGCAGCCGCGCGCGCTCGCCGCCGGGCAGGATCAGCGTCTCGAAGGTCGGCCAGCCCCGCGCGGCGTTCGCCCGCGCCACCGGGGTGAGCGGCAGTACCCGGTTCCGCAGGGAGGCGGAGGCCCCGCCGGGATTGCCCTCGGGATCGCGGAGCTGGAAGAACTTGTCCACGAACTCCGGTCCGAGCAGCTCGCGCAGCGCCGCCTCCGCGATGGCGCCGCTGCTCGCGTAGCCGGTGTCGCGGATCACCCGCCCCACCGTGACCAGCGAGGCGTCCACGTCCTGGTACAGGCTCCAGGCGAGCACCTGGTACGAGAAGCCGCCGATGACGAGGAGGATGACGAGCAGGACGCCCGTGTACCAGAGCGTGAGGCGGGTACGGATCGAGCGGAGCGCCCGCGGCAACGTCATGGCTCCTCCTTCAGCACGTAGCCCGCGCCGCGCACGGTGTGCACGAGCGGCCGCTCCCCCTCTCCGTCGATCTTGCGCCGCAGGTAACCGACGTAGACGTCCACGATGTTGCTCTCGGGGTCGAACTCGAGGCCCCAGACGTGCTGGGCGAGCATGGGCCGCGTAAGCACGCGCCCGGCGCTGCGCATGAGGTACTCGAGCAGGGCGTACTCGCGGGCGGTGAGGCTCATCCGCCGGCGACCGCGCGTGACCTCGCGCGTGGCGGGATCGAGGCTCAGATCCGCGACGCGCAGCACGGGGACGCGCTGGCCCGTCCCGCGGCGCAGCAGCGCGCGCACCCGCGCGAGGAACTCGTCGAAGGCGAAGGGCTTGGTGAGGTAGTCGTCGGCGCCGAGATCGAGGCCGGCCACCTTGTCGGAGAGCCGGTCGCGCGCGGTGAGCAGCAGCACCGGCGCCTGGACCTTCTGCTGTCGAGCGGCCTTGAGGACGCCCAGGCCATCGAGCTTGGGCAGCCCGATGTCGAGGACGACGAGGTCGGTGCGGGGCCCTTCGATCAGGCGTTCGAGGGCGGCGGCGCCGTCGCCCACCACCTCGACCGCGTAGCCTTCCTCCTCGAGCCCCTGCCGGATGAAGCTCGCGACCTTCCGCTCGTCCTCGACCACCAGGATGCGCATCTCACGTCAACGGTACCATCGCGGCGGTGAGGGTCAGGCGGTTGTGGCACCGCGGGCAATCCAGCGCCTGCTCACCCTGAAAGCGTCCGCTGCCGGGAAAATCCTGCTCGACGCCGCATCGGGGGCAGCGGCCGTGCACGCCGAGGAGCCGTACGTCCTCGCGGCCGCGCAGCACCGCGAGCACGAGACCGGTCACGAGCAGCGTGGGCACGAGGAAGAAGTGCACCACCGGCATGAACACCGCGACGATGGCGAGGCCCCAGCACACCCCGAGCGCCGAGAGCACGCGCGTCATGCGCTCCGACGCGCTCTGACGCAGCACCTTGGCCGTCGCGGGCGTCGGCGAGCCGCCGAACACGGCGATGCTCGCGGGCAGCTCGTGAACCATGCGCCCACCCTACCAGGTCCACATGAGAAGGAGATGAGAACCGAGGCCTCCGCCGTCGGGTACACTGCGACCCAGCATGGAGCGGCGTCCCCTCGGCGGCAGCGGGCTCACCGTGCCCGTCATCGGCATGGGCACCTGGCAGACCTTCGACGTGCGGGATCCCGCCCAGGTCCGGGCGGTGACGGACGCCGCCATCGCCGGCGAAGCGACCTTCTTCGACAGCTCGCCCATGTACGGCCGCGCCGAGCGGGTGCTTGCCGAGACCCTCGACGGGCGCCGGCCGAGCGTGCTGGTCGCCACCAAGGTCTGGGCGAGCGATCCGCGTGAGGGCCGGGAGCAGATCCGGCGCGCGCTGGACTGGTACGGGGGCGTGGTGGACCTCTACCAGATCCACAACCTCGTCGCGTGGCGCGAGTACCTGCCCTATCTCGAGGAGCTGCGCGCGACGGGCCGGATCCGCGCCATCGGCATCACCCACTACAGCGCGTCCGCCTTCGGCGAGATGGCCACGATCGTCGAGAGCGGGCGCGTCACCGCGATCCAGGTGCCACTGAATCCCCAGGAGCGCGAGGTGGAGGCGCATCTGCTCCCGCTCGCCGCCGCGCGCAACGTCGGCGTCGTCGTGATGAGTCCGCTGGGCCAGGGGCATCTGGCCCGCCACGCGCCGCCCGCCCGCGAGCTGAGCTTCCTCGCCGAGCACGGGCTGCGCACGTGGGCGCAGGCGCTGCTGAACTGGGGCGTGAGCGATCCGCGGGTGTCGGTGAGCATCCCCGCCACCGCCAGCGCGGCGCACATGACGGACAACTGCGCGGTGGGCGCGGCGCGGCGCTTCGACGCGGCCGTCCGCGCGCGGGTGGCCACGCTGGCCGCGCGACTCTAGGCGCCGCGCGCCCGCAGGAGGGCCGTCAGCTCGGCCAGCTCCTCCTCCACGGACAGGCCCCGGTCGGTGCGATACGTGAGGTCGGCGGCTCGATAGAGCGGTTCGGCGGCCGCCCAGATCGCGGCGAGATCCTCCCCCAGCGAGGCGCCCGGGTTCACGCGCGGGCGATCGGCGGCGCGGACGCGCGCGGCGAGCGTCGCGAGATCGGCCTCGAGGAACACGAGCACGCCGGTGCCGCGGAGCGCGTCGCGGTTCCACGCGTAGCGCACGGTGCCGCCTCCCAGCGCGCACACCGCGCCGTCCTGGACGGCGAAGCGCTTGACGATGTCGTACTCGAGCTCGCGGAAGGCGAGCCAGCCCTGCTCGCGCACCAGGTCGTGGAAGCTCCGACCCAGCGCGGCGTTCATCTCGCGATCGAGGTCGAGGAAGGGACGGCCGAGGCGCGCGGCGAGCCGCTCGCCCAGGGTGGTCTTGCCCGAGCCGATCAGCCCGGAGAGGTAGACATTCACCGCGCGGCGGCGGCGTGGGCCGCGCGGATGAGCTCGGGGAAGGCGTAGCTCGGGAGCGCGCAGCCGGGAGCGAGGAACAGCTTCTCGCGGCCGGCGTCCTCGATCGACCGCTTGATCTGCTGACGGATGTGACCGGCCGACTCGTAGGCGAAGCGGCCGTGGCTGATACCGCCCATCAGCGGCAGATCGGTGCGGCGGCGTGCCTCCGCGAGCGTCGGCCCCGCATCCTGGTCGGCCCACGAGATCGCGTGCACCGGATAGTCGAGCATGCGGTCGAAGAACACGTGGTTGCCGTGGGCGTGGAGCACGTGCAGGCTCCCGCGGCCGCGGATCGCCTCCAGCAGCTCGAGGTCGTACGGGCGCATGTAGCGCTCGTACTGCTCCCGGCTCACGAACTCGGTGGAGGCGGGGACCGACAGGAAAATGCCGGCCGCCCCTCGGGCGAGCGCGGCGCGCGCGTAGGCGATGAGGTTGTCGTTGACGATGCGCAGCGCGTGCCGTAGCCCCATCTCGTGCTCGCGCATCATCTCGTCGATGGCGCCCTTCACCAGGTTGCGCCGCAGAGTGTTCCACGCGTTGAAGATCGTGTCGACCACGAGGGCGCGGCCGGAGAGGGCGCGCGCGACCTGCTCGACGACCGTGAGCTGGGCGGCCATCGGGGTTTTCTCGAGCTCGAGAGGCACCAGGCGCTCGAGATCGCGCGCGTGATCGAGCGTCTCCACCCCGTCCGGCATGGGGTAGGAGTAGTCGTTCATCAGCTTGAGCCAGTCGAGATCGTAGGCCTCGAAGAAGTCGAGGTGGGCCTGAGCCATTCGCTCGGCCGGCGCGTGCTGGAGCCCGAAGTGGTACCAGACCGTGAACGGGGGATGATCCACCGGCCCCCCGGACAGCGCCGCGCGCACTCGCTCGATCTTGTTCATGGCTTCCCCAGGGTGAAGGGCTCGTCCACGTACATGGTATACGTCCGCGGGCGCATCCGCGCGCCCTCGGCGGGATCGACGTACACGATCGACGACTGGCCGCGGATCGCCGCGGGCAGGATCGCGCAGCGCACGAACGACGTCTCCTCGGTGGCGGAGGCCTGCGCCACCACCGGCTCGCGGCCGCTCTCGAACCAGGCGTCGCCGGGCCGCATGAGCCGGCCCGGGGCGTCGCCCACCGTCACACGCAGCGCGCCGCGCAGGAGGCAGCGGATGCCCCCGCCCTTGTGGCCGTGAGCGGGCGCGATGCCGCCCGGCGCGAAGTCCACGCGGTCGCAGCGCATGAGCCACGCGCGGCCCGGGTTCAGCGCGATGGGATGCTCGAGCAGCACGCGCCCGCGCGCGGGCGGCGGCGGCTGGCGCAGCAGCTCGAACACCAGCACCGCGAGGGCCTCACGATACGACTGCACGCCGCTCGCCTCGGCCGCGAACACCGCCGCGTCCTCGCCGACATGCGGCTGATCGGGATGGGCCCCCACCACGCGCAGCGCGCCGGAGCGGACGAAGATGACGCGCGGGCCGGAGTCGAACGACAAAAGCTCGCCGGCCTTCAGCCGGTGCTCCACGAGGCGCAGGGACCAGGCCACGGCCGTAGGGCTCCCCTCACTCCCCGCGGAGCGCCGGGTCGAGGAGGTCGCGGAGCCAGTCGCCGGTCCGGCTCACCACGATGGTCGCGGCCATGAGCACGAGCCCGGGAAAGGTCGAGATCCACCAGGCGCTGTCCAGGTACTCGCGCCCCTCCTGCACCATGCCCCCCCAGGACGGCGTGGGCGGCTGAATCCCCAGCCCCAGGAACGAGAGCGTCGCCTCCAGGACGATGGCGCGGCCGAGCTCCAGGGTGGCGACGACGACGATCGACGAGAGGATGTTCGGCACCACGTGCTTCCACACGATGCGGAGCACGGAGCCCCCCAGCGCGTGGATCGCGTCCACGAACTCGCGCGAGCGCAGCCCGAGCACCTGGGAACGAAGGATGCGCGCATAGCCCACCCAGCCGGCGAGGCTGATGACCACGACGATGGTGACGAAGCTCGGGCCGAGCACGGCGATGATGCCGATAGCGAGCAGGATGAACGGGAAGGCGAGCTGGGCGTCCGCCACGGTCATGATCGCGGTGTCCACCCACCCGCCCCGGAATCCGGCGAGGATGCCGAGGGTGGAGCCCACGAGGCCGCCGACCAGCACCGCCGCGAATCCCACGAGCAAGGACACGCGAGAGCCGTAGATCATCCGCGACAGGACGTCGCGGCCGAGATGGTCGGTGCCCATCAGATGGGCCCGGCCGTCGGACGCTTCCAGCGTCGGGGCGACCAGGCGCGCCCGCAAGGATTGCCGGGTGGGATCGTGGGGGGCCAGCCAGGGTGCGCTCACCGCCATCAGCACGAGGAGGACGATGAAGCCGAGGCCGCCGGCGGTGAGCCGACGCGCGCGACGGGCGCGCCGCCCGGCCCGGGCCGAGGCGGCGGCCACCGCGAGGTCAGCGGACGCGGATACGGGGATCGAGGAGGCCATAGAGCGCGTCGATGGCGAGGTTGACGACGACGAAGAGCGCGGCGGACAGGAGCACGACACACTGCACCACCGGGTAGTCGCGATTGTAGATGGACTGGATGGCGAGCCGCCCGATGCCCGGCCACGCGAACACCGTCTCCGTCACCACCGCGCCGGCGAGAAGGCCGCCGAACTGCAGCCCGGTGATCGTGATGATGGGGATGGCGGCGTTCCGGAGCGTGTGCTTGAGGATCACGAGCAGCTCGGCGAGGCCCTTGGCGCGGGCGGTGCGGATGTAATCGGCGCGCAGCACCTCGAGCATCGCGGAGCGGGTGAGACGGGCAATGGACGCCATCGCGAACAACCCCAGCGTGACCGCGGGCAGCACGAGATGACGCCAGTCCCCGCGGCCCGAGGTGGGCAGGAGGCCGGCCTTCACCGAGATGATGAGGATGAAGAAGATGCCGATGTAGAAGGTGGGCGCGGCCTGGCCGACGAGGGCGACGCCCATCGCCGCGTGATCGATGAGGGTGTTGCGGTACACCGCCGACAGCAGCCCCACGGGGATTGCGACGATCACCGCGATGGCGAAGGAGGTGAGGCCGAGCTCGAAGGTGGCGGGCAGGCGCTCGGTGACGACGGCCATCGCGGATCCCTTGAAGCGGATGGACTGGCCGAAGTCGCCGCGGAGCAGGTTGCCGAGGAAGACGAGGTACTGCACGGGCAGCGGCCGGTCCAGCCCCAGCTCGGCGCGCAGCCGGGAGATCTCGCTCTGGGGCGCGTCCGGCGGGAGGAGCAGCGGCGTCGGATCGCCGGAGAGACGCATGACGACGAACACCACGGTGGAGACCAGCCATAGCGCGACGACCGCGCGCCCCACGCGGCTGGCGAAGAAGCGGAGGAACGTGCGCATAGCGGCCGGGCCGGGGCGCCCGGAGGCGCGCCCGGCCCGGCGTGAGACCTAGGCCCGGCGGAACTTGAAGTTGAAGCGCCGGATCTCGAGCTGCTGCAGCGGGTCGGGGGTCCATTCGACGTACTTCTGGAGGCCGTTGTCCTCGTACGGCTGGATGACCGGGATCCACGGCAAGTGCTCGAGGAAGATCTTGGTCATCTTCTTGTACGCTTCGCCGCGGAACTTCTCGTCGACCGAGAAGCGGGCGGAGTTGCCCAGCTCGTCCCACTCCGCGTGCCGCCAGTAGTCCTGGGGCCCGCCCGGTCCGAGCAGCCGCCACATCATGCCGTCGGGGTCCCGCAGGGTGGACGTGGGATCCGACCACCAGAGGCCCTTGAACGACTTGTCCCGGTTCTTCTGGGCTCGCACCGAGTACTCGAAGATCTCGACCTTGCCGTTGATCCCCGCGTCCTTCCACATGGCCTGGATCGCCTCGGCCATGGGCTTGTCCCCCGCCATGTAGGCGGCGGTGGTCTCGATCACGATCTCCTCGTTCTTGTACCCGGCCTTCTTGAGGAGCTCCCTGGCCTCCTTGGGGTTGTAGGCCAACGCGGGGAGCGAGGCGTCGAAGTGGTTGTCACCCTTGGCGATGGGTCCGCTCGGCACCACGCCGCGCCCGCGCCAGAGCTCCTTGATGATCACGTCGCGGTCGATGGCGAGGGAGAGCGCCTGCTTGACGAGTGGATTGTCGAGCGGCTTCACCTTGCTGTTGACGGCGAGGACGTAGAGCCCGCCGTAGAGGGCGCCTGACACCGTGGTGCCCGGATTGCTCCTCACCCGCTCGCCCTGATCGGGCGGGAGCTGGGTCGCGATGTCCACCTCGCCCTTGAGGAGGGCGGCCACGCGGGGCGCCATCTCCGGCAGCGCGCGGACGATGAGCCGGTCGAAGTCGGGCTTGCCGCCCCAGTAGTCGGGATTCGCCTCCAGCACGACCCGGTCGTCCTTGGTCCACGACACGAAGCGGACGGGGCCGGTGCCGATCGGCTTCTGGTTGAACACCTCGGGTCCGACCGACTCCAGGTACTTCTTCGGGACGATCTGGCCGGCGTAGAAGCCGAGCCGCGCGGGCAGGAGAGGATCCGGCTTCTTCGTGTGGATCACGACGGTGCTCGGGTCCGGCGCTTCGATCTTCTCGATGGTGGTGAGGACCGTGCTCACGCGGGTCTTCGCCGCGGGATCATAGGTCCGCTCGATGCTGTACTTGACGTCGGCGGAGCTGAACGGGTCGCCGTTGTGCCACTTCACGCCCTGGCGCAGCTTGAACGCCCACGCCTGCTGACCCTGAATCTTCCATTCGGTGGCGAGGCCGGCGACGAGCTTGCCGTCGGGCCGGCGGCTCGTGAGGTTGTCGAACACGTTGAACGAGATGCGGATGTCGTTCGACGACGTGCTCATGTGGGGATCGAGCGACGCGATGTCCCCACCCTGGGCGACTACCAGCTCGCGCTTCTGGGTGGTCTGGGCGGCGGCGGGGCTGGCCAGGCCGCCCGGCAGGGCGGCGGCGGCGCCGGCCAGGGCCGCGCCCTTGAGAAGATCTCGACGGGTCACTGTCATACTGCCTCCTTGCCGAAATGTGGGATTGGGCGCTGAGTCGAGCTTGCGGCCTTACGTGGACCCCCGGACCCCGTCTCGGGACCGAAGGGTTCGGGTGGTCCCCCTTATAGGGCCTTCCCCTCGCCCTGTCAAGCATGCGAGAATTCGCGCCTAATGGCCACTCAGACCGCGGATGTCGTCGTCATCGGGGGCGGGGTCAACGGGTGCAGCACGGCCTTTCATCTGGCCGAGATGGGGCTCAAGCGGGTCGTCCTGGCCGAGCGCCGGCACCTCGCGGCGGGGGCCAGCGGCAAGTCCGGCTCCCTGGTCCGCATGCACTACACCAACGGCTACGAGTCCCGTCTGGCCCACGAGAGCCTGAAGTACTTCCACGACTGGAAGAATCGGGTCGGGGGCGACTGCGGGTTCGAGCGCCTCGGCTACCTCAAGCTGGTCGCACGCGGTCACCGCGACCGGCTGGAGCGTAACGTCGCGGTGCAGCAGGGCATCGGCATCAAGACCCGCGTCGTCACCAACGAGGAAGTGCGCGAGATCCTGCCGGGCTGCCGCATCGACGACCTCGGCGGCGCCGCCTACGAGCCGGACTCGGGCTACGCCGATCCCAACGCGACCACCTTTTCGCTCGCGGAGGCGGCGCGCCGGCTCGGCGTCGAGATCCGCACGCACTGCGAGGCGACCCGTATCGTCACCGAGCGCGGACGCGTCGCCGCGGTCGAGACGGCCAGCGGCCGCATCGAGACGCCCGCGGTGGTGCTGGTGCCGGGCGCGTGGGCTCAGCCGCTCCTCGAGCCGCTCGGCATCGCGCTGCCCCTTCAGCCCTTCCGCATCCAGGTCACGATCTTCCGTTGGCCCGCGGACTTCACCCGGCGCCACTGCGTGATCAGCGACGACACCCACGAGGCGTGGATCCGTCCCGAGGGCGCCGCGTCGACGCTGATCGGCGTGGAGCTGGGCGTTTCACACGGTGATCCGGAGAAGTACAACGAGGGCGTGGATCCGGACTACGTGGCGCTCTGCCGCGAGCGGCTGTCTGCCCGCCTGCCTGCCTTCGCGGATGCCGCCATGCGCGGCGGCTGGGCGGGCATGATCATGATGTCGGCGGACGGCCGCGCCATCATCGATCAGATTCCGTCGATCCCCGGCCTCTGGGTGATGCTCGGCGACTCCGGTACCTCCTTCAAGACCTCCCCCGCCATCGGCCGCTGCCTGGCCGAGTGGGTGACGCAGGGCAAGCCCGCGCTGATGGACCTCACCCCGTTCCGCGCCTCGCGGTTCGCCGAGGGCAAGCCCTGGGTGGACGCGGACCACTACGGGCGCGAGCGGCTGACCGTCTCGCGGTAGTCCGCCTCCGCCGGCAGGCGCCTTACGCTAGTGCGAGCCTGCCCCCGCCCGATACGTTGGAGCGGGAGCGCCGTCGATCGTCACATTGATGCAGGCGGGACGGCCCGAGGCGATGGCGCGGGCGAGAGCGGCGTCCAGGTCACCTGGGTATTCGACGTGCTCGGCGTGGGCGCCCAGCGCCGCCGCGACCTGATCGTAGCGCGTGGGGCGAAGCTCGCAGCCGATGGTGCGTTCGGCGCCGTAGTGCTGGAGCTGGAGCTGATGCTCGGCGTTCCAGCGGGCGTCGTTGCCGACGACCACGACCACGGGCAGGCCGTGGCGAAGCGCCGTATCGAGCTCGAAGGCGTGGAACCCGAACGTTCCGTCCCCCAGGGCGGCGATGACCAGCCGGTCAGGGTGGGCGGCCCTGGCGCCGAGGGCCATGGGGATCGCGCTGCCGATCGATCCGGATGGCCCGTTGATCAGACGTGTCCCGGCCTCGCAGCCCGCCTGGATCCACTGCCCGAACTCGCCGCCGTCGGCGACCAGGATGGCGCCCTGATCGAGCAGCGGCTGTAGCGCGACGGCAACCCGCAGTGGATGAATGGGGCGTGAGGTGGCGCCGCGGAGCGCCGCCCAGCTCGCGGGCACGGCGGCGCGCGCGACGCGCACCTCGTCGCCCCAGGCCGCGTGCGTCCACCTGTGGCCGGCGGCCTCGGCGGTGAGTCGCTCGGCCACGCGCGCGGGATCGGCCACGATCGCCAGCTGCACACGCGCGTCGCTCGCCAGCGCGGCGGCATCCCAGTCCACCTGGATGATCCGGCGGTCCGCGGCGAAGACGCCCGCGTCGCCGAATCGCAGCCCGTAGTCGAGCCGCTTCCCCAGGAGCAGCACCGCGTCGGCCTGCGCGAAGATGTTGGCGGCCATGTGGAGCCACGGGTCGTTGAGGCCGCGGGGGCTCTCGACGGGCAGCGCGGGAATGCCGGTGGCGCGGCTGAGCGCGGCGACGGCGGCGCCGCGCGCGGCGCGGGCCATGGCCGGCCCCACGACGATCAGCGGCCGGCGCGCGCGCTCGAGCAGCTCGAGGACTTGCGCGATGGTGACGTCGGGCACGAGCGTGGGCTCATGCCCATGCGCGGCGGCCGCGGGCGCCGGCGCGTCGGCCACCTTCGCCTCGAGCAGATCGCCGGGAAGGCTCAGGTGCACGGGGCCGGGCCGCCCGCGCGCGGCGATGATCAGCGCGCGCGCCATGTCCTCCCCCATGCTCGTGGCGCTCTCGACACGCCACGCCGCCTTGGTCACTGGGCGGGCCGCGCCGACCTGGTCGATCTCCTGGAAGGCGCCGCGCCCCGCTTGACCCTGCGGCGCGTGGCCGGAGAGCAGCACCACCGGCGATTCCGACATCAGCGCGCCGTAGAGCGCGGAGATGGCGTTGAGATGGCCCGGGCCCGCCGTCACCAGCGCCACGCCCGGCCGCTCGGTGAGCCGGCCCCAGGCGTCGGCCATGTGCACGGCGCCCGCTTCGTGACGCGTGTGGAGGATCGAGATCGGCTGCTCGATGGTGGCGTCGTAGACGGACAGGATCTGATTGCCGGACAGCGAGAAGAGGTGCGGGACGCCCGCGCCCACGAGCGCGTGGACCAGGAGGTGCGCGCCGGTGCGCGCGGTCATGGGCTAGCGCACGCGGCCGCGTGCGGCGACCGGCCACACGACCTCGACGGCGCCCCCGCGCACGCCATGGAGCTCGTCCACCATGTTCGAGACCACGCAGCAGTGGTTCGGCACCACCTCCACCACGTCCCCCACCTGCGGGCGATCGGGGCAGGCGCTCAGGTCGACGACAGCGTGCTCCTCGGAGAGATGGGTGACGGCGGCCTCCGGATACTCCATCACATGGCCGAAGCCTTTCATGAAGTACTGGTCGGAGGTGAGCACCTTGCTCCCCGCGTCGAGCACCGCGCGCTCGGGCGTGGGCCGGCTCACCACGGTGGCGCGCACCCGCATCGCGCAGTCCTCCCACGTCGCCGTGCCCGTGGACACCACCATCGCGTCGTTGAACACGCAGGTCCCCGCGCGATGCTCGGTCAGCATGGGGAAGCGGTCCACGGTGGCGAGCGCGGGGGTGCCGCCCCCCGACACCATGGGCACCGGAATCCCCGCCTGCTTGAAGAGCGCCAACGCCGACTCGAAGAACACGCGGGTGTCCGGGTCCTTGCTGGGGAAGGTCATGAGCCCCTGGAACGAAAGGCGCGGCAGCTTCATCGCCGTGCGCGCCAGCGCGAACGCGGCCTGCGGCGTCTGCACGCCGGTGCGCCCCATGCCGGTGTCGCATTCCACCACGAAGCGAAGATCCTGCCCGGCCCGCGCGGCCGCCTCGGAAAGGCCCCGCGCCACCACCTCGCTGTCCACCGCCACCGCGAGGCGCGTGATGCGGCGGTTCGCCGCCATGAGCCGCTCGGCCTTCGCCGCGCCGAGGATGTTGTAGGTGAGGAGCACGTCGTCGGCCACGCCGGCGTCCGCGAACACCTCGACCTCGCCGAGCTTCTGGCAAGTGATCCCCATCGCGCCTGCCGCCATCTGCTGCTTGCCGATGGCGGGGATCTTGTGCGTCTTGATGTGCGGGCGATTGCCGATGCCCCGCCGGTCCAGCATCGCCTGCACGCGGCGGATGTTCGCCTCCATGATGTCGAGGCGGATGGTGACGACGGGAGTGTCGAGCTCGGTGACGCGCGTCATGGCGTGTCTCCTCGGAAGCGGGCGAGCGCCTCGGCGTGCAGACGCCCATTGGTCGCGAAGGCGGTGGGCGAGTAGATGGTGGGCGCGCCCTCGAAGTCGGTGAAGGTGCCCCCGGCCTCCTCCACGAGGAGGCGCAGCGCGGCGAGGTCCCAGGGCTTCACGCCGGGGCTCAGGGCCACCTCACCCTTGCCCTCGGCCACCGTGGTGAACGAGAGATAGTCGCCGAAGCCGCGCTGATACCGCGTGGCGTCGACGAGACGAAGGAAGCCGTCCCAGAGCGGCGGCGGGCGCAGCATGCCCAGCGTACCGTGGAGCAGCGTCCCGTCGCGGAGCTCACCCACCGCCGAGACGCGGATGCGCGCGCCGTCGGCGTAGGCGCCCCCGCCCCGCCGGGCCACGTGGAGCTGATCGGCGACGGGCTGATAGACCACGCCCGCCGTCACCACGCCGTCCTCCTCGAGCGCCACGAGCGTCGCCCACTGGGGCAGACCCTTGACGAAGTTCCGCGTGCCGTCGATGGGATCGACGATGAAGCGGCGCGCAGTCCCGCCGCGCGCGCCCGTCTCCTCGCCCAGCCAGCCGTGCTCGGGATACGCGGCGGCGAGCACCCGCGCGATCGCCGCCTCCGCGTCACGATCGGCGTCGGTGACGGGCGACCCGTCGCCCTTGATGGAAACGTCGAACCCCCGCCGCTGCCGCTCCCGGGCAAGACCCCCGCCCGCCTGAGCAGCCTCCACCATGGTGCTTAGGATCGCGTCCATCGCGACATTCTATACCGCCTCGCTCACCCGGGCGGGCGGGGGGGAATGGTGAGGGGAAGTCGTGAGAGAATGCCGGCACGCCAGGAGGACACGCCATGAATGCGGTCAAGGATTCGAGCCATCTCTACGAGGTCGAGCGCCGGGCACGCCACGCCGAGCGGCCGGGCTTCCGCATCTCGGAGCTGCAGATCTCGCCCACGCAGCAGGTGCC
>Ga0075423_10002540_pt1 | contig 16604 bp, 14 predicted proteins | sample SoiMethybrSBSTD2_FD_80114 | JGI IMG/M metagenome (GOLD analysis project Ga0075423, IMG submission 80114) | Bulk soil microbial communities from a Populus tree surrounding site in Tennessee, USA - Soil MetaG P. TD hybrid SBSTD2 | ecosystem: Environmental > Terrestrial > Soil > Tree plantation...
AAATTGGCGGGCTATCGCCCGCGTATCACACCCGGTGAGCCCGCCTAACGGCGGTCTCCAGAAGGTAACTGCTCGATGTCCTCGCGCACGTCGCGGATCCACTTCACGATCGCGATCAGCGCGATCACGGCGCCGGCCACCACGATCGGCCAGGACAGGATCAGGCCGATCAGAGCGAGCGCGATCCCGGCCGCGGTGAACATCGGGACGAGCGTCGGTCCCGGAAGGTGGATCTCCTCGATCGCGCCGTCTTGGTCCTGGTGATGGCTCACTGGAGGTAGAGCGTGACGGCGAGGAAGGTCAGGCCGAACATGATGACCGCGATGCCGCCGGCCACGAGGCCGGTGACGATGTTCTTGCGGGCGAGCTTGCGGTCCACGGGCGGAAGGTTATTTCACGAGATGGTCGACCGCCATCGCCGCGAACAGCAGCGCCAGGTAGGCGAGCGAGTAGTGGAACAGGATCGAGGCAGAGCGCCGGTCGGCGCGCCGGTGCAGGCGCAGGCACAGCCATAGGAAGCCTCCGTCGAGCACGGCTGCGCTGACCACGTACACGGCGCCGAAGAGGCCCCCAATCACGGGCAGCGCGGTGATCGCGAGCAGGAGCCACCCGTATAGGAGGATCTGGCGGCGCGTCTCCGGCTCGCCGTCGACCACCGGCAGCATCGGGATCCCGGTGCGGGCGTAGTCGTCCTTGATCAGTAGCGCGAGCGCCCAGAAGTGGGGGGGCGTCCAGTAGAAGACGATCGCGAACAGGTAGAAGGCGGACGCCTCGAGGTGGCCGGCCGCGGCCGCCCATCCGACCAGCGGCGGCATCGCGCCCGCCGCGCCGCCGATCACGATGTTCTGAGTGGTGATCGGCTTGAGCCACAGCGTGTACACGAACACGTATCCGAGGAGCCCGGCCATCGCCAGCAGGGCCGCCGTCATGTTGACGGCGAGTGCGAACAGCGCGAACGCAGCTGCGCCCAGCGTGATGCCGAACAACAGGGCGGCGCGCGGCTCGACCCGGCCGTCGGGCAGCGGCCGCCGCGAGGTGCGAGCCATGCGGGCGTCGATGTCGCGTTCGAGATAGTGGTTGATCGCGCCTGCGCCGCCGGCGGCCAGGTATCCGCCGAGCATCGTCGCCAGGATCACGCCGATCCCGGGTGACGAGTTGGCGACGAACATCGTCGCGAGCGTCGTGACCAGCAGGAGCGAGATGACGCGCGGCTTGGTAAGCGCGACGTAGTCGCCCGCGAGCTCGCGCGCGCCGTAGAGCCACGAGGCGGCGGCCGCCGGACGGCGTGCTCGTGCTCCCGCTTCCATCAGATGTTTGGCTGCGTGGTCGCCGGGCCGAGCATCTGTCTAGGCAGTCACCGGCTGTACGGAGGTCTGGCGCCGCGTAGCCGCCTCCGCGGGCTGCGGGGCACCGACCACGAGCAGCGTGAAGTAGACGAGCGAGACCCACAGGAGGGCGCCCGTCGCCAGGTGCAGCACGACGAGCCACGCATGCTCGCCGAGCCACACATTGAGCGCGCCCAGCAGCACCTGGCAGCACAGGACGCCGACCGTGGCCGCGGACGCCGCGGTGAGCGTGCGCGCGGACTCCCGGTCGAGCTGTCGCCGGCGCCGCACGACGACCGCAAAGAGCGTCAGGACGAGCAGCACCGTGACGTACATGAACGCCCTGTGGGTGAGGTGAATGTCGAGCGCGCGGCTGCGGCCGAAGGGCATGAACTCGCTGTTGCCACAGGTCGGAAAGTGGGTCCCGCAGGCGGTGTGCGGGTCGATCGCCGTGTGCTCCTCGGGCGTGCCACGCAACTCGTTGGCGGACATGTAGCCACCGGCCACGATCGTCGCGAGCGCGGCCACCGACGTCGCGACTGCGAGCATCCGCATGCCGCGCGTGGCGGCCGGCCGCCGAGCCAGGATCCCGGCGCCCACCCGCAGCGTGCTCGCGCGCGCGATGAAAAGCAGCAACCCGATCTGCAGCATCGCGATGCCGAGGTGCGCTGCCACCAGTTCCTCCTTGAGGCCCTTCTCGACCGTGAGCCCGCCCAGCGCGGCCTGGAACACGACCAGCCCCAGCGCGGCCATGCAGGCCCGCACGAGGGTGGTGTCGGAGCGGTAGCGCCGCCACGCCAGCACCACGAGCATGGCGATCAGGATCGTGACGGTCGCGGCCACGATGCGGTGCGTGTACTCGACGATCATGTGCGCGTCGACGAGAGGCACGACGCGGCCGTTGCAGAGCGGCCACCCCTTGGTGCCGCTGCCGCCGGGTCCGCAGCCGAGGCCCGAGTCGCTGATCCGCACGATCCCGCCGACGATGATCAGCAGGAACGTGAGCAGCGCGGCCGAGTAGGCGAGCCTGCGAAATCCTCTCGAGGGAACGGTTTCCACGGTCCTAGCCGACAGGCTCCGGCGCCGGCTCCGGGGCAGCCAGCTGCTCTTCCTGCTCGCGCACTCGCCGCCGGATGTCCTTCATCGGCTCGAAGCTCCGCACGGTCGGGATCACGTCGAAATTGTGCGCCGGCGGCGGCGACGTGGTGAACCATTCGAGCGTGTTGGCGAGCCACGGGTCGGGCCCCGCGCGGCGACCGCGGCGCACGCTCCAGACCGCGTTCCCGACGGAGATCAGCACGCCCAGCGCGAGCACGAACGAGCCGATCGTGGAGGCGAGGTTGTACCCGTGCAGCGAGCCCGTGTCGTGGTACTCGAACACTCGGCGCGGCATGCCCGAGAGGCCGGCCGAGTGCTGGGGGAGGAACGTCAGGTTGAAGCCGATCACCATGACCCAGAAGGACACCTTGCCCCAGAACTCCGACATCAGGCGGCCGGTCATCTTCGGGAACCAGTAGTAGAGGCCGGCCATCAGCGCGAAGAACGACCCGCCGAAGAGCACGTAGTGCATGTGAGCGACGACGAAGTAGGTGTCCGTCAGCTGCCAGTCGATGGGGAACACCGCCAAGATCACGCCGGTCGCGCCGCCGATCACGAATTGAGCGATGAACCCCACCGCGAACAGCAGCGGCACGCGGAATTCGATGTTCCCTCGCCACAGGGTCGCCAGCCAGTTGAAGATCTTGATCCCGGTTGGCACCGCGATCGCGAAGGAGGACAGCATGAAGAAGCTGAGCACCGGGGTCGACAACGGCGTCGCGAACATGTGGTGCGCCCACACCAGCATGCCGAGGAAGGCGATCGCGCCGGTCGCAATCACGATCGCGCGGTAGCCGAAGATCGGCTTGCGCGCAAACACCGGCACGATCTCGCTGATCATCCCGAACGCGGGCAGCACCATGATGTAGACCTCGGGATGTCCCATGAACCAGAAGAGGTGCTGCCACAGCAGCGCCGAGCCGTTCTGCGTGGGATCGAAGAAGGTGCCGTGGAAGTTGCGGTCCACGAGCAGCATCGCGAGCGTGGCCGCGAACGAGGAGAGGGCGAGGATGAGCAGATACGAGTAGATCAGGATCGTCCAGACGAACAGCGGCATCCGGCTGAGCGACATGCCGGGCGCCCGCATGTTGTGGATCGTGGCCACGAAGTTGATCGCGCCGAGGACCGAGGACAGGCCGATCAGGTGGAGCGACAGGATCCAGGCGTCCATCCCGTGGCCGGGCAGGAACGTCGACTCCGACAGGGGCGCGTAGGCGGTCCAGCCGGACTTCGGCGGGCTGAAGAAGAGGCTCGCGTAGAGGACCACCCCGCCGAACACCAGCAGCCACCACGACAGCATGTTCAGGCGCGGGAACGCCATGTCGCGGGCGCCGATCATGAGCGGCACGAGGTAGTTCCCGAAGGCGGCCGCGATCGGGACGACCACCAGGAAGATCATCGTGGTGCCGTGGAGCGTGAAGAGCGCGTTGTACGTGTTCGGGTCGAGGAACGTGTTGTCCGGTGTGCCCAGCTGGATCCGCATCAGCAGCGCCTCGACGCCCCCGACCAGGAAGAAGAAGACGGTCGTGAACAGGTAGAGGATCCCGATGCGCTTGTGGTCCGTGGTCGTGACCCAATCGACCCAACTCGCGCCGCGCTGTGGAAGTTCGCGGACGAGGATCTCCGAGCCCTTGGGCGAGGTGTGGGGCGGGTGTGTGAGCGTTCCGGCGGTGTATTCCGATGTGGTCACGTGTGCTTGCGACTCCCGCCTAAGCGCCCGTTTGCTGGAACAGCTTGCGCATCAGGAGAACCTGTTTCTGTGACTGCTGGATCAGCTTCTTCTGGTTGGCGACCCAGACCCGGTACTGCTCCCGGCCCACGACCGTGACCTTGGCGCTCATGACCGCGTGCCCGGAGCCGCAAAACTCCGCGCACTGGCCCGTGAAGGTGCCGGTCTTGGTTGCCTTGAACCAGGTGTGATTGGTGTAGCCGGGCACGGCGTCGGCCTTGCCGCCCAGCTTCGGGATCCACCAGCTGTGGGCCACATCGTTCGAGGTGATGTCCAGCGTGACCGTCGTGTCGACGGGCACGACCATCTGCTGGAAGGAGACCGCGCCGTTCGGGTACTGATACCGAAACAGGTACTGCTGGCTGTTGACCTTGATGTTGAGTGCCCTGAGGGGATTGGGCGGCGGCGGCTGATCGATCGACGCGTTCTGGCTGCTCGCCTCGGCCAGCGTCGTGGGCCCTGAGGACTGGGGATTCTTGATCCCCGGGACCATCACCAGCGTGATGATCGCGATCGCGATCACGATGCCGCCCGCGGCCAGCGTCCAGCCGAGCTCGAGCGGCACGTTGCCGAAGATCTGTGGGGCACGCCGCCCGCGGCGTGACCGGAAGCGGAACAGGCTGTAGAAGAGGACGCCCCAGACGATGCCGATCACGGCGAGGCCGATGAAGAACACGATCTTGTAGAGCGTGTCGATGTCGACCGCGTTCTTGGTCGGGCCGGCGTCCGGAGTGACCGCGTCTGCCCCCGCGGTCGCGGCGAGCACCCCGGCCAGACCGAGCACGAGGCCGGTCGCCAGCAACGTCAGGGCAAGATGGCGGGCTCGCCGCCGGGGGATCGGTCCCATGAGCCGCGCGATTCTATCTGCCGCGGAGGCAGCGCCTACTCAGCAACGGAGACTTTGTCGCCATCATCACGTGGAATAAAAAGCGGCTTCGCCGCTCGCATGTTGGAGCGTCGTCCTACGGACGCCGCTCTTCACCTATTGCCCTTTGAACTTCGGCTCGCGCTTTTCGACGAAGGCCGCGATCCCCTCCAGGAAGTCGGTGCTCTGCGCCATCTCTCCCTGAATATCCGCCTCGAGGTCGAGCTGCTCGTCCATGATGTTCATCAGGCTGTTGTTCAGCGCCCGCTTGGAATTGGCGTAGGAGCGGGTCGGCCCCTTTGCGAGACGGGCCGCGAGGCCGCGCGCCTCGTCCATCAGCTTCCCGTCCGGCACCACGCGGTTGATCAGCCCCCACCCGAGCGCCTCCTCGGCGGTCACGGGGTCGCCCAGCAGCGCCATCTCCAACGCCCGCGCCTTGCCCACGGCCACCGGGACGAGCAGAGTGGACCCGCCATCGGGTGCCAGGCCGATGTTCACGAACGCGAGGCCGAAGATTGCCGACTCGGCCGCCCAGATCAGGTCGCAGGCAAGCGCCAGCGAGCAGCCGATCCCCACGGCCGGTCCGTTGACAGCCGCCACCACAGGCTTGGGCAGCTCGCGGATTCCCTTGATGATCGGGTGATAGCGCTCGCGCAGCATCTTCCCGACGTCCGGCCGCTCGCCTCGCGAGCCCTGCTCGAGCATCTCCTTCACGTCTGCGCCGGAGGAGAAGCCCCGGCCGGCGCCTGTGATCAGCACGGAGCGGACGGCGGGGTCGGCCGAGTCCTCGAGGATCGCCTGGCGCAACTCGGTGCCGAGCTGGTCGGTCCACGCGTTGAGGCGGTCGGGACGGTTCAGCGTGATCTCGGCGACTCCGTCCTCGATCTGAACGTTGATCGTCTCGTAGGCCAACTTGCCCTCCTCGCGACTGGGTGACGGCGACCTCCGGAGCCTATCCTTCGGCGCATGACGACGGTGCTCCGAGGCCTCAAGGGAGTCGAGTGGCTCGGCCACGCGAGCTTTCGCATAGAGACGCGCGCGGGCATCGTGTACATCGATCCGTATCGCGTCGACGATCCGGCGCCGGCGGATCTGATCCTGATCACGCACGATCACTTCGATCACTTCTCGCGCGAGGACGTCGTGCGGCTCGCGGGACGGCGAACGACGGCGATCGGCCCCGCCACGGTGACCGAGCAGCTGAAGGGGCGCACGGTCTCGATCCGTCCCGGCGAGACCATCGAGGTCGACGAGCTCGAGGTCCAGGCGCTTCCCGCCTACAACACCAACAAGCTGGACAGCTCCGGGAGGCCGTTCCACGCGCGCGAGGCGGGCTGGCTGGGATTCGTTCTGCGCGACGGGGCGCGTAGGATCTATCACTCAGGAGACACTGACGTGATCCCCGAGATGGATCAGGCGGCCGGGGTCGACGTGGCCCTTTTGCCCGTCAGCGGGACATACGTGATGAGCCCGCTCGAAGCGGCTGAAGCCGCGCGGCGGATCGATCCGGCGGTCGCAGTGCCTATGCATTGGGGAACCGTGATCGGGTCGGAGGCGGACGCCAAGGCGTTCGCGGACGCAGCCCCGGTCGCGGTCGAGATCCTTGAAAGGGTTGGGTGAGGCCGATGGCCGGGAAGCCGCGCGGGATGTCACAGGCGCTTTCGCGCATGGCGGAAAAGGAGCCCGAGCTCGCCGCGCGGCTGCTCGTGAACGCGCTGCCCGCGGCGGCGTCGAGCGTGCCCGGGGAGCTCGACTACGGGCTCGAGATCGACCGGGTGGGCGCCTACCGGGTGTCGATCGCGGACGGCCGCGCGACGATCGCACCCGCGGTGCAGACGTCGAATGGACGACCGCAGTTCGTGCTGCGCACCGACGCCCGGACCTTTGCGCGCCTGGCCGCCGGGGCGAGCCCCATCCGGCTCATGCTGGCCCGGCGGCTGCGGATCGACGGCAAGCGGCGAAAGGCGCTGAAGCTGCGACGCCTCGCGGGCGATCTCTCGATGCGCGACGTGGCGCAGGCGGGCGTCGACCCGGACCCGGACCTCGTGTACCGCGCGCTGCCGTACGCGCTCGACCCGGATTGGACGCGAGGCCAACGCTTCACGATCGCCTACGAGTTGGACGGCGGCGCGGGCGGTCCCTGGTACGTGCACGTCGACGACGGCTCCGTTCACGTCACGACTGAGCTTTCGGGCGCAGAGCCGGACTCGAAGGTCAGCCTGGGCCACGACACCTGGCTGCGGCTCGTGCGGGGAGAAATCTCACCCAACGAGGCGATGCGCGCGCAGCTCGTGCGCGTCGAGGGCAAGATGTTTCCGGTCACGATCCTCGGGCGGTGGATCGAGCGTTCAGAGGGGCGCGACGACCCTGAGCTCGAGCGCGAGGAACGCCAGCGGCTCGTCCAAGAGCAGCGCCACACCTGGGGAGCCGGCCGCAATGGTGCGGTCCCGCGCGGCCAGGGCGACCCGGCCGAGCAGCGCGAGAACGGCGCCAAGCGCCGCTCCGGCCCTTCCCTGCTTGGTTACGAGGAGCTGTATGCGCTGTGGGAGCGCCAGAACTGGAAGGCCCACGAGATCGACTTCACAGTCGACAAGCAGCACTGGCTCGCCACCCCCAGCGAGGGGCAGCTCGACACGATGTGGTCGCTGTCGAGCTTCTACATCGGCGAGGAGCGGGTGGCGGCCGAACTGGCCCCGTTCGTGATGGCCGCCCCCAGCGGCGAGGCCGAGATCTTCCTCGCGACCCAGCTGGTGGACGAGGCCCGGCACGCCGCCTTCTTCGATCGCTTCATGGCGGAGGTGATGGCCCTCGAGCCCGCCGACATCCGCGGGCGCCTGGGCGAGATGGAGAAGTTGATGCTGCCCGCCTGGCGTCGCGTCTTCGACGAGGACCTGCGTGGCGTCGCGCAACGCCTGCTCGAGCGCCCCGGCGACCTCGACCTGTTCGTCGAGGGGATCGTCATCTACCACCTCGTGATCGAGGGCGTGCTGGCCATGACCGGCCAGCATCAGATCCTCAAGTATCTCGAGGCCCACGACATCTATCCGGGCTTTCGCCAGGGCTTCTCGCTGGTCGAGCAGGACGAGCACCGCCACATCGCGTTCGGGGTCCGCTTCCTGGCGGATGCGTGCCAGGCGAACCCGGCCTACCGCGATCTGATCACGACCAAGATCACCGAGCTCGTGCCGGTCGCGTGCCTCGTGTTCGTGCCACCCGGGACCGAGGACCCGAGCGACTTCATGAGCTACGACTACCACTCGTCCGAGATCTACGGGTTCGCCTACCGCGCGCTCAAGCGGCGGCTGGCCGTGATCGGGATCGAGGCGCCGGCGGCCGAGGTGCTGATGCCGGGGCCGATCACGCGCCCGGAGCCCGCTCCGGCCTAGCCGCAATTCAGCTCGCCCTGGACGGATGTTGGGCCTTGCAAGCCCCCGGGCGGGGAAACCTGCCTGAGATCGCCTTGCGCCGCTTTGCAACCGCGCCGACGGCGCCACCCAGCCGCCTCAAGGGACCCCTCGGTCTCCGCCGATACCAACGCACACCGCCGGTGTGGAGGCGGAGCGGCACGTACTTTCGAATGAACGCATCACCCGGCACGGCCAGACTCCTGAAGGTCTTTTGGGCGGCCGCCCTCGCGGCACTCGGCGGCTACTCCCTGCACGTCACGGTCGGCTTTCCCCCCAAAGGCGGCCCGGACTGGCACCTCCTGTGCCCGCTCTCGTACGTGCTCGCGGCTGCAATCTGCTTTACGCGTGTCGCGGCGATCGAGCGCGAGCGCCTCGTCTGGAGCCTCTTCGGGACCGGGATCCTGCTGTCGGGGATCGGCTGGCTCTACTACTACGTGGCCTTCCGCCACGATGCGGCCCCGCCGTATCCGTCGGTCGCGGACGCGATCGGAATCTGGTTCTACGTGGCGAGCTTCGCCGCGCTGATGCTGATGGTGCGCAACCGCCTGCACCGATTCTCCCGGAACCTGTGGCTCGACGCGGTGATCGGCGTGCTTGCGCTGGCCGCCGTCGGCGCTGCGGTGCTCGTGCACCCGATCGTCGCGAGCACCGGGGGCGAGGAGAGCGCGGTCGCAACCAGCCTGGCCTATCCGCTCGCCGATGTGCTCACGCTGACGCTCGTGCTCGGCATGTTCGCGCTCAACGGCTGGCGCCCGGAGCGCCGCTGGGTGTTGATCGGGATTGCGTGGTTGCTGCTGACCGTCTCCGACGCGATCTACGTGTCCGAGGCGGCGAGCGGCGCCTTCGTCGCGCGGGGCGTGCTCGATGCAACCTGGGCGGTGGTGTACCTGTTGATCGCCAAGGCCGCTTGGCAGCGCAGCGAGCGACCTCCCCTGCGCTTCGACGGATGGCGGATGCTCGGTGTTCCGCTGGCGTTCACGTCGATCGCGATCGCCGTGCTTGTCTACGGCAACTTCAAGCCCCTGAACCCGACCGCTATGACGCTCGCGCTGCTTGCGCTGGGCGGATCCCTGGCCGCCGCCGTGACCTCCTACCTGGAGCAGCGGAAGCTCGAGACGCTTGCGCGGCGCGACGCCCTCACGGGCCTCCTCAACTACCGCGAGTTCCACCGGCGCGTCGAAGAGCGGATCGAGGCGGCGCGACTCGAAGGCGGCAAGACCTTCGCCGTCGCCCTGTTCGACGTGGATGGATTCAAGGACGTCAACGACCTCCGCGGGCACGCGGAAGGCGATCGGGTCCTGCGCGAGGTGGCCCGCGCGATCGGCGGCGCGCGGCGCGCCGGCGACGCTGCGGCGCGGCTCGGCGGCGACGAGTTCGGAGTGCTCATGCACGACGCCGACGTGGAGGGCGCGACCGCGCTCGCCCGACGCATGAGCGAACGGGTCGACGGCCTGGGCGAGGGCATCGGGATCTCGTACGGAGTCGCCGAATGGCCTGCCGACGGCCCCAGCAAGGAGCTCCTGCTGCTCCGGGCGGACGTCGCGATGTACGCGGCGAAGGCCGGCGCGCCCGAGCTCCCGGTCGAGACGTCCCCGGAGCGCGACCGCCGCAGACGTGACCACGACGCGTCCGCCGCGATCGGTCGCCGCCGGCGTGTCGCCGATGCGATCGACGCCGAGCGAAGGCAGGCCAACGCGCAGCTTCGGGCATACGCGGAGGCGGTCCGAGTGACCTACGCGCAGGGTCTCGAGCGCGCTCAGCAGCTCAAGCAGAACTATCTCGCGACCGTGCTCACGCTTGCCTCGGCGGTCGAGGCGAAGGACGAATACACCGGCGGCCACATCAACCGCGTGCACCACCTCGGCCTCCTGCTGGCACGCGCGGTGGTGCCGCACGAGGCGGATGACCCGCAGATGGCCTACGGCTTTCTCCTCCACGACATCGGCAAGCTGGCGGTGCCCGATGCGATCCTGAACAAGGCCGGCCCGCTCGACGACGAAGAGTGGGAGCTGATGCGGAGCCACCCCGAGGCCGGGGTGCGGATCCTCGCGCCGATTCCGTTCCTCGGGCGCGCCATGGACGTGGTGCGCCATCACCACGAGCGCTGGGACGGCGCGGGCTACCCGGACGGGCTCGCGGGCGAGGAGATCCCGATGTGGTCTCGCATCTTCGCCGTCGTCGATTCGGTCGACGCGATGACGAGCGACCGACCCTACCGGGCCGCGCTTCCGCTCGAGGTGGCGCACGAGGAGCTCAAGAAAGCCGCAGGCACGCAGTTCGATCCAGTCTGCGTGGCCGCTTTCATGGACCTCGATCCTTCCCTGGTCGAGGGTCTGATCCAGGAGAGCTCGTCCGCGCGGACGCTCACTTCTGTCCGGGAGCAGTGATTCAGCGATGCCGAAGGTCCTGATCGCCGACGACCAGGAGAGCATGCGCTCGCTCATCCGCGTGACGCTCGACAGCGGCCACTTCGAGATCCTCGAAGCCCCCGACGGCGAGGCGGCGGCCAGGATCGCGCGGGACGAGCAGCCCGATCTCGTGTTCCTCGATTGGACGATGCCGGCGCTCTCTGGGATCGAGGTGTGCCAGAAGCTGCGCGACGATCCTCTTACGGTCGACACCAAGATCGTGATGGTGACGGGTCGCGCCGACCTGGATGAGCAGGCGGCCGGGTTCGCCGCGGGCGCCGACGACTACATCACGAAGCCGTTCTCGCCGCTCGAGCTGCTCGACAAGGTGTCCGAGGTGCTCGGCCCCGAAGCGTTCATCTAGCCGGTTTGCGGACGCGCGCGGAGATCGGGCCGCACCCCATGCTCGAGACGCTCGCGCGACTCGCGGCGCTCGCCGTGGTCGCCGTCGGCCTGGTCGTCATGTCCGGCTGGCTGTTGGACGTCGGTCGCCTGCGAGGCCCGATTCCGGGGTTGATCGAGATGAAGGCGAATACGGCGATCGGGTTCGTGCTCTGCGGAGCGTCGCTCTGGCTCGTGGTCCAGCGCGACCTCGACCCTCGCCTGCGACGCGTCGCAATCGCCTGTGCGGCCGCGGCCGCCCTGATCGGTGCGCTCTCGCTGGTCGAGTACGTGCTTGGACGCAACCTCGGCATCGACCAGCTGCTCTTCCACGATCCGGCGGAGGGGCCCACGGACCCCACCGTCAATCCCGGCCGGCTCGCGCCCCAGACCTGTGTGAACTTCATGCTGCTGGGCCTCGCGCTCGTCTACTTCGACCGGCGCGGACGGACCGGGCACGTGGCGCAGGGCTGCGTGCTCACCGCAATGGCGATCGCGCTGCTCTCCGTGCTCGGCTATGCCTATTCGGCCGGCCAGTTCAAGACCGTCGCCGCCTTCTCCCCGATGGCGGTTCACACGTCCCTCGCCTTCCTGGCGCTCGGAGTCGGGATCACGCTGGCGCGCCCGGACCGCGGGGTGCTGGCGGTGCTCCGCGCCAATGGCGCCGGCAGCGTAATGGCGCGCTGGCTGCTGCCCGTCGCCCTGGTCGTGCTACCGGTGATCGGATGGCTGCGGCTCGAGGGCGAGCGCGCCGGGCTCTACGACGGCGAGTTCGGGGCGTCGCTGATGGTCGTGGCGATGCTGGTGGTCCTGATCGTGGTAATCCTCGGCGGGGCACGAAGGCTCAACCGGGCCCAGCGCGCCTACGAGGCGACCGAACGCGCGGCGCGCGAGCGCCAGGAGCTGTTTCAGGCGGTGATCGACAACGCTCCTTCGATCATCTACGTCAAGCACGCAGACGGTCGTTACGTGCTCGTCAACCGTCGTTTCGAAGAGGTCACCGGGTGGTCGAAAGCCGAGATCTGCGGCAAGTCCGAACACGAGGTTTTCCCGGCGCAGACCGCCGACGACGCGCGGGCCAGCGATCGCGAGGTCGTTCGAGCGAACGCTCCGGTCCAGCTGGAGATCACCGACGAGGACGGCTCGCATACGTACATGTCGACGAAGTTCCCGCTACGGCGCCCGGACGGCGAGGCCTGGGGTGTCGGCGGGATCGCGACGGACATCACGGTGCGCAAGCGGGCCGAGGAGGAGGCGACGCGCGCCCGCCACGAGGCCGAGCGCGCGAACCGCGCGAAAAGCGCCTTCCTGTCGCGCATGAGCCACGAGCTGCGCACTCCGCTGGCAGCGGTCCTGGGGTTTGGACAGCTGCTCGAGATGTCGGAGCTCGAGGCCAGGCAACGTGAGGGGGTCGAGCAGATCCTGAAGGGCGGCCGGCACCTTCTCGACCTGGTCACGGAGCTGCTCGACGTTTCCAGGATCGAGTCCGGCAGCATGGCGATCTCCAACGAGCCCGTCGATGTCGAACGCGTAATTGCGGAGGCGCTGACGCTCGTGCAGCCGCTCGCCGCGGCGCGCTCGATCACGATCGACAACCACCTCGGTGACGGGCACAGCCACTATGTGATGGCCGACCTCCAGCGCCTCAAGCAGGTGCTGCTGAACCTGCTCTCGAATGCGGTCAAGTACAACCGCGAAGGAGGCAATGTCGCGGTCTCCGTCGAGGAGGATTGCGGCGAACGATTGCGGATCCTGGTCGCCGATACCGGACCCGGGATCGAGCAGTCAAGCCTCGGCAAGCTCTTCGAGCCGTTCGAGCGCCTCGGAGCGGAGGCGACGGGCGTGGAGGGCACCGGGCTCGGCATGACCCTCTCCCGCGGATTGACCGAGGCGATGGGGGGCACCCTCTCGGTCGAGAGCGAGATCGGCACCGGGACGACGTTCGCGGTCGGGCTCGCCCTCGCCGATCGGCGCGAGGCCGGCGCCGATACGGAGGCGATTCCGCTCGCCGACGCGGGCCGCGAGCTGCTCGGTCCGTGCACGATCCTTTACGTCGAGGACAACCCAGCCAACTTCCGGCTCGTGGAGAGGATCTTCGAGTCGCATCCCGCCGTAACGCTGATCGGCGCGCGCGACGGGCGCACGGGCGTCACCCTCGCAGCGGAGCACCGCCCCGACCTGGTGCTGCTCGATCTCCACCTCCCGGACGTCCACGGCGCCGAGGTGCTGGCGCGCCTCAAGCGAGACGCCCGGACGAGGGTGACGCCCGTGATTGTGCTGACGGCGGACGCGACCAGCAGCCGGACCGAGATGATGCTCCGCTCGGGCGCCCACGCGTATCTCACCAAGCCGCTGGACGTCTCGGGGCTGCTCCGCGTCGTGGCCGAGGCGCTGGACGGCGGGCGCCGGGCCGCCTGACGGCCCCGTCGACCCCGCCGCCCCACGGGACGGCCGCCCCACGCAATAAATTGCGCTCCTCGTGGGAGGTATCAAGCGGAGACGCCGAACCTCCGGCCTTGCCATGCGTGGGCGCCCGCTTCGCGTGCTCGCGTGGAGTGCCGTGGCAGCCGGGATCGCCGTGCCCCTGGCGCGCAAGCGCCTCGGACTGCCCGCGCCGGTGACGGCGGCCGCGGTCGCCGCGGCGCCGCTCGGGATGTCGATCGCGGTGCCCAGGAGCTGGAAGCGCGACGCGGCCGTGTACGCGCTCCAGATGTGGGGCTACATCATCGTCCACGAACTGCCGTACGAGCACCCGGAGCGGCTCGAGCGGCGCGTGCGTGTGGCCTACCCGATCAAGGTCGACCGGGCGCTTTTCGGGTCGCCCCCGACGGCCGTGCTCCAGCGCGTGCTCTCGCGTCCCGGGCGCCCGACGGCACTTGACTACGGGCTCGTCTTCCTCCACTGGGGCTGGTTCCTACAGCCCCATATGGCCTCGGCCTGGATTCTCTGGCGCCACCCGGACCGGTTCCCCCGCGCGGCAACCCTGCTCTGCGCGGTGTTCGACATCGGCCTGATCGGGTACTTCGTAGTTCCGACGGCGCCGCCCTGGTGGGCGGCGGAGCAGGGCATCGCGGCCGAGACCTGGAGGGAGCGCGATCTCGAAATCACGGCCACGCGGCGAATCATGGTGGACGTGGGCGAGCGCGTCTGGGGAAGGCTCTTCCCCTCGCTCTATCGTTTCCTCGGGGGGAATCCTCTGGCAGCGATGCCGTCCCTCCATTTCGGCACCTCCGTGATGGCAGCGTCATTGCTAGACGATCATGGACCCGTTCCCGCTCTGCTGGGGTGGGGATACGCGTCCGTGCTCGGCTTCGCGCTCGTCTATCTCGGCGAGCACTACGTGGTCGACCTCGCCGCCGGGCTGGCCCTGGCGGCGGCCGTGCGCGCCGCGGCGCCGGCGGTGACCCCGGCCGTGGCGCGCTTCAGCAGAGCGGTGGCCGGGCTGGAGGCGGCGGCCCGGGCATGATGGGCGAGCACGAGGACACGAGGGTCGCGAGCGCGGAGGCGCGGCCTTCAGAAATGTCTCACGACAAGTCTTCTGATACGCCCTCCGGCATGCCTCCGGAGACCGCCGGGCTCGGGATCGACGAGCCCACCACGGAGGCCGTTGAGCGCGGTTTTGCGATGGAGGGCAGGCGCCTTGCACTCTACGGGCTGACTGTCCTGGTGATCATCGGGGCGCTGTATTTCGTCCTGCCGAAGATCACGGAGACGGGCGACGCGCTCCAGCGGATCCAGGACGCGGACCCCGTCTGGATCGTGGTCGCGCTCGGGTTCAACCTGCTTTCGTTCGCCGCCTACATCGCGCTGTTCGCCGGGACCGTCGGCGGCCGGACGGCGCCGGCGCGCGTGCGGGAGCGCCTCGATTGGAAGGCTTCGTACCAGATCACGCTGGCGGGGCTCGCGGCGACGCGGCTCTTCTCGGCCGGGGGAGCCGGAGGCATCGCGCTCACCTACTGGGCGCTGCGGCGGGCGGGCATGCCGACCCGGGAGTCCGCCCGCCGGATGGTCGCGTTCCTGGTGCTGCTCTACACGATCTATCTGCTCGCGCTCGTGGTCTGCGGCATCGGCCTCCGCATCGGGCTGTTCCCCGGGCCGAGCCCGGTGGCCATGACGATCGTCCCCGCCGCGCTCGCCGGCGTGGCGCTCGTGATCGTCTTCCTGATCTCGCTGATCCCCGGGGACTTCGAGCGTCTGGTTGCGAGCTGGGCGCGCGGACACCGCAGGGTCGGGCTCGCGCGCCGGATGGCCAGCATCCCGGCGACGATCGCGAGCGGCACGCGCGCCGCGCTCTCGATCCTGATGCATCCGAGCAGCGGATTTCTCTCGATCATCGGAGCGGCGGGTTTCTGGGCGGCCAACATCGGCGTCCTGTGGGCGTGCTTCCACGCGTTCGGCGAGTCGGTTCCGAAGGCGGTGCTGATCCAGGGCTTCTTCGTGGGGATGACCGCCAACCTGTTGCCGTTCTTCCCGGGAGGCGTGGGATCCGTGGACGCGGGCATGATCGGCGCGTTCCTGGCGTTCGGGCTCCCGAGCTCAACCGTGTTCGTGTCGGTGTTGACCTATCGCGTGATCGCCTTCTGGCTCCCGATCCCGCCCGGGATCGTGGCGTACCTCCAGCTCCGGCGCACGGTGAGCCGCTGGCGGGCGGAGGAGGTTCCTGCACGGGCATGAGGGCTAATCTGACACCCGGGAGCCAAAGGGACGGACCTATACTTCAGAAAGTGAAGTAACGGCCGGCCGCGCTGCGGAGACTGCATAACACAGATGTCCGACAAGAACGGAAACCAAGAACAGCCCGAGATCATCATCGTCGGCGCGGGCCCGGCGGGTCAGTCCGCGGCGCTATATGCGGGCCGATCGCGGATTCCGACGCTCGTGCTCGAGCGCGGGATCGCGGGCGGACAGCTGTGGAACACGGCCGAAGTCGAGGATTACCCCGGGTTCGAGCACATCATGGGCCCGGACCTGGCCGAGCGCATGCAGAAGCACGCGGAAAAGTTCGGCGCCCGCTTCGAGACCGGCGAGGTCGAGTCGATCTCGGTCGACGGCGACGACCGCGTCGTCCGCACCGCGGACGGCCGGGAGTTCCGCGCGCCCGCCGTGATCGTCACCGCCGGGGGCGAGCCGCGGAAGCTGGGCGTCCCGGGCGAGGACGAGCTCGCCGGCAAGGGCGTCTCCTACTGCGCGGTGTGTGACGGCGCCTTCTTCCAGGATGCGGAGATCGCGGTCGTGGGCGGCGGCGACTCCGCGGTCGAGGAAGGGACTTTCCTGACCCGGTACGGGAGCAAGGTGCACCTCATCCACCGGCGGGACTCCTACCGCGCGCAGCCGATCCTGGTCGAGCAGATGCGCGCGACCGGCAAGGTCGAGGAGATCCTCAACACGGTG
>Ga0075423_10002542_pt1 | contig 16602 bp, 14 predicted proteins | sample SoiMethybrSBSTD2_FD_80114 | JGI IMG/M metagenome (GOLD analysis project Ga0075423, IMG submission 80114) | Bulk soil microbial communities from a Populus tree surrounding site in Tennessee, USA - Soil MetaG P. TD hybrid SBSTD2 | ecosystem: Environmental > Terrestrial > Soil > Tree plantation...
CGTCGCCGTGAGCGCCAGGATGCGCTCCGCGCGCAGGTGCCCGGACGCTTCCGCCAGCTTCAGGTAATCGGGCCTGAAGTCGTGACCCCACGAAGAGATGCAGTGCGCCTCGTCGATGGCGAACAGCGGTACGCGGACTTGCGCGACGGCGTCGCGGAACGACGACGACCGGAACCGCTCCGGCGCCACATAGACGAGGCGGTACGCCCCGGCGCGGATGCGCGCCTGTCGCTCCTTGCGCTCCGCATCCGAGAGCGAGCTGTTCACGAAGGTGGCGGCGATTCCGCGCGCCGCGAGCGCGTCGACCTGGTCCTTCATGAGCGCCAGAAGCGGCGAGGCGACGACGGTGGTGCCTTCGAGCAGCAGCGCCGGAAGCTGGAAGCACAGGCTCTTTCCGCCGCCGGTCGGAAGGATGGCCAGCGTAGGCCGTCCCGAGAGCACGGAGCGGATGATCGCCTCCTGGCCGGGCCGGAAATCGGAGTACCCGAAGTGGGTCGCCAGCGCTTCCCGAACGTCCTGCATCCTTCCCCCCTTATGCCACGGCCCGCTGCCGCGGCAGTGTCCCCGCCCCGGTCCGGGCGCTGTGGAATCCGTCGGCCGCGATCACCAGGTGATCGACGACGCGTACGCCGAGCGCCCGCCCCGCCTCGTCGAGCATAAGCTGCAGCCGATGGTCGTCGGCGGACGGGGTCGGATCGCCCGACGGATGGTTGTGCGCGAAGGCGACGCACGGCGCGGCGTGGACCAGCGCGGGCGCGAACGCCTCGCGTGGGAGCACGGAGCACTGGGTGAGGCCGCCGCAGGCGATGCGGACGCAGCGCATCTCCTCCATGCGCGCCGTCAAGAGGAGCGCCCAGAACTCCTCGTGCGAAAGGTCCGCGAGCAGTGGCCACAGCCGTGCCGCGATCGCATCCGGTGCGAGGAACCTCTCCCGCTGGCACTGCTCCGCCGCCATCGCGCGCCGGCCCAACTCGAGCGCCGCCACCAGGCGTGCCGCCTGCACGCCCCGGATGCGCGCTTCGCGCAGCATGTCGTTCGCGGTCATCCGGCGGAGCCGCAGGAGCCCGCCGTCGAGGAGCCGCGCCGCGACCGCCTCGGGCCGCTCGCGCCGGCCGGTGCCCGCGAGCAGCGCCGCCACCAGCTCGACGTCCGATACGGCGCCTGGGCCGAGCTCGAGGATCCGTGACACGGGAAACGCCTTCTGCACCGCCCGTGCCACGGCGCGCGCGAATGGGCGGCGCGCGATGCTTGCGTACCGAATCGAGACAGGCTGTCGCGAAACGCGCCCGCGCCTTCAGAAGCGGGCGGACAAGGCGAAGAAGGCCTTGATCTTGTCGTTGGTCTCCCGCAGCCGCGCGGAGAGCGTGCGCACGAACGTCCAGAGCAGCTCGTACGCGAGGTCCTTGTGCAGGAACATCAGCTGCTCGAGGTCCGCCTTCTGGATGACGTACAGCGTGCAGGCGAGGTGCGCGGTGGCGTCGGCGGAGCGCGGCGTGTCGTCGATGAGCGCCATCTCGCCGAAGTAGCTGCCGGGCTCCAGGACGGCGAGAGCCTCCTCGCCTACCCCGGGCACCATCTTGGAGATGCGCACCTTGCCGGAGGCGATGATGTACATCTCGGTCCCGACCTCGCCCTCCTGGAAGACGCGCTCGTTCGCCTTGAGCTGCTTCTGCGTGGCGATGGCCGCCACCTTCTGCAGGTGATCGGCCGTCAAGTTCGCGAAGAGGGGGATCTTCTTGAGCTGTGCGGGGTCCAAGGCGATCCTCTCCGGAGTCACTGTAGCAAATGCGCCGCGGCCGAGGCGATTTCTCCGCTATCATCCCCCGCGCACCGAGGGGCGCCGCCGCGCATCGAATGTGCCCCAAGGAGTGATGAAGCGTGGAGAAGCACTCGATCGTGATCATCGGCAGCGGTCCCGCGGGCTACACCGCCGCCATCTATGCCGCGCGCGCGAACTTGAAGCCCGTGCTGTTCACCGGGCTCCAGCCGGGCGGTCAGCTGACCATCACCACCGACGTGGAGAACTATCCCGGGTTCCCGACCGGCATTCTCGGCCCCGAGATGATGGAGCTGTTCCGCGCGCAGGCCGAGCGATTCGGGACCCAGATCATCGACGAGGTCGTCACCCGCGTGCAGCTGCGCGAGCGACCCTTCCTGGTCGAGGCCGGCAAGCGGCAGATGCACGCCGAATCGATCGTCATCGCCACCGGCGCCCAGGCGAAGTGGCTCGACATCCCCAGCGAGAAGCTGCTCAGCGGGCACGGCGTCTCGGCCTGCGCGACGTGCGACGGCTTCTTCTTCCGCAACAAGGAGATCGGCGTGGTCGGCGGCGGCGACACCGCCATGGAGGAGGCGCTCTTCCTCACCAAGATGGCCTCGAAGGTGACGGTCATCCACCGCCGCGGCGATCTGCGCGCGAGCAAGGTCATGCAGCAGCGCGCGTTCGCGAACCCGAAGATCGCCTGGGAGTGGAACCAGGAGGTCGTCGAGGTGCTGGGCGACAAGAAGAGCGGCGTCACCGGCGTGAAGACGAAGAACACGCAGAGCGGTGACGAGAAGACGCTGCCCATGAACGGGCTGTTCGTGGCCATCGGCCACAAGCCGAACACCGAGCTGTTCAAAGGGCAGCTGGAGATGGATCCGGTCGGCTACGTCAAGATCCAGCCGGGCACCACGAGGACGAGCATCCCGGGCGTCTTCGCCTCGGGCGACGCCGCCGATCCCGTCTACCGCCAGGCGGTCACCGCCGCGGGCACGGGGTGCATGGCCGCCATCGACGCCGAGCGCTGGCTCGCGTCGCAGGGCATCCACTGATTTCCTGATCAGCCCTTCGAGGCTTTCTTGCCCGCGCGCGGCGTCGGCTCGACGTCGAGCTCGTCCTCGCGGATCCACTCGCCGCTGCGGCCGCCGGACTTCTTCACCAGGCGCAGCGAGACCAGCTCCATCCCGCGGTCGTGCCGCTTCATCATGTCGTAGACGGTGAGCGCCGCCGCGCACGCCGCCGTGAGCGCTTCCATCTCGACGCCCGTGCGCTCGATGGCGTGCACGCGCGCCTCGATCCGCACCACACCGGCCTCTTCGTCCGCCGCGACGTCGACGTCGGCGCCCGCGATCGCGATGGGGTGACAGAGCGGCAGGAGCTGCGGCGTGTGCTTGGCGGCCATGATGCCCGCCAGCCGGGCGGCGGCCAGCGCGTCACCCTTCTCCAGCCGGCCTTCGTTGAGGAGCTTGAGCGCGGCGCGGCTGCACTTCAGCTCGGCGCGAGCGATCGCAATGCGGCTCGTCCGTTCCTTCTCGCCGACGTCGATCATCTTCATCGCGGTGCCTGGTTATAGCCCGCGATCGCGGAGTTGATCGTCGTCCTCGCCGTTCAGGTGGCCCACCTCGTGGATCAAGGTGTCGCGCACTTCGCGGCGAAGCTCTTCGTCGCTGTGGGCGGCCCGGGAGAGGTTCTTCCGGTAGAGGAAGATGGCGGGCCTGTCCTGATCGCTCGCGCCGTCGGCCGGCGGGCGGAACAGCCCCAGGATGCCAGGCGAGAGCGGCGGGTCGGTGGCGGTCAGGTCGCTGACCTCGGGCAGGTCGACCACCGCGAAATTGGAGCGCTTGAGCCCGGCCTGGACCTCGGCCGGCAACCGGGCGACCTCCTCCTGCACGACGCGGGTGAAGAACGACACGCTCGGAGCAGCGGTCGGCTTGAACGCGTCGGGGTCGAGCCTCTGCGCGCGCGCGAAGTGCGTCGCGGCGGCGACGTCGTCGCGCGAGCGCTCGGCGATGAGCCCGAGGTAGTGCTCGGCCCATGCATCGGGTTCCTCGGCGTTCAGCTTCTCCAGCTCCGCGCGGGCTTCCTCGAATCGGCACAGCTCGAAGAGGGCGACGCCCTTCTCGCGCCGCGCCTCGCGGTCCTTTCCGTCCAGCTCGACCGCCTTGGTCGCAGCGAGGAGCGCCTCGCCCGGGCGGCCCAGATCGTCGAGCGCCATTGCCTCGAGCAGGTGGAGGTCCTTGAGCAGAGCGCGGTCCTTCATGCGCTGGGCGCGGGGAAAGGCGCGGTGCGTATACGCGAGCGCCAGCTCGAGGTCGTCGCGCGTCCCCAGGCGCCGCACGTGCAGATCCGCGGCGGAGCGCAGCACTTCGGGATCGTCCGGGTCGAGCGCGAGAGCGCGCGCATAGGCGGTGCGCGCCTCGTCGATGTGCCCCAGCTCGGCCATCGCGGCGCCGCGGAAATGGTGCGCCGCGACGCTCTGCGGGTCGATGCGCGACGCCTCGCGCGCACACTCGAGCGCGTCTTCGAACCGTCCCTTCTCGAAGTCGCGCGATGCCTGCTCGAGCAGATCGGGGATGGCCGGCTCCCGGCCGTCGGGCAAGGCGAGGCACGGGGGCGCCGGCGGCGCGGGCGGCGGCCTCTGCGCCCCGCGCACCGCGTCCGAGGCGTCGATCGGCTTGGCGGTCGCCGCCGACGGGGCGCTGACGATCGAGGCGCTGGCCGGCGGCTTCGCGGAGGGGGCCTGCTCGAGGGGACGGGCGCGCCTGCACGACGGCGCGACCGCGCCGGCGGCAAGGAGGAGCGGCAGGAAGCGGCGGAGCGTGTCGGTCATCGCTGGCTTGATCAACAGCAGGTCTCGGCGCCCGGCTTCCCGTCCGGCGACCGGCGCGCTGAGCGCACACGGTAGCACGCGCATGCCCACCGGACGAGAGTCCTCTTGGTTGTCTGCCTGCTTTCCGGGAGGCGGGCTACTTTTCACCTTCTCCGGCGGCGACGCACACCGACGAGCGCGACCAGCGCGGCGATTTCCATGCCGATCACGGCACCGCCGCTGGCGCACCCCCACCCACCGCGCGGGAAGGACGCGGCGGAGGTCGGGGGCGGACCCACCGGCTGGCGCGGCTCGATGCCCCCGTCGGGCTCGAGGTCGCCCGCCCCCGCGTCGACGGGCTCCGGCCCGCCGTCGATGAAGGCGCCGCCGTCCGTTCCTGGATCGCCGCCGTCCGGCGGCGGAAGCGCCGGGTAGATGACGACGCCGTCGACCAGTGAGGCCGAAGCGGGCTGGCCGTTGATGCGCACGCTGGTGGTGGCAGGCGCGTACGCGCGGAAATCGGAGATCCCCTCGCCGGACACCGAAAGCGTCGAGCCCTGGAGGTCGGCCTCGATCATCCGGGCCGAGGCGCTGGAGAGCAGCTCGCGAGTGCCGTTCCGGTCGTAGAGCTTGCCGGCGCCGATGAGGAGCGCGCGCGCCGGCTCGCCGGTCGCCCGTGCCGCCATGCCCGCCAGCGCGGAGGTCAGCGCGAGGTCCCCCGCGGCATATCCGTCGCCGCCGGCGCGGCCGAAGATCCAGCGCTCCTCGAACGTGCTGCCCGGCGCGATCACGGCGCCCGCGCCGGGATCGTCGGTGGAAAGCGCATCGATGCGGACGCGCGAGGCCCACGAGGCCGCCGCCACCGGCACCAGCGCCGTGAGGAACTGCACCGCGGGCGCTGCGGCTTGCGGCCTGATGCGCACCCAGGAGATGGCGCCGTCCGGCTCGAACAGGAAGGTCAGCTTCTCGCTCTGCGAGCCGGTGGTGGCGCTCCATGCCGGAGGCGAGACGACGCGCACGCCGAGCGACATCGCGTTTCGGTCGATCCCCTGGACCCATCCCGACGCGGTGTCCGCGACCGCACCGTCGAGGAAGTGGCAGATCCAGTCGTAGGCGTGGGGGACGGCCGCTGCGACGTCGTCGCGCAAGAGCGCGTACCGCTTGCGCGCCAGGACGACGATGCGGTCCCAGCGCGACAGCCCCAGGGAAGGATCGTACAGGGAGGCGCCGCGGCCCCCGGCGACCGCATAGTCCGCGGTCCCGGTGGGGAGGAGCAGCGGTTGCGCGTCGCGGCCGAAGAACCAGGGATTGTCCAGCTCGTCGTCGGAGACCCGCAGGTCGCCGAGTTGCCCTGCGCCGTCGACGAGCAGTCCGTTGTGGAATGCCGTCATGTTGGCGCGCTGGTCGAGCGCGTAGCCGGTGTTGGTGCCAGCCGTGTAGCCCGCTGCCTCGGGCGCGAGCCAGGTGCCGTTTCCCCACATCCAGAACGACATGTCGTCGTTGTGATCGTGGCCCCAGTTGAGGTGCCCGCCCGGTGCGCCTCCGACCTTCATGCGATCGAAGTTGGACCGGCCGCCGTACGGGGCCGCCTTGAACGCGAGCGCGAGGTCGCCTTTGTCCCACGAGCTGTGCAGCACCGCGGTCTGCAGATCGGGGAGCCAGGTGTCGAGCGGCAAGGCGTGCGCGTCCGTCGCCGCCACCGAGGGATCGTAAGAAAGGAGCTCGAAGGCCTCGAAGTACATGTCGGGCAACAGGTGCGAGCGCGCGCCCGCGCCCAGCCACCGCTGCGCCGCCGTCTCGGCGATCCCGTCCCGGAAGCGCCCGGCGGTGAAGCGCAGCATCGAGATCATCCCCGCGTCGGGCCAGCCGGTGAAATCCCCGTGCAGCAGGATCTGCTGGCGCGGCGAGTCGGGGATCTGCGCGACGAGGAACATCTTTCCCAGGCCGCGCAGGATGCCCATGTCGGTGAAGTCGGATCCCGTGGCGCGCAGCGCCAACCAGAAGGGAAGCGCCACCGAGATCCCGTACTCCTGGTACAGGATTCCCTCGTGCCACGATCCGTCCGGGATCTGGCCGAGCGCCACGTTCACCTTCGCGAGATCGCCCTGGGCGCGTGCGAGCCAGTCCGCCGCGCGCGCGTCCTCTCCCTGCAGGGCGAGCGCCGCGAGCCCCAGGCCTGCTCCGTTGATCCAGTTGTGGTTCTGCGGGTACTGGTCCACGTACCAGGCCGTCGGCCACGACTGGTACATGCGCTGCGCCTCGGTGCCCAGTCTCTGGGCGATGGCGGCGCGATCGGCCGCCGGAAGCGCGTCGTAGAGAAGGTCGTACGCGCACGAAACGCCGAGCAGGAAGTGCCCGATGTTCAGGTCGGGGGCGCCGAGCGAGGCGACCTCCCCGAAGCCCCAGTCGCTCCAACCGAGGTACGTCTCGAGGCGCAGCTGCCCCTGCGCAGCGTACCGGGCATCGCCGGTGAGCTGGTACCCGAATCCCCAGGCGCACACGTCCTGCCCGAAAAAGCGGGGATCGTCGTAGTCGGTCGTCAGCGGCGCCGGATCGCCGAGGTGCTGCTGCAGGATGGACAAGAAGTGCGACGCGATCGAGGCGTGCGTGCCGGCCGCCGCGTCGCGCAAAGAGCGGACATCGGTGGACTGGAAGAAGAGATGCGGGTGCGCGGCGGCGAGAGCGAGCGAAGCGAGCAAGGGTGCAGCCGGCAATGCGCCTCCTCGGTCGGTGGAGAACCCTACGAGGGGTCGCAGGCTTGGCTCAATGTAGGAAAGTGACCACCCGCTCGCCTGCGCAGGCGCGGGTGGCGCGCTCTTCGAAGCGCAGTCCTCGTTGGTCGGGGCTAGTCGGCGACCGCTAGGAACGACACCGGTCCTTCGTACAGCGCTCGCCGCGCCAGCGCGTCGGAAAGACCGGCTCTGCGCAGCGCCTCCGCGGCGCGCGGCAGCGCGAGCAGGTCGCTCGCGCCCTCGCCGATGTCGCTCGTGAGCACGACCCTGTCGGCGCCGTTGCGCGACAACAGCTGCGCCGCAGCGGCCGCCTCGAGCAGTCCGGGCTGCAGCGTCAGTCCCGCGAAGTGGCCGCAGCCGCGCACGAGGTTGAACGTCTCCTCGGTGACGTGATCGACGAGCACGCGCTCGGGCGGTACGCGCGACTCGCGCAGGACCGCGAGCAGCCGCCGGGTGACGGCGAGCTTGGCCTGGCCCGGGGTGTGGACGATGACGGGCTTGCGCAGCGCGACGGCCAGATCGAGCTGGCGGGCGAGCAGCTCCTCCTCGCGCTCGCCGCCTTCGTGCAGGCCGATCTCGCCGAGCGCGACCACGCGCGGATCGTCGAAGTAGCGCGGCAGGCGGTGGAGCAGGTCGTCCAGCCCGTGCCAGGGGATGCGCGCGGGATGCACGGCCAGCGCGACCCAAGGCCGGATGCCCGCGCCGCGCAGCCGCTCGACCTGGACGGTGACCAGCGTGTCCCAATGCCTCCGCAGCTCGTCGGCGCTGGTCGAGCCGGCATCGCTCGCGCAGGTGACCGCGCCGCGCAGACCGAACCAGGCCAGGGTGTTCAGGTCGGCGTCGCTGAGCCCCTCGGCGTGGAGGTGCAGGTCGACGAATGGCGGCGGCCCCTGCGCCATGCGATCAACGCTAGCATGCCGCGTGTTCGCTACCCGGCAATCCGGGTCGTGAACGTGCGCAAGTTGCCGTAGCCGCGGCCGAGACCTACCAACAGATGCCTGGCGGCCTCGCGGGCAGGCGGTTGGAAAGTGGACGGGAAGGAGGGTCGATGGACGCCATCGCAGCCGTAGTGCTCGCGGCGGGCAAGGGCACCCGCATGAAGAGCGACCGGGCCAAGGTCCTGCATCAGGCCTGCGGACGTCCTCTTGCGTACTTTCCCGTCCGCGCCGCGTTCGCGCTGGACTGCGCGCCGGTGATCGCCGTGGTCGGGCACCAGGCGGATCAGGTCGAGAAGGAGCTTTCCGCGCTCTTCCCGGGCGCGCCGCTCGAGTTCGCGCTGCAGAAGGAGCAGCTCGGCACCGGCCACGCCGTCCAGTGCGCCCAGGGTGCGCTGAAGAAGGCCGGCTTCGCGGACCGCGGCAGCGTCTTGCTGCTCTGCGGCGACACGCCGCTGGTCACCGCCGAGACGCTGCAGCGGCTCGTCAGGGCCAAGCAGCAGGCGCGCGCACCGCTCGCGTTCATCACCACCCGGCCGGCCGATCCGAAGGGATACGGGCGCGTGGTGCGCGGCGAGAAGGGCGCGCCGGAACGGATCGTCGAGGAGAAGGACGCGAGCGCGGCCGAGAAGTCCATCGGCGAGGTGAACGCGGGCATCTACCTGGTCGACGCACCCTTCCTGCTGAAGGCGCTCGGCCAGGCGAATCGCAACAACGCGCAGGGTGAGTACTACCTGACGGACATCGTCGGCGCCGCGGCGGCGGCCGCCCGCGAGGGACGAGCACCCTGGCCGGCGACCATCGAGGCCGCCGAAGAGGAGGTGAGCGGCGTGAACGATCGCGCGCAACTGGCCTTCGGTGCCGCCCGCCTGCGGGAGCGGCGGCTCTTGGCGCTGATGCGCGACGGCGTGACCGTGATCGACCCGGCGGTCACCTACGTCGACGAGGGCGTCGAGGTCGGCGCCGACACGGTCCTCGAGCCCCTCGTCAGCCTGCGCGGCAAGACCCGCGTCGGGCGCGGCGTCGAGATCGGCCAGGGATGTGTACTGATCGACATGGTGATCGAGGACGGCGCCCGCATCCTGCCGTACAGCCATCTGACGGAGTCGGCGATCGGGAAGGGGGCGGTCGTGGGGCCGTTTGCACGGCTGCGGCCCGGTGCGCAGGTTCTCGAACAGGCGCACGTCGGAAACTTCGTGGAGCTGAAGAAGACGGTGCTGGGCAAAGGCAGCAAGGCGAACCACCTCACCTATCTCGGCGACGCGGTCATCGGCGAGCGAGTGAACGTCGGCGCCGGCACCATCACGTGCAACTACGACGGCAAGAAAAAGTTCGTCACCACCATCGAGGACGGTGCTTTCATCGGCTCGGACACGCAGCTGGTGGCGCCCGTGACGGTGGGTAAAGGCGCCTATGTCGGGACCGGCACTACGGTGCGCGAGGACGTCCCGGCCGGGTCACTGGCGGTGAGCGCAGGAAAGCAGCGGAACATCGAAGGCTGGGTGGAGAAGAAGAACAAGAAGTGAGGGTTTGGGCGGTTCTAGCGGGACGGCCCGGGGCGTTAGGGTGGACGGGAGGCGGTAGATCATGTGCGGCATCGTGGGATACGTAGGCGACGAGGAGTGCGCGACGCTCCTGGTCGACGGACTGCGCAAGCTCGAGTATCGCGGATACGACTCCGCGGGCGTGGCAGTCCTCGGCAACCAAGGGCTCTCGGTCGTCCGGGCGAAGGGAAAGCTCGCCAACCTCGAGCGGCGGCTCACGCAGGAAACGCCGCGCGGGATGACCGGCATCGGCCACACCCGCTGGGCCACGCACGGCAAGCCGTCCGACGAGAACGCCCACCCGCACAAGTACGAGGGCGTCGCCGTCGTCCACAACGGAATCATCGAGAACCACCTCGAGCTCAAGGAGACGCTCGCCGGCGCCGGGCACAAATTCTCGTCCGAGACCGATACGGAGATCTTCGCGCATCTGATCGCGGACGAGGAGAAGACGGGCAAGAGGCTGCCGGACGCGGTGCGCGCGGCGCTGTCCAAGGTGAAGGGGACCTACGCGCTCGCCGTGATGAGCGAGCGCTCGCCGGAGATGCTGGTGGTGGCGAAGAACGCCTCTCCGCTCGTGCTCGGCCTGGGCGAGAAGTGCAACTTCGTGGCGAGCGACGTCCCCGCCATCCTCGCGCACACTCGCGACGTCATCTTCCTCGAGGAGGGCGACTTCGCCGTCGTCACCAAGAAGGGCGTCGAGCTGACCGACCGGGTGGGGAAGAAGATCTCCCGGAACGTCCGGCGCATCGAGTGGACTCCGACGATGGCGGAGAAGAACGGCCACAAGCACTTCATGCACAAGGAGATCCACGAGCAGGCGCGCGCGCTCACCGACACCATCCGCGGCCGCGCCTCGGTCGAGGAGGGCGACGTCTACCTCGACGGGTGCAAGCTCGACGCGAAGACCATGGCGGGCGTCGACAAGGTCCACGTGGTGGCGTGCGGGACGAGCTGGCACGCCTCGCTGACCGGGAAGCTGATGATCGAGACGCTCGCCCGCATTCCGGTCGAGGTCGACCTGGCGAGCGAGTTCCGCTACCGGCAGCCGCTGGTCGACTCGCGTACGCTGTGCGTGGCGGTCTCGCAGAGCGGCGAGACGGCCGACACGCTGGGCAGCTTCCGCGAGGCGAAGTCGCGCGGCGCCCGTGGTCTGGCCATCTGCAACGTGGTCGGTTCGGCCATCGCGCGCGAGGCGGACGACGTGCTGTACACGCACGCCGGCCCGGAGATCGGCGTCGCCTCGACCAAGGCGTTCACCACGCAGCTCGCCGCCTTCTTCCTGCTGGCCGTGCGCCTCGGGCGCCTGCGCGGGACGCTCGACGCAGAGACGGCGCGCATGCACCTCGAGGCGCTGCGTGAGCTGCCCATGCTGGTCGAGCGGACGCTGCGATACGAGCCGGAGATCCAGCAGGCCGCCTACAAGTTCTCCGCCGCGCGCGACCTGCTCTTCCTCGGACGGGGCCCGCAGTTCCCGGTCGCGCTGGAAGGCGCGCTGAAGCTGAAGGAGATCTCCTACATCCACGCCGAGGGGTACGCGGCGGGCGAAATGAAGCACGGGCCCATCGCGCTCATCGACGAGAACATGCCGGTGATGGTGCTCGCCCCGCGCGACTCGGCAGGCGAGCCCGGGGTGAACTACGAGAAGATCCTGGGCAACATCCAGGAGGTGAAGGCGCGCGGCGGACGCGTGATCGCCATCTGCAGCGAGGGAGACGCGGTAGTGGCCAGCCTTGCCGAGTGCGCCATCCCGATCCCGCAGACCAACGCGCTGCTGCTCCCCATCATCTCGGTCATCCCGACGCAGCTGTTCAGCTACCATGTCGCCGATCACCGCGGCACGGACGTGGACCAGCCGCGCAACCTCGCGAAGTCCGTGACGGTGGAATAGGGCGCGCTTTCGACCACACCCGCCGCCTTCGCCGCGAACTGGATCGGCCCCTCCGCTCGCGTAGGATCCCGGAGTGGGATTTCCCCTGAAGCTCGCAGAGAGGCGGCCGAAGGCGCCGGAGACGGCGCTGCTCGGTCTGCTTCGAGGCGTGCCGCTCCTGCCGGGGCTCGACCGGAGCTGGCCGGAGATCCTCGCGCTCGCGGAGGCGCACGGCGTTGCGCCGCTGCTCGACGCGGTCGCGCCGGAGCTGCCCGACCGGGCGCGCCACGACCTGCGCAGGGTACGCGCCTCGGCGCAAGCTGCTCGCGGCTGGCAACACGCCGCGCTCCTCCGGCTCGGCGGGGCGCTGGAAGGCGCGGGGGCGCTGGTCGTCGGCGGCGCGGCGCACGCGGAGGACCTCTATACGGCGCCGGAGCTGCGGCCGCTGCGCCAGCTGGAGATGCTCATCGCGCCGTCGCGCACCTTCGCGGCGCTGGAACGGCTTTCGCGGCGCGGGTACCGCATCGAGGAGCGCCCCGAGAAGGGCTGGCTGGTCCTGCTGCTGCGCGATCCGCGCGACGCACGCGTCCTCATCCGGCTGCGCCGCGGTTTCGCCGCGCCGGTCGGGCCGGCTCCGCGGGCGCGTGGAGCAGGCCCGCAGCCCGAAGTCGAGAGCGTCCTCCCGGTCGGCGCGCTCCTGTTGCGCGCCTCGGGGACGCGGCTGCACCCGGACGACGCCCTGCTGGTCCAGGCAGTGGCGGTCGCCGAGCAGGGGTATCGCGTCCCGCTCATCGACGTGGTCGATCTGGCGTACCTGTTCCGGCGCTGCGATCCCGACATCGCAATGGCGCGCGCTCGGCAGCTGCGACTCCTGCCACAGCTGGGCGCTGCGCTGCTGCTGCTCGAGCGGTGCGCGGCGTCCGCCGCCGCGTTCGGCGGCGCGGCGATCGACGTGGGAGGCATTCCGCGCGTCGATCTGCCGCCGGAGGCCGTGCGCGCGGTGGACGAGTTCGAGCTGTCGGCGGAGCCCGCCGCGCGCCCCGGGGCGCTGTGGCACATGGCGCGCGCCCTCGGCTTGCAACGGACCCCTTGAAGCCGCAGGGGGCGTCGAGTAGCCTCGCGCGCCTTTTTCGCGGGCTGACGCCGAAGGCGGAAGCATTGGAGGCAAGGGCGCATGCGCATCGCCGTCGTCGGAACGGGTTACGTGGGGCTCGTCGCGGGCACCTGCTTCGCGGAGACGGGCCATGGGGTGACCTGCGTCGACGTGGACGAGAAGAAGGTCGAGACGCTGCGCAAGGGCGAGACCCCCATCTACGAGCCGGGGCTCGAGGAGCTGCTCGCCCGCAACATCAAGGCCGAGCGCCTCTCCTTCACGACCGATCTGCGCAGCGCGGTCCGCGACGCCGAGGTCGTCTTCATCGCCGTCGGCACCCCGCAGGGCGACGACGGCAACGCGGACCTGCGCGCCGCCCTGAAGGTCGCGCACGACGTCGCCGACGCCGCGGATCGATATACGGTCATCGTCAACAAGAGCACCGTCCCGGTCGGCACCGCTGCGCGCATGCAAGCGGAGGTCTCCGCGCGGACCCAGGTGCCCATCGACGTCGTCTCCAACCCGGAGTTCCTCAAGGAAGGGGCGGCGATCGACGACTTCCAGCGGCCCGACCGGATCGTCATCGGCGCCGCGAGCGATCGGGCGCGGGCGTTGATCGCCGAGCTCTACGCGCCGTTCGTCCGGACGGAGAGCCCGATCTACTTCATGGATCCGGCCTCCGCGGAGCTGACGAAGTACGCGGCCAACGCCATGCTGGCGACGCGCATCAGCTTCATCAACGAGGTGGCGATTCTGTGCGAGCGCGTCGGCGCCGACGTCGATGCCGTGCGCAAGGCGCTGGGGGCGGACAAGCGGATCGGCCACCCGTTCCTCTTTCCGGGCGTCGGATACGGCGGCTCGTGCTTCCCCAAGGACGTGAAGGCGCTGGTCGCGACGGCGCGCAACCACGGGCTCGACTTCGCGCTCCTCGCCGCGGTCGACGCGGTCAACGATCGGCAGAAGCGGCTGCTGGCGCAGAAGGCGCGAGCGCATTTCGCTTCGTCCGGCGGGATGCGCGGCCGCAAGGTGGCCCTGTGGGGCCTCTCGTTCAAGCCGAAGACGGACGACATCCGGTCGGCGCCCGCCCTCGCGCTCATCGAAGAGCTGCTCGCCGAGGGGGCCGTGATCGTCGCGCACGATCCCGTCGCGATCGACGCGGCGCGCCGGCAGCTCGGCGATCGCGTGCAGTTCGCCGCAAACCCGTATGCGGCGGTCGAAGGCGCGGAGGCGCTCTTCCTGGTCACGGAGTGGAACGAGTTCCGACAGCCGGATTTCGCCCGGATCAAGCAGCTCATGGCCGCGCCCGTGGTGTTCGACGGCCGCAACATCTGGAACCCGCAGCGGCTCGCCGAGCTCGGGTTCGAGTACCACGGGGTCGGACGCCGGCGGGCGTCGGGGGAGCATCCGGGCGCGGGGGATCGGCGGAAGCGCTAAGACGCCGTCGCGAGGTGCGCCTCGATCTCGCTCCACAGGCGCGGCAAATCGGCCGTCAGCTCGTGCCCGTCGTCGAGCAGTGCAAGCCGGACGGAGCGGCCAAGCTCCTTCATCCGGCGGTCGAACTCCACGGCGAGGTCCGGCGTCACTACGTCGTCGCGCGTCCCCTGGAGCACCAGCGTGGGTGCGTCGGGCAGCGGGAACGGCTCGTGCCGGGATGCGTCCTCGATGAACCCGAAGGACAAGGGCTCCTTGCGACCCCAGGCGTAGTGGTCGACGAGGGTCTCACCGCGTTCCTCCCAACGACGCAGATCGTCCCGCGGGGTGCGGCGCTTCCAGCGCGCGGCCAGGTCGAACGCCGGGGCGAGCAGCACCAGGCTGCGAACCCGCCCAGGCCGCAGCGACGACCAGAGCGCCGCCGTATAGCCGCCGAGGCTCGAGCCGAACAGCGCGACGCGGTCGTCGCGGAGCAGCACGTCCAGTTGCCCGAGCATCCGCGTCACCGTCAGGTCGCGGAACGAAGGCTGGTTCAAGTCCGGGATCTCCAGCCGCGCTCCGCGCGCGGCCAGCCGTTCCCGGACGAACTTCCCCTTGCCCGAATCGGGGCCGCTCCCGAACCCGTGCAGCCACACGTAGCGCATCGCGGTGTTCACTGATCAGCGGATTGCCCGAGTGCGCAAGAGGGATCCGTGGTAGATCGCCGCGCCCATGACCTGCCGCGTTGTCAAGGTCTTGCCACTTCTAGCCTGCATGCTCAGCCTGATGGCAGCCGCCGGCTGTGGCGACCCGTGCAGGGACCTGGCGAGCCAGGTTTGCACGTGTTTCCCGGACGACGGCAACAGGGCGGTGTGCAACCAGAGGGCGAAGGACGCGGAATCGAGCTTTCCGGTCAGCCAGCAGGACAAGGAGTTCTGCCAGCAGCTGCTGGACTCCCATAAGTGCGACTGCCGGAACCTCGCGACGCCGGAAGGAAGGACCTTCTGCGGTCTGACTTATCCGTGACCATTCGCCCTCCGAGTTGAAGGGGGAGGGAGAGTTGGCGAAGGTCTGCGTCACCGGGGCGGCGGGATTCATCGGCGGGCACGTTGCGGAGCGGTTGCTCCAGGAAGGTCACGAGGTCGTCGGGCTCGACGATTTCTCCAGCGGCAAGCGCGAGACCGCGGCAATGCTCGCGGAGAGTCCGGGTTTCCGGCTCGTCGAGGGAAGCATCGCGGATCCGCAGGCGGTCGCGCGCGCCGTTGCCGGGGCGAAGTGGGTCTTCCACCTGGCGGCCATCCCTTCGGTGCCGGTCTCGATGAAGGAGCCGGAGCGGACGACGGCGGTGAACGTCGGCGGGACGGTGAACGTTCTGCACGCGGCGATGCGCGCGCGGGTCGAGCGGGTCGTCCTCGCCTGCTCGTGCGCGGCCTACGGCGACGGCCCCGAGCAGCCCAAGCACGAGGCGCTTCTGCCGCGGCCGGTGTCGCCGTATGCGGCGCAGAAGGTCGCCTGCGAGCTGTATGCGCACACATTCACGCGGGCGTACGGCCTGCCGTGCGTGGGGCTGCGGTTCTTCAACGTCTACGGACCGCGGCAGGACCCGAAGAGCGAATACGCCGCTGCGATCCCGCGGTTCGTGACGCGCCTGCTGTCCGGGCAGCGCCCCGTCGTCTACGGCGACGGGTTGCAGACGCGCGACTTCGTGCACGTTTCCGACGTGGTGCGGGCGCAACTCCTCGCCGCGACCGCGCCGGACGCGCCTGGCGAGATCGTCAACGTCGGAAGCGGCCGGAGCGCGTCCCTGCTCGAGCTGATCGCGCTCATCAAGCAGGCGATCGGCCCGGCCGCAGCGCACCTCGACCCCGAGCACCAGCCGGCGCGCGTCGGCGACTTGCGCGCGTCGTCCGCCGATCTGAGCAAGGCGCGCACGGTCCTCGGATACGAGCCGCGCGTCCAACTCGCCGACGGACTCGCCGACGTCGTGAGCTCCTGGCGCTCGGTCCTCTCTCGCGCGGCCTGAAAGCCCGTCAACCCGGCGCGAGCGTCGAGATCAGCTGCTGCAGGTCGTCCGGCAGCGGCGACTGGAAATGCATGCGCTCGCCGGTGACCGGGTGCGGGATGGTCAGCTCGGACGCGTGCAGCGCCTGACGGTGATGGCGCAGCGCGCGGCGCTCGTCCGCGGTGATCAGCTCGTCGAACTGCCCGCGGGGCGCGGGTGCGCCGCCGCTCTCCGCCAGCTTGAGGAAGATGCCGTCGTCGGGCCCGTACAGCTTGTCTCCGACGAGCGGCGTGCCGGCGGCGCTCAGGTGAGCGCGGATCTGGTGCTGCCGTCCGGTGCGCGGCTCGCAGCGGAGCAGCGAGAGCGGCTTTCCCTGCGCATCGCGGTACCGCTGCAGGACGCGGAACCACGTCACGGCGGGCATCCCCTCCGGGTTGGCCCGGAC
>Ga0075423_10002545_pt1 | contig 16596 bp, 17 predicted proteins | sample SoiMethybrSBSTD2_FD_80114 | JGI IMG/M metagenome (GOLD analysis project Ga0075423, IMG submission 80114) | Bulk soil microbial communities from a Populus tree surrounding site in Tennessee, USA - Soil MetaG P. TD hybrid SBSTD2 | ecosystem: Environmental > Terrestrial > Soil > Tree plantation...
CGAGCCAATCGCATCGGAATTTCGCAAACTATTTGAAGAGCAAAAATTCGGATTGCCAGTACGCGACGCACTCATCAATCTGACGCAACGAGTTCCGCTGGTTGACGTGAAGTTTTTCGTTACTGCTGTCATGCTGAAGCGCGAAACCGGGGGCAACCTGGCCGAAATTCTGGACAACTTGTCCTACGTGATCCGCGAACGTTTCAAGATCAAGCGACAGCTGAACGTCTACACCGCTCAGGGACGATTCAGCGGCATCGTCCTGGCCTTGCTGCCGGTCGCGGTCGGCGCGGCACTGTTCTTCATCAACCGCGAGTACATGATGACGCTGTTCCTGGATCCGATCGCCAGATACTTCCTGGTGCTCGCCGTGATCCTGCAGATCCTGGGCTACCTCTGGATCCGCAAGATCGTAGACATCGAAATCTGAGGAGCATCCTGTGACCTATCTGGCGGCAATGCTTTTCGGATTGACGGTGGCCTTCGCGGTGTGGCTGGTCGCCCGCCTGGTCCCTACCCGTCCCCGCGCCGTGGCGCGCCAGCTCGCCGAGCTCGAGCGCATGAGCGGATCGGCGGACGAAGCTGTACGGCGCGAACGGGTCACCCGTTCCGGCCAGCTCAAGGCGCTGCTGGAATTCCTCGGCGGGCGCTTCGGTGGAGATGCCAAGCGTCGCGCGCAGCTGCGCGAGCTCATGATACACGCCGGGTACCGCGAAGCCGGTGCCGTCCCGATCTACTGGGGCGCACGGGTTGCCTTGCTGATCGGATTGGGGCTGGGGTTCCTGGTGCTGGCGAAAGCCCTGGGCGCCGAAGCCCCCCGTGTGATTGTCGCCGGTTTTTCGGGCGCGGCGTTGGGGTGGGTGTGGCCCTCGGTGCACGTCGGCTCCCGGGCCAGAAAACGGCAGAAGGAGATTCAGCGCACTCTGCCCGACGCGCTCGATCTGATGATCGTTTGCGTCGAAGCCGGACTCGCCTTGAACCAGGCGCTGGTGCGGGTGGCCGAAGAAATCCGGCACGTGAGCCGGCTGACGAACCAGGAGCTGGCACAGGTCAATTACGAAATCCGTGCCGGCGTGCCCCGGGAAGAAGCGCTGCGCAACCTCGGTGAGCGGACTGGAGTAGCCGACGTGCGGTCCTTGGTCGCGATGCTGATTCAAACCGATCGCTTCGGAACGTCCATCGCGCAGGCGCTGCGCGTGCACTCGGATACGCTGCGGACCAAGCGCCGGCAGCGCGCGGAGGAAGCAGCGGCCAAGACGACGATCAAGCTCGTCTTCCCGCTCGCCCTCTGCATTTTCCCTGCCCTGTTCGTGGTGATCCTAGGGCCCGCGCTGGTACAGATCTACCGTACCATGATCGGCCTCAAATGAGCGCCTGGGTGGCGGTTACCAATCTCACGCGGGGCCGGGCCGTCGCTCACCGCGTTCAGCTCGCCGATCGCTGGCTGGCCAGGCTGCGTGGTCTGCTCGGCCGGCGACCGTTGCGCGATGGCGAAGGACTCCTGCTGGTCCCATGCCAGGGGGTGCACATGTTCGGCATGCGTTACGCCGTCGATGTCGTCTTCGTCGATCGACGGGGGATCGTTGTCGCCACCTACCCCGGCCTGGCGCCGGGGAGACGCTCGAAATGGCACGGGCGCGCCGTGGCGGCGCTCGAGGTTCCCGCCGGGACGCTTGCGACGTCTGGCACACAAAAGGGTGACGCGCTGGAATGGCGCCCGTGTCTGGAGGCAGCATGAGTATTCCGACAGCAGCCGAACAGGTCCCCGGCCCCATGATGGCGACCCGGCCTCGGATCCCCGATACCATCGCCGAGACCGGCTTGACGCCCGAGGCGATCATCGAGCTGACGCTCAAGACGCTCTATGTCCAGGGTGCCCGCAGCGGTCAGGAGCTGGTCGAATCGATCCGCCTGCCATTCTCTATTCTGGACGAGCTGCTGCTCACCCTGCAGCACCAGCGTCTCGTCGAGGTAAAGCGGACCGTTGGTGCCGGTCGCGGGGGTTACATCTTCGATCTCACCGGAGCCGGCGGCGACCGGGCTCGAGAGGCGATGGCGGCGTGCCAGTACGTGGGTCCCGCCCCCGTTCCCCTCGACCAATACCGGGTGTGGATCGAACGTCAATCCGTGAGCAACCTTCACGTGACGCGCGAACGGCTTTTTGCCGCCTTCGCCGATCTCGTGCTCGATCCGGCCTTCGTGGAAAGCCTCGGTCCCGCGGTCAATTCCGCCAAGTCGGTGTTCATTTTTGGCGACTCGGGGAACGGGAAGACAATGATGGCCGAGGTCATCACCGGCTTGCTGGGCGGCTCGTTCTACCTGCCCTATGCCGTGGACATCGGCGGCCAGATCATGGTCGTTTTCGACCCGGTCTACCACCGGTTGGTGGGGTCCGACGATGACGGCGGCACCGCCTCGAGTCAGGATCCGCAATGGTTGCGGGATGTGCCGGATTACGACCGTCGCTTTGCCCGTGTCTTGCGTCCGGTGGTGATCACCGGTGGAGAATTGACCCTCGAGCAGCTCGATTTGCAGTACGACCGGGATGCGAAGGTCTACCAGGCTCCGTTTCAGGTGAAAGCCAACGGTGGGGTCCTGATTCTGGACGATTTCGGGCGGCAGCGCGTGCCACCGCGGGATCTCCTGAACCGTTGGATCATGCCGCTCGAAAAGCGAATCGATTACCTGACCCTCCACACGGGCGCGAAGTTTCCGGTCCCGTTCGAGAGTCTCGTGATTTTCGCGACGAATCTCGATCCGGAGCAGCTCGTCGAAGAGGCGTTCCTGCGGCGCATTCATTATAAGGTGCGAGCCCTGAGCCCGACGCGGGCTCAATATGAGGAGATCTTCCGGCGCTGCGCTGTCGCCAGACAGATCCCCTATGACCCCGAAGGGGTGGCGCAGGTGTATCGCGACTTCTACGAGGCCCACGGTATCGCGCCGCGTGGCTGCCACCCGCGGGATTTGACCGATCACGTTTGTGACATCGCGCGCTTTTTGGGGGTCGAGCCGACCCTTTCGCACGACCTCCTGGACCGGGCTTGCCGGTCCTATTTCCTCGATGCTTCCGAGCAGTACGACAAAGAACTTGGTGTGCTGCAGCGAGAGAGGACTTATGAGTGAACGGCCCCTGATGGGGGATCCTCAGTTGGTGAGAGACGTGGTACCGGAGTCTGCAGCGTCCGAAGAGGTGCCCGCGGACATCCTGCAACGGCTGGAAACGCTCGAGAGCGACAACCGCCGATTGCGGCGATTCGGGGCCCTGGTGCTCGGGGGCGGCGCGCTGTTGCTGGTGGCTTCCTCTATCATGGCCGTGGTCGCGGCCCGGCGGTCATTCGCGTCGAATGCGAACGGGCATGCGCGCAGCTTCGTGCTGGAAGATGCGGCGGGCAGGGTGCGCGGCACGTGGGGCGTCACCAAGGAAGGGGTGGTACAGCTCGCCCTGAGCGACGCCCAGGGGAAGCCACGGATCCGCATGAGTGTTCTCGAGGACGGCTCGCCAGGGCTGGCGCTGGTGGATGGAACTGGCCGGTCGCGCGCGGCGCTCGGGCTGTTGGCTGACGGGACCGTGAGTCTGGTATTCGCGGATCCAAAAGGACAGAGCCGCACTGTGTTGGGGCTCGCTGCGAACGGCTCGTCGAGCCTCGCGCTCGCGGACGGCAACGGCGTTACTCGGGCGGGACTGGGGGTTTCGCAGAATGGCAAGCCCAGCGTGACGGTGGACGATCGGGCGCCGTGAGGCACCCGGACGCCCAGACGTTGAGGGAGACGCTGAGCCGCCAAGCCGCCTAGTGGATTCAAGGAATGAGTGCGTAGGAAAGGCACGCGCCGGGTAATTCCGGTGACGTGCCTTTTGTTTTCAGGGCTAGGTTGTGCGCATGGCGCATTACAAGACGTTGAAAGCCTGGCAGCACGCTCAACGACTCGCCGTAGAGTGCTCACGGTTGGCCCGGAATTTCCCCGAATACGAGCAAGCAGCCCTGGCTGACCAACTGCGTCGAAATTGTTACAGCGTTCCGCTCAACATCGCCGAGGGGAATACCCGTCACGGGCCACGGGAATGCCGTCGCTATCTCGACACTGCTCGGAGCTCGCTCGCAGAAGTCGAAACGATTATCGAGATGGCGAGGGACTTGGAGTACATGACCCCTCCGGAGTATGGTCGTCTGGAAGCCCTGGCGGACGAGACCGGGAAGACGCTGTTCGGACTCCTACGGAAGATCAGCGGCGCGGCCATGCGTAATCCTCGCACCTGACCCCTCGCCGTCCACTCGGCGGCGCGACGTCTCGGCGCCCGCCTTGGCGACTGTACGTCTCGTTGTTGCCTCATCTATTATTGATCCATGTCTTTCGACTTCGACGTCCTCGTCGTCGGCGGCGGCCACGCCGGTACTGAAGCCGCCAGCCTGTCGGCGCGACTCGGCGCGCGCACGCTGCTCCTGACATCCAACCTCGACACGATCGGTCAGATGTCGTGCAATCCGGCGATCGGCGGCATCGCCAAGGGGACCGTCGTGCGCGAGGTCGATGCTCTGGGCGGCGTCATGGGCCGGGCCGCGGACCGCGCGACGATCCAGTTTCGCATGTTGAATCGCTCAAAGGGACCGGCCGTCTGGGCGCCGCGGGCCCAGTGTGACCGTACCCTTTACCGCCGGGCCGTGCGGAGTCTGTTGGAGCGGCGCGAGAACTTGTCGCTCGTTCAGGGCATGGCAGCCGGCTTATTGCTCGAGCGCGATCAGATTCGTGGCATTGAGACCGTGGACGGTCGGCGGTTCACTGCGCGCGCCGTGATCATTACGGCCGGGACGTTCCTGCGGGGGCGCATTCATATCGGAACCGATACCCAGGTTCCAGCGGGACGAGCGGGCGACACCCCGTCGGTGGAAATGGCACAAGCTATTGAGGCGCTTGGACTTACGGTAGAGCGCTTCAAGACCGGGACTCCTCCGCGGGTCGACGGCCGAAGCGTAGACTGGTCGAAGGTTTCTCGTCAGGACGGCGAGGACGGTGAGCTCCGCTTCTCCTTTTTTGAGCCAAGCGAGCGGCCACGCCAGGTCCCTTGCTGGATTACCTGGGCGGGCGAGCCGGTGAAGCAAATCATCCAGGCTCATCTCAAGGAATCTGCGTTATACGGCGGGGCGATCAGCGGTCGGGGGCCGCGCTACTGTCCTTCGGTTGAGGACAAGATCGTCAAGTTTCCGAAGGCCGCGGCTCACCAGATCTTTCTCGAGCCGGAGGGTCTGGACACGCACGAGATGTACGTGAACGGGCTATCCACTTCCCTGCCGGTTTCGGTCCAGCTCGAAATCCTCCATGCCGTCCCTGGTCTCGAGCAGGCGCACATGACTCGCCCGGGTTACGCCATCGAGTACGACTACTACCCACCGGATCAGCTGACCCCGTGGCTCGAGACGAAAGCGGTGGAGCGGCTGTTCTTCGCGGGGCAGATCAACGGGACGACGGGATACGAGGAAGCGGCGGGCCAGGGGGTCGTTGCCGGGATCAACGCCGTGCGCCGGCTGAGAGGGGACGAGCCAGTGGTGTTTGGTCGCGACGATGCTTACATCGGGGTGCTGGTGGACGATTTGGTGACTCGCGGCGTCGACGAGCCATACCGGTTGTTCACGTCTCGAGCGGAATTCCGACTGCTGCTCCGCCAGGACAACGCCCTGCGCCGGCTGTTCGGCTTGGCGGAGCGACTGGGGTTGTTGAATGATGCCGAGAGAAAGCTGGCTGTGGATCGCCTGGCGGCGGAGGAGCGGGCGCACGAGCTGGCCGGGAATACCTTGTTAACGCCCGCCCAAGCCGCCGAAGCACTGCGCGAGACAGGTCAAACGATTGACGCTCCGGAGCGGATCGCGACCCTCGCCCGCCGGCCACACACCTCGTTACGCTCCCTGTTTCAGGCAGCGGGTGTCGGGTTCGACCTCGATGAGGCTGCCGTTCTGTCCACGGAGATCGACCTCAAGTACAGCGGGTACATCGCGCGCGAGCGGCAAGCCGCCGGCAGACTCGCCGAGTTGGCCACGTTCGCGCTCCCCGGAGATTTGCCGTATCTGGAGTTCTCGAGTCTTGCGACAGAGGCTCGCCAGAAGCTCGACCGCATTCGACCTTCATCGTTGTCCCAGGCTTCGCGAGTTCCCGGAGTTTCGGCGAGCGATCTCCATAACCTCGTGATGGAGACGCTTCGTTGGAGGAAGCAGGTCGCGTAGCTGGATCGATGTTTCACGTGAAACGTGCCAGTTTCACGTGAAACTCTGCGCTTTCTTTCGCTCAACTGCCGCACGCATTAGATTAAGCCGCAACGCCTTACAGCGTTCACACTATAACTCATTACAATACAACAGGTTACGTGAAGAGCCGAGTTATTGCGATCGCCAACCAAAAGGGCGGTGTCGGTAAGACAACGACGGCCGTCAACCTCGCCGGCTCGCTAGCGGCCGCCGAGCGCAAGACGCTGCTGATCGACGCCGATCCCCAAGGCAACGCGACCAGTGGTGTCGGAATCGATCGCTCGCTGCTCGAGCGATCCCTCTACAATGCTTTGCTCGATGGGGAGCGACTCGGCGATACCCTTGTTCGCTCGGTGCACTTCCCTTTCCTCGACGTCGTTCCCGCGACACAGGACCTGGTCGGCGCCGAGCTGGAGCTCGTCAACCGCGACAAGCGCGAAACCCGACTGCGTGATGCGCTGCGAGACGTCGCGTCCGATTATCAGTACATCGTCGTTGATTGCCCCCCCTCCCTCGGCTTGTTGACCCTGAATGTGCTCACGGCCGCCGACGGCGTCCTCATACCGATCCAGTGTGAGTACTACGCGCTGGAGGGCCTGTCGCAGTTATTGAACACGATCAAGCTCGTGCAACGCAATTTCAATTCGGCCCTGGCGATCGACGGCGTTCTCCTCACGATGTATGACGCGCGTCTCAACCTGTCCAAGCAAGTCGGAGATGAGGCGAAGGAATACTTCGGGGCACAGATGTTCAGTGTGACGATCCCGCGCAATGTTCGGCTGGCCGAGGCCCCGAGTTTCGGCAAACCGATACTGCTGTATGATGTGCAATCGGTGGGAGCCAAGAGTTATCTCGCCGTGGCGCAGGAGCTGATTCGTCGGGTCGAACGGGGAGCACCCTCCCCCGCCCTGCCCGCCGGTATGCCCGCTCACCCGGAGGTACCTGCATGACGGAGACTGCCGCTGGTCGCCGCCGGCTCGGTCGAGGGCTCGAGGCCCTGCTGGGACCGACGCGGGAGGAGGCCGAACGCGAAGGCAGCCTCGTGGAGCTGCCGATCAAGGATATTCGCCCCAACCCACTCCAGCCGCGTCGTGACGTGGACCCGACTGCCCTGGAAGAGCTGAAGTCGTCTATCAAGCAGGCCGGTCTGTTGCAGCCGGTTGTCGTGCGTCCGGCGCCTGGCGGCCAGACGGGGTTCGAGTTGATCGCCGGCGAGCGACGGCTTCGCGCGTGTCAGGCCCTCGGGTGGGACAAGATCCCGGCCGTGCGCCGCGACGTGGACGATCGCACCGTCCTGACGCTCGCGCTGATCGAGAACCTGCAGCGCGACGATCTGTCGCCCGTGGACGAAGCACGAGGGTATGAGCGGCTGATCGCGGAATTCGAGCTGACGCAGCAGGACGTCGCTGACGCGGTCGGGCGCGACCGCTCGACGGTCGCGAATGCGCTTCGGCTCCTCAAGCTGCCCGATACCGTGCTCCAGATGCTGCATGACGCGCAGGTCAGTGTAGGACATGCGAGGGCGCTGCTTGCCCTCGACGACGCGCGCGCGGTCACGACGCTGGCGCGCGAGGCAGTGGCGCAGGGTTGGTCGGTGCGGGAAATCGAGGACCGCGTGCGCGGGGGACGCGCACCGGAGCGACGCCCGCGCTCGAAGCGCGGCCTGCCGCCGGCACCCGAGGTGCGGCGCGTGGAGGATGCGCTGCGCCGGCGACTCGGCACCGATGTGCGCGTCAGCCTGCGCGCCAAGGGAAAGGGACAGATTCACGTCGCATTCTATTCCAACGACGATCTCGCGAGGATCCTCGACCTGATCCTGGGCGCGCCGTTCGACGGATGAAGGCGCGGAGTGTCACCATCGTCGTGCATTCCGACGGCGATATCGCTTCGAAGCAGTATCGGTTTCCGCTGTGGGCGGTCACGGCAGGGAAGTGGTCCGCGCTCGTCGTCGGGTTGCTCGTCGTCCTGTTCTTCGCCTTCGCTGGGCCGATCACACGGGCCGCGGTCCGTGTCCCCGGACTCGAGCGGGAGGTGTCGCGCCTGCGTGAAGAGAACGGGCGAGTCCAGCAGCTCGCCGCGGCCCTGAACCGCGCCGAGGCGAACTACCAGTCGTTGCGCCAGCTGCTCGGTGGCCGGGCGCCACCGCGCGACAGCGCCTCGGCCCCACCCTCGGATGTCATGCGCGCCGCCCCGATCCGCGCCGCTCCGGCGGGCACGCGTCGCTTTGAGACGGGACTCTCGATGCCCTCGCACTGGCCGCTGGACGTCCAGGGCTTCGTTACCCGGGGACACGGTGGGGCAGGGAGTGACGGGGGCGGGGGTGGCGAGGCTCATGAAGGGGTGGATATCGCGGTGCCGTTTGGGACCGTGGTCCGGGCCTCCGGTGGGGCGACGGTCGAGGCGGCGGGCCCAGATCCCAACTACGGCCTGTACGTCCTCTTGCGCCATCCTTCCGGATATGAAAGCATGTACGGTCACGCGTCACGGCTCCTCGTCCACGAAGGGGATACCGTGTCCGCCGGCCAGGTGATTGCATTGACAGGAAGCTCCGGTCGGTCGACGGCGCCGCACCTGCACTTCGAGATTCGGCGTGAGGGTCGATCACTCGACCCGCTCACGTTCGTAAAAGAGGGGAACTGACGATGGCAATGTTCACAGAAAAATCCGGGACTGCGGCCGGCGAGGCCGGACTGTCGATCATCGGATCGGGAATGCGGGTGGTTGGAGACATCTCCGCCGAGGGCGTGGTGAAGATCGAAGGAACGGTCGTCGGCACGGTGCAGGCCGGCCGTCAGGTGCTGGTGGCCAAGGGTGGGTTGGTCGAAGGCGATGTGGTGACCCGTGAGGCCATCATCGGTGGTGAAGTGCGGGGCGGGATCCAGGCCGGTGAACGCGTGGAGCTGCAGACGACCAGCGTGGTGCACGGCGACATTGCGACGCGCAAGCTGCTCGTGCAGGAAGGTGGGGAGATCAATGGAGTGCTGCGAATGAGCGAAGACGTACTCGAGTCGGTCGCGGACAAGCGCTAGCGACTCATAGACTTGTCCACAGCTTGTCTACGCGGTCGTGTGGATTACAGAACGCCATGTAGGGCATAGCTTTAGGTTGCTACTGACCGCTACGAAGCAGTGACCAATGTATAGATGATGTCTTGATATTGTTGTAATACTGTCCAAGCTGAGCCACCACGAAAACGCTCACGAACGTGAACCTCCTCGATGTCGTTCACTATTGCGACGAGTACCTGAGAGTCGACGCCGTCCACGACTATCCCGAAGCGCTCAACGGTCTGCAGGTCGGGAATCGAGGAACCGTCACTCGAATAGCCGCCGGGGTCGATTTGTGCGCCGCGACGGTACGGATGGCGGCTGAGCAGAAGGCCGACCTTCTCCTCGTCCATCATGGCTTGTTCTGGGGTGGCCTCCGGCCGATCGTCGGCCCTCAGCTCGAGCGGGTAGCAGGGCTGATTCGTGAGGGAATCGCCGTCTACGGGGTCCATCTCCCGCTGGATTGTCATCCCGACATCGGGAACGCCGCACTGCTGGCGCGCGCTCTCGGCGTTTCAGTACGAGGTGATTTTGGAACGTGGCAGGATCAGCCTGTCGGCCTCTGGGGGGAGGGAGGCGGCGATCGGGACGGCTTCTCCCTGCGGCTCACCCAGGCCCTCGGGGCTCCAGCCAAGGCCATGCTGTTCGGCCCGACGACCGTCGGTCGCGTGGGGATCGTGACCGGAGCCGGTGGATCGTTCATCAAGCAGGCTGCTCTGCAGGGACTCGACACCTTCGTTACCGGTGAAGGCTCTCACCACAGCTATTTCGACGCCCAAGAGCTGGGATTGAACGTCTACTTCGGTGGGCATTACGCTACCGAGACGTTTGGCGTCCGGGCGCTGGCCGAACATCTCGGCACAAAGTTCGGCATTCCCTGGGTCTTTCTGGACCACCCAACCGGCTTGTGACTGCGGGCCGGGTGCTCGCGATCCTCGCCATCGCGGAGCTGTTCGGGATGGCGCCGTGGTTCAGCGCGTCCGCCGTCTCGCCGACACTCGCGCAGCTCTGGCATCTCGATGTCAGCGGCACGGCCTGGCTGACGATTTCGGTTCAGCTGGGATTTGTGTTCGGCGCTCTCGTCTCGGCAGTCCTCACGCTGTCCGACATCTGGTCCGCGCGTCGCCTGGTCGTGGTGTCCGCGCTATTGGCCGGACTCGCCACGGTCGGCGTCGCCGTGTCTCGTTCAGCCTCCAGTGGGATCGTGTTTCGATTCCTCACTGGCGCCACCCTCGCCGGCGTCTACCCACCGGGGATGAAGATCGCCGCCGGATGGTTTCGCGAGGCCCGTGGTTGGGCCATCGGGATTCTGGTCGGTGCCCTGACGCTGGGATCGGCCACTCCGCATCTCGTCCGCTGGATCGTACCGCCGGATGCCTGGCGCGAGGTCCTGCTGATCGCCGCCGCGTCCGCCTGGGTCGGGGCATCTCTGGTCCTGCTGATTCCATCCGACGGCCCCTTCGCGGCACCTTCTCCACCGTTTTCCTGGTCCGCCGCGCCGAAGCTGCTTCGGGATCCCGCCGTCCGGCTCGCCAACCTCGGCTACCTCGGTCACATGTGGGAGTTGTATGCGATGTGGACCTGGATGGCGGCATTCGTGGCGGCAAGCGAGACAGCGCGAACCGGTCGAGCGGAGGAGCTGGGAGGGGAGCATCGTTCGGTGGCCGCGCTCATCACCTTCGGCGTCATCGGCAGTGGCGCCGTGGGGTGCTGGCTCGGCGGCCGGCTCGCAGACCGCGCTGGACGGACCACGGTCACAAGCATCGCGATGATCGTCTCCAGTGGCTGTTGTCTCGTGGTGGGTGCGCTTTTCGGCCAATCGCTGTGGCAGCTGGTCCCGTTGCTCATCCTTTGGGGTTTCGCCGCCGTCGCCGATTCGGCCCAGTTCTCCACGGCCGTGAGCGAGCTGGCGCCGAAAGACTATGTCGGGACCGCGCTCACTCTGCAAACCTGTCTGGGATTCCTGCTGACGACGGTTACGATTTCGCTGCTTCCGGAATTGGGCAGGGCGGTGGGCTGGCGCTGGAGCATGAGCCTGCTGGCCATCGGTCCAGCGCTCGGAGCGTGGGCGATGTTGACCCTACGGGGACGGCCAGAGGCGTTACGGCTCGCGGGCGGCCGGCGATGAACAGCGGCTAGGGGACAACGAGCACGCCGACCTCGCCACCGAATTCATCCTTGAGACGGGTGACGCCGGCCGGCACGAACCACTCTTTCCCGTCGAGCCGCACGTTGAATCGGTAGGTGCCGGGTGCGAGCTGGGTGGCGACGCGCCACGTCCCGGGCAAGTCGCCCGGGCCGAGCGACATCGGATCCCAATCGGTGAAATCACCCGACACTTCGACGACGGTGGCGTTCCCGGCGTAGATGACGAGAATTCCCCCGACACAGTCGCAGTGGACCATTTCGGCCGTGGCGGCGGGTGGGTCATCGGCGCTCGTTGACCCATGCCCGGTAAAGCCGAATTGGCGGGCGGTCCTGGCGGCCGCGGTGCGACGGGGAAGGGCAGTGATGCGCATGCTCAACCCCAGGTACCGACCCGATACGCTGCCGCGAGTGGGGTCGGTGGGATAGCGACCGCCGGCGAGCACCAGGGAGAGCCAACTCCCGAACGCGACAGCGCCGCTCACCTCGCCGTAGACGCCGTGACCGCCGCCCTGACTCCGGTTACGGCTCCCCAGGGATCCATCGAGGGTGACGCGACCTGCTTCGTAGTGGGTCGCTCCGAGCACATCCACAAAGGACGTGTCACCGACTTTGGTCGTCGTGGCGTTGAGCAGCCAGGTCGCTCCCAGACGCTCGGCCCAGGCACCGGTCGCGAAACTCGTGACCGCTCGATTTCCTGCGCCGAACGACGTCGTACCGATCGTGCTGCCGATCCAGACGCCCTGCCGGTCGCCGGTGAGATGGAATCGCGGTCCTGTCAGGATGTGGGAAAAGCTCGCGAAGTCCGCGTATCGGCTCGCTCCGGCATTGCCTGTCAGCTCGATCTGCAGCCTGCCGAGTGAGGGAAAGAAATACGATCCAGCGAATCCGACCAGCATGCTGCGCCGGCCACTTTCGAATCGGAGGATCGTGCCACGGGTCGTCAGGGCGACACGGGATCCTTGCAGCTGAAACATTGGTGAGACGGAGGCAGCGGAACTGGGAAGAAATCCGTCATAGCGGACGTCGGTGAACCCGAGATCGAGATTGGCGGCGACTTGCGCGGCGGCCGTGCGGGCGGGGGCCACGGCGGCCGCGCAGGCGAATCCGACAGCCGCCCACGCGCCCGACTTCACGTCACGGCTTTCTGGGCTGGTTTCCGGGAGTGTTTTGGCTGAACTCACGCACGGCCGCGTTGACACGGACCGCCGCGGCAGCTGCGGGAGGAGCGCCGAGCGCGATGTCGCGCTCGACCGCCCGGCGAAAGTCCACGATCTGGTCGTCGCGAGCCAGCGCCACCAGGGCGAGCACGGCCGCCACCGCGGAATCGGGCGGCACGCCGCTGGTCACCAGATCGGTGACGGCCGCCAGGGGAACTGTCACACCAGCCCCGCGCCTGCGCCGGAATTGGGCCAAGTCGGTCGCTCTCGCGCCGGCGCGCAGGGCGCTCGCCCCGGCTACGAGCTCAGCAGAGGTCGAACCCGGACCGAGCGCCGTGCGGGCCTGTCCGAGCTCGGTGGCGAGCAGGCGGACTGCCGCCACGATACGAGCAGCGCCGGCGTGTTTGATCGCGCCTTCGAGGGCGCGCTGCACCAGGGGCTCGAGCGGCAGGTCGGCGGCGCGGGCCGAATCCAGCACTGGCGTCAGAGCGACGAGGGTGGCGCTGTCCAGCCTGCGTTCGAGGCGCGGATCCTGGGCGGCGCCGAGGCGAGGGAGCGTGGCGGTGAGGCCGAGCGCGATGAGCCAACGTGCTTGTCGCATGGAAATCAGCCTCCTACCGTGACGACCGAGCTCGGTGCGCCGAAGTCGTCCGGCGCGCGCGGCGCTGCGGGGTCCGCGAGCCAACGCGCCCCATCGACGAGAAACGCGTAGCGATGCCGACCGGCGGGGAGGGGCACCGTAACGCTCCAGATACTGCCGTTCCTGACCGGGTGCATTGGCGTTGTCGCAGCGTCCCAATCGTTGAAGTCTCCCACCAGCGAGACGGTCGCGGCGCGGGGCGCGACGAGCACGAACTCCACCACGGTTGTGTCGGCGAGCCCCGCCGCACCCTGAGTGGAGGTCTTCGTCCCCAGCCACAGCGCCAGCCCCGCCAACGCGGCGGCGGCGGCCAGGGCCGTCAGCGGCCTGATCGAAACCTCGCGGGGTAGCCGCAGCCAATCCCACCCGCGGGCCAGCCATTCGAGCCGGTGTGAGCTACGCGCCACCCGGACCATGACTCGGGCATCGAGCGTCGGGTCCATCTCGACCGGCTCCCGCAGCCGATCGACGACCCGCTCCAGAACGTCATCGTCGCGATCAAACACGTTCCACCTCGGTCAGCAGAACACGCAGCCGGTCGCATGCGCGCTTCACTCGCATCTTGAGCGCCGACACGCCGACTCCGGTATACCGTGCCATCTCCTCGTACTCCATGTCTTCCACGTGCTTCAACAGAAACGCCTCGCGCAGGACCGGCGCGAGGCGACCCAGGGCCCAGCGCACCGTCTCGTCCCAGTCGGCCCGATCGGCGGTCTCCGCGGCCGGTGTCCTGGCGAGCGAAACGTCGTCACGGACGAACATCCGGTGCCGGCGGCTCGCGCGCCGGCCCGCGGTACGGCACCGGTTCACGAGAATCCCGAACACCCAGCGGCCGAAGCGCTCTTCTTCGCAGCGTGCCAGGGAGCGATACGCCCGGACGAACGTGTCCTGGAGCGCTTCTTCGGCGTCCTCCCGATCGCCCAGCATGTGCACGGCATAGCGCCCGAGCCGGTCGCGGTAGCGCGCGACCAGCACGGCGAACGCAGCGGTATCGCCCGCCCGTACCCGGCGCACCACGTCCGCGTCGGTCATTCCCACTGATATACCCGATCCACGGCCCGCCGAGTCACCTCATGAGGGGGTGTGACGCTGGTGGATGGCCTTGGGGTATTGGCTTGCGACGACACAAATTAGGAGACCATGCCCATGCATCGCCTCACGATGGCCGCGACCGTCTCACTGGGTGTCCTGGCCGGCTGTTACAAAGACGACACGCTGACACCTGCCGGAATCGCCCCGACCGTCGTGTTGTTGACAGATGATCCGTTCCCGTTCGATTCCGTAAAGAACGTCAATATCTATGTCAGCCGCATCGAGGCCAGCGCTCAGTTCGATACGTCCGGTGCCGGGAATTGGGTCCTGGTGGCGGCGCCCCAAAAGACGTTCGATCTGCTGACGCTGCAGCAGGGGACCACCGCGAATCTGGGTGCCGGTCAGCTCGACGCCGGCCAGTACGCGGCGATCCGCATGACGATCGACGTCGACAAGTCGTCGATCAAGTATCCGAACAACTCGGACGCCATCGTCCACTGGCCGGCACCGGGCCACGGCGAAATCTCTATTTACGCTCTTGTCGAGGAGCCGGTGGCTGTCGCACCAGCGACGGGCGCGGAGATCGTGATCGACTTCGACGTCGGGCGCAGCTTTCTGTACAACCTGTTTGGCGTGAAGGAGTTTCACATGATCCCCGTGTTGCGCGCCGTGAACAGCGCGGCGACCGGGTCGATCGAGGGCACGGTGACCGCGACGGCCAACGTCGGGCCCGCGTACACGGTCGCGAACGCCAATGTGACGGTGTACGGCGGCGATCCGAACGCCGCCGCTGCAAGCTGGTACATGGTGGCCACGGGGCATACCAACGCACAGGGTCACTACAAGATCGCGTTTCTCAGAGCTGACACCTATATCGTGCGCGTCGAGCAGCCGATCATTCCGGCCTTGGCGGCGAGCGTTGCCCCCAGCGTGTCCGTGAGCGTGGGGAGCGTCACGACCCATAACGTTCAGTTGGCGCGCGCCGATGCCGGACTGCACATCACCGGGTCGACGACCATCGGCATCGGCGGCAACACACTGTTGCACGCCGCGATCAACGACTCCGCGGGCGATCCGGTCAACGCCGTCGTGACGTGGACGAGCCGGAGCCCAACGATCGCCGCGTTTGCGGATACCCTGCTCGGCGATACGCTCCAACGGGACATCTTCGTGCACGGCGTGCAGGAGGGCAGCGCCTGGATCGTGGCCACCAGCGGGACGATGGCGGACTCCATCGTCGTTCAGGTCGTGGCGCAACCCAACCCGAATACCGTGGCGAGCGTCATCGTGACGCCCTCAACCCTGAACCTGGCGGTTGGCGACAGCGCGTACCTGCATGCGGAGCTGCGCGATTCGGCCGGGAACACTCTGACAGACCGAGGGATCTCGTGGTTCCCCGCGGATTCTTCCGAGGTGATCGCGTTGCTGCAGGCCATCGGACCGGACGCCGTCGTCCGGGCAACACTCGCCGGGAGCGTTGTCATCCGGGCGATTAGCGAAGGAAAAACGGGAAGCGCCACGATAACCGTTCACTGATCACGCCTGTTCGCCCTCCGGGATTAGCTTTCGCGCGCGAATCTCGGAGGGCGAGTTCTTGCCGGACCATCACAATCCGCGTGGCGGCTTTCGTAACCCCTGGCCTGGCGCGACACTCAACGCGGAGCTCGGCGGGTTGCTGCGCTGGTGGTTCGTGGACCGGCTACGGAACCCGCCTCCGCCCGACCCGGATCTCTCCGCATTTCCCATCGTTGGATCGCGCTACATCGTCCCGCGGGCGCCTGAGGACGTGGTCACCTTCACCTGGATCGGTCACGCGACGTTCCTGATCCAGGCGGGCGGACTGAACCTGCTCACGGATCCGATCTGGAGCGATCGGGCCACGCCGCTCCGCCTGGTTGGTCCCAAACGACGAATCAAGCCCGCGGTCCGGTTCGAAGATCTCCCTCCCATCGACCTCGTGCTGCAGTCTCACGATCACTACGATCACCTGGACGATCTCACGGTGTGCCGGCTCGAGGCCACCAATCCCGGCGCCCGCTGGATCGTACCGCTCGGCCTGACCCCGTTCCTCCGGCGACGTGGCGTGCACGAAATCACGGAGCTCGATTGGTGGCAGGAGACGACCGTCGGACCACTCACGATCGGGTGCACGCCGGCACAACACTTCAGCGGCCGGACGCCATGGACGCGCAACCGGACGCTGTGGTGCGGATGGAGCATCCGGACCGGGTCGCGCCGCGTGTTCTTTGCCGGGGACACCGGTTATCACCCGGTCTTCGCCGACATCGCTGCCCGGTTCGGTCCGTTCGACGTTGCTCTGCTCCCGATCGGCGCCTACG
>Ga0075423_10002546_pt1 | contig 16592 bp, 13 predicted proteins | sample SoiMethybrSBSTD2_FD_80114 | JGI IMG/M metagenome (GOLD analysis project Ga0075423, IMG submission 80114) | Bulk soil microbial communities from a Populus tree surrounding site in Tennessee, USA - Soil MetaG P. TD hybrid SBSTD2 | ecosystem: Environmental > Terrestrial > Soil > Tree plantation...
CAGGCGGCCCCAAGAGCCAATTCGTTGTTTACAAGCGCGCCATCGTCGTGCGATACGTTTGCGTCCGCATTCGCACTAGTGTTCGATGCGGCATCCCTCCCCCGTTGGTCGTGCGGCTCGCGAGGTTCTATGAGGAAGGCCTCTCTCGCGGTGGCGCTCTTCGCGCTCATCGCGATCTCCCTCTCCGATCAGGAGCATCTCCGCGCTCAATCCGGCACCAGTGTCGTGATCAGCGAGTTTCGGACTCGGGGTCCTGCTGGCGGCAACGACGAGTTCGTCGAGCTGTTCAACCCCACGACGGCTGCCGTTGATATCAGCGGCTGGAAGATCCGCGGTTCGAATGCCAGCGGCACGGTCGGCGATCGCGCCACGGTGCCGGCGGGAACCACGCTTGGCCCCGGCTGCTTCTTTCTCACCACGAACACTGGGGCGTCTGGATACAGCGGCGCCGTTCCCGGCAACCTCACCTACACGACGGGGATCACAGACGACGGCGGTGTTGCGCTGACGCGCGGCGACAACTCGATCGTCGATCAAGTTGGGATGAGCGCCGGCTCGGCATTTGGCGAAGGCACGCGGCTCGCCAGCTTCGGCGCGACTAATTCGGATCGCGCCTACGCGCGCACGCCGACTCCGGGATCCGACTCCGGCGACAACGCTGCCGATTTGGTGATGACCTCGCCGAGCAGTCCGCAAAACCTTGCGTCCGTAATTGGTTGCGCAGCTCCGCCTGTCGATCTGGGTTCGGCGGTAATCAGTCAGGTGTATGGCGGCGGCGGAAATACGGGGTCGCTATTCACCAACGACTTCATCGAAGTCTTCAATCCCGGCCCGACCGCGGTGAACGTCACGGGATGGTCAGTGCAGTACGGATCGAGCGGCGGGACAACGTGGTCGGCCACGGCGCTCACCGGCACGATCGCAGCTGGCCACTACTTGCTGGTGCAGGAAGCCGGCGGCGCGAATGGCACGACGCCTCTTCCGGTGCCCGACGCGACCGGCACGATCACGCTGGCCGCCACCGACGGGAAAGTGGCGCTCGTGCGAAGTGTGGTGCCACTTGCCGGTGCGTGTCCGTCTGGCGGCGATGTCGTCGATCTTCTCGGCTACGGTGCCGCCAATTGCTCCGAAGGCAGTGTCGCGGCGTCGGGACTGGGCGCAAACATCGCTGCGGTTCGCGTTCGCGGTGGCTGCATCGACACCAACATCAACGGCGCCGACTTCGCGGCAATCTCGCCGCCGACGCCGCGAAACAGTACGTCTACGCTGAACGATTGCAGCGCCGTGCCGGCGCAGATCTGGCCGCACGACGTCCAGGGGTCAGGAAACCAATCACCGCTCGTCGGTCAGATGGTCGCTGTTCGCGGCATCGTCACGGCGAAACGTTTCAACAACGGCTTCTTCATTCAGACGCCCGATGCGACCGCGGCGCTCGAGGGAGATCCGGCGACGTCGGAAGGGCTGTTCGTCTTCACCTCGATCGCGCCAACGGTGAACGTTGGCGACGATGTGATCGTCACCGGCACGGTGACGGAGTTCGTTCCCACGGCCGATCCGCATCAACCGCCTGTGACCGAACTCACGGCGCCAGTCGTGTCGGTGCAGGCCACAGGCCAGCCACTGCCCGCACCGGTCGTCCTCACCCCCGCGGATGTGAGTCCGACTGGGGGGCCCTTGCAGCTCGAACGCTTCGAAGGCATGCGAGTGGCGGCGCCTGGGCTGACGGTGGTGGCTCCGACCAGCGGATCGGTGAACGAAGCCAATGCCACAGGTAGCAACAACGGTGTCTTCTATGCCGTGTTCAGCGGTACACCGCGGCCATTCCGCGAGCCAGGTATCGATGTGAGCGATCCAGCGCCGGCGTGCGATGAACACGCCGTCGGTGCCTGTGCGATTCCGGTGTTCGATGCGAACCCTGAGCGTCTGCGAGTCGACAGCGACGGTCAGGTGGGCGTGTTCCCAGGCGCGATCGTCTCGACCGGCGCCGCGATGACGATTGCGTCCGGTGTGCTCGACTTCGCCTTCCGCACGTGGACGATCCTGCCCGATGCAGGCGCCCTCACGATTGGATCCGCGGGAATGCCGCCGCAGCCCGTTCCACTCCGCGCGGCCGGCGAGTATCTGATTGCGAGCTTCAATATCGAACGGTTCTTCGACACCACCGACGATCCTGCGAAGGACGACGCGGTGCTCACCGCGACGGCCTACGCCAACCGGCTGGCCAAGGCGTCGCTGATCGTGCGTGACTACCTGCGCGCGCCCGAGATCGTCGGCGTTCAGGAAGCCGAGAACCTGAGAGTCCTGCAGGATCTTGCCGCGAAGATCGACACCGATGCCGCCGCGGCCGGCCAGCCGCTCCCCGGCTACCAGGCGTTTCTCGAAGAAGGCAACGACATCGGCGGCATCGATGTCGGACTGCTCGTGCGATCGAACGTGACGGTGCACTCGGTCACGCAGTGGCGACGAGACGAGACGTTCATCGATCCAAGCGACGGCAGCGTTGATCTGCTCAACGATCGACCCTCGCTCGTCCTCGATGCCACGGTATCAGCGCCATCCAATCGCCTGCCCGCGCACGTGGTCGTGGTCGTCAACCATCTTCGCTCGCTCAACGGCGTGGATGATGCGGCTGATGGCCCGCGCGTTCGGGCCAAGCGCAAGGCGCAGGCGGAATCGGTGGCGCAACTGCTGATCGATTTGCAGAACCAGTACCCCGGCGTGCCGGTCGTCTCGGTGGGCGACTACAACGCATTCGACGTCAACGACGGCTATGTCGACGTGCTCGGGATCGTCCGCGGCGATCAGGCACCGCCGGAACAGGTCGTCGACTGGTCGCCCCTTGGGTTGAATCCGCACTTCGTCGAGGGCTTGAGGCCAGGCGACTACTCGTACAGCTTCGATGGCAATGCGCAGACGCTCGATCATGTGCTCGTGTCGTCGGTCGCGTCGGCGATGCTCGTCGGCGTCGATCACGCGCGCATCGACGCCGACTTCCCCGAAGCGTTCCGCGCCGATCCGACCCGGCCCGAGCGGCTGTCCGATCACGATCCTGCCGTGGCGCGCTTCTCGTTCCCCGCCGATACGAGTGCGCCGGTGTTCGGCACTGTGTCGAACCTCACGATCGAGGCGACGTCGTTCAACGGCGCGAACGTCACCTACGACCTGCCAATCGCCACCGACAATCTCGATCCAACAGTGCCGGTCGTCTGTGTGCCTCCGCCGGGATCGTTCTTCCCGGTTGGCGCGACAGCAGTAACCTGCACTGCGACGGATGTCGCCGGCAACATCGGAACGACATCATTCCTCGTCACCGTCAAGCTGGCCGACGATGCGGGGGTCATGGCCGGCCTGGGTCAGGTCACCACCACCGCGCGCGTGACGTTTGCGTTCATCGCCCGTCAGGGGATGAGCGGGAACGAGCGTGGAAGTCTCGAGCTGTTGACCAGCCGCCCGCGCGCGCTGCCGATCACGTTCGTCTCAGAGGCCGTGCATGACGTCGTGTTTCTCGGTACAGCCGTGCGATTCAGCGGCAGCGGTCGTTGGAACGGCCGGCCGGGATACACGTTCGTGGCGGAAGCGGCCGACAACGGCGAGCCTGGTGCCGGACGCGATCTCTTCGGCGTGATCGTGCGCGACCCTCAGGGCGGCACCGTCCTGCAGATCGGCGCCACGCTGAACGCGGGCAATATAGAGAAGGTGCGGTGAAATGCAGAAGGCTGATTGCGGATTGCAGATTCATTGTCGGAATGCTGAATGACGAGTGCTGAATAACGATGATTGTCGTACAGGCGCAATCGACATTTATTTCGCGCTCTGCATTCAGCACTCGAGCGATGAATCAGGCTTCTACAATCAGCCGTCTGCACTACTGATTCATTGGCGCGTCCACGGCACGTCGCGTCCTTCGCGGCGGTCGACGAATCCTGTGACGCGCCCGTCCGTGGCTCGCTGAAAGATCTTGCGGCTGCGCGGCTGGCCGGCGACGAAGAACACATCGCTCGCCTCGGCACTCAGCGTCTGCGCGGGGCGCCCTGAGCGTTCGCCGGTCAATACGTCGCCTTTCCTGCGAATCGTGTAGGTGATGTCTGCGTTCAGTCGATACGTACCGGCGTACTCGTCCAGCTTTGATGGAGGCAGGGCAATCGACGGCGGATCGATCAGTTGCGCGTGCACCTGGCTGGCCGCGAGCTTCCATCCTTGCGCCGTACGGATCCACGTGTCTGTGGTGCGGTACTCCGCTTTCAGGGCGTGTCCGAAGTAGTTCTCGCTCTCGAGATCGTTGTGCGTCGTCACGACCGTGTCGCCGTGCGTCCTCACTTCGAACGCGGAGACGACGATCGAGCCCGAGATCCCTTTGGGGAGCGGCGTGATTTCCTTCAGCAGATCGGCCTTGGTCTTTCGCGTGCCGTCTTCGCTCAGGTAGATGACGTTGGCGTCGAGATAGCGATCCCACACCCGTGCATCGCCCGAGGAGACCGCATCGAACAGCTCCTGCGTCTGCTGCTTCAAGACGCGAGCGACGTCTTCCTGCGCGACGATCCTGCTGGCGGTCGTCGCACTGACGGCCAATACGAGCGCGCACAACGTTCGCCGCACGCGTTTACTGTGCCACGATTGACGCGCTGTAGCTATCAGGCGGCCTTTGGATCCGATCGACGACGATCGGGAGACCAGCGCTGCGGAAGCATCGCACGCCAATCGAGCGTCAATCCTTCATTGGGTCTGAACAGGATCATCGCGGTGCACGGCAGGTAGAGGAGCCACACCATCAATTGGCCGTTGGTCGCCATCCATGCGTTGTAGTCGGTGGTCGTCACAGTGGTCAGAACGATTCTGCCCAGCACTCCGGTGAGGACGATCAGCAGCGTGGCCTCGCGAGAATTGCGAACGAGCAGGAAGAGCGGTACGGCCTCGTATAGCACCGGCGTTTGCGGCACGCAGGCGAGAGCCGCCAGCAGCCGTGCATCAGCGCGGCGCCACTTGAGCAGCGCGAGAAGGATCAACGGCCCGCCCAGGCGCGCGACTGGTGCGCTCATATGCGTGATCGACGGCAGGTTGTCGAGCCACGCCGGCACCCAGTACGGCCAGATCGCCACCGTGAGCGCGCCGAACGCGGCCATGCCGTAGACCGCAACGCGCGACGGGTACGCCACGAGGATCGCGAGCCCGATCGACGGCTTGGCAGCGAACAGAAACCCCAGCCACGGGATCAACGCTGCCGCGGTCAGCAGGGGTGACCACTGGACCGTCTGTGCCGACACCAGCATGGCGTAGGAGGCGAACACCCACAGCTGTGGATTGGCGAGGGTGCGACGGGTCAGCGCCCACGCGAGCACTGCCGCGCCGAACCCGACGAACAGCGCGTCGGCCACTCGGGCTGATGCCCATGCGAACGGCATCGCCGCGACCGCTGCGGTGGCGGGGTAGACCAGCGGCCATCGGTGTTGGTATGTTCGCCCCGGTCCAATCAGCTCGTAGGGATTGCTGCCTTGCGCAAGCATGCGCGCGGCGGCCCACGGTTGCCAGAAATCGGATGGGTGCGTCTGGCGATGTTCCCAGAAGAGATCGGCGTACAGTGCGGCGGCGATGCCGAGGATCGCTGCGCACGCAAGCCGCGCACGTCGCGATGGCGCAGGCGTGTCGTGAAGCTGTTCTTTCAAGAGGCGCTCGTGGATCCTATCGGCACGACGCCAACTCTCTCTGCTAGGCTTCTCGCGATGGCACATGCCGCCCGTCTGGCGGTGGTTGCGGCGCTCACCGCGGTGTGCGCGATCGATGGCGCTCGAGCGCAGCCCGCTCAGACCGCAGTGGGCTCGACCACGCCGCGTTTTGAAGTGGCGTCGGTTCGGCTCAACACGTCGAACGAGCGCGTACGGTTTCGCGTCCGGGCCATCCCCGACGCAGGCCGTCTTACGATCACCGGCATGCTCGTGCAGGAAGTCATCCAGTCGGCATACGGCCTACAGTCGTTCGAGCTCGTGACCAACGGCAGCCCGATCTTGAAGCAGCGAATCGACGTGGTCGCGAAGGCGGCGACCCCAGCGACGGTTGCGGACATGCAGCAGATGTTGCGTCCGCTGCTCGAAGAGCGTTTCAAGCTGGCCGTGCATCGAGAGATGCGCGAGATGGAGGCACTGCTGCTGGTGCGCGTCAACGCCGCGCGGCTCGGACCGAAGATCACACGCACGATGCTTAGCTGCGCGGGCGTCGGAACCACCAACCTGTTCGCGCGGGATCCGCAGGCGGAGCCGAACGCAAAGGATCGCTGCGGCGTGATGCCGACCGATGGTCCGGGACGCATCGTCGCCAACGGCATCGACATGCGGGCACTTGCCGGCGAGCTCGGGCCGTCGCAAGGACGACCGGTCGTCGATAGCACGGGTCTCGACGGCCGTTACGACATCGATCTGACCTATACGCCCGAGGTCTTTTCGGCGGCAGCTGTCGCGCGCCGCGGCGGCGCGCCGCCGCCGAACGTCGATCCGAACGGTCCACCGCTCGCCACCGCGCTCGCCGATCAACTGGGACTCAAGCTGGAAGCCAAGCGCGCGTCGATCGAGGTGGTCGTGATCGATCGGATCGAGACGCTGATCGAAGATTGACGCGCTCACGTTCAGAGCGTGATCACGACGCTGCCTTTCTTGCGCCCAGTGTCGACGTAGGCATGGGCATCGGCGATGCGCGCCAGCGTATAAGTCCGATCGATCACCGGCTTGAACGCACCGGATGCGGCGAGCTCTCCAAGGAATGTCAAGTCCTCGCCGCGTGGGCTGCCAACTCCAGTGAGCACTGTGCGCCCAGCCCGCGACGGCCGCAGCATGCCTCCAACCATCTGACCCAGGCTCGCGACTACCAGCAGCAAGCGTCCACCGGGCGCGAGCGCCCGTTCACAGCGTGAGAAGGGACAGTTGCCGACGGCGTCGAGGATGATGTCGTAGGTGTCGCCGAGCTGACTGAAGTCGTCCTTGGTGTAATCGATCACGCGCGCCGCGCCCAGCGATCTCACCAACTCCGCGTTGGCCGCGCGGCAGACGCCGGTCACGGTTGCACCGAAGTATTTCGCCAATTGCACGGCCGCCGTACCGACCGCGCCCGATGCTCCGTTGATCGCGACTCGTTCGCCAGGCTGAATCTTCGCCTTGTCTCGCAGGTAGAAGAGGCTCGTCATGCCGCCGAACACGAGCGCCGCGGCGTCCTCAAATCGCAGAGTGGGTGGTATTGGGGCGACGTTGTTCTCGGACGCCACGACATACTCGGCGTGGGATCCCATGCGCACGCCGAAGACCTTGTCGCCGGGTGCGAAGCGCGATACCGATGCGCCGACTGCTGCGACTTCGCCGGCGAACTCCCAACCAAGGATCGGTCGGCGCGGACCGACGATCCCGAAGGCGAGCCGCATCATCAGACCAAATCCAGGTGGCACATGAGCGCTTCGCAATCGCGCATCACCCGCGCTGACCGTCGTCGCCCGGACCTTGACCAGCAATTCAGTGGGTTTTGGATCGGGTGTCGGCACCTCCTCGATCCGAACAACGTCGGGCGGACCATAGCGGCGATAGACCGCGGCTTTCATGTCGCGTGGCTCGTTAGATCGAGATGCAGGAATTGATTGAACGGGCTCTTCTGGTAGTCTCCGAATGCGCCGCCGTCGGTGAAACCGTACTTGCGATACAGGGTGAGAGCGGGCTCGAACGCCGGGCCTGAGCCCGTTTCCAACGAGAGACGCGCGTATCCTCGGCGCCGGGCCTCGGCGATGATGTGATCGAGAATCATCGCCGCGACACCCTTTCGTAGATGCGCATCGGCGGTGCGCATCGATTTGATTTCGCCGGCTCGCGGCCCGAGCTGCTTCAGTGCACCGAAGCCGAGAAGCTCTTCGTCGTCCCACAACGCATAGAAACTGATCTCTGGCTTCTGCAGTCCCGACCAATCGAGTGCGAACACGTGCCCGGGCGGCGAGTTGGTGTGCATGCCTTCGAGATGTCGCGTCAGCAGCGCCTTGATCCGGTCATCGTCAAAGTCGGCGGCCTTGATCACGGGCATCGCTCTAAGGATATCCGCTCCCGCTTCGCTCGCTCTCCGAGACACCGCTGCCACGATCTCGTCGACCACTGCGGCAACCGGACGCATGGTCTCGATCTTCAGCAGCGGCAAAGCGGCGTAGATGTCGAATCGCGAGCGGATCACCGCTTCCTCTGCCGGCGACGAGCGACCAAACGGGCGAGCGATTTGACGACGAACCGTTTCGGCCACGCAGATCTCACGGTCGAGCGATGGGAGGAGGACGAATGTGCTTGAGCCGTGTTCGAGATCGTCGCGGACGCGCGCGTACTCAGGATGAACGTCGCGCGCGTAAGTCATGAAGCCCGAAGACAGGGCGACCACTCCAGGACGATCGTGTCCACAGCACGTCGAGCAATACGTCTCGACATTCCCTCGAGCGTACGTGTCGTATCCATACCGGCCGATGTACTCGCTGATGTCTCCGACGCGCCCCTCAACGGTTCGATCGAGGTCGAGGAATCGGAGCCCAAGACGCTCGGCGAGAAGCGCGCCGGTAGTGCTCTTGCCCGCTCCGCCAGGGCCGACGAGTCGAATGGTGGGCTGAAGCAATCGAACTCCCTGTTGGCGCTGGTGTAGGATCCCGCCGGGCCGGCGCGCCGGCCACAACGAAGCGAGGATCGCATGGGAGACAAGCTGGTGGTCGAGCCTGCGTCCGTCCCGGACCATCCAGGTTCCACGTCGGTCGCGAGGGGCGAGGCGTCGGACAGATTGATTTTTCCAAACGTGGACAGCTGCCTGGCCATTGTCTTCATCATGGCGGACGATGCTGTGATCGGCGCTCACGTTGGGCAGTACGGGGGGCAAGGGTTCAGCGTGCACGACCCAGACGGAAACGCTACAGCCATGGTCAAGGACATGAAGATGCTGACCGACGGCAAAAAAATCTTGCAGGTCTTCACCCTTGGCGACGGCTTCTTCAATCGTCGGAATATCCTGGCCGACGTGAAGATCGATCCGGTGATCGTGTATTCGCGTGTATCTGTTGACATCACTGTCGATCCGAAGCTTCGGGTGATTACGGTTGTCGCGAACAAGAAGAAGGACGACAAGAAAGCTGAGTGGAGGTTCGCGGAACTCCGCCCGGGCACGATAAACATTTGAACGCAATGGTGACGATCGCGCGTTTTTAGGGCGGCGCGCGGTGGCGGTGTTTTCTTTGCTGGAACGAAGGGCAGGTCGAGATGAGCTTTCGTCGATCGGAGTAGACCATTCTCGAACCGCCTCGTTGTACGATGCTCTCATGCGGCGGACGCGGGCATCGGCTCGATGGATGCAGTTCGCACTGGCCGTTTCGGTGGCGCTGGGGCTGGCCGTCATGAGTGGCGCGGCGCAGCGGTCCACCATCCTGACTAACGGACGGAACCTCCAGATACCGATCAACCACGGACTCCCCGACAAGGCGCTCGGCTTCACGTTCTGTCGCCTGCGGTACCAGAACATCCGTAGAGCGCGAAAATCTGGCTGGGGCGACGACTATCCGCAAGCGGACTACAACTTCCTGGTGCGTCTCTCCGAGCTGACGAAGACGAGAATCAGCCAGTGGAACAATGGCGATCCCGGTTTTTCGAACGTCACCGTCATGGATCCCGATCTCTTTCTGTGTCCGTACTTGCGCATGCAGAATGCAGCGAACTACGACTTCACACCTGAAGAGACCGCGCGCATGCACGAGTACTTGCTGAAGGGCGGCTTTCTGTGGATCGACGACAACTGGGATCCAGACTTCGATTACATCCGCCCGAATCTCATGCGAATCCTCCCCGGCGCGACGATCGTCGACCTGCCAGTCGAGCACCCGATGTTCTCGGTTCTCTACCGCGTCAACCCGCTCCCGCAGATCCCCGCGCTCGGCTCGTGGCAGCGTACGCGTCAGGATTCTGAGATCGGGCCGTCAACCGTCCACTTCTACGGTGTGTTCGACGACCACGACAGGCTGATGGTGCTCGTCAGCATGAACTCGGACGTGTCAGACAGCTGGGAGCGTGAAGGCGACAACGCGGACTACTTCCACACCTTTGGGGGAAAAGGCTACGCGCTCGGTGTGAATGTGGCCGTCTGGGTCATGACCCACTAAGGCGACTACCGCAGTGCGGGCGGCGTCGCGGCCTTCGGTCGTGATTGGGCGAAGGCGTAGAGATCGGCGAGGTCCGCGTCCGACAGGATCTTCTCGGTGTACGGCGGCATCTGCAGGCGGGGCGCACGCACGTAGCGCGCGAACGCCTGATAGGGAAGACCGTTCGGTCCGAGACGGGGTCCGCTCGTCGGCGATCCCTGTGCTTCGCGGCCGTGGCACTGCGCGCAACCGACTCTCACGAACCCGAGCCGCCCTTTCTCGATGGTGCCTGCCGGTGTCAGCTGCGCCGGCGACTGCGCTGCGAGGATCGCGCCGCTGAGGGCAGTGCCAATCACGACGGCACTCACGACGAAGATGACGGCGAGCGTCTTCATCATCGCGCCTGCGTGACCACGTCGACGAGTGCCGGCTGGCCGCGTTTGACGGCGGCGATCGCGCGGGCCAGCGACGGCCCCAGATCATTCGGATTGGCGATTGGCCCCTCGGCGTACCACCCCATCGCTTGCGCGAGCTTGGCGTAGTCGATCGCCGGGTTGTCGATCTCGTTGCCGATGTGCGCGCGATCGACGCCACGATTGCGGCGATTTCCCATCCGCTGCAGGTGCATCGTCTCTTCGTGATAACTGCGGTTGTTGTGCACGACGGTGAGGATCGGAATCTTGTGGTGCGCCGCCGTCCAGAGCACGCCCGGCGCGTACATCATGTCGCCGTCGTTCTGGATGTTCACCGAGAGGCGGCCGTGTTTCCGATTGGCGAGCGCGGCACCGATCGAAGCGGGCATGCCGTAGCCGATCCCCGACCCGCCGGACACGCCGATGTACTGGTGATGCTTGTCGAAATCCCACAGCCGCAGCGGCCAGCCGCTCAAGTTGCCGTTGACGAGCGACCAGTCCTCGCGCCGGATCTGTTGCCACACTTCCGCCGCGAAGCGCGCGGTGCTGATCGGCGACGCATCCCAGGCGTATGCGGCATCGGTGCGCGCGCGCTCGAGCGCGGACCGGCTCGCGTCGGCCAGCTTCGCGCCGCGCGCGTCGAACGCCCGCCGGCGCTCAGGCGTGATCAGCCGCCGCACCGCTTCGATCAATGCCGGCAGCGTCGCCTCGCCGTCCGCGGCCATGGCCAGGTCTGCTTCCACGTAACGCTGGAAGTCCTGGTAGTTGGCCTTGACGCTCAGATCCCCGGCCGTGATCGTGATTAGCTTCACACCGGCTTTCGTTGCCGGCCGTGACGTGCGTTCGAGCTGATCGCGGAAGATGTGCGTCGCGCCGTAGATGTTCGCGATCTCGAGGCCGGCGATGAGATCGGCGTCGGCGATCGCGGCCACGGCGCGCAGCGTCTGGTTGAGTGGGTGGCGGTTGGGGAAGTTCATCCGCCCCGCGGCGATCGGCGGCAAGGAGTTCGGCTGCGTGCTGATGACCGCCGCCTGCAGCAGCTCGGCGAGCTCGATCAGTCGCGCCAGCCCCGCGGGAGTGCGGGCGAGGCGATCGGCGATCAGGAGCGGATAGTCGGCCGCGACGAGAAGCTTCGCCGCTTCGGCGACGGCACCCGAATCAGCCTGCGGCGGAGCGGCGAGCGTCAGCTGCGGCACCCGCAGCGCGCCGTGATGGTCGTCGATGGGGCGCTCCTGGAGCTCGCTGTCGGCGACGATCAGCACAGGACCGTACGGCGGCGTCATCGCGATCTTGTAGGCGCGCACCGCTGATTCGCCGAAGTGCGGCAGCGACATCGGCGTGTCGTCCCACTTCGTGTAGTCGCGCACCATTGCGGCCGCGTCCTGCACGCTGTGCACCCACTCCACTCCCGGCGCCCGCATCGTCGCATCGAGCGTGTTGCCGAGGAGCAGATAGACGGGCACGCGATCGCACCACGCGTTGTAGAGGGCCATCGACGCGTGCTGCAGTCCGACCGTCCCGTGTGCCATCACCGCCAGCGGCTTCCCCTCGATCTTGAAGTAGCCGTGCGCCATGGCCACCGCCGACTCCTCGTGCATGCAGGTGATCAGCTCCGGCTTCTCGTTGCCGCCGTAGTTGATCACCGACTCGTGGAGGCCGCGGAAGCTGGAGCCGGGGTTGGCGCAGACGTACTCGAAGCCGAGTGCCTTGATCGTGTCCACCATGAAGTCGGAGCCGGCGCGGCCGCCGGTGAGCGGTTCCGGCTCGGTGCTGGATGGCTCGGGCGCTGGTGTCGACGGCGCTGGAGTCGTGGACTGCGCAACGGCGCCTGCTGGCGCAGCCACGGCGGCGCTGATCGCCGCCGCCCGGCGCATGAACTCGCGCCGCGGATAAGAGAAGCGGGATCGACGTGTCATCGCGCGCCCAGACTAACCATCCGGACGCGCCGGCGCAACGGCAAATGCGCGCGCGCCTTTGCCCCCAAAGGGGCGGCGCCGCGAGCCCCGAATTAGTTGGACCGCGCCTCGCCGACCGTGCGGACGAGCGTGCGGACGTCCAGAGGCTCCGCATATCTGATCACGGGCATCAGCGGCGTCACGGCAAACGGGATCTTCTCGCGAACCGACATCAGAGGTACGGCGGGCGAGCGATCGAGCGTCACCCTGCCACTCCATGCATCGACGACGAGCCGCGCGCCGAGCTGGAGCGCAGCGATCTGTTCGAGGCTATTAGGCATCAGCGGCGGGGCCTGTTTCATGAGATCGGCAAGCCGTGTCATCTGCCCGTTGGCCGCCATGTAGTCTCCGATGTGCGGCTGGATCAGCCGAGGCAATTGCTTGGCCTGCTCAGAGAGCGTACGAAGAAACAGGCCGGCGTCGGCCAGCTTGTCGCGATAGGGCGACGTGCCCAGCAGCTCGATGACCTTCTCGTCAGCCGCGGCCTCTTCCTTGGGCGTGCGGCGGAACCGCAGCGCCTCCAGCAACTCGCCGTCGGGCACCATCAGACGATCGGCGAATGAGAACTTCGTGTCGATCAATTGGTGGCCGAGCGCCACGTGGCTCAACTCGTGCGCGAGCATCGTCGCGAGGCTCGCTTCGTCGGGCAGCACGTCGATGAGGCCGCGGCTCAACACGATCGTGTGGCCGACCGTGAACGACTCGAGCGGAGAGGTGAGCAGGATCCGGGAGTGCAGCGGCCGTTCGAGGTTCAACTTGTTGGTGACGACGAGGTTGTTGAGGACGGTCTCGAGGACTTTGTCCGCTTCGCCCGCCGGCGAGAGCAGACCGATCGCCTCGAGTCTTTCGAGGACGTTCGCTTCGGCCTCCTGTTCCCAGCGGCGCTGGCTGAGTACGGGCGACAGCTGCGCGGCGCCGTCGGTGGTGTCGGCGACATTGGGCTCGTCGATCCGGATCGTCGTCAACGAGCCGGTCCGGTCGGCGTTATGAGCCTGGTATCCCCAGATTCGTGTCTGGCTCTTGAAGCGGGCTTGCCGCTTCGAGTCAGAGGACGACTTGGAGGCAGACTTGGAAGAGGGCGCGCTGTTCAGATCGGTTTCTTCCGAGTAGACGTACGATGGTACCCACACGCCGGGTGCGACGTTCACCCGCCAGCCGTCCATATGGAACGACAGCTTCCGTTTGAGCAGGCCTGACATCGTCTCTTCCGATCCGCGACTGGCGCCGTTGAAGCGGACGAGGTTGTAGTCGCGATCCTCGATCCAGATCCGGCCGACGAAGCCCTCCTTGCCGTCGCGAAGCGGCCTGACGTCGAAGACGAAGCAGCGCGACTCGCCGAGGAACTCGCGGCGGACGTACGTGAATTCGTATCGTTTTCGATCGAGCACTCGCCAGTCGGGCGCCACCAGCGCGGCGAAGGCATCCCCCACGCTGGGCCGGTCAGAGATGAGGCGCAACATGACCCCGCGCTGTTCCCTTTGTTCTTGTTGTCCGAACGGACGAAGCTTGGGTGCGTCATCGAACTGGAGTTGGCCGAGGAAGTAGTTGTCGTCGGTCGGGACCCATCCGCGCGCCTCGTCCGGCGCCACATTCTGGATGTACACCTCCATCAGCGGGTGCGAAGTCCTCAACCGCTCGAGCACCGCGCTTTCCGCCTTGCTCATCCGGTCGATGATGTCGTCGGCTCTGAGCTGTCCTGCGCGGCTTGGCGTCTGCGCCGTTGGAACTTTCTGATTATTGGCCTGCGCACGGGCGGTCGACGCCATGAAGGCGGGCGCGAGCAGCGCCGCGAGCAGCAAGGGAAGACGTACAAGTCGCATGGGTGCCTCTGGCTAAGACAAGCGGAACGTGATGTGAACCGTGGCGCGGGAATCGACGGCCCGGCCGTCCGACTGCGCGGGCTTGAAGCGAATGCGGAGTGCCGCCCGCTGGGCCGCTTCGTCGAGGCCGTGTCCGAGTCCGCGCACAACGCGCAGCACGCGGACGTCGCCGGCGGCGGTGAATTCGAGCTCGAGCGACACGGTGCCTTCGGTTCGGGCGCTGCGCGCTTCGTCGGTGTACTCCGGCGTCGGCTTGAAGACGATCTCCACGGGCCGATCGATCGGCTTCGTCACCGCTGCCACGGAAGGCTGGGCCGGCGCACTCGCCCGTTGATCGAACCCCGCCGTCTGCACCTCGCCGGTTCCGTTCGCGGCCCGACGCGGCGCGGGTGCGGCGCCGAATCCACCGGTCGTGACGGCGCCAGGGTCGCTTGCGCCGCCGCGCGGCGAGGCCGCCGCATTTCCGAATCCGCCAGTCGTGACGACAGCTGCGGCTTGGCTCGTTCGCGCGCCGTTTGTCCGCTCGAAAAGGCCGGTCTCCAGAGGACGTTGTGGCACTGGCGTTTCGATGGGCCGTTCGATCGCGTGGGCCGCGGGCACGACCGGTGCCGGGGCTGGCTCGATCGGCTTGGCGACGATGGGCGCTTCTGCCCTGACTAGTTCGCGCACCGGCGGTGGGGCCGGCGGAGCCGGAAGGCGCGGCGCCACGACAGGGGCCGGCGGCAATTTCACCAGTGCGTTCGCCGGCAAGACGAACACCATCCTCGATCGCATGTTCGGCGCCGACGTTTTCTCAAACGCACGAATCGGGGCGACGATCAGGACGGCCACGGCGAGGACGTGCAAGACGACACTGAGCCAGAGGCCCGTGGTCCAACGGCCGTGCGAGCGTGTGCTCAATCGTGCGTCGTCGAACAGAATTGGCATGTGGCGTACAGAACTGCAGTGCCGAAGCGTGCTGCTCCAGTGGCGGTGCTGTTTGGGGAGTGCTTACAGCAAGCGAAGTGCCGCGCCGATCGGGGGGTTTTACAGCGCCGCTACAGCCGGAATGTCTTTCCCACTGCGGAGGGGACTACCGCGTGGCCGAAGGCGGATGTCAGCGCACTTATCGCGCGCCAACCCGTGCAATGTCCGGCCGCTATGGTTTTCAGGTTGAACGCGCGCATAGCGTCGACCGTCTCGGGAATGATCTTCTCGGTGCTTCCCGACAGATGAAACCCTCCCATGACGCCGTGAAGCATTTGATCCGGGAAGGAATCCCGAGCATGAGTCAACACATTCACGACACCAGCATGAGAACACGCAGTGAACACGAAGACACCCGTGTCCTTCGATCGCACGGCGACGAAGCGCTCATCAGCGATCAGAGGATCGGGCTCCCAACCCGAACCATCCTCGGTGCGCCGATAGTGGTTCGGCAATCCTGTCTCGAACTCTGTGACTCGCGGTATCTCGCCGCTGACGAAGAAGAGGTCCTCAAGAATGAGCTGCGCTTCAGTGGCGTGGAACACGCGTGCGCCGTACTTTTCGAGCGCGGCCGCACTCGGAACATCGTCAAACAAATGCATCGACCCGTCGGGCGTCCGCATGGCGCGGGTCCTGTACATCCGGGGTGCATGTAGATAGGGACTTCGCGACCGCCATTGTTCATCTGGATCATCTCGAGTGCGCGGAGCATGGCGCCGCCGTGATCCCAGTGTCCATGCGAAAGAACGATTCCGTCGATAGCGCCCATATCGAATCCTAGGCGTTCAACGTTTCTCTCGAAGACGGTGGCGTCGGGCCCGGTGTCAAACAAGAGCGTCTGAGCGTTGTCGCCACGCCACGCCGTGATGGCGCAGGATAAGCCGTGTGCGGCGCAGCACAGGCATTGGCCAGACAGGATCCGACCACCTCTTCTCCAGAAACGTCGAAATTCGTTCTCGACAAACTCGGGGCCGCTCGAAAGGCTGTCCGTCACGTTGTCCACGAGAACCAGGACTTCAACGCGATCCGCGATGGCGAGTTCACCCATGCTTGGTCCAGTCTGAGGAGTGTGTCCTACTCACGCGTGGCCAGAAAAGCGTAGTAGTTGCAGGACGCGAAGAACGTCCCGGCTTCGATCGACTTCAGTTGCGCGGCAAGCCAGGCGTCCACGTCGGGGGATGGCATAAGGCCGGCGCGAGCCACAAAGGGGGCGTACGTTTCAGCAAAGGACTTGAAATAGCTCCCGCTCCCGATCTCCGCGACGACGTCAGGCAAGGTCTCCCTGCGCAGTAGCCCCATCTGGGGCAACCACTGTGGCAGG
>Ga0075423_10002548_pt1 | contig 16585 bp, 23 predicted proteins | sample SoiMethybrSBSTD2_FD_80114 | JGI IMG/M metagenome (GOLD analysis project Ga0075423, IMG submission 80114) | Bulk soil microbial communities from a Populus tree surrounding site in Tennessee, USA - Soil MetaG P. TD hybrid SBSTD2 | ecosystem: Environmental > Terrestrial > Soil > Tree plantation...
GAGAGCCCGGTCGCTCCGAACGCGAGCAGGGGATACCAGAAGCGGCCATTGCCCATATCTGCATGACGGCTGTGCTCGGCCCAGACCATCGGGTCCAGTCGGCGCCACGCCGGGACCTGCACGAGATAACGGTCGGCACTGGCACCTGCCAGCAGACCGCTCAACGCCGTAGCGCCGACGATGAGATCCAGCAGAGTCCCTTGAGTCACGACAACGTCCTTCGGGAGGTGCCGCCGAACGCACGCTGTTGGGCGGCCTGTTACTTCAGCCCCAGCACTTTATCGCCGGCCAGAAGGCGAATCGCCTCCTCCAACCGCCTGAGCTTCGTTGCTTGGCGCTTGGCGGACTCAATCCATGGAGCGTCGCCCATGATGAGAGCTTAGCGGTTCAGGAGGGATGCCCTGCCTAACGCTGTCACGCCGTCAATCGAACGGGCACGATGCCGTGCTGAAAGGTGTGGAGCCGCTTTTCGAGGAGCCGGCGGAGCAACCCGCTCCTCGCCAGGAAGGGCAACAGCCGCATTGCCAGCCGGGCCGAGATCCGGTCGGACCCCAGGAACATTCGAGTCTGCTTCCGCTGGTACTCCTGGATGGCGACGATCTCCGGCAGCCTCTCCTCGGCGACCCGGCGGATGGCGGCGTCGATCTCCGCGGGGTCATTGCCGCGGGTGAGCACCGGGACCAGGTGGTTGGCGGCCACCAGGGCGTCGCGCAGGGCCATGTTGATCCCCTGGCCCCCGTTGGGCGACATCGGGTGGGCCGCGTCTCCCAGGAGCAGCAGGCCGGGCGCCGTCCAGGTCTCCAACCTGCTGACCATCACGTCCAGCAGCACCGGGTGCTCGAGCGCTTCCGGATGCGACCGGAGGTGGGCCGCCAGGTCGGGCGACGTGCGGCAAAGCAGTTCCTCGGTGAACCATCCCGGATCGGAAGCCCGCTGCGCCTTGTGCTGCCCCTTCTCGATGGTCATGCCGATCCAGAGCCGGCCGTCGGCCGTCGGGATCCCGCCCGTCAGGCACCCCGGTCCCAGTTCCAGCCGCACGGTCGAGCGGTCGGGCCAGAAGTCGGGGAACGGGATCAGAAAGTTCAGGATGTCGAAGTGCTGCGGCGACGGCAGCTCGGTGAAAGCTCCGCGCTTGCGCACCGTCGAGTAACGGCCGTCAGTTCCGATGACGAGGTCTGCCGGGAAGTCGCTCGGTTTGTCCGGATCGCCGGCGCGCACTCCGGCCACCCGATCCCCCGCTCGAATCAGGTCCCGGACTACCGTCCCCAGGTGAAGCCGGAAGGACGGGTACTTGCGAGCCTCGTCGGTGAGCATGGCGAGGACCGCCGGCTGGGGGATGAAGCAGCCGATGAAGCCCAGCGACTCGGTCGAGAGACAAGCCCGCCGCCTGCCCCCCTGGTAGAGCTCGATCGTTTTGATGGTGGCCCTGGGAAGCTGCCGGAGCCGCTCGCCGAGCCCCATCTGGTCGAATGCATCGATCCCACTCGGCTGCAGGCCGTCGCCGCGGAATGTCCGCTCGAAATCGGGGTGCCGCTCCAGCAGCGAAACCTCCACCCCGCGGCGGGCGAGGAGGTAGGCCAGGGCTGCCCCGGCCGGTCCCGCCCCAACGATGACTACGCGTCCGACCGCCACGATTCGAAGCCGACGAGCGAGTCCGCTGGAGTCACGGCCTGACCTGGTTCATGTTAGTGATGGCTTCCATCAACCTAGCGACCTCCACCATGTCGCGGCCCTGGAAGACGACGACGTTGCCCGACGGGCGCTCCATACCCGGGAGCAGCGACACGACTTCCGCATCGACGACCTGGTGAAAGCGCAACTGGAGCCGCACCGGCTTCGCCACGCGATACGGCTGGATTTCCCGCCGGCGCTCGACACCGCGCCGCACTCCCTCCCGGATCAGCTTCTGCGCTTCCTCCGGGTGCATCATGGAGGCCGAGTAGAAGCCTGTCGCATCCTTGACGGCAGCCGTCTCGATCGGGCCGAGGAGCTTGCGCGCGTCCCCGCAGATGGTCTGGTCGCCCGAAAGAAACACTACGGGTACGCCGAACTCACCCGCGATTGCGGCGTTGAACCCGGCTTCTGACACGGCCACGCCGTCGAGCTCGACATCCATCGTGCCGGTGAATGTGTGGGAAAGAATCGCCGCAGGGCGCCCTTCGGCGGCGTGGTAGCCGATGAATGCCACCGCACCGAACGTCTCGTCGATACCCTGCATCATCCCGAGCGGCCTCGGCCAGGCGCGAATGAGCCGGACCCGCTTATCGAGCAGCTCTACGTCGATGTTCTGCCCGTCGCCGTGGGAGTCGCCCACCACGACTTCCGTGGCGCCCGCGTCGAAAGCGCCGGCAATCGCGGCGTTGACCTCTTTGGTCATGAGCTGGCGAAACTTTTCGTACTCGCGGCCCTTCGAGCCCGCCTGAACCGTCCACGTGCTGACACCTCCGACGCCCTCCATGTCGGCGGAAATCAATACCTTGAGCTTTGGAGGCTCCGCCGCGCCCGCCGCGCCCGCCGCGCGGGCGCCGAGAGTCGTCGCCAGCAGGACGCCGAAAAGGCACCACGACAGTTTTCTCATCACGCTCTCCTTTGAAGCCGCGCGCCGCCCGCCGCCTGGCGTCTATTTCTTTCTCGTCTTGCCTTCCAATACGGCGGTCCAGGTGGTGCCGTCGGGCGACGTTTCGAACTTGAAGTTGTAGGCCGTGGCCGAGAGCATCTTGATCGTGAGTCGCCCTTTCATGGTTTGTGCGCCCATCCTCGTCTTGCTCTGCCAGGTCCACGTATCGCCATCCACATTGCCTTTGGCGTGATCGGCTTCGCCCAGAGTGTTGAAGGAGTCGTAGGTGTACATCTTGTCGTCGCTGTCATAGCCCATGTAGGCTGTTTCCGCACCCTTGCCCATGGCGCCGTTGAACTCGGAGCGTGTCACCAGGAAGAATCCACCCTCCATCCACTCGACGCGGTTTGTTCCTGTGAATTTGCCGCCCGAGCCCATGGGCCCCGGCTTGATCTCGCCTTCCGTGGTCCATGTGCCGGCGAAGTAGTCGAGTTTCTTCAGCTCGGGCGCGGGCCTCGGTGTCTCGCTCTGGGCTCGAGCCGATGACGCGATCGAAAGCAAAAGCGTCATGCAGGTGAGAAGCAGCCGCCTCGACATGTACGCGCTCGTTGCTCGACCGTTGGTCACGGTCGTTCACCTCTCTCCAATCGGAACCGACATCGACTTGGACGCAACGGACACGTCGCGACAACCGTAGTGCGGATCGCAAGCCGTGGGATCGACAATCCTCACCCAGCCGGTCACTTTCGCCAGGCCCGCCCGCAGATCACTGAATGGAACCCTCTTCGACCAGACAATCGTTTGATGCGGCAAGAGGGTCAACTTTTCCTCACAACTCGGATAGTCCGCTCGAACAGCGTGGCCCGCATTGTGCCCGCCAACAATCACGCTGAGTCCCCACGCCGGACCAAAGCACCCATTGAAAGCCTCCGGTCCGTTGTTCGTGAGAGCGAACTTTGCCATGACCGACTTGTCGCCGACTGCCAGGGCACTTTCCAACGAGATCGCGAGGCTCAGACTATTGCCAAAACTCTGCCTCGACTGCTTCACAGGCGGGGCCGCGGCCGCGGAGCTACACCCCACAGCTGCGGTCGCCGCAAGCACGAGCCCGCCGAGCCACCTCCGTGAAGTTCCGCCGCCGAACGGGTGGCAAGTCCGTTGCACCCGCCTGTTAGGCCGCGAGTCAGAAAGCAACCCAAGCTCCATCCGGTGTGCTCAACACTCCGCCATTCACCAAGTCAATCGCTACGCCGTCGGTCAGCGCGACCAGTGCTCGCAGGACTCGATCGATCTGCGGCGAGCGCGGGTCGAGATTGGTCGAGGCGCCCATAGTGATCGAAGCGGCTGTCACCTCCGTGTCAGGATGAGCAACGGACATGATCGCAAGGCGTGAGGTCGCCAGCTTGAGACGACCTAGCGCTGTCTCGTTCACTAAGCCGTTAAGTTCTTCGATCAATTCATCTCGTTCCGCGGGAACGAAGTCAGGATCCGACTCGACCTGAATGGTCAAGCCCACCGGCTCGGTCGCCACGCCAACTTGAGGAATGATCGCACCCAACCTTCGCCACTCGGTGCGATAGCAACGGAAGCCAGTCTCCTGGGCCACGGCTCCAGTCAACCATTCAACCAGATCTGGGCGATCACCCCGCATGTGAACGTGTGCCGAAGCGATCGAGGAGCCCAACGGAAGCTCCACTGCCTCGGTTCCCGTCGCCCCTGCGTGTCGAGATCGCCACCTAGCGATCGCACGACTGAACCAGACGAGTAGCAGGCCACCGATGGCCCATACAAGTATTCTGTCCACCGACTCCCCGACCTACCTAACGCGGCCTCGCCTGCGGATCAGCGGCTCGCGAACCGAAGGGCGGATGCGCGACCAGCAATCCGAGGCCCCGAACCTGCACGCATCATAAACGCGACTGTTAGGTCGAGGCCCTGTGCGACCCAGTGAACGAGCTATTTCTGCGAGCTCGGGTGCTCTTCCGCGGGCGCGCCGTCGGACCATCGGGGTATCGGAACGAAGAAGAGAGTCCACGGCATGCGTCCGCCGCCCGGAAGATCCTGTCCGCCGCCGAAGACCGGCGACGAAGGCAGGTTGGCGCCCCACGCGGCCGGGTTCGTATCGCCCGGAACGTAAAACATCAGATGCGGGTGCCAGTGGCCGTTGCGATCGCCGAGATACTGCTGCTTCGACATCATGTAGGACATCGAGCCGATCTCCGGCGGTCCGAACTCCTTCTTCGCGATCGCGTCCTTCATCCGGGCGAGGATCTCTTCGCGTGTCAGGCGTGAGAGCGCCAGCTCCGTCTGCCTGATCTGGAGCGGCAGAGCGGACCGGACCGCCGCCGGGTTCATGCAGACCGGGCCGCGCAGGCGCGGGTTCCAGAATTCGGGATCGTCGAAGCTGCTCGACCACGAGCGGTCGACGAAGCAAACGAAGCCGTTTGTGCCCTCGACGGCGGTTACGTAGCCGCGCGGCGTGAGCACCAGGACGGATGCATCATTCGAGATCGCGGGAGGCGCGGCGCTGCGCGCCAGCGCAATCTCCGCGTTCCTGTCGGCAATCAAGTATTGCTCGAGCGGCGCCATCTTCTCGTAGGCGCCTGCCCGGGTCTGCGCCCGTGCCGGCACTGCGCCGAGAAGAAGAGCGGATAGAAGTCCGGCGAACACCTTGCTCTTCATGGGCCCTCCCCGTGGTCTCGCAGACGCTACTCCGCCTACTTGCATATTGCAAGTGATATTGCCGTCGCCACTGAACTTGGCTAATGTGCTGAGCCGTGGGGAGAGAAGGGCTCAGGGGCAGGCGCTCGGACTGCCCGATCAACTTCGCGGTCGAAGTGCTGGGCGACCGCTGGTCGCTGGTGATCCTTCGCGACATCGTCTTCTGGGGCAAACGAACTTATGGCGAACTTCTTGGATCGGACGAGAGCATCGCTACAAACATCCTTGCCTCGCGGCTCCGGCACCTCGAGAAAGAAGGGCTCATCAAGCGCTCTTCGGACGTGGCCGACCGGCGCAAGGACCGCTACGATCTGACCGAGAGCGGCATCGCGCTCATCCCCGTCCTGGTCGAGTTGACGTGCTGGAGCGCCCGCAACGATCGCTGGCGATCGCTCACCCACGGCGGAACTGAAGCTCAGCGGCGCTTCGTGGCCGGGCTCCTCGATACCCGCACGAAGAGCCGGCTAATACGGAAGGTCCAGGACGCGGCCAGGCGCGGCAGCCATTACTTCGAAGGCGTCACGCCGGTGTCGAATCCGCGCAGGAAATGACGGCGGCCGAATCCGCGAGAAGCCGGGCGCGAGCTTGCCTCCGCTCAGGCACCTTTGTTCTTGTCGCCTGAGGCCTTCGGCTCCCAGAGCTCGACCTTGTTTCCGTCCGGGTCCATGATCCACGCAAACTTGCCGTTCTCGTCCGAGTCGGGTCCTTTGATGACTTCCACACCCCCCGCACGCAGCTGTTCCAGCAGGTCGCCGAGGTTGTCGACACGGTAGTTGATCATGAAGGAAGACGTGCTTGGACTGAACCACTTGCTGTCTTTCCCCGCGACATGCCACACCGTAAGTCCCCGATCCTCAGCCTTGTCATCCGGCCATCTGAGGATCGCGCCACCCCAATCCTCCAGCGACATACCCAGGTACTTCTGATACCACGCCGCCAGTGAAGCGCCGTCGCCTTTGCTCTTAAAGAAGACGCCGCCGATTCCGGTGACCTTCGCCATCATTGCCCTCCTGCGGCTAGCCGCCTAGAGCGGTCGGTAGATCAGGCCCATGACGATTCCGGTGACCAGCCACTGGATGAAGTAGGCCACGCCTTGCTGAATCGTCAGCGTCGGGCCGATGTTGAGGTTGACGTAGTTGTGCACGACGAACGAGCACACCGCGAAGACGCCGATCAGCGCACCGAAGCCGGCGCCCGCGGCGAGCCCCGAGGCGCCCCGGTAGGTCATGGCGTAGAGCACCGCGAGAACCACCATCTCGACAAAGATGGCTGCCATTCCGAGGGGCATGAGGCTCTTCATCGCTTCCGGGGGCCGATACACAGCCGGGTACTTCGCGAACTCGGACTTCATCGTCGGCAGGACGGCGAACATCAAGAAGCCGAGAGCGAAGTAGGCGACCAAACCACCAAGCGCCGCGAGAGCGATACGTCCGAAGTTCATCTCACGCCCTTTCGGAACTGGCCGTCATCCTCGGTCGGGCTTAGAGGGGGATGGCTACCTTCTCGGCTCATATCGCATCGCCACCGCCCCCGAGCCGAACTCCAGCCGGCTCACGAGCTTTAAGTCGATACGCTTCGATAGCCCGGCGAACATCGTCGGCCCATGGCCCACCAGCCTGGGATGGACCACGAACTCGTACTCATCGATCAATCCCAGCTCCGCCAGCGCGAACGGGAGAGTCACGCCTCCGGTGAGCAGTCCCTTGCCCGGCTCCCGCTTGAGCTGCTGAACTGCTTTCGCCAGATCCCCGCGCACGAGCTCCGCGTTCCAATCGACCCGGTCCAGAGTGCTCGACACGACGTACTTCTTTTTCGCGTCGATCGTGCGGGCGAAGGGTTCCGTCCAGTCGGGCATCACCACCGTCCGCGTCGCGAGGCGCCACGCAGCCTCCATCATTTCGTAGGTCACCCGGCCGAAGAGGAGGGCATCGGCCCATTCGATGTTCCGGACCGCGTTACGATGCAAGTCTTCGTCCGCGACCCCTTCACGATGATCGCAGCACCCGTCCAACGTGACGTTGATGGAATACCGAAGGGGTCGCATCACGTAAGACTACCAATAGCGATGGGGCGGCCTAATGGCTGGCGGGTCAGCGGTTCGCGAAGAGCCGAAGACGATGAGCGAGTCCGCTGAATCGGTCTTCGCAACATCTAGGGAACAATTACGACCCTCCGACCGTCCGAGCCTTGCCGTCGCCAGGTCGCCTCCACAGCGGCGAGCGGCACTTCCTCGGTATCGATGCGGAGTCCGCCGCTGGCGGCAAGCGCCCACATCTTGGGGAAGGCTTCGAGGATGGCTTTGTACGGAATTCCGCCGCCTCCGCTTCCATAAATCTCGAGACCCGAGCTACGCAATGCGGCTGCGGGTAGCGAAATCGTAGGACCAGCCATTTCACCGATTTCAATGAGGCGGATCGCAGGTCCTTCGGCTGTCAGGTCATGGCCCGTCAATGCGTTCAACAGAATTTCAGCCGGATGCCCCCACAGGTAGTCGAGAATGACATCGAAACGGCTCTTGCGGAATTCATCGACAAAGTCCAGTGCGAGCTCCGGATCGGGCTTGCCGAGCGATATGGTTGCGTCAGCTCCAAGATCACGCAACGTCTTCAATACCTGTTCGTTTCGACCGGCGCCCACAACCCGGCCAGCGCCAAGATGCCTGGCGACCTGGATGGCGAGCTTGCCCGCGACGCCAGTCGCGCCCAGGATGAGGACCGTTTCGCCAGGCTGAAGTCGGGCTCGCCAGACGAGTGGGAGCCACGACGAGAGGGCGGAATTCGGTAAAGCTGCCGCGAAGACATCGTCGACGCTGTCCGGGACCGGCAGGCACCTGGCTCGCGACACCACGGTGCGCTCGGCCATCATGCCGTATGGCGGTCGGCAGCCGCCGCAGTACACACGGCTGCCATCGTCAAGCGTTCCGACCCCGTCTACGCCACAGACGACCGGGAATTCACGGTAGCTGTCGTAGTGGGAGCCACTGGCCATCATCTTGTCCACGTTCTTCAGAGAGGCCGCTTTGACCTGGACGATAGCCTCGCCGTCGGCCGCTCGCGGGTCGGGGAAATCTTCGAATCGAGGCACACCTCCGAGGGAATGGAGTACGGCAGCTTTCATTGCCGGCCCACCCGCCCTCCTGGTACGAGTCCCATTCCCCTCATTGTCCGGCTTGATGACCACCTCACCGGTCGCCCTCGCCTGGCGCTCTCTACCTGGCAAATGTCAGTGTGGTTTGTGCGGCGCAGGTTTGATCGACCGGCTTGGTCGGGTTGTCGAGGAAGGCGGCCACGATCGAGAGAGCGCACTTGGACTTGCCGAGAACCGAGTGGCCCGTGAAGGGAAACGCCACGACCTGAGAGTTCTTGAGGTCCCGGGTGATCTGACCAACCCACTCGGGTGCTGTGGCGGCGTCGAAGGCGCCTTCGAGGATCAGCACCGGCACGTCGCTCACGGTCGGGGCGGTCACCGACCGAGCGGCCATTCCGACGTTCCAGATCGGGCACTCGGTGAAGACTCGTCCCTGTTTGGGCTGCACTCGCAGCACCCCGTCCGGGAAACCGGGAAGCGCCGCCTTCGCCTTCGCCAGCGTGGCCACTTCGGTCGTGAGATTGGCTGACTCCGCGCAGAACACGGTGAGGGCCAGACCCATGCCTCCCAGTCCGACGAACTCCTGCGGCCCCCGCAACGCGAGGTACGCGGCGGCGACCGCGCTCGGATCGCCTCGCGCGATGTCGGCGATCATCCTGGGAACGCCGGAGGCATCGCCGCGCTCGCTCGCCATGATCACCGTATAGGCCAGAGCGAATCCGTCGACATTTACCGTCACCGTTGAGCCGGATGCGTCCTTGACCTGAGCGATGGCGGGCTTCGTGTCGAGGCGGTTCACTGCGGCCGTGAAGTCCGCTTCCAGGTTCGGGTAGGCCGCGGCGCAAGCCGGCTGGGCAGCACACGCAGCGAAGATCGCCTTGAACGAGCTCGCCGGAGCCGACCACCAGTTCTCGACGATGTTGTTCGTGGCGGGCGACACCGAGTCGAGAATCACGCTGCGGACGCCCTGCGGGTGATCTCGCAGGACGGTCAAAGCCAGCCTCGATCCGTAGGAGACCCCGTAGACATTCCAGGTGTCGATTCCCAGAGCCACTCGGAGGTCGGCGATGTCAGCCGCGTTCTCCGTGCTGTTGTAGGCGGCGAGGTCGACGCCAGTCGCGGCCAGCCGGTCGCGGCACGCCTGGATCGCCGCGCTGTCCATGTGTGTGGTCGATTCCGCCGTGAACGGAACGCCGACCGAGTCGTACAAGAACTGCTCCCATTCGGGACATGCAAGGAGGGGGTCGGCGCGGTGCGTGCCGCGCTGGTCGACGAAGATGACCTCGCGCTCGGCGTTGAGGCCGTGCTTGATCATGGACGCCACCTCGAACGACCCGGCACCACCTGGCCCGCCCGAGAGGTACACGATCGGATCGGGCCTTGGCCTCGCTGAGACAGCGGGTGCGCGCATCACGAAGATGCGAATACGGCGCCCGTCGGGCTTGGCCCGGTTCTCGAGCACGGTGAGGTAGCCACACTGAACAACTGACGGGAAGTCGAGGTCCGGGAAGCCCGCGATGTTCGGTTGGGGACACGGCGTCGTCTGGAAGGACGCTCCGCCGGTAGGCCCGCTCGGCGGACGGCTCGATTCCGTTCTCGGGCATGCGACCACCAGGCACGACCCGGCGAGTGCGACGTAGACATTCGCTGGTCTCATCACGCCTGGACCTCCTCTCTCGTGGGTCCGTCTGCTCGCGGGCGCGGGTCAAGCCTCGAGGTCAGCCAGGGACGCGCGCCCGCGAGCCCTGCCGCGGCCATCATCGCACCGGCAGCGATCAGAACGTTACGACGTCTTTGCGACTCATGCGCCGGGCTAACGGGCGGCGGGTCAGCGTGAGAAGATTTGGGCCAATCTCGGCACGCGAAGCCCGGACACCGCCGAAGACGGAGGAATCCTTGAAGAACAATGTACGGATCACAGCTTGGCCGCTCGCCCTTCTGGCGCTGCTTCTGTTCTCGACGGACCGAGCGGTCGGATCGCCGCCGCCGAAGGCCGACGCGCCCAAGGCCGACTGCGCCTTCAGCAACCCGGGCTACTCCGGGTGGTGCAGACAGACGGTCCCGATGCCCGCGGGCACGACGCCGAAGCAGGCGTGCGAGGCCGTCCTGCGCTGTCTGAACGGCAACGCATGCGAGTCGAACTATTGCAACGCCCAAAACATCCGCAGCGGATGGAGACTGGAAGAAGCCAAGCCTTCGACGCCGCGTTAACGCGTGCGAGTCCGCTGCACCCGCGCGTTAGGCCACGCCCTCATGACCCTGACAGGCTGAAGCTGACAGTGACCGCAAGCCACACTGCAACTGGTCGGTTAGCAAAAATCGCCGGCTGGTACCCCCACTGACGTACTGCCTTGATCGCTTGCTCATCCATCTGGGGCGACAGGCTCTTCGTGACAACGACGTCCAGAACGCTGCCCGACTTGGCCACGAGTATCTTCAAACCGACTGTTCCTGAGACAGCATCCCTGCGGTACTCCGGAAGCCCCGGGTCCACATGCCTCAGGAGCACGGGAGCTTTGACGAGAGCCGTGTTCTGGTGCCAAACGCCGTCTTCAGACTGGTACGACAGTACTTGTCGGCCTCCTGGCTCGCCCTGCGGCTGGGGAGCGCTACTCGAACAGCCTTGCTCAGGAATCAGCATCGCTGCCGCCAGCAAGACCATTCCAGCGTGGCCTAAAGGCCTGCGCGTCAGCAGCGAGCGCGTGCGAGCGAAGCGAGCGGCGCGAGTCCGCTGCACGCGCATGTCAGGCGGCTGCAAATTCAGCGAGCACTCGAACGACGGCGGCGAGCTCGATCGCATCCTCAGCCCGTTCCCCGCGCACTGCGCCAAAGCATTAGGGCCGCTCCACCCGCCACCAGGAAGGCGACCCAGCTCACCCACATCGGAATGACCTCGTCCATGACCGTCACGCGAACACCGAAAAGGATTCGCAAAAGGTGCGCGAGCGACACAGCCGCCAGAAGTACTGTGGCCGCTAGAAGCGCTGGTTTCATCACTCTTCCTTCGCCCGAGAGAGCCGCCTAACGATACTCGAGTTCAGCGGCGCGCCGCTTTTTGCGCGTCCGCTGCAACGAGGGGTTAGGCGGCGCTAGCGCTTGGGCGCCCACCGTATTCTTGGCTTCAACGAATCGAGAGCCTCCTCGATAGACCAGAGAGATAGTTCCCTAAAGCGTTAAAGCGAATAAGAATGTTGACGGAGGGAAAAAATGAACGCCCCCGCCCCAATCACCATCACGCCAGTCCGCGTTGCCGACCTGCTCGCCGAGGGCGAGCGGATGCCGGCCTACGTGCACGTCATCGACCATCCCGATGCGCGCGTGCTGGTCGACACCGGCATGACGGAGCTGCATCCGGCGGTGGCCGACCTCCGCTGCACCCGCGAGTTAGGCCGCCCTGCGCGGCCGAGAGACCCTGGAGAAATCTGCGGTCCCTAGGTGCTTGCTGGCGTCTTCGGCCATCGCCACGCGTACCAGACAACTAGTAATGTGAGCGAGATTTCAATGACTCCGTAGAAGATATAGAACGCCCAGACCCACATCGTTTTCAGGATGATTGCCGTATAGACGGCTCCGGTGATGATGTTTAGCCATCGATTGAAGACCGGTGGCAACGCCACTGACAGAAAGATCATTAAGCTCGGGATCGCTAACATGAGCGAAGCGCCCAACAAGATCCCTTGAGTCGTCGGGAGTGAAAAAAACTCGCCGTTGAGGATGGCCTGCAACTTTCCCGGTTTGTATAGCCCGAAGTAGTCGGCATAAATGTAGCAGAACATGACGCTGGCCCAGAGGGCTGACAGCTTGATCTTCACGTTGATCTTGAGGTCTTCGAGACCGTGCGGGGTGTTGGTTGTTTCGTTCAATTCGCGTGACCTTCTTCGGGTTCAACAGGCCGGCGTTATTGGGTGGCTCGACCACGTAATCGGCTCACGATACCCGCGCTAGGGGTTAAAGGCCATCGCGAGCAGGCCCTGATGCCCGCACTGCGGGTGCCTGGGCAGCCTAACGGCCGGCGGGTCAGCGGCTCGCGAAGAGCCGAAGGCGATGAGCGAGTCCGCTGCACCCGCGTGTTAGGCCGCCACTCGGGCTGCTTCACCTAATCCACCACGCGTAGGACGACCTTGCCCCGGACAGGCTTGTGCTGATAAGCCTGGCGCGCTTCGGCGAGCGGGAACACGGCGCCAACGACCGGGCGGAGCGCGCCGCCCTCGATCAGCCGTGCGATCTCATCCAGCTGCGTCCGGCTCGGCTCCACGATGAAGTATGCGGCACGAATGCGCTCGTCGGTCGTCTGTTCCTCTGAAGCGGCGACCGTGACCAGCCTTCCGCCAGGCTTGAGCACGCTCCAGGACCTTTCCAGCGTCTCCCCTCCCACCGTGTCGAAAACCACGTCCACGTGCCGGACCAACTCCTCGAACCGATCGGCCCGGTAGTCGATCACCTCCTCGGCCCCGAGGCTGCGCACGAAGTCGAGGTTGGCTGCCGAGGCAGTGGCTACCACCCGCCCGCCGCGCCAGCGGGCGAGCTGCACAGCAAGGGTGCCGACACCTCCGGCCGCTCCATGGATCAGTACCCGCTGACCCTCCGCGAGACCGGCACGCTCGACCAACCCCTGCCAGGCCGTCAAAGCGGAAATCGGTGTGGCGGCAGCGTGAACGTGATCGATGCCAGCCGGCTTACCCGCGATATCGGCAACGCGGGCCACACAGTATTCGGCGGACGCACCGTCCCGGTACCAGTCATTGAGTCCGTACACCAAGTCCCCCACACCCGCATCCCTGACACCAGCCCCTAGGGCGGCGACCTCGCCGGAGAATTCATGTCCGGGGATGACCGGTAATGGGCGCGGCTTTCCCGCCCGAGTGGTCCAGGTCGGGACCCAGGAGAGTTCGGTTTGGATGACGCCGGCGGCGTGAACCCGTACGAGCACCTCGCCCTCCCCGGGACGGGGTTGCTGCGCCTCGCCGAAGACAAGCGCCTCGGGGCCGCCGCGGGCTCCCAGATAAATCGCCTTCATGCGCCACTCTCAAACATCAGTCGGCCTAACGGGTGGCGCGTCAGCGGCGAGTGAGGAGGCGAAGCCGACGAACGAGTCCGCTGCATCCGCGTGTTAGGCGCCCTTTCTCGCCTGCCGAACGAAGTACACAAAGCTAGTGAGCGCGCCTCCGATGAGTAGCCACAATTCCCAGCGTCGCCTCTGGGCCGCGGATAGGGACTTGTCCCGTCTGCAGAGAATCAGCATCGTCAACGCCAGGACAACTCCCGCTGCAAAGGCTCCGATACCGACGGCAGCCCGGCGGGAATCCGGAACCAGCGTCAGCCCTGTGAACTTCGAGAACGCCACGATTCCCATGGTCAGCACGACCGCGGCGTTAACCACACAGAGCAGGAGTGACAAATGCCTCGGCATCAGGCGCCTAACAGTCGGCGGGTCAGCGGCTCGCGAAGAGCCGAAGGCGATGAGCGAGTCCGCTGCACCCGCGTGTTAGACGGCGGCTGCACGATCTATCCCATCCTTGAGGCGGCGGTCTCCAAACAGTACGTGCCGTGCAACGAGCAGGAACTGCCCACGGTCGGGATGCGCCAAGGCCTCAGCGCGAGAAAGCATTCGAGTCCTACCAGACTTGGCCCACGCCGAATCCGCAGGCTCGAGAAACTCGAACTCGTAGTCTGAAGCCGTGGGTCTGATCTCCAGCGCGGTTTCAAAGCGATCGCTTGGCCGCGCGCCCTCGCTCCAATCTCCAAACTCGAGGGCAACGTTGGCACCCCTATCTGGATGTGCAGGTGTCCAACTTGCGTGATACACGGAGTGTGCATTTCCAGCCCTGTAAACAAAGCCGAAGACTCGATGCGTAATCGTGCCACAACAGGAGCACCGGCTCGGCTCCAGATCCTCGCCCGGCTCTAGGGTCAGATCCTCAGCCATGTCTTCCGCCGCCTAACGGGTGGCGGGTCAGCGGCGAGTGAGGAGCCGAAGGCGATGAGCGAGTCCGCTGCACGCGCGTGTTAGGCGGCGTCACGTTTTCACCGATCCCTAAAGGTGTTTTGATCCTGCATGATCAGCCACATTCCGCGTCGCTCGACCAAGACGAAAGTCCGGATCTGTCGCTGGTTCTCCCGCCTTACTCCGTCGGGCGACGTGTAAGGACTGGTCTTGCTCGGGACTGTCACGATCGCCACCTTGCTCGTGGCAAACTTGACCTCCATCTCTTCTATGGTGTCGGTCACGCCCTTCAGAAAGCTCGAGTGGACTTCCTCCAGTTCTTTCAGCACGGCGCCCCGCCCGCGCGTCCATCCGCCCAGCGGATTGATATGGGTCCAATCCTCCGTCGTGAACTCTGGCACTCTCCTGAAATCGTGAGAGTTGAAGGCGTCATAGAAAGACTGTACTGCTTTGCGCACCTGAGCTTCCTGCGCCGCCGGTTGAGCGTGCAGTCCAATGACCATCGTCAGACTTACAGCACTAGCTAGCACGAGTCTCATGTATGTCCCTTCTTGGTTGTGCGAACGCCGCCTAACCTGCGGCGGGTCAGCGGCTCGCGAAGAGCCGAAGGCGATGAGCGAGTCCGCTGCACCCGCGTGTTAGGCGTCATGACTTGTCTGCCCCTGCCTTGACGCGCTCGGCCAGGCAAGATGCATGACCAACCACCCGATCGCCTTCCTTCAAGGACGACGCAGTCGGTTGCCACCCCTCCTCCACGCGCGCTTCTAGGATCTCATTAGCGTTCGGCACGTGGTCCCACACGGAGACCGATGTGATCGCGCCGAGTCACGTCGATCCAAACACCAGCGCACCATCTCGCCATGGCACGACGGCGTCATGCGTAAATTCATCCTGGATGACGACATCTACGATGACGGCTGGCTGGACTAGCCCGGATGCCAGTCCACGGCCCCAGCGCAACACATCCGCCAGCGACTCCAGATTTGCCAACTCCGCCTCGAGCAACTCGAGATCCTTGCGCGGCAGACTCGATCGATCGCGAAGGACCATGGCTCAATTACGGGAGACGCCTAACCTGCGGCGGGTCAGCGGCTCGCGAAGAGCCGAAGGCGATGAGCGAGTCCGATGCACCCGCGTGTTAGGCCGGTCCCCGACCGCGATCCTCATCGCGGCTCTCTTGTAAGGCGATAGACAATATCGAAGAGGCAACCCTCCTGCGGGCATGTTGCTTCTTGGCCAGCCATTTCCACCACAGGACCACTAGGCCCCCGAGCTACCTGACCAGTGAGTTTTGTTCTCCTCTCAGATGAGACATTGGAACACTCTGCTTGAGTCGTGCGTAGCGCGGCGACGTGAAGAGCCCCATCCAGACTTCCCCAGACGAGTGCTGGACCGGGTTCGGTCTTTCCCTTCTGATATTGACTCAGCGTGAACGATCCGTCCGACTCAACTGTCATCCGGAATCGATACTTGTCGGTCACCGCCTTGCCCTGAAAACGACGGTCATGCCGGAGCCCGACCGTGCACTTCCCAGCCTGTCGGACGTCGAAAGTACCGCTCCAATCACCTGAGAGGCTCTCCACGCCGCGCCCGCCCAAGTCAAAAGGCTCGCTCGGTTTGGCGGTGCCAGACGCACAAGCAAATGTGCCGGCAGCCAGCACCGTAGTTGCGACGACCTGAAACCAAGAGCGGCCTAACGGGTGGCGCGTCAGCGGCGAGCGAAGAGGCGAAGCCGATGAGCGAGTCCGCTGCACGCGCATGTTAGGCGGCCGCAAATTCTGGGACTCTAGACCGCGCTGAACTCTCCAGCGCGAGGCCCGCAGCTTTCGCCACGATGCGACGTTTAGCATCCTGATTTGGGTCGGGGCTTTCGCCACGTTCGCTCATCGGCGTGCTCAGGTCTGGGACACCCCGATCATCTCACCGGTGCGGAGCTGCTGCCCGCACGTCGGTTGTCTCCGAGAGGAAAAGCGCGCCCTCGGGGACGACCGCCATCGAATACGCAGCCCGCGGTTGGGCTGCCCTTGACATGCCGTCTCCATGCGTTCTATACTGAACCATATGGTTCAGTATATGCAAGCCCGCCTCGATGCCTCGTTCGCCGCGCTCTCGGATGCCACCCGACGCGGCGTTCTGGAGCAGCTGGGACGTTTCGACGCTTCGATCACGGACCTTGCCGAGAAGTTCCACATGACCCTCACGGGCATGAAGAAGCACGTCGGCGTCCTGGAGCAGTCCGGGCTCGTCACCACGGAGAAGCTCGGGCGCGTGCGGAC
>Ga0075423_10002549_pt1 | contig 16582 bp, 17 predicted proteins | sample SoiMethybrSBSTD2_FD_80114 | JGI IMG/M metagenome (GOLD analysis project Ga0075423, IMG submission 80114) | Bulk soil microbial communities from a Populus tree surrounding site in Tennessee, USA - Soil MetaG P. TD hybrid SBSTD2 | ecosystem: Environmental > Terrestrial > Soil > Tree plantation...
AGGGGCAGCCAGGTGAGGGCCACGGCCACGATGACACGCCGGCGCACGAGCTCGAGGGCATTGCCCACCAGGCGGGACCGCCGGGCGAGCTGATACAGCGGGCCCCCCAGCACCAGCGAGAAATCGTACGGATCAGGCGTCACCGGGAGATCGCGTGTCGTCACCGTGACGTGACCTCGAAGGCGTGGTAGCCCCATGGAGGCAAGTCCAGGTAGAGGCCGCGCGACACGAGCTCGTGGCCATCTCGCTCGTAGCGCGTGGCGCTCAGCAGATCCTGCAGCCGCACGGCGCGGCCGCCCAGGTCGGGATTCGGCAAGCGGACATAGCACTGGGCCTGATGCCCCGAGTAGTTGACGGCGACGAGGCGCCGCCCGCCCGCCGGCCCTTCCCACGACCATGCGATAAAGCAGTCCGAGGTCCAGTTCCCGTCCCAGGCCGGCGCGCACTCGAGCAGGCGCCACTGGCCGTCGCGCACCGCGGGCTGCGCGAGCACGGTCAGGAGGCGCAGGTAGAACTGTTGGCGAGCGTCGTCGAGCGGCTCCTGCGGGGCGCGTACCAGGTGCGGCGAGATCCGCTTGGTCCGGCCCTCGAGCTGTCCCTGGTGGAGGAATCGCAGGCCCGGCGACAGGAACGTGACCACCGCCGCCGCCTCGTGCATCGCCGAGGGGAACGCGGCGGCGGCCCGGGGCTCGTCGTGATTCTCCAGGAAGCGGGCCAGCTTCGCCTGGTAGTCGAGCCCGGCGTGCAGATGCTCGCGCACCGGCCGCGCGTGGCCCTCGCGCAGCCGATCGTAGAGCCGCTTGTCGTAGGCGTAGTCGAAGCCCTGCTGCTGCATGGTCCACTCGAGGTCCCAGTACACCTCGGCCATGAAGCGGAAGCCGGGCGTCCGCTCGCGCACCCGCCGCGTCGCCTCGGGCCAGAACAGCGGGGCGCGGCGGCCCCAGGTCCGTTCGAACACGTCGGGCAGCACCAGCATGGCCATGTCGCATCGGACCCCGTCGCACTGCTGCGAGATCCTCAGCAGCTCGCCGATCATCGCCTCCTGCGTGGCCGGGTTGCCGTAGTCGAGCTGCAGCGTGTCCGGCCAGCCGGAAAAGTACGGGTCTCGACCGTGGGCCAGCAGAAGCTCCCCGTGCTTCAGCTTGACCCAGGTGTAGTTCTGCGGCGCCCGCGCCTGATCCAGCTCCGTGCCGGACACGTAGTACTGCGGATGGCGCTCCACCCACGGATGATCGAGGCCGGTGTGGTTGGGAACGAAGTCCAGCATCAGGCGGAGGCCGCGCGCGCGGAGGCGCTCCCGCACGCGAGCCAGCGCCGCGTCCCCTCCCAGCCCCTCGTGCACCGTGTAGCCGGTGATGGCGAAGCCGGAGCCTGCGATGTCCTCCTCGCGGAGATCGGGCAAGGTCTCCCGGAACTCGCGGCGCCACTCGGGATTCGTGCGGGAGACCCGCTGACCGGCCTCCCCCGTCTGCCAGACGCTGAGCAGCCACACCCAGTCGAAGCCCATCGCGGCGACGCGATCCAGCTCCGCGTCGGGGATGTCGTCGAGGGTGGCCGGGCGGCCGAGCGTGCGCGCCCGCTCGGTGAGCCAGACGCGCGTGTTGATCTGGTAGAGCGAGGGATGCAGGGCCGCCCCCACGCTCAGCGTCCTCGCCGGGGCGCCGCGCCCGTGGAAGCGCCGGCCTTCGGGTCCACCTCGAGGATGGCGGCGGCCTTCCCGAACTCGAGGAACTCCGCTCCCGTGCTGGTCGCGAACAGGTGCATGAGACGGGCGACGACGCCGGTCCACCCGGTCTGATGGCTCGCGCCCAGGCCGGCGCCGTTGTCCCCGTGGAAGTACTCGTAGAACAAGATGTAGTCGCGCCAGTGCGGGTCCTCCTGGAATTTCTTGGCCCCGCCGTGAACGGGCCGACGGCCGCTGTCGTCGCGCAGGAAGATGCTCGTCAGCCGGCGCGCGATCTCCTCGGCCACCTGGTAGAGCGTCATCATGCGTCCGGAGCCGGTCGGGCACTCGATGGTGAACGTATCCCCGTAGTACATGTAGTACTGGAGCAGCGCCCGGACGATGAGCGCGTTCACCGGCATCCAGATCGGCCCGCGCCAGTTGGAGTTGCCGCCGAACATGCCGTTGTCGGACTCGGCGGGCAGGTACGACACCCGGTAGTCCTCATGCCCCACGCGGAACACGTAGGGGTGCTCCGCGTGATAGCGGGACAGCGCCCGGATTCCGTAGGGCCCGAGGAACTCCTTCTCGTCGAGCATCGTGGTCAGGACCCGCCGGAGCCGGGTCTCGTTGAGCACCGACGCGAGCCGCCGCCCCTTCTGTCCGATCTTGGCCGGATCGTGGATGAAGCTCCGGAGCTCGGTTCGCGTTTCGAGGAACCGGCGCAGGCGCTCGGCGATCTGCTTGTGCACCTCGAGCGTGCGGCCCTCGAAGACGGTGACCGCGCCCAGGGGAAGCAGCCCCACCATCGACCGCACCTTCAGCCGCTGGCCCTTCTCGCCGGGGAGCCGGAGCACGTCGTAGAAGAAGCCGTCCTCCTCGTCCCACATACCCACACCGTCGCCGCCGCGCATGAGGGCGGTGGAGATCCACAGGAAATGCTCGGTGAACTTCACCGCCATGTCCGCGTAGACGGGCCGGTACAGCGTCAGCTCGGCGGCGATCTCGACCATGCTCTGGCAGAAGAACGCCATCCACGCGGTGCCGTCCGCCTGCTCGAGGGACCCGCCGGTGGGGAGCGGCGCGCTGCGGTCGAACACGCCGATGTTGTCGAGGCCGAGGAAGCCGCCCTCGAAGGCGTTGTTGCCCTCCTGGTCCTTGCGGTTCACCCACCACGTGAAGTTCAGCATCAGCTTGTGGAAGCTGCGCTCGAGCCAGTCGAGGTCCCCCTGCCCGCGTCGCACGCGCTCCAGCCCGTACGTGAACATCGTGGACCAGGCATGGACGGGCGGATTCACGTCGCTGAAGTTCCACTCGTACGCGGGGATCTGCCCGCTGGGATGCAGGTAGGGCTCGCGCAGGATGAGGTCCAGCTGCTCCTTGGCGAAGTCCTCGTCCACGAGGCTCAGCGCGATGACGTGAAAGGCGAGGTCCCACGCGGCATACCAGGGGTACTCCCACTTGTCCGGCATCGAGATGATGTCGGCGTTGTACACGTGTTGCCAGTGCTCGTTGCGCGGGGCCCGGCGGCGGTTCGGATCGAAGGGGCCCGATCCCCGCTCCTCGAGCCAGCGGTCGACGTCGTAGTGGTAGAACTGCTTGGACCAGAGCATGCCGGCCAGGGCCTGGCGCATCACGCTGGCGGCGTCGGGGCTGAGTGCCTTCGGGATCACGGCGGCATAGAACTCGTCCGCTTCCCGCCGCCGGGCGTCCACCACCGCGTCGAAGGCCTTGCCGAACTCGGCGGCCGGTCCCACTTCGTGGAGCCGGAGCCGGATGGTGGCGGATCCTCTCGCCGGCACTGTCACGGGGTAGTGGGCGGCGGCCTTCGTGCCCTCCTGCTGAGGGTTCACGGCGTCCCGGCGACCGTGCACGATATAGGCGTCGATGCCGTCCTTGACGAACGGGGTCCGGTTCGGAGACTTGAACAGCCGTTCGGCATTGGACTCGTTCTCGGTGAAGAGGATCTCGGGGGCGCCCTCACAGGAGAGGCGCCGCGGGCCGAGGTCGGCATGCGCGGCGGAGATCACGCCAGGGTCCGCCTGCCGGAGGCCAGGCTGCGGCGCATCGCCGCCCCACGACCATGTGTTGCGGAACCAGAGCGTCGGCAGCACGTGCAGGGTGGCCGGCTCCGGGCCGCGGTTCTCGACGGTGATGCGGACGAGGATGTCCTCCGGGGAGGCCTTGGCGTACTCGACGAACACGTCGAAGTAGCGGTCCTGGTCGAACACCCCCGTGTCGAGCAGCTCGTACTCGAACTCCTGACGGCTTCGCCGCTTGTTGGTCTCGACGAGATCGGAATAGGGATAGGCGGCCTGGGGGTACTTGTACAGGTACTTCATGTAGGAGTGGGTCGGGGTGGAATCGAGGTAGAAGTAGTACTCCTTGACGTCCTCGCCGTGATTCCCCTCGCTGTTGGTCAGTCCGAACAGGCGCTCCTTGAGGATGGGATCCTTGCCGTTCCAGAGCGCCAGGGCGAAGCAGAGGATCTGGCCCTCGTCGCAGATCCCGCCGAGGCCGTCCTCGCCCCAGCGATAGGCGCGCGAGCGCGCCTGGTCGTGGCTCAGGTAGTTCCACGCGTCACCGGACTCGCTGTAGTCCTCCCGAACGGTGCCCCATTGCCGTTCGGAGAGGTACGGCCCCCACTTGCGCCACGGCACTTTTCGGGTTCGGGCTTGCTCCAGGCGATCCAGCTCAGCGCTCATGGCTCACCTCGCATCGAGAGGCTAGTCTTCGGATGCTATTACCTAACACCCGGCATGTCGAGGGTAGTGGACCAAGGTCTGATACCATCGCCCCCGGGAGGGGTGACCGGATGGATGACGCGCTCGTCTTTCATCGCCTGCAGTTCGCGTTCACCATTGTCTACCACTACCTCTTCCCCCAGCTCACCATGGGGCTGGCCCTCCTGATCGTGATCATGAAGGCCTTGGGCCTCCGCGCGGGGGGCGAGCGCTGGAACGACGCCGCGCGCTTCTGGATCCGCATCTTCGGCATCAACTTCGCGGTCGGCGTCGTCACCGGCATCCCCATGGAGTTCCAGTTCGGCACCAACTGGGCCAAGTTCAGCCGCTACGCGGGCAACGTGATCGGACAGACGCTGGCCATGGAGGGACTCTTCGCCTTTTTCCTCGAGTCGAGCTTCCTGTCCCTGCTCGTCTGGGGCGAGCGGCGGCTCTCGAAGGTCGGCCACTTCCTCGCCGCCCTCGCGCTGTTCCTCGGGAGCTGGATCTCCGGCTACTTCATCATCGCGACCAACGCGTTCATGCAGTACCCGGCGGGCCATGCGGTGGCCGCCGACGGGACGCTGCGCCTCGTGGACTTCGGGGCCTTCGTGCTGAGCCCGTGGGCGCTCGTCCAGTACGCCCACAACATGGTCGCCGCGGTGGTCACGGGAGCCTTCGTGATGGCCGCGGTGGGGGCGTACTACACGCTGACCGGGCGTCATGGGTCGACCGCCGGCCTCTTCCTGCGCCTCGGCGTGACCGCCGGGCTCGTGGCCACCCTGCTCGTCACGCTCACCGGCGACCGGCAGGCCAAGATGGTGGCGCGCCATCAGCCGGCGGCGCTCGCCGCCATGGAGGGTCGGTTCGAGACCGGCGCCCACGCGGGCCTCGTGGTGATCGGCCAGCCGAACGTGGCCGCGCGCCGGCTCGACAATCCCGTCGTCATCCCGTGGGCCCTCTCGTTCCTCGCCTTCGGCACGTTTCACGCCGAGGTGAAGGGCCTCGACGCCTTCCCGCCGGATGCCTGGCCCGACAACATCGAGCTGCTCTACTACGCGTTCCACATCATGGCGGGACTGGGCACCATCCTCACGGTCATCGCGCTGGTCGGCGGCCTGCTCTGGTGGGCGGGGCGGCTCGAGCGCAGCCGGCCCATGCTGTGGATTCTCATGCTGGCGTTCCCGCTGCCGTACATCGCCAATACGGTGGGGTGGATGACCGCCGAGCTCGGCCGCCAGCCGTGGCTCGTGTACGGTCTCTTCCGCACCGCGCACGGCGCCAGTCCCACCGTCCACTCCGGGACCGTGATCTTCACCCTCATCGGTTTCTGCGGCCTCTACCTCGCGCTCGGCATCCTGTTCCTGTTCATGATCGGGCGCGAGATCGCCCACGGCCCGGGACCGCTCCAGCCGGCGGTGCGGCGCCAGGCGGAGCCCGTGCATGTTTGAGACCTGGTACGCCATCGCGGCGCTGATGCTGGCGCTCTACGTCGCGCTCGACGGGTTCGACCTAGGCGCGGGCATCGTCTCGCCCTTCGTCGCGCGGAGCGACACCGAGCGGCGCCAGGTGCTGGCGGCCATCGGCCCTTACTGGGATGGCAACGAGGTATGGCTGCTGGCGGCGGGCGGCGCGCTGTTCGTCGCGTTCCCGCGGGTGCTCGCCTCCGGCATCTCGGGCTTCTACTTCGCCATCGTCCTCGTGCTCTGGTGCCTGCTCGGCCGCGGCATCGCCATCGAATTCCGGAGCCACGTGGCGGATCCGCTGTGGCGCGCCGCCTGGGATTTCGTGTTCGCCGCGGCGAGCACGCTGCTGGCGGTGTTCTTCGGCGCCGCGTTCGGGAACCTGATGCGCGGCGTCCCGCTCGACCGCGAGGGGTGGTTCGCGCTGGCGCTCTTCACCGACTGGAGCGCGCGCGACCCGGTGGGGATCCTCGACTGGTACACGACCCTGACGGGCGTCTTCGCGCTGGCCGCGCTCGCCGCCCACGGGGCGGTGTTTCTCGCATGGAAGACCGACGGGCCGGTGCACGACCGAAGCCGCCGGGCGGCGCGGCGGCTCTGGGTCGCCGTCGCCGTGCTCTGGCCCGTGGTGACCGGCGCCAGCCAGATGGTGAATCCCTCGCTGTTCCCGGGCATGGGCCGCCGTGGGCTCGCCATCGCGGCCGCGCTCCTCGCCGTCGCCGGTATCGTGGTCGTTTTCGTCCGGCTCGCGCGCGGCGGGGACTTCGGGGCGTTCCTCGGCTCATGCGCCTTCCTGCTCGGCGTCATCGGGGCCAGCGCCGCCTCGTACTTCCCGGTGATGCTGCGCGCGACGGGGGGCGACGCCCTGTCCCTCACCGCCTACACGGGGGGCGGGGACGAGGCGGGGCTGCGGGTGGCGCTGCGCTGGTTCCTCGTCGGCGCGCCGCTCGCGCTGATCTACCTCGCCGTCGTCTTCCGGCTACATCGCGGCAAGGCGGTGGCCGCCGCGGAGGGCGAGGGGTACTAGGCGCGAGCCGCACCGGCGCGGCTCAGCGCGTGGCGAAGACCGTCGTGCGCCCCGCCGCGTCGAACGTGAGCACCTGGTAGGGCTGGGGCTTCTCGCCGCCCGACTCCATGCCCGGCGACCCCGCGGGCATCCCCGGCACGGCCAGTCCCACGATCTTCGGACGCTCGCGAAGCAGGCGGTCGATGAGATCCGCGGGCACGTGGCCCTCGATCACGTAGCCGCTCACGATTCCGGTGTGGCAGGCCTCCAGCGTCGGCGGCACGCCGTGACGGCGCTTGATCGGGGCGAGATCGTCCTCGTGTCGCTCGGTCACCGTGAACCCGTGCTCGCGCAGGTGGCCCACCCACGCGGTGCAGCAGCCTCAGGTGGGCGACCGGTGCACGGTGATGGTGGGCTTCGCGGCGGCCCCCGCGCATCCCCCCGTGGTGGAGAACGCCGCGAAGGCGAGGCCGCCCGCGAGGAAGGCTCGTCGTGAGGTCATGCCGGGTTGCTCCTTGTCCGCAGCGTCGCCGTGACCGTCTGGTCCACCGCGCCGATGTCCACGCCGACCCGCACGCCGACGCCCGAGCGAGCCGCGGACATGGTCAGCCCGCCGCCCGGCGGCGATAGCGCCGGACCTTGTCGCGGTTGCCGCACACCCGCATGGCGCACCAGCGACGGCTGCGGTTCTTGGTGGCGTCCACGAAGAGCCAGCCGCAGTCGGGCGCGGCGCATTTCCGCACATGGGCCAGCTCGGGCGCGGCGAAAAGCCGCATCGCCGACCAGAGCACCGGCCAGAGGACGAGGCGCTCGACGCTCGCCGAGGTCCGCCCCGCGCCCGGCACATCGGCGGTAAGGGCGCCCCCGCGCGCGCGCACGCGGGTCCCCCGCAGGAGGCCGGCGCAGCCCGCGTAGAGCCGGGCCGCGTCGGCGCCGTCGGCGTGGGCGCCGTCGGCCACCGCCGCGAACGTCCGGTAGAGCGCCTCGCGGAGGCCCCGGGCCTCGCGGAGTAGGGCGGCGCCGGCGCCGCCGCGGCGCCCGCTCGTCCTGAGGCGCGCGGCCTGGGCGGGGGCGAGGAGATGGGCCCTCTCGCCCCAGCACACCAGGTCGTCGAAGTGGTGCAGGCGCTCGTGGGGCGCCGCGCTGGGCCGCCAGCTCTTCGTATTGGCGAAGTCGAGGCACAGGCAGCCGCTGGCGAAGTGGAAGACCACGGGATCGGCCACCGCCTCGCTGGCTCGCATGGGCGCTTGACTACTTACCACGAGAGGGGCATCCTTGGGCCGCTAACCATCAAAACACATTTTGATAGTGTCGGATCCCGAAGACCACCACGCGACGATCACCAAAGGAGGCGCCGTATGCATGGACTCCGCCGCATGATACTCGGAGCGCTGCCGCTCGTGGCGCTCGCCATCGCCGCCGGGCCGGTCGGCGCCCAGGGCAAGGGCGCCATCAAGATCGCCAGCCAGAGCCCGCTGTCCGGCGGGCAATCCTCGCTCGGCGAGGGCATCAAGCTGGGTACGCAGCTCGCCATCGAGCAGCAGTCCAAGGCCCTCGAGGGGATGGGCATCAAGGTGGCGCTGGTGCCCTTCGACGATCAGGCCAAGCCCGACGTGGGCGTGGCCAACTCGAAGAACCTCGTCACCGACCCCGAGATCCTCGCGGTGATCGGGCATCTGAACTCCGGCGTGGCCATCCCGTCGTCCGAGATCTACCGCGACGCGAAGCTCGCCATGGTCTCGCCCGCCAATACCAACCCCATCATCACCGAGCGGAACTATCCCACAGTGAGTCGGGTGTGCGGCCGCGACGACGTGCAGGGCGTGGTGGGCGCGGAGCACGCCAAGAGCCTCAAGGTGAAGTCGGTGTTCATCATCCACGACAAGACCACCTACGGGCAGGCGGTGGCGGAGTTCTTCCGCGACCATGCCAAGAAGCTCGGCATCGAGGTGGTGGGCTTCGAGGGCACGGAGGAGAAGTCGAACTTCGATCCCATTCTGACCGGCGTCAAGGCGCGTCGTCCCGACATGCTCTACTTCGGCGGCATCTACGATCAGGGCGCGCCGCTCTTCAAGCAGGCCGCGGAAAAGGGCATCAAGGCCCAGTTCATGGGACCCGATGGCATGGATTCCTCCGACACCGCCAAGATCGGCGGCAAGGCGGTGGTGGGCATGTGGTACACCTCGGCCTCCGCGCCGGCCAGCCTCTATCCGCGCGGCAAGGACTTCGTGAGGGACTACAAGGCTAAGTTCGGCAAGGCCCCCGAGCCCTACGCGGCGGAGAGCTATGACGCGACGGTGGTGGCCCTCAAGGCGATCGAGAGCGCGGCGAAGGCAGCCGGCGGCAAGATGCCCACACGCGAGGCGGTGTCCGCCGCCGTCCGCACGGCGAAGCTCGAAGGCATCACCGGGCACATTGAGTTCGACGGCAAGGGCGACCGGAAGAAGGCCAGCTACTTCGTGCTGCAGGTGGGCTCGGACGATCCCGCCAAGTGGGGCGAGAACAAGCTGATCAAGCGCCTGGGCATCGACCCGCCGAGCGGCAAGTAACAACTAGTAGCAGGGGGCCCTCCGCCGTCCCATACTGGCCGGCAAGGAGGGCCCCTTCATGAAGACCGACGGCGTTCTCGTTCGGGCGAGCTACCGGGTGGGCCGGCGGCTGTTCGGCCAGATTCCCACCCCCCAGAAGCTGATGGCCGAGCGGCCCGCGATGATGCTCGGCCTCGGCGGCCTCTGGACCGCCATCGAGTACGGCGGCACGCTGGACCGCGGGCTCCGCGCGCTGCTCCAGCTCCACGTGGCTACCGTCTACGGTGTGCCCTACTGAATGGACATCCGCCACGCCGTGGGCGTGAAGGCGGGGATGCCCGAGGCCAAGCTGGACGCGCTCCGGGACTACGCGACCAGCCCGTGGTTCAGCGCGCGTGAGCGCGCGGCCCTCGCGTTCTGCGAGGACGTAGTGGCCGACGATCGCGCGGTGTCGGATGCGTGCGAAGCGCGGCTGCGCGAGCACTTCACGGAGGCGGAGCGGCTCGAGCTGACCTTCGTGGTCGGCTACCAGGTCTTCGCGAGCAAGTTCGCGAAGGCCTACCGCCTGCCGCCGCAGGGCTTCTCGAAGCAGCCGGCGGCGTGAAGGGGGGGCTAGCTCGCCGGGGGCTGGCCGCCGCGGCTCCAGCCGGCCCAGCGGCCGCCTTCGACCGCGGCGAGGAACTCGGCCACGTGGGTGTTGAACAGGCCGGGCTCCTCGATGTTCGGCGTATGCCCGCACGCGGGGAACACCACGAGCCCCGCGTGCGGGATCAGCGCCCGCATCATCAGCGAGGGCTCCACGCAGGGCGCGTCCTGATCGCCCACCATGATGAGCGTGGGCACGCGGAGCCCACGCAGCGGCGCCTCCAGCTCGCCCACCGTCTTGCGCTTGGACATGACCTCGCGCGCGAGGTGGGCGCACGCCTGGGCGTCGTGCTCGCCCGCCTGGCGGATGAACTCAGCGAAGCCGCGCGGGTCCTTGGCCTTGAAGGTGGTCCGCGTGGCGAGGCTTTCGAAGCCGCGCACGCGATGCGCCTGGCCGTCACGGTCGAGGCCCGCCGCGATCTCCGCCTGGCCCTTGAGGAACTGCTCGCGGTTCACCGATCCCGCGCCGGCGCCCACCATGATGAGGCTGCGGAGCATCTCGGGATGGGCGAGCGCGAAGTCCCGTGCCATGTTGGCGCCCATGGAGCAGCCGCCGAGGTGCACGGGGCCCACCCCGAGATGCTTGAGCAGGCGGTGGAGATCGCCTACGAGGAGATCCTGCGAGTAGGAGGCGGCGCCCTTGGGCACGCTGGACGGCGGATAGCCCCGGTGGTTGTAGGTAATCACGCGGTAGCGCCGCGAGAAGTAGCGCACCTGCGGCTCCCACGAGCGGTAGTCCCCGCCGAACTCGTGGCTCCAGACGAGCGGGGTCCCCGTGCCCGTCTCCTCGTAGTAGAGCTCGACCTCTCCCAGCTTCGCGGTGGGCATCACCAGGTCTCCCAGTGCACCAGCTCGGTGAGAGGCTTGCGCTTCCGCGCGACCGACGGCGGCGCGGCGGCGCGGACGGGATCCACGTAGCCGAAGGCGACCACTCGGTTCACCAGCATCGCGGCGGGGATGCGGAGCAGGCGCGCCACCGCCGCCTCGGGCAGATGCGCGGGGCAGGAGCCGATCCCCTCCGCCCACGCCGTCACCATCATGTTCTGCGCGCAGCGCCCGGCGTCGAACTGATGCTCCTGCGTCTGCGCGATGACGATGGTGGCCGCGGAGCGCGCGACGAACTTGGCGTAGGGGCTCAGCGCGGCGAGGGCCTCGAGGCCGGCGCGCTCGCGGACGACGATCAGACGGTTGGGCTCGCTGTTCTTGCTGCTGCCGGCCATGCGCGCGGCCTGGAGGATGCGGCGCAGCGCGTCCTCGGGAATCGGGCGGGGGAGGAAGAAGCGCTGGTCGCGCTTTTCCACGACGGCACGGTAGGCGTCCATGGGAGTCAGGACGCGGGGTGCCGCTTCCGGACGAGGTACTTCTGCTCGCCCTCCATGCAGAGCTCGCGCCGCTGATTGTGGAGGGTCGAGCGCACGGTGATGACGCCGGTGGTGCGGCCGGGCGTGAGCGCGGTCACCGTGAGCATCGGGTACACGGTGTCGCCCGAGTAGACGGGCTTGAGGAAGCGCGACGACTGCTCGATGAAGCCGATCAGCGATTCGCCGATCACGTGGGGAAAGATCCCCGCGCCCGCCGCCGTCTGGGCCAGCACCTGGAAGCCGTGGGCGAGGAGACCTGGATGGCCCTGGCGCCGGCAGTACTCGAGGTCGTAGTGGATGGGGTGATTGTCACCCGACACGGTCTGGAAGGCAGCGAAGTTCGCGTCAGTGAGCGTGCGCGAGGGCAAGTAGAACTGCTCGCCGACCTTCATGTCCTCGAAGTAGCGCGCCTCGCCAAAGCGGTGCGCGGCGGGATCGAAGGCGGCGTCGGCGGGCACGGGCGGGCGATTACCGCGCGGTATACCCGCCGTCCACGGGGAGCGCGACGCCGGTGATGTAGCTCGCCTCGTCGGAGGCGAGGAACAGGCCGGCCTGCGCGACCTCCATCGGCGTTCCCACCCGGCCGAGGGGAATCACCTGCTTCATGCGGGCGAGGTTCTCGTGCTTGTTCGACTCCACGTCGGGCCGGCCCATGAAGATGTCGAGCATGGGCGTGTCGATCGGAGCCGGGCAGACGCAGTTGACGCGGATCCCGTCCGGCGCGAGCCGGATGGAGAGCGACTTCGTGAGGCCCGTCACGCCGAACTTCGCCGCCGAGTACACGGGGCTGAACGGCGAGCCGTAGATGCCCGCGATCGAGGAGGTGAAGAGGATGCTCCCGCCGCCGCGCTTGCGCAGCGCCGGGATCGCCTCCGCGGTGGTGATGAGAACTGTTCGAAGGTTGAGCGTAAGCGCGAGGTCGACGTCGTCGAGGTCCACGCCCTCGACCCGTCCCGGCCCGGGATGTCCGACGTTGTTCCACAGGATGTCCAGCCCGCCGAGGGCCGCGACGGCCTCGCGGACTATCTTCTTGCTGTCGTCCTCCCGCGTGAGGTCGCAGGGAATGCCGTGGGCGCGCCCGCCCGCCTTGGTGATCTCGTTGACGGTGTCGCCGATGCGCCCCTTGTCGATGTCGGCCACGGCGACCGCCGCGCCTTCGCGCGCGAAGAGCACGGCGGCGGCGCGCCCGATACCCGAGGCGGCAGCGGTGATGAGAGCGGTCTTGCCCTTGAGGCGCATGGTCTAGCCTCCCGCGATCTTCGTGCCCTCGCGGCCGGTCTCCATCGGCATCGCGGGGTCCGCCGTCCACTCGCCGAGCGAGCCGTCGTACACGGCCACGCGCGGATAGCCCAGCATGGTCATCACGAAGGCGTCGGTGGTGGCGGCGATGCCGCCGCCGCAGTACGTGATGATCTTCTTGCTGGGTTCCGCGCCCACCTCCGCGAAGAGCTCCCGCAGCTCCGCGGGGGAGCGGAACGTGCTGGGCTTGCCGGACTGAAGCCGGGCGTAGGCCACGTTCACGCTGCCCTTGATGCGGCCGGCGCGGCCGTAGGCCACGCCGCCCTCGCCGGTGTGCTGCTCCGCCGAGAGCGCGTTGATGGTGCAGGCGCCCCGATCGGCGATCTTGGCCTGCACCTCCTCGCGCGTGGCGATCAGCTCGGGGCGCGACTTGGCCACGAAGCGCGCGGGCGGATACGTGGCCGGCTCCTTGGAGATCGGCCGGCCCTCGGCGGCCCACTTCTCCCAGCCGCCGTCCAGCACTCCGGCGGCGTCGAAGCCGAAGGCGCGGAGCATCCACCAGATGCGCGTGGCCCACATGATGTTGCCGGCGCTGTAGAGCACGGCACGGGTGTTCTCGCCGAGGCCGTGGCGCGACATGGCGGCGGCGAACTGCTCCGCCGGGGGCATGGTGAAGCGGAGCTTGCTGGAGAGATCAGACAGCTCGCCCTGGAGATCGAGATAGTCCGAGCCGGGGACGTGCCCCTCGGCCCACTGGGGCCGCCCGCTCTCGGCTCGGAACGTCGTGACCGGGTCGGGCTTGAGATAGGTCGTGCAGTCGTAGACGCGGAGGTCGCGGTCGCCGAGGTGGGCGGCCAGCCACTCCGTCGTCACCAGGTACTGCGGGTGGGCGAAGCCGTCTCCGGCCTCGGCCACCGGACTAGCTCCGCTCGGAGCCGACGACCGACACGAACGACACGCACTCCCCCGGCGCGCCGCCGAGATTGTGCGTGAGCGCGAGCTTCCGGCCGCGGGCCACGCTGGCGATCTGCCGCTTGCCCGCCTCGCCGCGGAGCTGCAGCCACGCCTCGAACAGCATGCGAAGCCCGGAGGCGCCGATGGGGTGGCCGAAGGACTTGAGCCCGCCGTCCGGATTCACCGCCAGCTCGCCCTCGAGGTCGAACGTCCCGTTCAGCACTTCCTTCCAGCCCGTGCCGCGCTGGGCGAAGCCAAGGTCCTCCATGAGCACCAGCTCGGTGGGCGTGAAGCAGTCGTGCACCTCCGCCATGGCCAGCTCGGCGCGCGCGTCCTTGATGCCGGCCTGCGCGTACGCGTCGGTGGCGGAGGCGACTACCTCGGGGAAGGTGGTGTAGTCGTAGTCGGGATCGATGGGCCCGGTGGCGGGGCCCGCGATGAAGGACAGCGCCTTCACGAAGAGCGGCTTGTCCGTGTACTTGTAGGCATCCTCCGCGCGCACGATCACCGCGGCGGCGGAGCCGTCCGACACGCCCGAGCAGTCGAAGATGCCGAGCGCCCCCGCGACCTGGGGCGAGCACGCGATCACGTCCTTGGCCACTTCCTTGCGGAACTGGGCGCGCGGGTTCAGCGCGCCGTTCTTGTGGTTCTTCCAGGCGATGCGGGTCATCGCCTCCTTGAACGCCGCCTCGTCCACGCCGAACTTCTTGCAGTACGCCGGCGCGAGCAGGCTGAAGGTGGCGGGGGCGGTGAGACCGGCGCGCGTGCCGTCCTCGGGGGCGCCGATGCTGGGCAGGCCGGAAATGCCCGAGTCCTTCAGCTTCTCCACGCCGATGGCCATGGCGACGTCGTACGCGCCGCAGGCGACGGCGTAACAGGCGTTGCGGAAGGCCTCCGAGCCGGTGGCGCAGTAGTTCTCGAGCCGGCTCACGGGCTTGTAGTTCAGCTTGAGCGGGCGCGAGAGGGTGAGGCCGCTCTGCCCGGAGAAGAGCGTGCCGAGCCAGAAGGCGTCCACCATGTCGATGGGCACGTTGGCGGAGTTGAGCGCGGCCTGGGACGAATCCACGAGCAGATCGCTGACGCTCTTGTCCCAGTGCTCGCCGAAGGGCGTGCAGCCCATGCCGACGATCGCCACCCGGTCGCGAATGCCGTTGCTCGCCATGGTGTTTGGCCTCCTTGGGGTCTCAAGCGCCCTGGATCGGGCGGGCTTTCCAGAAGTAGTTGTGCACGCCGTGCGCGGTCATGGGCCGCCGGAAGGTCAGCTCCACGCGGTCGCCGATCTTCACGGCCTTGGGATCCACGTCGGTCAGCTCGCAGGTAAAGCGCCCGCCGCCCTCGAAGTCGAGCACGCCGACGACCACCGGCGGCGACAGCGAGTAGGCGAGCCGGTCCACCGTGTAGGTCGCGATGGTCGCGGGCACATCCGCCATGCGCTCCGACGTCATCTTGTCCACCGCGTGGCACTTCATGCAGACGCGCGCGGGCGGCAGCGCCCGCGTGCCGCAGGCCTGGCAGCGGCTCCCCGTGAAGCCGAACTTCCACGCCTCGGCGCGGAAGGCGGGCGGCGCCGCGGGCGCCTGCGGATCGGGCCGGCGCGGCGGCTCCCGCTTGAGGAAGCCCCGCCAGGTGAGGAAGGTCGCGTAGGACACCTTGCCGCCCGACGCTGCCTGCTTGGCCACCGGCACCTTCTGGCGATGGGCGGCCAGCGCCGCCGTCGCGCGCCAGATCGTCACGTCGCAGCCGTCGGCGAGGGACGCCACCGCGATCAGATCGCCGGCCTTCGCGCGGTCGAGCGCGTCGGCGAGCAGGAGGCCCGCGTGCGCGGCGCCGGTATTGCCCACCGTGCCGGTGAGATCGTCGGCCACGGCCTCCGGCTTGGCGCCCACCGCCGCCTGCGCGCGCTTGTTGGCGCGCCCGTGCGGACCGGCGACTATCAGAGCGGTTATTTCACCGGGAGTGGCGCCCGCCTGCTTCAGCGCGCTCGTGATGGCGGCATCCGCCAGCGGCACGTAGGCATGCTCCCCGAAGCGCTCCTCCCACTGCCGCGAGGCCGGATCACCGGGGATGCGCCAGCGCTCGAGGAACTCGGCGCTCGCCGAGGCGGAGGCCACGTGCTCGGCGATCACGGGCGCCTTCGCGTCGCCGGGACCGAGCAGGAAGGCCACCGCGGCATCGCCGCCTTCGCGCTCGTCGCCGCCGCCCGGCAGGCCGGTGCGGATGTCGGCGATCACCGCCAGCGTCGGCCGGCCCGCGTCGACGGCGGCGCGCAGGACGCCCGCCCCAGATCGGATGGACCCCAGCATGTCGAAGGCCATCGCCGAGTCGTCGAGCGAGAGCGCGGCGTGGATCGCCGTCGCGTTGGTCTTGTCGAGATACGCGGGATCGGCGGTGGCGAAGTACACGGCGGCGGGCGCCACGCCCGGCGCGCCGCGGAGCGCGACCCGGGCCGCCTCCACGCCCATCGACGTGGTGTCCTCGTCGTACGAGGCCACCGTCCTGCTGCCCTTGCCTCCGCCTCCAGCGAGCGCATCGCCGATGGACTTCCGGTCGAGACGGAAATAGGGAAGGTACGAGGCGTAGGCGACGATGCCGTTCATGGGATTGCCCTCAATCTAGCATATCGAACAGGGGGATGCGCGCGCTCGCCGACGGGCGATACGTGCGCCGACCGGGGAGCGTGGCGGGGTCGAGGCCGGCGTCCAGGAGCGCGGCGACGCCGGCCGACGCGATGCCCACCGCCAGCAGCTCGCCCGGGCAGGCGTGGGCGCCCGCGCCGAAGGTGAAGAGGCGCCGATCCGCGCGCCGCGTGTCGAAGACGTCCGGGCGCGGATTGGCAGCGGGATCGCGGTTCGCCGCGGCGAGCAGCACGACCACGAGGTCGCCCTCGGCCATGTCCTGGCCGCCCACGCGGCCGGCCGCGGCGACCCATCGCCGGGTGTTCTGCACCGGTGAGTCATGACGCAAGGTCTCGCGCACGACCGCGTGCAGGAGCGCGCCATC
>Ga0075423_10002550_pt1 | contig 16582 bp, 16 predicted proteins | sample SoiMethybrSBSTD2_FD_80114 | JGI IMG/M metagenome (GOLD analysis project Ga0075423, IMG submission 80114) | Bulk soil microbial communities from a Populus tree surrounding site in Tennessee, USA - Soil MetaG P. TD hybrid SBSTD2 | ecosystem: Environmental > Terrestrial > Soil > Tree plantation...
CCCACCACGGCAAACTCGACGGACGCACCACCGCCGGCATCCCCGTCCACAACGTCGCCATCACCCTCCTCGAATCCCAGCAACCCCCAGCGGTCTACCGCGTTTTTGAGGTTTGAATGCACGGCTGGTCCAGCCGAGCAACGCTCGGCGCCTCCCCAGATTGTCATCCTGAGGAAGCCGAGTCCTGCGCTCCCGCAGGACTCCCGACGAAGGACCTAAGCATTTGAGGGTGCCCCATCCTTTCGCGTTCTGTGCGAAAGGGTGGGGAAATCGACCCGCGCGGCCCTGATACCGGTCCGCAAATTCTTATGCCTTGAGGATGGATGGAGCCACGGGCGACCGCCCGCCGATTACCGATGAATGATGAATGATGTAGGCGCGAGCGTCCTCGCTCGTGCCAAATCTGAATCCGACTGCCTTGTTCTTCATCACATAAATATCCACCCGAATACACGAATCCGCCGGCCCTGATCAGGAGGACATCATGTCACTCAAGGGAAAAACCGCCATCATCACCGGAGCGTCGCGTGGCATCGGACGCGCCATCGCCGAGAAGCTGGCCGAGCAGGACGCCTCGGTGGTCGTCAACTACACGCAAAATGCGGCTGCCGCCACGGAAGTCGCAAAGGCCATCACCAAAGCCGGAGGCAAGGCCATTGCCGTCCACGCCGATGTCTCCAAGCCCGCCGACGTCGAGCGCCTGTTTGCAGAAACCGAGAAAGCCTTCGGCAAACCCGATATCGTAGTGGCCAACGCCGGCGTCTACGCTCAAAAGCCGATCGCCGATTCCACCGACGAGGACTTCGAAAACATTTTTAGCGTCAACGCCAAAGGAACTTTTTTCACGCTCCGCGAAGCCGCTCGCAAGCTGCGGAACGGAGGCCGCATCGTCGCCATCTCCACCGGCGGCACCAAACTGTTCATGCCCGGAGGCGCAGCCTATCTGGGAAGCAAGGGCGCCGTCGAGCAGTTTGTCCGCACTCTCGCCTACGAAGTCGGCGACCGCGGGATCACCGTCAACGCGGTTTCTCCCGGCTTCACCGAAACTGACATGCTCCCCGACCGATTTCGCGACTACGCCAGCGGCTTGTCACCGTTCAAGCGCGTCGGCACAGCGCAAGAGGTCGCCGACGTCGTAGCCTTCCTGGCCAGCCCCGAAGCCGGCTGGGTCACCGGACAAAACGTCCAGGCCGGCGGCGGCGTCGCCGCGTAATGGATTTTGATGAGACGATCGAGGACAGTCGTGATGAACGCTACTTTGGGTTCTGGGGTCTGCAGTACGATTATGAACGTACGATGAGAGTATCTAGAACCAGCGCAGTCCAAGACATGGCGGGTTTTTGACTTCCGGAAAAAAACTCCTGCTAGATGAACAGTTTGACACGTTGGGAGTCATGGGGAGCTTCTCAGAAAACAGGGGGCGGGCGGGCTCACCCTTGACGGCCTATTCTTTGCGAGCAGCGCAACAAACGAGGGTTGCCCCACCCTTCGCGGTTTTCGAAGCGTGGGTATGACAGAACCATGCTGGCGCCGATCCCAAACTGTGGGGCAGCGCACGCCGCCGAGACGCGGCACTGCTGACCGATTGCCCTTGACCTCACTCTTCGATTTGCCCCATAAAGGTAAGTCGCACGCTTGTTGGATGTGGAGGTTTAATTCTGTGATTCTAAGGCATTGTTTTTATGGATTTTGCCTGCAACTCATCTTCTTTGTATACCTTTTTTCAGGAATGTCCCCGGCTGTGCATTCCGGATGATCGCAAAACCAGCGCGAACCTGGGCTCCGGGTTCGTATCAGGGCACGACTTCACAGGCTGCGGAAAAATGCACGGGTTTTCGTCTGCAACTCTGCCTGTGATTGTTTCCGCAAGGGTTTCCGCTTTGCCTGTTGATCCTGCCCGAACCCTTGCGCCCACTGCCAACTCCGTGATCCGCGAGAGAGCCTTACAGGTCGTCCCATTTCATGAGGTGTTTGCAAAGCTTAGTTAAGGCCCAATCCTTACAGAATGTCCCTTGTTCCGTTACAGACTCAACCGGATGCAAAGCTCTGCTTGCTGAGCGTAAGTTGCGAAGGTGGTAGATGAGTGTGGAAGTTGCTCATAATCGGCCCCGTTTTGAAAGTGAGATGTGAAGGCAGCTCAATTCTACGGAGGAAACAATGGGAACTATTCTGATCATCATCCTGATCCTGCTGCTCATCGGCGCACTGCCAACCTGGCCCTATAGTACTGGCTGGGGCTATTACCCGAGCGGCGGACTGGGATTGATCCTGGTCATCATCATCGTCCTCGCTTTGATGGGACGCTTCTGACCCGGCGAGTCGGGTTGCAGGAAGGAGATTCACCATGGCTAAGACAGGCAATCCAGGAAAGATTGGGGACTTTGTCTCGGACGTTGCGGAAATCCGTCGCCGCGCCCGCCAACATATAGAAGATGGCGCGGTGACGGAAGGGTACCGCGCCGATCGCGAGACCGTGATCCGTGTGCTGAACGAGGCGTTGGCGACGGAGCTTGTGTGCGTGCTTCGCTACAAACGCCATTACTACATGGCCACCGGCATTCACGCCCAGGCCGTAGCCGACGAGTTCCTGGAGCACGCCAACGAAGAGCAGGGGCATGCTGATCAGCTTGCGCAAAGAATCACGCAGCTGGGCGGTGCGCCAAATTTCAATCCGGAAGGGCTGCTGATGAGGAGCCACTCCGAGTACGTCGAAGGCACCAGCCTCGTGGACATGATTCGCGAAGACTTGATCGCTGAGCGCATCGCGATCGATTCCTACGCCGAAATCATTCGCTATCTCGGAGACAAAGATCCTACCAGCCGCCGCGTGATGGAAGAGATTCTGGCCAAGGAAGAAGAACACGCCGACGACATGGTGAAGCTGGTGGAGATTTTCGGGGAGAAGGAAGATGTGAAGCCGTCTCGCCCGCTAAAGGCCGCTTCTTAAGTTGTAAGTTTTTCGACCGCACCTAGTTCCAATTTCAAGGCTTTGCTGCCCGCCTGAGCGCGGCAGCAAAGTTGTCCATCTGCTATATTCCGTTTAATCCTGCATGTCAGCCATCCCAGATTCTCCTCCGCCAGCATCTCTGGCAGAAACCAGCGGAGCCAGGAAAGCTCGACCGCGAATGTCCTCCACGCAGCGCGTGCTGTTCTTTGTGACAGCATGGCTGATCGTGCTCATGCCGTTCCTGTTTTGGTGGAACACCTGGTTCGGCCGTAGGCTCTCTGAGAACCAGATCGCTGAATATATGCACGATGAGAAGAAGCCGCGCCACATTCAACATGCGCTAGTGCAGATCGGCGAGAGCATGTCACGGCACGAAACGCCGGTGACTCGCTGGTACCCCGATGTGGTGCGTTTGGCGGCTCATCCAGTAGAAGAGATTCGTAACACCGACGCTTGGGTGATGGGCCAGGACACGTCGGGCCCAGGCTTCCATGAAGCGTTGCTCAAGATGCTGAACGATCCGTCGCCGATGGTGCGCGGCAACGCGGCGCTATCTTTGGTTCGGTTCGGCGATGCGAGCGGGCGACAGCAGATCGTGGCGCTTCTGGAATCTGCGCATGTCACGGCTCCGGAATCCGGTAAAGTCAGGGACTTCAGCACGGTTGGTGCGGCGATTCACCAGGGAGGAGTTGTCGCGAAACTCGATGCTTCTGGTCGGACTGTGGAAGTACGTTCGCCAATCACCGGACGTTTGCGCGAGCTCTCGGTGAGAGCGGGACAAAGCGTAGCAGCCGGAGATAGGATTGCGACCCTCGATCCGAGCACCGAGCAGGTGTGGGAAGCCCTGCGCGCGCTATATGTGATAGGGCAGCCCGAGGATATTGAGGCGGTGCGGCGCTATGAACGGGCGTTGCCGCAGATTCCGGATCGGGTGCGGCAGCAGGCGGTTGAGACGGAGAAAGCAATAAAGGCACGAATGAACCCTTAGCTAACCCGCCTATACTGGGTGCACTCTTGGACCTATCTGTGCGGAGGTTTTCTGAGTAGGACCGTAATCTTAATTGCCGTGATCCTCACCTTTCTTGTTTCCGCAGCTTACGTTTGTATGTTCTCTGGCCCATCTGACAGCTACTCGTTATGCAGACAAGTTTCTCTTCTCGGTGCACCGGGGCTTTTGGACCGCAGTAGTTACTCTCAATTTTTTTGCACGGAGGCGGACTGCTTACCGAACTATTGCTGATCGCGACTCCAATCAACTTCGTGTTTTATGCCGGGATCGGCATAGCTGGACGGGCCGTATGCAAGAGCTTGAAAAAGAGAGTGTGATGGATTCGCCCTTGAGACCGCTAAAGACCTAACAGCCAACTACTGCCCTTAAAACGGCATTACTCCGACTTCTTTTTCCACCTCGGTTGTGTCCACCATAGCAATTGCGTCCCAGGGACAGCCATCGAGAAACGCTCCGTCGGGGCCTTTGCTGGTGCACTTCTTGCACCCGATACACAGGATGGGATCAACCTGGATTCGGCCAAACGGAGGATGATCTTCATCCGGTACCCAGAACATGCAGTCTTCAACCGGGCAGTATTCGACGCACGCTGGCGAACCCGCACAGCCGGTGCAGCACTCGGTAATGACGGCCAGCTCTTTGGGCTTTTTCTTGCGCGGATGATTCAGTCCCTTGGAGCGGGGTTCGTGCTTGAGTTCGTCCGGGACCATCCCAACTGCGACGGTTTCGGCAGCCATTGAAGCCATTATAGCTTAGGGCGCGGAGGCTCATCCTCATCACAGCTTCTGCACCCAGGGAGAGAAACCAAGACCTCGCCTAAAAGCTCAACCTCGGATTTGCCTCTGGACATCTGATCTCGGGTTTGGCATAGGCTGGAGCCTATGCCAAGGCAGACTCCATCCCGAACGTCACATTAAAGTATTCAAGAACGGTCGTAATCGGGCAGTGCGGATCCCTCGTGAGTCCGAATTTCGTGGTGATGAGGCCATCCTGCGAATGGAGGGCAATCGGCTAATGATTGAGCCCATCCCTCCTAAGTCACTCCTGGCAGTGTTGGCTACGTTGTCGCGATTGGACGAGGACTTTCCACCGATGCGTGATTTGCCACCTGCCCCGGTCGATCTCTGATGCCGTACTTGCTTGACCCCCCTAACGTTGTCTCCGATCTCTTCCGAAACCCTCGCGGAAGAGTGGCGCAGCACATCCGCAAGCTTGGAGAAACTCAAGTCTGTACCAGCATCATTGTCGCCGCCGAATTGCGTTGCATGCGTTAATCGCCAGCGGCTCGTTCGTCGTTTGAGACGACCTGAGCTCGGAAGCTGTACAGCTCACACCTGCTATGTTCATCTATCACATCTGTCAGCGCGGCTTTCTGATATAGTTGGCCATCCAGCCCTGAAAAAGAGCGGTTAAATCTATTCTCCGCAGCAATGTGGCGGAAAGGAGCATTTATGGCAGGAAAGAGCGTTAACAAAGTCATTTTGCTGGGCAATTTGGGCAAGGATCCGGAAGTAAAGTACACGCCCAGCGGTACGCCAGTGGCAAAGCTCACTGTGGCTACCAACGAGCGCTATAAAGATAAAGGTGGCGAATGGCAGGACCGTACGGAGTGGCACAACATTGTGCTCTGGCAGCGGCTCGCCGAAATCGCCGGAGAGTACTTGAAGAAGGGCAGCAAAGTTTACATCGAAGGGCGGCTCCAGACACGCTCCTGGGATGACAAGCAGACCAACCAGAAACGTTACATGACCGAAATTGTGGCCAGTGACCTGGTGTTGCTCAGCAGCCGCGGAGATGGCGATCAATCGGGATCTCGCGGCGGCAACAATTTGGATCAGCGAGCTCCCGAGCCCGAGCCTGCCGCGGTAGGATCGACGCCCATCAGCGACGAAGATATTCCATTCTGAGGAGCCGATTGCTCCGGCTCCTTGATGCGTCGCAATGAAGAGAGGCGTGCATGAAGAGAGTAGTGATCTGGAGCCTCCTCCTCTTTCTTCTTACTCTCGCTGCAACAATAGCAGCGGCGAAGCGACATCATCGTCACCATCAGCCTGCACGGTTTGACTATTACGTGCTCGCGCTTTCCTGGGCGCCGAGCTACTGCGCCAGCCATCGCTCAGACCATTCGAGCGAGTGCCGGGTGGGAGAGCAGAAGGCATTCGTGCTGCACGGATTATGGCCACAGGCAAAACAGGCTGCGTCGCCGATGTCGTGTGCCCCGGCGAGCCCGGTGGCGCGAAGCATTGTGGATCACATGCTGCAGTTGATGCCTACACGGGCGCTCATCCAGCACGAGTGGGCGAAGCACGGTACCTGTAGCGGCCTTTCAGCCCAGGATTACTTCGCCAAAGTCGAGCAGGCATTCAGGAAGGTGCAGGTACCGTCAGAGTACGAAACGTTGAGCAGCCAAAAAGAATTCGGCGTCAATGATGTTGAGCAGAGCTTCGCAACAACCAACCATGCTCCGGAGCAGGCATTTCGGGTTTCGTGCAATGCGCAGGAGTTGGTCAGCCTTGAGGTCTGTTTGAGCAAAGACCTTGATTACCAGCCCTGCACCGGCAGCGTACACCAATGCCCGGAAGGGCAGGTAGTGGTCAGGCCGCCAAAATAAACTTGCTCGCCGGGATTTATTAACTAGCTTTGGCGATGGCAGCTTCGGCCATCGCCTTGCGCCGAGCCGCGATCCGCTCTTCGGTTCGACGCAGGAAATCCTGGGCCGCTTCCGAGCTATTAATCAGTTTTTCAACATTGGCAAACACCGTTGGAGAAAGTTTTTCCCGCAGTTCCTTGAGAAATGGCTTGAGCTTGGCAAAATAGAAGAACATTTCTCCGCTGAAGCTGGGCTCTAGAAACAACTCCTGGTTGATCGTCCCGTGCACGGCCAGCGCGGCTGCCATCTCCCAATATCCACCCACTTGGCGAATATAAAGGTTTTCTGTACTACCCAGGGCATTAGCGAGCTTCACCACGTCATCCGCAGTCTGAGGCCAGAACTCGGTAGTCCACCAGGTCCGCGCTTTTCGGATTTCCGGCTCGCGGCGAAGGTCGTAAAGCTTGAGGATCAGGTCCGCATCCGTAGTGGTTGCTTTTTTAGCCATAGAATCTCCTAGGAATGAATTGTGTAATTTTGTAACTGAGTTAGTTGGGAATTTTTTGGGAACTCAGGCTGCGACTGGAGTATAAATCACCGTCTTACCGAGCTACAAATTCCGGACCACGACTGGCGCCTGTCGTGGGTGGTGGTATCGGACGCTCGTATTCGCACTCCTTATTAGGGCATGCGATCACCGGCCCTGACTTCAGAAATTTTTCCACAAGATACTCGTTGCCGCACCTGGGGCACTTCTCGGCGATGGGCTTGTTGGCGGAGGTGAATCTGCACTTGGGATAATTCGAGCAACCGTAAAAAGTGTTTCCCTTACGTGCGCGCTTCTCGACCAATTCACCGTCTTTGCATTGCGGACACCTCACGCCAATGAAGTTCTGCTTCACGTACTTGCATTCGGGATAGCCGCTGCATGAGGTGAACTCCCCGTAGCGACCATGGCGGATCATGAGGTTGCGTCCGCATTTGGGGCAAAGCTCGTCGAGCGGGATGTCGGGAACTTTCTTGCCCTGATCGAGGCGGCGTGTGGTTTTGCAGTCGGGGTAGCCGGTGCAGGCCATGAACTGGCCGAAGCGTCCACGCTTCAGGACCATCACTCTTCCGCAGTTCTCGCAATACTCTTCCTGCGTAGTTTCCTGCAAGTCGGCGGAGTCGAGATCCGGCAGGTTGATGGGATTTTCTTTGGTGAACGTGCAACTATTGGGATCGTCTTTTTCGTAGGTGCTGCAGGCGTAGAAGGAGCCGTGCTTGCCCCACTTGATCACCAGCGGAGCGCCGCAGCGTTCGCACTTTTCGTCGGTAGGCTTTTCCATCCGCTTGATGTTTTCCATGTGCTTCTGGGCGTAGCGGAGGTCTTTCTCGAACTTTTTGTAGAACTCGCCTAAGGCGTCGGTCCACTTTTCTTTGCCTTCTTCAATTTCGTCCAGTTCTTCTTCTAAACGGGCGGTGTACTGGACGTCGAAGATGTCGGGGAAGTTCTCGATTAAAAGGTCAGTTACAACCAAGCCAATTTCCGTGGGGACGAATTTGCCGCCGAGCTTCTGCACGTATTGGCGTTCCTGGATGGTGCTGAGAATTGCCGAATATGTCGAGGGACGGCCAATGCCGCGCTCTTCGAGCTCTTTCACCAGCGAAGCCTCGTTATAGCGTGGAGGAGGCTCGGTGAAGTGCTGCTCCGGTTTGAGCGTCTTGAGGGTAAGCTTCTGAGCTGCTTCGAGGGGCGGCAGCTTGTGCTTGAGCTCCTCTTCTTCTTCGTCTTTGCCCTCTTTGGATTCCTTGTAGACTTTCAGGAAACCATCGAATTTCTCAACCGATCCCGTCACGCGGAACCAGAACGTTTCACTGCCCGATTTGGCGTCTATGTCGACAATCGTCTGGTCAAAAACGGCGGGCGCGATCTGCGAAGCAACAAAGCGTTGCCAAATTAGCGTGTAGACCTTGTACTCATCTTCTTTCAGATACTGCTTGATCTGGTCCGGGTGGCGCATGGCGGAGGTTGGACGGATGGCTTCATGCGCACCTTGAGCTTCTTTCTTCTCCTTATAGGTATTGGGAGATTGGGGAAGGTAAGCCTCGCCGTACTGCGACTTAATGTACTCGCGGACTTCGTTGAGCGCTTCGTTGGACACGCGTGTCGAGTCCGTGCGCATGTAAGTAATGAGACCGACAGAGCCTTCTTCTCCCAGGTCCACGCCTTCGTAGAGGCGCTGGGCGATCATCATGGTGCGTTTCACGCTGAAGCGCAGTTTGCGTGAGGAATCCTGCTGGAGCTTGCTGGTAGTAAAAGGCGGAGCCGCATTGCGCCGGCGTTCTTTGCGGTCGACGCTGCGAACCGTCCAGTCGGCCTTATCCAGGGCCGTGCGAATCTTCTCGGCTTCGTCGCCGTTCGGAATCTCGATCTTCTCTTCGCCCTTGCCGAGAAAGCGGGCGTCGAAAGCTGGTGGTTTGGCTGCGGCAAGACTGGCGTCGATGGTCCAGTATTCCTTCTTCTCGAAGGCCTTGATATCGCGCTCGCGCTCGACGATCAGGCGCAGAGCAACGGTTTGGACACGACCGGCGGAAAGGCCCCGGCGTACTTTGTCCCACAGCAACGGGGAAACCTGATAGCCGACTAATCGATCCAGAACGCGGCGGGCCTGCTGCGCGTCAACTAAGTGCTGGTCGATGCGGCGAGGGTGCTCGAAAGCAGCCTGGACAGCACGCTTGGTGATCTCGTTGAACGTTACACGGCGAAAGCGGTCGTTTTCGTCCGCCTTCTTCTTTTTTCTCTTGGAGCCGTTGCCGAGTTCCTCGGCGAGGTGGGCGGCGATGGCCTCGCCTTCACGGTCCGGGTCAGGTGCGAGATAAATGGTTTCCGCCGAGACCGCCAGCTTCTTCAGCTTAGCGACGACTTTCTCTTTGCCGGGAATAACGATGTATTCGGTTTCGAAGTCATTGTCGATGTCGACACCGAGATTGCTCTTGGGCAGATCTTTGACGTGGCCGAGAGAAGCCTCGACCGTATAACCCTTACCCAGATACTTCTCGATTGTCTTCGCCTTGGCGGGCGACTCGACTATTACTAAACCCTTGGCCAACGTGTCCTCAATGGATAATGATGATTGAAACTAGCATGAAGTGGACGAAGCTGTCAGCTACCCGCTTTGGCTCTTGGCTTTTAGCTCTTAGCTAAACCTTCGGGCCGATGGCTTCAGCTTTTGCGAGTGATGACAACATGCGCATCACTTCAGTGAGGCGCTCTTGCAATTGTTGGAACCATTCCTTCGACATAAGCCCCAAGTCTTTGGCCAGAAACAATGTGTGTTCCTATAGACCGCCAGCGTGAGATCATGGGCCCTTTGCCAAACCCGCAAATCCTGGTATTTGCGCATAATGCTCTACCCTCCGAGGCCAGAAGCTAAGCGCTAGAAGCTGAGGGCCAAAAGCTAAAAGCTCTTGACAAAATTCTTGCCGGGCAGCTGCCTGACTTTGCCTGTTACCAATTCAAGTAACGCGGCGAAGATCTCGGAGGAGGAAAGCTCCGGCTCCAACTTTTCGACGACTTCGTCAATGTGAGTAGCTTCGTCGCTTTCAGGAGGCGCAGGATTTTGCGTTCGTGCGGCCCCAACTCCGCATCCCCGAATAGAGATGCGGTTGGAGCGCTGTTGGATTCATTGCCGCCGGAGGGCTGGAGCGCAAGTCGCACATCTGCCGGGAGTTCCTCCCAAACGTCTTCCCACGTGGCTACCCGCTTGGCGCCCTGTTTGATGAGGGTGTTCGGACCCCCAGGAATTCTTGTCGGTCACACATTTCCGGGAACCGCATAGGTCACGATTCTGTTCCAATGCGCAACGAGATGAGATACGGGTACCACTGTACTCCGCGGCTTCGACTACAAGGACGCCTAAAGAAATCCCGCTGATGATTCGGTTGCGGATAGGATGTGGAGCCGGGACCGTGTTCAGCGGGAATTCGGAGACGATTGCACCTCCAAGCCCGAGCATTTGTTCCACTAAACGGCGGTTCTCTTGGGAGTAGATTTCGTCAACGCCAGTACCAAAACCAGCTACGGTCTTGCCCTTCGCCGCGATTGCGCCGCGGTGGGCAGCCGCATCCCCCCCGAGCTAAACCGCTAAAGATCACTAAAGCGCGCGCGGCCAGATCACAAGCGAGGCGTTCGGCCATACCAAGTCCGTAAGGTGTCGGATGGCGCGTACCGACTACCGCAATTCCGGGCTGCGAGATCGCTTGCGAGTTTCCGCGCGTGTACAGAACAACGGGCGGATCGTAGATCTGCTTCAGTTGCGCAGGGTAAGCAGGATCGTCGAAGCAGAGCAGTGAGACATCAGCTTGCGTTGCGCGATGAGTTCGTCATGCGCCAATTCCGGCAAGCGACCGGTAGCGAGAGATTGAGCACAAACGACCTGCATACCAGTAGCTTCCAGTTCGCTGGCACGTACTGTAGCGGCCTGTGACAATTCGATACCTCCCGTGCAACTTTCGCGGACTCTATACATGGCGGAAAAGCTCTGTCAAGGTAAGCCGACATACTGCTTTGTTAGAATCGAACATAGGAATGAAACGTCTTCGCATTTCAGCGATTTCCTACCTGAATACTGCGCCCCTCATGTGGGATTTTGAGCATGGGGAGGGGGGGGCGGCATTCGAGATTTCCTACACTTTGCCTTCAGGATGTGCGGCCGCCCTGGCCGATGGTTCGGCCGATATCGGAATCATTCCGGCGGCGTCCTATACCAGCATTCCAGGGCTGGTAATTCTTCCCGAAGTGGCCATTGCGGCGCGGGGGCCGGTGCAATCCATCCTGCTGGTCTGCAAAGTTCCACTTGAGAATGTGAGCTCGGTAGCGCTCGATTCTTCCTCGCTGACTTCGGTTGCGCTGACAAGAGTGTTATTCAAGAAGTGGTGGGGAGCTGGTAGAAGGTTCGGCTCGGCAGCGCCAAATCTCGAGCAGATGCTCGAGGAGTGTGACGCTGCTCTGTTGATTGGGGATTCGGCCCTAAAAGTAGATCGAACACGTTATCTCGCCTACGATCTTGCGGAAGAATGGGTCCGGCTCACGAAGAAACCCTTCGTGTTCGCGTTCTGGGCAGTGCGGCAGGGTGCTCTGGAAGAATGCTCGCCGACTCTGGATCTGAGTGCTGTGTTCAAACAGTCGCGTGATCACGGGCTGCTGGGAAAAAATATCGCTCGGATCGCAAAGGAATGGAGCTCCCGGGTGGGACTGGGCGAAAATGAGATAAAGACCTATTTGACCGCAAACATTCACTATCAGCTTGATCCAGAGTGCATGGACGGACTCAACCTTTTTTATCGCTATGCCGAGGAATGTGGGGTCTTACCTGCCGCGCCACCGCTGCAACTCCTTGAAAATTCGAAATCAGCATTCGTGCGCTGAGGCTGCCGGACCACTCAGCGCATCCATTCTGCCTCTAACCTGAACCATGCCGGCGAATCTCCACGTGCTCTTCGCAGGAACTGCCCTGAACTGGGTACGGCGTTTGGGTGGTCCAGGGTTGGTGCTGCTGGGACTTGCCGACAATTCTGTTGTACCGCTGCCTGGGAGCATGGACGTACTGACCATCTGGCTGGCCGCGGGCCATCGTGGGTGGTGGCCGTATTACGCCGCAATGGCTACCCTGGGCGCGCTCATTGGTGGTTTCATTACTTACGGGTTGGCGCGCAAAGGCGGAAAAGAGGCGCTCGCGGCGAAGCTGTCGAAGGATAAAGTAAGAAAGATCTACAGCCGTTTTGAGCGCTGGGGATTTGGAGCCGTCGCCATTCCCGCTCTGCTGCCGCCGCCGTTTCCGATTGTTCCTTTTCTTTTGGCTGCGGGGGCTTTGCAGTATCCACGAAAAAAATTCCTCGCCGCTCTCGCCCTCGGCCGCGGCGTCAGGTTTACGATCATTGCCGGATTAGGAGCTCTTTACGGGAAGCACATTGTTGGGTTCTTTTCGAAGTATTACCAGCCAGCTTTGCTGACGCTCATCGCTTTGGCGGTGGTAGCGGGAACTTTTGCCTTGATCCAATATCTTCGCGTTAAGAAACGCAATATTCACCGTGCCAGCGCCCGACCCAGAGCTGTGTGACTCGTATTTGGTGCGCAGCCGTTCACTCCAGTAAAATCAAGCTGAGAATCACGACATGTCTCTGAGCAAGCAAGGCGCGCTCGATCTTTTTCGTTCCGATGACCTCATTGGTATCGGAATGGAGGCGGATTCCGTGCGCCGCAAGTTGCATCCGCAGGGTGTGGTTACTTACATCATCGATCGCAATATTAACTACACGAATTTTTGCACTGAGTACTGCACGTTTTGTGCGTTCTACCGGCCGCTGAAAGGAGCGAAGGCGAAAGAGGGGTACATCCTCGATTACGAAACTATTTACGACAAGATTCGTGAGACGGTGGAACTTGGCGGGACTGGAGTGTTGATGCAGGGCGGGCTGCATCCTGATCTCAAGATTGACTGGCATGAAAAGTTGCTGCACGGCATCAAGCAGCGTTTTCCGAAAGTGCATCTGCACTGTTATTCGGCCTCGGAGATAATTGCCATCGCCGAATACAGCGGACTGACGATAAGAGATACGATCGCTCGACTACGCGATGCCGGACTGGATTCGATCCCGGGCGGGGGAGCGGAGATTCTGGATGATGAAGTCCGGTACCGCATTGCCCGGCTGAAATGCCTGACAGATGACTGGCTGAACGTGCATCGCACTGCCCACGAGCTGGGCATGAGAACGACTGCAACCATGATGTTTGGCGTGGGCGAGAGCTTTGAGCACCGGGTAAATCACTTCCAGCAGCTTTACGATCTGCAGGAAGAGACCGGCGGCTTCACGGCATTTATTCCCTGGACCTTCCAGCCTGCGAACACCGCGCTCGGCGGGCGGCACTGGGACGAAGCGACGGCAGTGGAATACCTGAAGGTGTTGGCGATCTCACGACTCTATCTTTCGAACTTCCTCAATGTGCAATCCAGTTGGGTAACGCAGGGACTCAAAGTGTGCCAGTTGGGATTGCGCTTTGGCGGGAACGATGTTGGCTCAGTGATGCTGGAAGAAAATGTAGTGCGGGCAGCCGGCGTGACCAATTGCACCACGGAAGAAGAGCTGCGCCGCATGATTCGCGACGCCGGGTTCAAGCCGGTACAGCGGGATACGCTTTACAGAACGTACTTTTTGAACTGACTACTGAGGAACGACGTAAGTCTACCCTGTGAACAGCCACTTGCCTGCTGCTTTTGCACTCTTCGCAGTCACGCGCGGCTTGGGCCAGTACATACGCAATCATTTTCTTGATACGACTTTCAAGAATGTCTACCAGACGGACGCCTTTGATCTGGCGTTGCTTATCCCCTATTTTGTGGTTCTGATTTTGCTTGCCTCCTATGGCGTGCACCGCTACATGCTGGTCTATCTTTATTACAAGAACCGGACCAAGCGGACTACCGAACCGCCAGGTCTGTTTGCCGAATTGCCGCAAGTCACCGTGCAGCTGCCACTGTTCAATGAGCAGTTTGTTGCGGAGCGTCTGTTAAATACGATCTGTAAGTTGAAGTATCCAGCAGAAAAGCTTGATATACAAGTACTTGATGACTCAACAGATGAGACGCAGACGGTAGCGCGAAGGCTGGTTGAGCACTATGCGGACTGCGGATTTTCGATCAGCTATCACCATCGTAGCAATCGCGCGGGGTACAAAGCGGGAGCGCTGGCGGAAGGATTGAGGACTGCCAAGGGCGAGTTTATTACGATCTTTGACGCGGACTTTGTTCCGCCGGAAGATTTTCTGCTACGGACTATTCATCATTTCACCGACCCTAAAGTGGGTATGGTGCAGACGCGCTGGACGCATATCAACCGCAACTATTCATTTCTGACCGAAGTGGAAGCCATTTTGCTCGACGGGCATTTTGTGCTGGAACATGCGGGGCGGGCCCGGAGCGGAGTGTTCTTCAACTTTAACGGGACGGCGGGAATATGGCGGCGCGGGGCCGTTGAAGAAGCCGGGGGTTGGCAGCACGACACGCTTACAGAAGACACTGATCTCTCTTATCGAGCCCAGCTGAAGGGATGGAAATTTATCTATCTGCAAGACGTGGAGTGTCCGGCAGAGCTTCCGATTGAAATGACTGCGTTCAAGACACAGCAGGCGCGCTGGGCAAAAGGGCTGATTCAGACGGGAAGGAAAGTCCTTCCCCGGGTGCTCAAGAGCGACCAGCCTTTTCGTGTGAAATTGGAGGCCTGGTATCACCTGACGGCGAATCTTAGCTATCCCCTGATGGTTGTGTTGTCAGTATTGTTGCTCCCAGCGATGGTGATCCGCTTCTATCAAGGCTGGTTCCAGATGCTGTATATCGACCTGCCACTTTTTGTGGCTTCGACTTTCTCGATCTCCAGTTTCTATCTGGTATCGCAACGGGAATTGTTCCCAAAGACCTGGCCGCGAGCCCTGCTCTATTTGCCTTTTCTGATGGCGTTGGGCATTGGCTTGACGATCACCAACACGCGCGCAGTGCTTGAGGCTCTGCTCGGCAAGCAGACTGCATTCGCTCGCACGCCGAAGTACCGAGTTGAAACCAAGAAGGATAGGGTTCTGCCTACGAACTATCGCCGAAGTTTGGGCTGGGTTCCATGGCTGGAGCTTCTGATCGGAAGTTACTTCGCTTTGACGGTTTACTATGCTGTCCAAAACGAGAACTACATCACTGTGCCGTTTCTGGTGCTATTTGTGGCCGGATACTGGTACACGGGTCTGATGTCGCTTCTGCAAGGGCGTTTCGCGGGTTTGTCGTTGAGCACGGAAGCGCACACAAAACCCTTTCCCGTCGGCGTGTAGTCCGCGCCACATCGGTTTTCTTTCCTTTCCTTGCACTCAGGTTTAGAATGCCTACCGTTTCGCCCCGGAAATTCTTGTGCTCGCAGGAGGGAACGATGAAACACCGAAATCTGTTGACTGTGGTCCTGCCGGCTATTCTTCTTCCGCTTCTCAGCTGTGGAACGGCACACGATGCCGATGAAAAATACTTTCTGATTGCCACCAACATACAGGTTCCGTACTGGCAGACAGCAGGCGCGGGCTTTACGCAGGCGGGGCGCCAACTGAAGGTGCAGGCGATATATTCGGGGCCAGACAGCTATGATCCAAAGGCAGAGCAGCAGGCATTGCGCGAAGCGGTACAGAAAAAAGCCACTGGCATCCTGATTTCTCCTTCCGACCCTGATCTCATGAAAGCTGACATCGACCAGGCGATCGCTGCGGGCATTGCCGTGATTACGGTGGACTCTGACGCTCCCGGGAGCAAGCGACTGTTTTTTATCGGCACCAACAACTACCAGGCTGGAATAACCGGTGGGCAGCGGCTGGCGAAGGAGCTGAACGGGAAAGGCAATGTGGCAGTGTTTACGATGCCATCGCAGGCCAATTTGAACGAGCGCCTGCGCGGGTATCGCGATGCACTGGCATCGTCGCCAGGAATCAAAATTGGCAGGCTTGTGGACATTAAGGGCGATCCGCGTGTAGCGTTTGACACGGCAACGCAGCTTCTGGGCAACGATAAGAAAGAGAAGATTGACGCGTTCGTCTGCCTGGAAGCGCTCTCCGGCAAGGAAGTCGCGACGGTGCTAAGCAACAACGGAGCCAAGGGCAAGGTCATTGTTGCCATGGACACCGATCCGGACACCCTGGAATGGATTCAGAAGGGCGTGATCTCCGCCACGATTTCGCAAAAGCCCTATACGATGACCTACTTCGGCCTCAGAATGCTGGACAATCTCTACCATCAGAAGCTGCCAAGCCTTACTACGGACTGGTCCAAAGATAGCTTTGCTCCCATACCGGCCTTCGTTGACACCGGTTCCTCGGTCGTGGACAAGAGCAACGTGGACGCGTTCCAAGCAACCACAAAGTCTGTGACCGGGACCCAGAAATAAGAACCTGCCGATCGAGGAGTGTCGTGATGCGAAAGCACCTGGTAATTTTTTTGCTTTTAGTGCAGTCACTATGGGCTCTTGACCGCCA
>Ga0075423_10002551_pt1 | contig 16580 bp, 11 predicted proteins | sample SoiMethybrSBSTD2_FD_80114 | JGI IMG/M metagenome (GOLD analysis project Ga0075423, IMG submission 80114) | Bulk soil microbial communities from a Populus tree surrounding site in Tennessee, USA - Soil MetaG P. TD hybrid SBSTD2 | ecosystem: Environmental > Terrestrial > Soil > Tree plantation...
AAGGTGTTTCACCGGGTCGGCGTTCACGAAGGTCCCCTATCGTTCCTTCTGTTGCTACTTCGGGCAGCCTTTTTTGACCACCTCATCTCGAGGCAATTCCTGAACCGCGCCACTACCGGCCGGCAGCTCCGCCCCCTTCGGGACCAGCCAGATCTCCACCCGACGATTCTTGGCCTTCTCGTCAGCACTGGATACCGCGTCCGTCTTCTTCTCCTTGGTGCTGGCGTCGCAGAAGTTCGACTTGAACTCGCTCCCCTGCTCCGCTCCCACCCAGGATCCCTTCATGCGGCTCAGCTCGATGTCCTTGCACGTGTCTCCCTTCCCACTGAGAAACGCCGCCGTGTTCAATACCCGCTCCCGATCCAGCGTCGTCTTCTTCTTCCCCGCCACCGTCTTCCTCTCACTGCCATCCTGATGTCCCACCAGCACAATGTCATAGTCCCGATACCGTGCATCCGTCATCTGCGAGTACAGCTCGTTGGCCAGAATCCGCTTGGCACAGTTGTTCACCCGCGAGCTGTTCGGTCCAAAGTTGATGTCGGACAACTGAATCGCCTTGGGTGCCGGAGGCGGTGGTGGCGGAGCGGCCTGATACGTCACCGTAATCGGCTGGCTGGCCGTGGCCTTGGCTCCCGTCTTCGAACAGGTCACCTCCAGCGTGGCCGTGATCTTCTTCTCCTGCCGTCCCTGCGTCGTCTCGCTGAAATTCAAGCCGCTGGTGTCCAACTCGGCACTGGCTTGATCCGATCCGCTCACCAGACGCCCCTGATCCACCGTCCAACGATAAGAGGCCTCTCCCGAACACTCCGAACAGGTCCCGCTGCCCGTCAGCCGCACCCGCTCTCCCCGTCGCACCGAAGAACGATCCGCCGAAGCCGAAGCCTGCGGCGGTGGGTCTTCTTTCACACTAATCGTGATCTTGCGGTCCGTCGGAGCCCCCGGATTCTTCTTCACCGCCTTCAGAGACCGCTTGTCCAGTCCCGCCGTGTCATAGAAAACCTGAACTCCCACCTCATAGTCTCCCGGCGTCCCCGGCGCCGTAAATTGATACTCGGAACCCGTGGCCTGCACCTCCTGCCCCTTCACCGTCCATTTGTAGGTGATCCGGTTCTCCGGTATCGAATCCGAGGCATTCACCCTCAAGGTGGTCGTCTCGCCCGGACACAGCGCTGTCTTCCCCGCTTCAATCGCCGGTCCGACATTGAACGTGTGCACAATCGGTGGCTTCATCCCCCCAAAGTACAGCATGAACCCGCCCTGCAACTGCAGGTTGTGCAACCATCGTTCGTCACTGGCTCCCGGAAACCCATAACTCGGACTCTTCCCCACAAAGTCCCGCACACTGAAATCCAATCCAAAATGGTCCGCCAGCTTGATCTTCAACCCCCCACCGTAGTTGAACTGGAACTTGTTGCTGTTGTCGATGCTCACCCCCAGCGCCTTCCCTCCAATCGATTTCGCCTCGTCGGTGGGTCGGAACATCCCCACTCCCACACCCCCGCTGAAGTACGGCCGAATCCTCGATTCATTGTCGTAACCGATCAGGTTCCCGTTGAAGTAAAACTGCTGGATGCGCGTCCCCAGCAAGGCCCCAGGAAATTGAGCGTTGTTATTCCCCAAAAACGTATACGACTGCTCCAATCCGAAATGCTCCGCCAGATTCTCTCGTAAACGAATCCCCAAAACTCCCCCGTTGACGAAGTTGTACTTCAACTCCGTGTTCGGATTCGGAGTGGAGGTCTTAAACTGAGGGTTGGAGAAAAACGAGCCGCCCCCGTAGGGCCCCACTTCTACCTTCTGGGCCAGCAGGCCCTCGGTCAGCATCCCTACACTGACCACCACCAAAGCCAACCACTTACCCTTCATGGTGCCTCCTTGAGAATGAAATTGAGATGGCCGGAAATCGATCACAACTCGAAGACGTTAGCAAACCCTCTTAAGGGAATCTCTTGGAGAGTAATTACACCCGTTGATAAACTAACGTATATATTGAAGGACCTAGAGACAGCTTGTCAACCCATAAAATAAAGGTAACACAGACAGTTGTCCTCAATCCGACTGATTTTGGCAACCAGAATTTACAGCACTGGTAAATTTGCCGGGCTCAACATTCATCTCCGAATACGGGAAGGCTCTTAGACAAGGGGCCATTTAAACACGGGCGGATGTCGGGTGAATCGTGTCTCCCTTGGCAGTGATTCTAACTGTCTGGATTGCTCGCAAAGCAGAAGACAGCAAAGAGATGGTGTTGAACCCACTTCGGAGGTAGCGTTCTTGTTGTGATTTTCACCAGAAAAGCGCTCGCCTGTGGCTGGCGGTCGCTGGAAAGGAACTAAGTGAAAAGCAAGACAGTCGTAACAACCATGCTCTCGCTCTTGTTGTCTGTTCCCCTCTGGGGCACACCGGGCCCAGCGGAAAATCCAAGACCTCGCCGAAGCGTTGGTTTGGCGCTGGGTGGAGGTGGAGCCAGAGGGCTATCCCATCTTGGAGTCTTAAGATGGCTGGAGGAACACCACGTCCCTGTGGATTACATTGCCGGCACAAGCATGGGAGGTTTGGTTGCAGGTCTCTACGCCAGCGGAAGAGATTCAGCCGAGATGATCGAGTTTATCGACAGCATCGATTGGGTGGATGTCCTTCGTGGCGCCCCTGCCTACTCGGAGCTGTCGTTTCGACGGAAAGAGGACCAGCGAGCATATCCTAATGAGATTGAGCTAGGCTTCAGGAAGGGATTCCGTCTTCCAGCAAGGCTCAATTCAGGCCATAAAGTAGGTCTTCTTCTCGACCGAATTGCTTTTCCTTACTCAAATGTCGAAAGCTTTGACTACCTTCCCACTCCTTTTCGTTGCGTGGCCACAGATCTACTCAGCGCGGAGCAGATCGTTTTTAAGAGCGGCTCATTCTCTCGAGCCCTTCGGGCCACTATGTCCCTCCCTGGCATCTTCGAACCGGTCCGTGATGGGAACAGGTTGTTGGTGGATGGGGGGCTTCTCAATAACTTGCCGGTCGATGTGGTTAAGGAGATGGGGGCAGACTTCATCATTGCTGTAGATCTGGGTTACCCAAAGGCGAAACCCGAAGATGTTGAATCACTATTGGGTGTGGTCAGCCGCAGTCTGGATGTGATGATGCAAGCCAATGTAACTTCCAATGCAAAACTGGCTAACATCATCCTTAGGCCTGATCTAACCGGCTACAACAGTTTCTCTTTTGACGCGGGCAAAAAGCTCATCGAGCAAGGCTACAAGGAGGCAGAGCATCACTCTCAAGCCCTTGTTGATCTTTCTCTAGATGAACTTTCCTGGGGTCAGTATGCCAGTAACCGACAAAGCCGTCGTAGTAACATCCATGGTCATCCCGAGTTCGTCAAGATCGAAGGAGTTGTTGCTGCAGACCAGGCGCCGACTGACAAGTTGCTGGCCGATGATGTGGCCGTTCCTTTGAACGTGGAGCGGCTGGATGATGATTTGACCAAAATTACAGGCTGGGGCCGATACGAGGCTGCCGGCTATACCAGAAAAGAAGAGGGTGGTCGTGAGGGGCTGGGTGTCCAAGTGCACTCCAAGAGCTATGGCCCGCCATTCATCAAGCCCGCTCTTGAAATCAACGGAGCCCAGGTCGACGATATTAAGTTCACGTTGGCTACCCGAGTAACGTTCTATGACGTCTTCCAGAGTGATTCTGAATGGAGAACCGACTTGAATCTTGGATTCCGAAACTTGATAGCAACCGAGTTTTATCGGCCTCTTGGTGAAACAGGCTTCTTTGTGGCGCCCTCAGCCCGGGCCTCGCGCCTCAGCCAGAACATTTACTCCAATGGGGATCGGATCGCCGACTACATTGTCTCAGAAGCGGGCATTGGTGTAGACCTCGGTTATACCTTGGGTCAAACAAGCGAGATTCGGATCGGGTATGACTTAGGCAGGCAAAAAGGCAAGGTCGCTATTGGTGATCCGCGAATCCCCACCTTCAGTGGGCGAGTCAACTCATTGACTGGGAGATGGCAGTTGGAGCGGCTGGACGATCCAATCCTTCCAACCCGCGGTGTGAGGCTCAAGATGCAAGGTTCGTGGTATCTAGACACTCCCGGCAATCTGCCACAGTTCCCTCAAGTCGAGATCCGAACGCTCTTTGCTAAACCTTTGAACCCTCGCCTCTCGGCTCTGGTTTCGATTCAAGGCGGGACGACGTTTCAAAAGATGGCTCCGTTCACGCAGAAGTTCATTCTGGGAGGCCCACTGCAACTGGGTGCCCTGGGCTTCCAGGAGTTGCGCGGTAACCATTACTTTTATTCATCGGTCGGTTTGCTGCGCACCTTGTCTGAGAAGCCAGCAGCGCTGCTTGGAAAGATTTCCGCAATTGCTTATTATGAGGTTGGCGATGCCTTTGATAGCAAGGCCAATCCATTTAATGACGTTGCTGGTGGGCTACTGGGCAGGACCAAGCTTGGAGTCCTTTTTTTTGGCGCAAGCGTGGGTGAATCAGGGCGGCACAAGTTCTTTTTCTCCCTCGGGGGACTTTTTTGAAGGTGAATCACCACATCGAAGGCGGCTGGTGCGCTAGGTCTCTGGCGAACGGTTTGCCACAAGGGAGTAAGTATCCCGCGCGATCAGAAGCTCTTCATTGGTTGGTATGACGAAGACACGGGAACGGGCACCTGCGGGGGAGATCTCGGCCTCAACCCCCTGCACGCCGTTGTTGCGGCTGGGATCAATCAAGCATCCCAGTGCCTCCATCCCTTGAAGGCCGCGGGCCCGGATGATATCTGAGTTCTCCCCAATACCACCGGTAAATGCCAGCCCGTCCACTCCCCCTAGAATTCCAACATAGGCCGAGATGTACTTCTTCAAGCGGTAACAAAAAACATCCACGGCCATCTTGGCTCGATCGTTTCCTTTGCCTTCGGCCTCAAGCAAGACGCGCATGTCATTGCTTATTCCGGAGAGCCCAAGGAGCCCGCTGTGTTTGTTGAGAAGTGCATTGACTTCAGAGGGACCAATCTCCTCGCGGGCCACCACATGAAGCAAGGCGGCTGGATCGACATCCCCACAGCGAGTCCCCATCACCAGCCCCTCCAGGGGCGTGAAGCCCATGGAGGTATCCACCGAGCGTCCTCCACGGATCGCAGCTACCGAGCAGCCATTACCTAAGTGGCAAGTGATAAGACGCAGCTCCGGATCGTTAGGGGAACGTCCTAGGAGGGCCGCCAGGCGTTGAGAAACAAATCGATGGGAGGTTCCGTGGAAGCCGTAACGGCGAATGCCATGTCGCTGGTAGAGGATGTAGGGAAGGCCGTAGAGAAAGGCCTGCCGGGGCATCGTCTGGTGGAAGGCTGTGTCGAACACGGCTATATGAGGGATATCGGGCAAAGCCGCCAGCGCAGCACGATAGCCTCGCACGTTAGCAGGATTGTGGAGCGGAGCCATCTCGAAACAGTCTTCGATGGCGGCCAGAACCTCCGCGTCGATTCTGGCTGACGAATTGAAACGTTCCCCACCGTGGACGATCCTGTGACCGACCGCTTCCACCTCTTTGCGGTCGCGAAGGATACCAATCTCAGGATCACTCAAAAGTGCCAGACTCCGGTCTACGGCGACACGGTGTTCAAGAATTTCTGCAGTTTCTTTGAATCGTTTTCGACCCAGTGCCTCATACATGATAACAGCTATACCGCCGATGTTCTCGACCTGTCCTTTTGCCAGAGCCCGATCGCGTCCGGAGCGTGCTAGATCCCGATCAGTGTTGATCAGCTGGAACTTTACGGAGGAACTACCACAATTGAGCACGAGGATTTTCAAGATTTCGTCCCCGAGTTTCGCAGCTGACCATTCTCATCGTACTCAAAAAAGCCACGGCCGGACTTAAGGCCTAGCCTCCCCGCGCGAATCATCTTGCGAAGGAGCGGACAAGGACGATACTTGAGATCTCCCAACTCGCTGAACAGATGCTGCATCCAGCGCATCACTTCGTCCAACCCCATGCGGTCCGCCAGGCCCAGAGGGCCGACTGGCAGGCCGTACCCGAGTTTCATTGCGGTATCGACGGCCTCAGCTGAGGCCACTCCCTCCATCACCACATGCATGGCTTCGTTGATGAAAGGAAGGATGACGCGGGTGGAAACATAGCCGGGATACTCAAAAACCTCGACCGCCGTCTTGCCCAAGGCACGCACAAAATCACTCGCAGCACGGAAGGTTGCATCGGAGGTGGAGAAGCCGCGCACGACCTCAACCAGCGGAACACGATGGGCGGGATGTAGGAAGTGCAGGCCGATGACTCGGTCAGGACGCTGCGTTTGAGTAGCTATCTGTGTGATGGAAAGTGTGGAAGTATTGGAAGCCAGGAGGGTGTCGGGTTGACACCTTCGATCCAGTTCTTCAAACAGTCGACATTTGAGTTCCAGATCCTCTGGAACAGCCTCGATAACCAATTGCGCGGCCGAAAACTCTGCCAGCGAATCGACTCCTCGGAGACGCCCCAACGCCGCCTTCTTTTCCGGCTCGGTTCGGCGCCACTTGGCAATGTCTCTATCCAGATCCTCACTGATCTCGACCAGGCATCGGGTAGTCAGTTCAGTCGTGCGATCCGTGATCCGCACCTCGAAGCCAGCGGTAGCGCAAGTGACTGCGATGCCGCGCCCCATCGTGCCTCCGCCCACGATCCCGACGATGTTGACACTCATGCGAAATAGCTCCGCCTCGGCCAGTTACCGCGGGCGCGCAGTTCGTCTTCCAGTTGTGTGGGAACGGCCACGGTATCCTGGAAAGCCTTTTCCAAGTTGGGTGTACTCACTATCAGGGAGCCGTAGCGGCCGCCTGGCAATCCGCTTGAGATGATGTTTGTCTTAAGTCCAATACCGATACATCGCATCCAACCACTTCGACCAATCCGAGCCCAATTCTATGAATCGTCCGGCTTCGACAGGTCGAATCTCTCGACTGAAACCTGTTGTCTAAGCTGATTCAACAGCTTTTGGCGAGTCTCTTCCATCCGATGCTCCTCAAGGTAAGTACGAATGTTCGCCCGTGCTTGAAAAAAGGGAATCAAGCGGCCGCGCGTTTTGGCTACTCCTTGAAAAATGCAATAGCCTCCTTCTACACGAAGCGGTCCAACTACCTCTCCTGGCCGTAGAGACAGTACTTTCTGCTCATCGCTCGTTTCCATCACCCCACCTCGGAAAGTTTGAATCTCTGCTTTTTCGCGATGCGAGGCCGGCGTGTATTGCTGTACCAACTTTTGCAAGGGCTGCCCTTGACGAATCCGAGTCGCCAAATCGAGGCCGAGCTTCCGAGCTGAGTCTTCTGCTTCCTTCTTATCTTTTGCTTCTCTCAGGTTCAATGGAAGAAAAAGTTGCCTCGCTTGAACCGCAGGAGGAACATAAAACTTCTCGCCGTGATTCTTATAGAAATCGCGAAGCTCGACTTCGCTGAAGGGAGGCAATTTGGCAGCCTGCTCTTCCACGTACTCTTTGGAGAGTTCCCGCCGCGCCTCCGTTCCGTGCAGCATAGTTTTCAGACCATTGCTCCTGGCTGCCTGAGCGAGAATCTCATCCTCGATGAGATGTTCCAGTACGGCTGACTCCCTCACCGCAAGATTCTGTGGCGTGAGCGCGATCTCTGAAGCCTGTCCGCGCAACCCTAATCGCAAGACATCTTGTAAATCCTGGGATCGAAGCTCGGCTGAACCGACTTTGGCAATGATGCGGTTAAAACCCCGGCGGGACCCTGCGGACGACCGGTCTGGAGCGACATGACGGTTGGTGAGTAAGCACAGAAGGACCACACCCCCCGTTAGAGACAGAACAGCAAAACTGGAGTGTAAGGGCTTCAAGATCTGCTCACTCGAATTCCTGCGAGAATGGAGTTCGAGCCCTCAACCTAGGTTTAGAAAGGACGGAAATTCACGTCAGCCGGCTGAGCCTTGGAACCCGTACTTCGAGTGGCATCAGTTCAGTGAGGACCTTCAAGACGTAAGTTGTCGTGCGATCGCAATCTGCAGGAGGAGAGCTATTTCTTTGCCGGACGCAATCCCCACCGCTCCAGCGCCTGCTGCATGGCCTTCCACATGAGCTCTTCGGATTCGGTCCCGTCGATTTTCACGATCTGGGCATTGGGGAAATAGGCCGAGATCATGTCGAATTCGCGGTGGTAGTCCTTAATTCGCTGCTCGATGATCTTTGGCTGATCACTCTGACGGCCCCCTGTAGCCGCACGCTTGCGCACCGTATCATCCGGAATTTCGAGTTGTAGCACAATGCCGCTCAGTTTGAAGTCCGAGATCATTTTTGCCAGATCTTCGGCCTGCGACCGCGTGGCTGGAAAGCCGTCCAGGGCTGCACCATGACTGAGATCCATGCTGTCCAGACGAGTTCGGAGGAAGCGACTCATGGCAGGGTCATAACGCATTTCGGCGAGCGCAGCACCTTCAGGATGCAATCTCCGCAGCTCAGCTGCGTGTTCTGTGATCAAGTCTTCGACCGAAATCCCAGGTATTCCGTAGTTACGTTGGAGGTCGGCTACGAATGTCGTTTTGCCACTGAGAGGAGGACCAATCAAAATCACCAAAGGCCGTGTAGGTTGCAAATTCTGAAACCAACCCCCTGTGCCTCCCGCCAATCCAGTCGCCGCGGCTATCAGGAAAAGGGCACTACGAGTCAGATTAGAAATTGGATTCATAAAAGCCTTTTGTGCAAATGATTCCGTCGGTCCAAGTTCTGCGCCGGATTTGACAAACTTAACGCAGCAAGAAAGCGAAGTCAATAGACGCGCGAATTTTACACAAGTAGCGCTTCGCTCGCCACTAAAACGACTCAATCCCTCTTTAACTAATTCGCGTGGCGAGCGAAGCGTCAGCGGATAGACAGGAACAACCCAGGTTCCGGCACGAGCTCCAGCTTCACCATGCTTAGAGACTCCTATGGGAGGTCCAGATCCCTCTCAAGCGAAAGGCTGGACGGGCGAGTATCCAAGCTCTACAATGGTTCTCGCATTAGAGGTAGATAGAAGACTCGGTGGAACCAAAGTTCGTTTTGACGACTCACCACGAGGGGTTTGACGAGCGGAGGTCCTGCAAAAAGATAGAGAGGCCGTATCAAGAGAATTTCTTGAGATTCCCGGAGGTAATTCTATGACGACTCGCACGGAGACTGACAGCATGGGGGCGATTGAAGTGCCTGCAGACCGCTACTATGGTGCCCAGACCGCTCGTTCCCTCATTCACTTTGACATTGGACATGACGTGATGCCACGAGAGCTGATTCGCGCGATGGGAGTTCTTAAGAAGGCAGCGGCTTTAGTGAATCGCGATCTGGGCAAGCTCTCCGAAGAAAAATGCCAACTCATCGTCAAAGCAGCGGATGAAGTGATCGAAGGGAAACTGGATGCTCACTTTCCCTTGCGCATCTGGCAGACGGGTAGCGGGACTCAGTCGAACATGAACGTGAACGAAGTGATCTCAAACCGGGCGATTGAGATGGCAGGTGGGCAGATGGGAAGCAAGAAGCCTGTTCATCCAAACGATGATGTGAACATGTCCCAGTCCTCCAATGATACTTTTCCAACCGCAATGCACATTGCCGCAGCCACCGAGGTCGATGGCAGGCTGATGCCTGCGGCGAAGCGCCTACGCGACGCCTTGGACAGGAAGCGTGTTCAATTCCAGAACATTGTCAAAATTGGACGAACCCATCTTCAGGATGCGACGCCTTTGACGTTGGGCCAGGAATTTTCCGGCTACGTGTCCATGCTAGACGGAGATCTTGACCGGTTGCGGATGACTCTGCCCGGCCTGCGCATGCTTGCAATCGGCGGCACTGCCGTCGGCACCGGCCTTAATGCTCATCCGGAGTTTGCCGAACGTGCCGCCCGGAAGATCGCCGAACTTACTGCTCAGCCCTTCACTTCGCATCCCAACAAATTCGCTTCACTTGCTGCTCACGACGAAGTGGTAATGGCTAGCGGTGCGCTAAAAACACTAGCGGCCTCCCTGATGAAGATTGCCAACGATATCCGCTGGCTCGCCTCCGGGCCTCGTTGCGGGCTTGGCGAGTTGACACTGCCGGAGAATGAGCCGGGCTCCTCCATCATGCCGGGCAAAGTGAATCCGACCCAGTCGGAAGCCGTGACGATGGTTTGTGTTCAGGTAATGGGGAATGACGCCGCCATTGGATTTGCAGGCTCGCAAGGCAACTTCGAACTGAATGTGTTCAAGCCGGTGATGATTTTCAACTTTCTTAATTCTGTCCGGCTGCTGAGCGATGCCTGCCGGTCATTTGAGGAACACTGTGTGGAGGGGATCGAAGCCAATCGAGAACGGATCGATGGATACGTGAAAAACTGTCTGATGCTGGTCACGGCGTTGAATCCGAAAATCGGTTACGACAATGCCGCCAAGATCGCCAAAACCGCACATAAAGAAGGCATCAGCTTGCGTGAGGCAACTCTCAAATTGGGACTTCTGACAGCCGAGGAGTTTGATGCGACCGTCGTGCCCGAGCGCATGACCCGACCTTAACTCCCAACCTCCTCGAAGTGCAAACCTAACGTTTGGCGGAGATTGTGGAGGGAGGTGCAGGGCCTGTGCTGGACGTTGCTTGCCTTCGAAAGACCTCAAGACCCGCAAACCGCGCCTGGCTGCCAAGTTCCCGCTCAATTCGGAGCAGCTGGTTGAATTTGGCGACACGCTCCGAGCGGCAGCCGGAGCCTGTCTTCAGCTGACCTGCGTTTGTGGCCACAGTCAAGTCGGCAATGGTCGTATCCTCTGATTCGCCCGAGCGGTGAGAGATGAAGCACCTGTAGCGGTAATTCTTGGCCAGTTCGATGGTATCCAGCGTCTCGGTGAGCGTACCGATTTGATTCAGCTTGATCAGAATTGCGTTTGCGATACCCTTGTCGATCCCTCGCTGAAGGATGGTGGGATTGGTACAGAACAAGTCGTCGCCCACGAGTTCCACTTTGGCACCGATCGCATCCGTCAAAGTTTTCCACCCGTCCCAGTCATTCTCAGCCATACCGTCTTCGATTGAGACAACCGGGTACTGACGCACCCAGGAAGACCAGAGCGATACCATCTCGTCGGAGGATTTGCTGCTCTTGTCCGACTTGAACATGACGTACTTGCGATCCTCCCACATTTCACTGGAGGCGGGATCCAGACATAGCGAAATGTCCGCTCCCGGTTTGAACCCTGCTTTCGTGATGGCCTCCAAAATTACCTCCACGGCCTCTTCGTTAGATTTGAGATCAGGCGCAAAACCACCCTCATCGCCGACGCCTGTACTGTAGCCCTTTTTGCGGAGAACATCTCTGAGACTATGAAAAGTTTCCATGCCCATGCGGATGGATTCAGAAAAGGACGCGGCGCTATGGGGTGCAATCATGAACTCTTGAAAGTCCACAGTGTTGTCCGCGTGCTTGCCGCCATTGATGACATTCATACAAGGCACCGGCAGCAGAGATGCGTTGCTCCCCCCAAGATACCGATAGAGCGGCAGGCCGTGGGCCTTCGCTGCCGCTCGCGCCACGGCGAGCGACACGGAGAGGATGGCATTGGCGCCGAGCTTAGATTTCGTGGGTGTGCCGTCCAATGCGATCATTCGCCGGTCAATGCCCCGTTGGTCAGAGACATTGCTCCCCACCAGGGCCGGGGCAATTTGGGTATTGACATTCTCAACGGCTTTTAACACTCCCTTTCCGCCGTAGCGCTTCTTGTCCCCATCCCGAAGTTCCATCGCCTCTTTTTCTCCGGTGGAGGCCCCTGAGGGTACGATGGCCGATGAGATGGCCCCGTTCTCCAAGACCACTTGAGCTTCGACCGTAGGATTTCCCCGTGAATCTAGGACTTCGAGTGCGTCTATCTTTGAGATCCGCATGATTTCCTCCTCCCTCTGGTTCGCTGAGCCTGACGCCCCTATCGCTACACTTAGGAGTTCCTTCGAGGCCACAATGTGCCCTGTAGCATAGCTGCTCGCTGGCGTTCTGTCCATTTCAGGATCCGCCGGATTTCGCGAGCGCTGCGTGACGCTAAGATTCCTGTACAAGATAGCGCTGGGCCAGTTGTTGGAATGCTTTCACCTGGTCGATCTCCCAAACTCCATCACGGTGGAGTTCGAGCGCCATTAACCTGGCGACACGGGGCGCCATTTCGACGGCTGCCCGTGCGTTCAGAAAGAGAGAGCGGGTCCGCCGGGCGAGTGCGTCTTCGACCGTTCGAGCCATCTCAAAACGAGCAGCCCAGATAACCTCTGCCCCACAATAGGGAAGAGCGGGATGTAGTGGCGCACGCAGGCTCGAGTCGGATTCAATCAACTCCTGGACCGCGGGAGCGTCACACCCGTATATCGCCAAGGGGCCGAACTGTCCGGCGTCCTCGTGGAAGCCGTGAATGCTCAACGTCCGCGTAACACAGGGTTGTTCAGGCAGTCGGGCAAGCATGGCTGCCTGATTCACACAATCCTCGGCCATGTTTCTATAAGTGGTCCATTTGCCTCCCGCGACTGTCAGAAGGCCCGAGCCATCGATGTGAATGGTGTGGTCGCGGGACAAAGCTGCAGTGCTGGAGTTCGCTCCTGATTTTACCAATGGACGAATCCCGACGAAGACGCTGAGGATGTCCCTCCGCGTCGGGGCCTTATTCAGGTAGTGCCCTGCAGTGGTGAGAATGAATTCGATCTCCTCTTCCAATGCAAGAGGCTCCAACGAGACTTCGGAAATCGGAGTATCCGTGGTTCCGACGAGTGTATGCTGATGCCAGGGAATCGCAAACATCACCCGCCTATCGCTTGTGTGGGGGACCATAATTGCATTGTCGCCCGGGAGAAATGAGCGATCGAAGACCAAGTGTATGCCCTGGCTAGGGGCGATCATGGAGACGGTGTCTGGATGTGCCAGGCGCCGGATGGCATCGCAGAAGGGACCGGTAGCGTTAATCACGACTTTGGCTAGGGCGGTAAACTCGCGACCAGACTCTGAGTCTCTGGCTGTCACACCATTGACAAAGCCTTCCGGATCTTTGCTCAACGCGATGACAGGGGAGTAATTCAGAAGTGTTGCGCCTTGTTCAACAGCCGTCTCTGCCAAATTGATCAGTAATCGTGAATCGTCGAATTGGCCGTCATAGTAAATCACTCCGCCGCGAAGGCCATCGGTCTTGATCGTGGGCAAGCGTTCAAGGGTCTCTTCTCGCGACAATATCTGCGAAGGGCCAAAGCCATACCTGCCGGCCAGAAGGTTGTAGACCTTAAGACCAATGCCGTAGAATGGGGCTTCCCACCACTCGTAGTTGGGAACCACAAAGCCGAGATCGCTGACCAGATGAGGAGCGTTCCGGCGCAGTAACCCGCGCTCCTTGAGCGCCTCCATCACCAATGAGATATTCCCCTGCTCTAAATAGCGCACCCCGCCGTGTACAAGCTTGGTGCTGCGGCTGGACGTTCCCTTTCCAAAGTCAGACTGTTCAAGCAACAAAACTTCATACCTGCGGGAAGCTGCATCGACGGCAATGCCAACTCCTGTGGCGCCGCCTCCGACGATCACAAGGTCCCAAGCCTCCCGCCGGGTGAAGGCTCGACTCAGCATTTCAGGCCGGTTCATCCTATTCCGCTCCACTCTCCCAGTTTTTGGCCTTATTCAGGGCTAGGTTCCATCGTGTCCGAAGAGCCATGGCCTGGGATTGTGGCATTTGTGGCTCAAAGAGGCGGTCGACTCGCCACTGAGCGGAGATTTCCTGCGAGCTCTTCCAGAAAACGACCGCAAGCCCGGCCAGATAGGCAGCGCCAAGAGCTGTGGTTTCAGTGATGGCCGGACGAACAACTGGAACTCTGAGAAGATCGGCCTGGAACTGCATCATTAAATTGTTCTTCGAAGCTCCACCGTCGACCCGAAGTTCTTTGAGCTCCACTCCAGAGTCGGCTCGCATCGCGTCCAACACGTCCGCGACCTGGTAGGCAATCCCTTCCAAAGCGGCCCGAGCGATGTGGGCGGAAGTGGTGCCTCTACTGATGCCGATCAGTACTCCGCGAGCATGTGCATCCCAGTGTGGCGCTCCCAGCCCGGCAAACGCGGGCACGAGATAGACACCGCCAGTGTCCGGCACGGAGGAAGCAAGTGCTTCAACGTCCTCTGATGAGCGAATCAGGCCCAAACCGTCTCGCAACCATTGGACTACAGCGCCGCCGATGAAGACACTTCCTTCCATGGCATACTCGATGCGGTCTCCTACTTTCCAAGCGATCGTAGTGAGCAGCCGCTTCCGGGAGACTGTAGGTCTGTGTCCCGTGTTTTGGAGCATGAAGCATCCGGTCCCGTAAGTGTTCTTGGTCAGGCCCGGTGAAATGCACATCTGGCCAAAAAGCGCAGCCTGTTGATCACCAGCGATTCCGGCAATAGGAACGCCCTCCAGGCCAGCTGGGCCAATGATCTCTCCGTAGACTTCGCTTGAGGATCGGACAGTAGGCATGAGCATTGGCGGAAGCCCGAGCAACTGAAGGATCTCGTCATCCCAGCGGCCATCGTGGATGTTGAAAAGCATGGTGCGAGACGCATTGCTGACGTCGGTGACATGCTGCCGGCCGCAGGTGAGCTTCCAAACCAGCCAGGAATCTACAGTTCCAAAGGCTAGCTTGCCGGCTTCCGCTCGGGCCCTCGCTCCTGGGACGTTGTCCAGTATCCAGGCAATCTTAGTGGCGGAAAAATAGGCATCGATCAGCAACCCGGTGCGCCGCTGGATTATTGGTTCGTGTCCATCAGCTTTGAGTCTGTCGCAGAGTGGAGCGGTACGACGGTCTTGCCAAACTATCGCTTTGTAAACCGGCTCGCCGCTCTCTCGATCCCATACTAGGGTTGTCTCTCGCTGGTTGGTGACTCCCACGGCGGCGACGTCACAAGGTTTCAGGTGAGTTTGCTCTAGTACCTCATGGACAACGCGGATCTGGGACGTCCAGATCTCTTCGGGGTCATGCTCCACCCATCCGGCTCTCGGAAAGAGCTGCTCGAATTCTCTCTGAACCGTAGCCTTAATCATCCCATCGTGATCGAACAGAATCGCGCGCGAACTAGTCGTTCCCTGATCTAACGCAAGAATATAAGACAAAGCAGGCTCCTGGGGCAGGATTCGCTGATGAGCGGTCTCCTGATCTCGGTTGTGTCCGCTCTTTGCCTTGATGCTAACAGGCCAAGGGTGGTTGCGACCCCGCAATTTTACCAGTTGTTAACCTCTGACACACTCGTTAGAATCCAAGAGTGTTTTTTTGGTTCTTCTTAAGGGATTCATCTTAAAGAATGTGATTACTGGGGATAGACTGCAAAAGGCGGGGGCACTTCTACGCACGCCGATGAATCCGTGACGGAGTGTGCGTCCCACCACCTGTAACAAAGGCATCCCTTCCTTTCCTTGAAACCACCGGACATTTCTATTTTGGGTTGACACCTTCCTTCAAACCAATTGCAAGGTCGCAGCCATGAGCGTATATTGAGTTTTTGATGCGACCTCTTTTCCAGAATCCCGTTCGTCAAATTGTTCTCTCATCTTGGATCTTTCGGACGGTCCGAAGAAGCTTGACGCGACTGAGTCTCGGGGGGCTGCTTTTCTTCCTTGGCTGCCTGTCCGCCCGTGCTGAGCTGCCACTGCCGACTCCGATGGACCACTATGAAAAGTTTAAGCCTGGTCTTTCCGGCGTTGCCCTGGCTTCGACCATTTTCCCTCAGCTCGACCCCGCTGCGCAGCAAATGCTCGCTCAGTTGATTAGCTTTGCTGAAGTCGCCGGACTTCCCAAGACCCCTCCCCTTTCCCAGGAGCAAGCGGTTGCGCTTTTGAAGAAGGTCGACTGGTCCAGATGGCGTCCCCAGATTCTCGACTTCTTCGTTCACCAATCACAAGCCTTGGACATGATTCCACCTCAGTACAGAGGGATGTGGGTTCCCATCGTTCATGACAGCTTGCTTTACTTTCTAGACCATCTCTCGGAAGACCGGTTGCTGGAAAAGTTTGTCGCGATTGCGTTCTTGCCTCCTGGAACCAGCCGGGGCAATTATCTCCTCACCTTTGCTGCCAAGACACCTTCTCTCCAAAAGATAGGTCAGATTTTGGCCAGGAACAAAGAGCTGGAACAGGATTACCAGACTGCTTTGCAGCAGTTAGAAAACAGCATTCAGACCACACCGCGAGATGAGCTGGTTGAGTTCATCGAGCGAGAAACTGGCAAAGAAACAGTTGAGAAATACCAGCTGAAGTTTGCGGACAAGATTTTGGCCGAAGCCAGCATTGGGGCTGTGATACGCGGAACGTTTGTGATGCCTGGAGAATCCAGGCGACAGGACCTCGTTTGCAAGGTGATCAAGCCTTACGTTCTAAGTGCGCTGCCAGAGGAATTAGTTATCTTCGATGGCCTGGCCGACTATTTTTCTCGCCATCGTGACTTCTATCATATTTATGGGATTCCGGTGTCCGACATCTTTCAGGATATCAAGAAGTCTCTTTCCAACGAAATCCAGATCGTTCAAGAACAGCAGAATTTCAGGCGGGCCTGGGAATACTATCGCAAGGAACCCAAGATTGAGATTCCGGAACTCTACTCATTTTCGAAC
>Ga0075423_10002553_pt1 | contig 16578 bp, 12 predicted proteins | sample SoiMethybrSBSTD2_FD_80114 | JGI IMG/M metagenome (GOLD analysis project Ga0075423, IMG submission 80114) | Bulk soil microbial communities from a Populus tree surrounding site in Tennessee, USA - Soil MetaG P. TD hybrid SBSTD2 | ecosystem: Environmental > Terrestrial > Soil > Tree plantation...
GGATGTTCGCCGTGCACCGGCGCGGTGCGATCGAACGCCGACACCGTTCCGAAGATCATCGAGGAGCTGATTCAGGTCCGCCACTCGGAGCGTCAGCTGCGCGTCATCGATCACGATCAGGACGGCTCGATGGAACTCAAGAAACGGGAAGGCTACTTCTGATGCCCGATCTGCTCCGCATCTGCACGGCCGGGAGCGTCGACGATGGAAAAAGTACGCTCATCGGGCGTTTGCTGTACGACTCGCGCGGCGTGTACGAAGATCAGATCCACTCTGTGACGGCGGCCTCCCGCAATCGAAGCGCCGGGCCGATCGATTTCTCGCTGTTCACCGACGGGCTCCGCGCGGAGCGTGAACAAGGAATCACGATTGACGTCGCCTACCGTTACTTCGCAACGGCACGGCGGAAGTTCATCCTCGCCGACACGCCGGGTCACGAGCAGTACACGCGGAACATGGCGACCGGGGCGTCCACCGCGGACGTGGCGGTTCTTCTCGTCGACGCGCGGCACGGCGTGCGGGAGCAGACGCGCCGGCACGCGCGGATCGCTCAACTGCTCGGTATCAGCGACCTCGCCCTCGCCGTCAACAAAATGGACCTCGTCGAATTCGACCGCGCGATCTTCGACGAGATCTGCCGTGAGTTCGAGAACATCCGGGGCAGCGCTCGTGTACACGCGATTCCGATTAGCGCGCTCAATGGCGATAACGTCATTACCCGGAGCGACAACACGCCGTGGTTCGATGGACCCAGCCTGCTCGAATATCTCGAGACCGTCGAGGTCGAGCGAGAAGCGACGTCGCGCCCGTTCAGGTTTCCAGTGCAGTTGGTCGTTCGGCCATCGGATGATTTCCGTGGATATGCCGGCCAGATCGGATCGGGAACCGTCCGTGTCGGCGATCTGGTGACCGTGTGGCCGGCCGATCGCACCAGCCGCGTGAAGCGAATCGTCACGTGGGACGGCGATCTCGACGAGGCCTTCGCGCCGATGTCGGTCACCTTGACGCTCGAGGACGAGATCGACATCAGCCGAGGCGACGTGATCGCGACCGGGCCGACGGAGGTGGGCACCCGGTTGGATGCCGATCTCGTGTGGATGGATGAACGTCCGCTCGATCCGAAGCGACTCTATCTCTTGAAACACGGCGCTACGACCGTTTCCGCGGAAGTCGATCGTGGCTTCAAGTTGAACGAGATCGGGACCGCGACGGTTTCGACGTCCCGTCCGATCGTGTTCGATGGCTACCGCGCGGACCGCACAACCGGCAGCTTCATCCTGATCGATCCCGCTACGAATTTCACGGCCGGCGCGGGCATGATCATCCGCCGCGTGACCGAACACCGGAGCGAGATTGAAACTGCCGGTGCAGCAGGACGGTTGGCGAAGGCCGCGCGCATGGCCGCCTCCGAGTCGGAAGCCGTCGATGCCGTGCGCCGCGTACTCGAGGAGATATTGACGTGAGTGATGCCGCCCTCCTGATCGCCGGGCAACTCGACGCGGCCACGGCCCCGTGCATCACGTGCAGCTTCCAGGCGGAAGACATGGTCGTGCTCCACATGCTGCGCCAGGCCAGGGCCGACATCCCGGTGCTCTTTCTCGACACCGTCCACCATTTCGCCGATACCTACAAATATCGCGACGAATTGAGCGAGCGTTGGGGACTGAATCTCGTCAACCTTCGCGCGGCCGAGCCCTCGCCCGGATTGTGGCAAACGAGCACCGACGCGTGCTGCGCGCGACACAAGGTCGGACCGCTGTTCTCGGCCCTCGAGCATTACGACGTCTGGTTTACAGGGCTTCGACGTGAACAATCACCCAGCCGCGCGAATCTTTCGCACCTCGAGCCATTCCGCTTGCCGTCGGGACGCGTTATCCGTAAAGTCAGCCCGGTGGCGACGTGGACGACCCGTGATGTGTGGATGTACGCGAAGGAACATGACATCCCGCTTCTCCCCTTGTACGATCGCGGGTACACCAGCATCGGTTGCGAACCGTGCACGACGCTCCCACTCGATCCGTCGGATCCCCGGTCAGGGCGATGGCAGGGACAGAAGCTGGAGTGCGGGATTCACATCCAGCCGGTGACCACCGGCAAGTGACGAAGCTCGGCCACGAACGCCCACCCGCGCCGGACGAAATGCTCCGGCTTATCCTCACGAGTCGGGTCTACGACGTCGCCCACGAAACGCCTCTCGATCCGGCTCCCCGGCTCTCGCGCCGGCTGCAGAATGAAATCCTCCTGAAACGCGAAGACCTGCAGCCGATTTTCAGCTACAAGCTGCGCGGAGCTTACAACCGCATCGCCCATCTCACCGCGGAGGAACGCAAGCGCGGGGTGATTGCCGCCAGCGCCGGCAACCATGCCCAGGGTGTCGCCTTCGCGGCGCGTCACCTGAAGATCCCGGCGGTGATCGTCATGCCGCAGACCACGCCTGAGATCAAGGTCGATGCCGTGCGCGATCTGGGCGCCGAGGTCGTCCTGTCCGGCGATACGTACTCCGACGCGCAGATACACTGCCATGAACTGGCGGTCGAGCGGCGGATGGTCTTCGTCCATCCGTTCGACGACCCGCTTGTGATCGCGGGCCAGGGAACCGTCGGGGATGAGATTCTGCGGCACCGGCTCGGCGATGTTGCCGCGATCTTCGTCCCGGTTGGCGGAGGTGGACTCATCGCCGGGATCGGGAGCTACGTCAAAGCGCTCCACCCGGCGGTAAAAGTGATCGGCGTCGAACCGTTCGGCGCGGACGCGATGTTCCAATCACTCGCGGCAGGCCGCCGCGTCGTCCTTGATTCAGTCGACATCTTCGCCGATGGCGTCGCGGTGAAAGAGGTTGGCACCTTGACCTTTCCGATCGTGCAGACGACGGTCGAGGAAGTCGTGCGGGTGTCGAACGACGAGATCTGTGCCGCGATCAAGGACATCTTCGACGACACGCGAACGATCATGGAACCGGCCGGCGCCCTCGCCGTCGCCGGGATTCGCTCGTGGGCCGAACGCGAGGGCATCACGAACGCGCGGCTCGCGGCCGTCCTGAGCGGCGCCAACATGAATTTCGATCGGCTGCGGTTTGTCGCCGAGCGTGCAGAGGTGGGAGATGCACGCGAAGCGCTTTTTGGCGTCACCATTCCGGAACGCCCGGGCGCGTTCCGCTCGTTCTGCGCCACCATCGGACGCCGCGTCGTGACCGAGTTCAACTATCGACTCAGCGGCCGCGATGTCGCGCATATCTTCGTCGGAATCGCGACGCGGTCCCGACAGGATGCCATCGACATTGCGTCCACCCTCACCGCCGGCGGCTACGAGACCGTGGATCTCACCGACAACGAGACCGCCAAGCTTCACGTCCGGCACATGGTCGGAGGCCGTAGCCCTGACGTCGCGCACGAACAGTTGTGCCGATTCGAGTTTCCGGAACGTCCAGGCGCGTTAATGGCCTTTCTGGAAAAGCTCGGTGGACGATGGAACATCAGCCTGTTCCATTACCGCAATCACGGCGCTGATTTCGGGCGGGTGCTAGCAGGCTTCGAGGTGCCGGAGAACGACATGCAAGACTTCGAAGGCTTCCTCGATACGCTCGGATATCGATATCAGCGGGAATGCGGGAATTCCGCGTACGATCTTTTTCTGGCGAAGTAGCTACTTCACAACGCCTTCACTGTAGGGAACAGGAGAAACGGGAGAAACGGAAGCCAAAAGTTTCTCTCGTTTCTCCAGTTTCTCCTGTTTTTCTTCGACACGATCGCAGTCTGACTGTGAAGGATGTTGATTAATCCCCGCCGCACCCAACTTTGCGGTAGGGAAACTCGATCCGCCGCGTCTGCCCGTTGCGCGGCCCTTCAATCCACGCAAGCAGCGCATCGCCGTCACGTTTGTAGCCGACGCGCTGCGGAAAATCGTGCTGAAGATTCTCAAACACCACTTCGCGATTGCCCACGGTGCGCGACATGAATACGGTTGACGCCTGACCTGAGGGATGCGCCTCGTAGGCGAGCCGTCCGTCCTGTTCGCGAATGAGCACCATTTCGTACTCGACGAGTTTGTCCGCCTGCACAGTGCGCGCGACGTTCATCATCGTGTGAGCGCGCGGCGCGAGCCAATGTTCTTCTACCGTGCGCGAACCGGTTGAGTATTCCCAACATCCGGTCAGCCACGCGACGTCATCAATTCCCGGCGGCTGAGCAGACGGTGGCTGAAGCGCGACCGACAGCGTAATCACAAGAGTGAGTCTCATTTCGCATCTCCACCAGCGATGGCGAAGGATACACCAGAGGTCGCAGCTGATCCGTCGCCAGGGGCACGCGACATGCAGTGGATGAAGCTGCCGACCACAATGGAATAATTTGGGAGAGAAACCGATGAGACGAACGACAAACGCAATTATGGGAACGTTAGCGGCGCTGGTGCTAGGCGCGACGCTGGCCACAGCGCAGGCGCCCGATACCAACAATACGACGATAGTGACCTTCAGCGCGCCTGTATCACTGCCGGGTGTGACGCTGCCGGCTGGCAGCTACATATTCAAGCTGGCCGATTCGCAGGTGAACAGGAATATCGTTCAGGTTTTCGACAAGGATCGCAGCAAGATGTTCGCGACCATCCTCGCGATTCCAGCGGAGCGCGACAAACCGGCGGATGAAACCGTCATCACGTTCGCCGAATCACCGGCGAACATGGCACCGGCAATTCGCTATTGGTACTACCCAGGGGATAAGCGCGGTCAGGAGTTCGCGTATCCAAAGAAACAGGCACAGGACATCGCCAACGCGGCGCATACCTCAGTGCTGGCGATTGACTCCGAGGATACGAGCGCGGATGCGATGACCAAGGGCGAGGTAACGCACGTCGAACCGACCGACGCGAATCAGGCGCAGACAGCGCAGCCGCAGCAACCACCGGCGCAGGCCGAACAGCCGCAGTCCACGCCGCCAGCGGCGGCGTCGCCGGCAACGCCGCCACAATCGACCCAACCGGAATCGACCCAGCCGCGAACCACGGAGCAGCCCAGCGCGACACCGTCGGCGCAGGCAACTCCGGCGCCGAGCTCCTCGACGCCAAGTGCGTCGACCCCGAGCACCACGCAGGGAGCCGTCGGCACCTCCGGTTCAACAGCATCGCGAACCGACTTGCCGAAAACCGCAAGCACGTTGCCTCTGGTCGGCTTCGCGGGTCTGCTCGCACTCTTCAGCGCGGTCGGCGTTCGCGCACTTCGTCGCGCGCACGTGTAGCGTGTAAGCGCCGCGCGAACGAGGACAGAATGTAACGGGAGGGGCAGAATCATGCAGTTGACGTCAGCATGGCGGGTCACCGTAATGTTGATACTCCTGGGTGGATCTGCCCCTTCTGCGTTTTCACAAGAGTCCGCGCCAAAGGTCTTCTCCGCCCGATCTGAAGTCGTCGTCGTTCATGTGACCGTGACCGATGGTAAATCACGCCCCGTCGCCGGTCTGCCGCGCGAAGCCTTCACGCTTTACGAAGATGGTCGATCGGAGGCAGTCACCTTCTTTCACAATGAAGACAACCCCGTTACCGTGGGGCTCGTGTTGGACTGCAGCGGCAGCATGCAGCAGAAGCGCGAGGCGGTAATCGCCGCCGGCCTGACGTTCGCACAATCAAGCCATCCAAAGGACGAGATGTTCACCGTCAACTTCAACGAGAACGTCTGGGACGGATTGCCGCCTTCCATGCCGTTTACGACGAACGTGGACGATCTCCGCGCCGCGCTCGGGCGAACGACAGCGCGAGGCAAGACGGCGTTATTCGATGGCCTGCGCGTCGCATTGAAACGCCTGAACGATGGACACCAACAGAAGAAAGTGCTGATCCTCGTCAGCGACGGTGGCGATAACGCGAGCTCGTCGAAGTTCGAGGACGTGCTCGGGCTGGCACTGCGCATGGACGCGCTCATCTACGCCATCTCGATGCCGGATCAGTACGATACCGATGCAAAGCCGGATGTGCTGAAGAAGCTCGCGCGAGCGACCGGCGGTGAAGTGTTCTTTCCGCGCAAGCTCGAGGACGTCACAGAAGTGCTCGAACGAATCGCGCACGACATTCGCAGCGGCTACACGCTCGGTTACAGCCCGTCGCGCGAAGCGGCTGGATATCGCGCGATCCGAGTGGACGTGAAATCAACCGACGGAAAAAAGCTGAGCGTGCGCGCACGATCGGGCTACGTCGCACCAGATTCCGGTAACCATGATCGGCAGTGAATCAATTCGCGCCCTGGCCGGCGGCGAAGGCGGGCCCGCCGCTCGCTCGGGCCGCATGCGCTTGGCCCTGGTCGAGCGAATTCTGTTCGTGCTCGCCGCCGTCCTGCTTGGATGGTATCTGCTGCAGCACGCGATCACGGCATACGAGCAGGCCGCGGCAAATCGCGAACTCGAGTCCGTGCATCTCGCGGTCGACAAGCCGCCATCCACAGCTCCCCGGTTAACCAAAGGAGCGTTGATTGGACGTTTGGAAATCCCACGTGTCGGGGTGTCTGCCATCGTCCGCGAAGGAGACGATACGGCCACGCTTCGGCATGCGGTCGGTCACGTCCCCGATACGGCACTGCCGGGAGAGCAGGGCAATGCGGGTCTCGCAGGCCATCGCGATACGTTCTTTCGTGGTCTGAAGGGGATCCGCGTTGGCGACCGGATCACGATGACCACGATGACGGGCGTCCTCGTATACACGGTTCGCGACACCAGCGTGGTCGATCCAGACGATGTATCGGTGCTCAGTCCAACTGGGCGCCAAACGCTGACGCTCGTGACGTGCTACCCGTTCTACTACATCGGCTCAGCGCCTCGCCGTTTCATTGTGCAGGCGGAACTCGCTCAGGATCAGCGACAATAATCGAGTGACGTTAGCCGAGTTCAAGCGGACCACTTCGGAAGACGCTCCACCTGCAACGTTGCCGCCCCCGTTACGCGCCCTTTGGCACGACGCGAAGGGCAACTGGGATGCCGCTCAACACGGCGGCCCAGACAACGAAAATGCGACCCGCGGCTGGATTCACGCCTACCTTCATCGCAAGGAAGGTGATCTCGGTAACGCTGGCTACTGGTATCGCCGGGCGCAGAAGCCGGAGTGCCGCAGCAGCCTCGACGCAGAGTGGGAGGAGATTGCGACGGCGTTACTTGAACGCTGAAAATGCTGATTGTCGATTGCTGAATGCTGATTAAGAGCGTTTTCAATCAGCAATCAACAATCGAAAATCAGCAATTTCAGAATCACTCATATCTCAACGCAATGATTGGATCCACCCGGCTCGCGCGGCGAGCCGGGATCCAGACAGCGAGCAACGCGACCAGCGTCAACACCACCGGCACTCCGACAAACACCATCGGATCGCGCGCCGTCACACCGAACAGGAACGTGGCAATCACCCGCGCAAGACCGAAGGCGGCGGCAACGCCGAGGATCACACCAACGACGGCAAGGCGCATTCCTTGAAGCACGACCATGTTCTTGACCTGCGTCACCTGAGCACCAAGCGCAAGCCGGATCCCGATCTCCTGGGTGCGCTGCTCGACGGAGTACGCCATCAAGCCGTAAATACCAATGGCCGCCAGCAACAGGGCCGAGGCGCCGAAAACCGTCATCAGCCACATATTGAATTGCTCTTGTGACGTCGACCGGGACCTCACCTCCGCCATCGAGCGGACGTTGCTGACCGGAAGCCCGGTCGCCTGTCGCAGTTGTTCTTGAATCGCCGAGCTCAGCGCGTGCGGTTCCATTTGCGTGCGGACGACCCATGCGATTGGCGTCAGCCGGACATTGAGCGCATTGGCGAGATCGGGAAGCTGCGCCTGCGGAATGAACATCTTCGCTCCTGGATCGCTGTTCAGACCGTTGTCTCGCGAGTCGGCAACCACGCCGATGATTTGGCGCTCTGGTTCGTCTGCGAACTCCCGCATGACGCCGCGGCCGATGATCAGGCGCTCGCCAATCGGACTGCTCTTCGGCCAGAACTCTTTCGCCATCGACTCATTGATAATCACAACCCCTGGCGCGTGACTGTCATCGCGATCGACGAACGATCGTCCCTGCCGCACCGGAATCCTGAACACTTCGAAATATCCGGGCGAGACGGTGTTCCAGCTGCCACCGCCGTCGAATGGACCATCCGACTTGCGCCCGACGATCTTGAAAGGAAGTCCGTATCCTCCCTCGAGCGGGACGCAGCACGTGGCACTGGCCGTGACGACGCCGGGAAGGGCGCGCAGACGCTCCACGCCGTCGCGCACGAGCTGCGCCACGGCTTCTGACTTCTGAAAGCGCGGACCAGTAAGCGACATTCGCATCGTCAGGACGTTTGCGGCATCGAAGCCGGGATCGACGTACGAAAGTGCGACGGCGGTTCGAATCAGTAAGGCGGATCCGATCAAGAGCACCAGCGCGAGCGCAACCTCTATCACGACCAGGACGGATCGTGCCTTGTTCTGTCTGAAGCCGGTGCCCGACCGTCCACTACTCTCCTTCAGTGTTGTCGTCAAATCCGCTTTCGAGCTTTGCAGCGCCGGAATCAAGCCGAAGAGGATCCCGGTGCCAAGCGAGACCGCGATCGTGAAGAACACGACGCGCCAATCGAGGCCGACGGCAGCGCCGTCCTCGCCAACACGCGGCAACCCGGCCGTGCTAATCGCGAGAAGCGCGCGGATACCGATGATGCCAAACAGGAGACCCAATAGACCGCCGGCGGTGGACAGAACGACGCTCTCGGTCAGGAGCTGGCGGATGATCCGCCCGCGTGAGCCACCGATTGCCGCGCGTATGGCGATCTCACGCCGGCGGCCGGTCGCGCGCGCCAGGAGCAGATTGGCAACGTTGGCGCAGGCGATGAGGAGCACGAAGCTGACCGCACCGGCCATGACGAGCAGCAACGTTTTGACGTTTCGAACGAGCACGTCTCGAATTGGCAGCGCTGAAAAAAACTGATTCGGACCGAGCGAGTTGGGAAACTTTTCTGTGTAGCCGGTGGTCGACAGCTTCAGCCGCGCCTGCGCCTGTTCAAGCGTGACACCCGGCTTCAGGCGGCCCGCGGATCGAAAATAGTGCCCCTGATCCTTCGTGTACGGATCCAGCTGAAATGGCACCCACACCTGCGGCGGCGGACCGACGTCCTCGAACTGAAAGTCACCGAGCACACCGACGACGGTGTAGGTGTCGCCGCTCAATGATATCGATCGTCCGAGGATGTTCGGATCGCTGTTGAAGCGCGTCGACCAGAAACTCGGGCTGAGGATGACGACCCGCGCGCGGTCCGGCAGATCCTCATCCGCACTGAAGGTGCGGCCGATCCTGACGGGCGCTCCGAACAGGCGGAAGAAGTCCGAAGAGACCTGTGCCGACCGCAACTGCTCGGGCATGCTGCCGCCGGTGTAATTGACGATGCCGGTTCGAAAGGCCGACACATCCTGGACGACATCGGACTGCTCCCGATAGTGTTGAAATTTCGCCGGCGACGCGGCGGGGCCGCCATCTCCCTGCGGCGACATGTTCATGAAGACGACAAGGCGGTCGGCGTCCGGGAACGCAACGGGGCGAAGCAGGACCGCGTTGACGACCGAGAAGATCGCCGTGTTGACCCCGATGCCGAGAGTCAGTGCCGCCACTGCGGCGAACGTAAATGCCGGGCTCTTCGCAAACATCCGCAGCGAATGGGTCAGGTCTTTGAAGAAGGTCTCGAATGGCATGAACGATCCTGGAATGAGCTGCTGTGGCCGGTGAAACGAAGTGAACGGGAACGCGAACAGTCGTTAGACGCCCGATCGAGCGATTTTGTTCGCGTCGACCCGTACTTCTTGCTGGTCACGCAAATCGTCACACGGGTTAGGATGACGGCGATGAATCTAAAAAGGGATTTTCGTGAGTAAAGCACGACTGGAAGCCTTCAGCGACGGTGTGATCGCGATCATCATCACGATCATGGTGCTGGAACTGCGCCCCCCGGAGGGATCGGGCCTCGCCGACCTGATGCACCTGTCCCACGAACTGGGCGCCTACATTCTCAGTTTCGTCATGCTCGGGATCTACTGGAACAACCATCACGTGCTCATTGCGGCGACGCGGCGCGTCAGCGCAGGCGTGCTCTGGGCCAACCTGCATCTGCTCTTCTGGCTGTCGTTGATGCCGTTCGCCACGGCATGGATCGGCCGGTATCACGACCAGCCGACCCCGGTCGCGCTCTACGGCTGCGTCGGGTTGCTCTCAGCCGTGGCTTACACGATCCTTCAAATGACGATCATCGCCGCCGATGGGCATGGCTCGAAGGTGGCACAGGCGGTCGGCAGCGACATGAAAGGCCGCATGTCGCTCGCCGCGTACGTTCTTGCGATTGCGCTGGCGTTCGCGAACTACTGGCTCTCCTACGCCCTGTTCGTATTCGTCGCGCTCGTCTGGTTGGTTCCGGATCGGCGCATTGCACGGCACGCGGCATCCGACTGAGCCCTACCGTGCATCGAGCGTTCGCCCGGCGTCGAGATTGTCGAAACTCAAAATCGTGTTGAACACCATGAAATAACTGCCGATCGTTTCCCCTCGATAGATGGGATTGTGGGCGAAGAGGACGACGTGTCCTTTCCCGACCGGCACGTCAATCACCACCGGACGTTGCGCAATATCGTTTCCACCTTCGAGCAACCCGGACACGAGGAGACTGTTCTGCGCGTCGAACCGCATGGCGACTCTGGGGCGGAACTGAGGTGGAATCAACGTCGCAGGATTTCGCTTCAGCTGCTCTTCAGTCGGGAGCGCATACTGCCACGGCTGCACCTGCTCGGGTGGAGGAAGAGGCGGCAGGTTCGAGGCTTCCTGTGCCGGCCGGCCCTGGACGACGTCCGGGTCGTCAGGGGTTCCGCGCCCCGTCGGCCGTCCGCCGGGCCCACCGCCGCGTCCACCGCCCCCAGCGCCGCCGGCGGGAGCGCCGCCGCCGCGTCCCGCACCGCCAACATTGGCATTGACGCTAAAGCTTTCGCCGCTATCGCTGTATACGGCGAGATTGTCCGGCACACCGTACACGATCGGACTGGCGGCATCGACAATCTTCGTTCGAAGCAACGATCCCACGACACGTGAGCCGGAGCCGGGACGATTGACGGTGACACCGTAAGTAAAGTTGTTAGTGATCGCGAACTCAGCGCTCGTATCCGACCCAAGAAATACGCCGCCGTCCTGGACGAATCGGCGGAGATGCGTGAGTCCGTCGAGCCCCATGCCGATGCGGGTGTCGTCGGTTTGTGCCCATGTGCCGACGTTCGGCGTCTCTGTCGAATGTCGATATGGGATGGCGTTCCGCCACAATGGCAGGCCTTCGACGGCCGATTGGCCGCCGCCGGGGCCAAAGATGATGACGTCGTACCTGGATCGCAGATCCGGCGTTTTCCGAATCGTCTCGGGATCGATGTAGTCGTACGGAATCTTGTAGAGATCGAATGCCTGCCGCCACCACCCCTCGGTCTGCGTGCTGGTCCATTGATGAAGGATCGCGATGCGCGCCGCGCGTGCGGGATGCGTTTTCACGTTGGGCACTGATTCGAGCGCACGTGCCTGCAAACCGAGATCGCGTGTGACACGATCGAGGTCTGCGGCAGGCACGCCGCGAATCAGCAACGCCCCGCGGTTGAACTTCGCGCCTCCGGATTCGAAGGCTTCTTCCGCCAATTGAATATCGGCATCCTTCAATGCGTAACGCAGGCTCATCAACCCGTTGTCGGCGTTGTGATTGATCGCGTAAAGGCTGCCCTGACCGGTGATCCCGCCTGGCGCTTTGATCTCGCCGCTCACCGGCGTGACCGGTACCGTCAGAATCAACGCGTCGGTGACGCGCACGGCCTGAACGGCGAATCCTTCGGGAAAAGTCCAACCCGTGTCGTCGTAGGGACGTGTCTGCGGATCGTTCGGTGCCCAGTACTGATAATCGAGGAGCGCGTCGGCAATTCGTGAATACGGCTGGTCCATCCGGACGATGTAACTGCCGGCCGGAAATTCGCGCGTGGTTTCACGCCGATGTTGCGGCTGTTGTTGCGCGGGCTGGGCCGCGGTCTCCGCAGCGGCTTCGGCGTTCTCCACACCCGGAGCACTCTGAGCGAGCGGTTCCTCCGCGCGAGTCGAAGGGCCCCCGGCACCCCTGCCCCTTCCACCCGCGGGCGGGCGCACTGGAATCTTTACCGTGAACGATGAGGTCGCGCGCGAGATCTCGACCGCCTGCCGCTGAAGAACCCGCAGCAGCTCCGCCTGCGAGCCGGGACGCGGATCGTTGGCGGGAAACACGTACGCGGCCGGCCCTTCAACCCGCGCCTTCAGGATCGATCGCTTGCTCTTGTCGTAGAAGTTCCGGAGGAAATAGACACGATTGCTGGCCACGTAGTTGAGCGAGATCAGAATCCCTGTCTGCTCGTAGTTGTTGTTATTGCGAAGCGACCACCGGACGCGCGAGATCGGAGGATTCTGGCGATACCACGTCCGGGACGTTTCCGCGGGCGTCAGGGTCCGCTCCTCGGTATCCGCGCTGCCGCTGTTGCCAAACGTCTCATAGAGACGGCTGATTCCGTTGTGGGTCGCCGCCATGAACATCAGATAGCCCGGCGACCAGGTGTCGAACGTCCCCCAGGCATACACGCCGGGCATCCCCATGCGCGTCATCTCGTTGACGTTGTTCCAGCCGATCAGGTGCCACTCGTTGGTCAGAATCGGATCGAGCCACGCGTTGTAGGGCCCGTTGCCAATGGTGTTGTCGTACAGGAACGAACCCGACTCGTGAAGATCGTGAAGCACCTGTGCTTTCCAGCCGAGATAGGTGTTCAGGACGTTCTGGGAGAGTTTGAGCGTGAGCGCCATCGCGTCACGATTGTTGTCGTGCGCGACGTAGTGGCCCCAATACACCGCGCTCATCGGTGTCTCTTTCGGATGTTTCTTTCGCCACTCGTAGGCATCCACGACCCGGTCGCGGCCGTCGGGTTCCACGACGGGAGTGATCAGCGTGATCACATGCTCGCGGATGTTCCGGATGTACAGGCTCTCGTCGACGGCAAGACGATACGCGAGCTCCATGAGCGCCGTCGGTGCGCCCGCTTCGGTGGAGTGGATCGTCCCGGTGATGTAATACACGGGCGCCGCGCGCTTCGCGATCTCATCGGCGAGCTCGTCGTTCATCTTGATCGTGCGCGGATCGGCAAGCCTGGCGAGATCCGCCTTGTTCTGATCGAGCTTCGCCATCAACGCTTCGGAAGCCACTGCCACGGCGAGCATCTCGCGCCCCTCTTCCGAGGTGCCAATCGAATACACCTTCACGCGCGGCGTCGACTTCGCCAGCCGGCGCATGTATTCGTAGATTTCTCTTGTGTACGGAAGCTTTCCTTCAGCGCCGGCGATGTCCCCCAGCACGGCGGCCGGCGTTGGAACCGCCTTCGAAGCCGGCAGGTAATCGACCAGCGGAGAGAGGAAGAAACTTTCGGTGGTGTACGTCTTGATTTTCTTCGTGTACTCCTCGTCGATCGGTTGATGCGGATCGCGCCCGGGCTTGGCATTCGCGAGATCCGCTTCAGTCGGTTTCTTGCGATCGTTGTCATTCGAGGCAGCCGGACGCCCAGCGAGGGGGAGAGTCAGGGTGAGAATCACGAGGAAAGGTGTTACGCGTCGTGTCGTGAGCATACGGGCGAATTGTAATTCACGGCCGCTACTCGCTGTTCGCCGCTCGCTACTCGGGCTGCTGGCTGTTGGCTGTTGGCTGTTGGCTGTTGGCTCCTGGGAAACCAGAAGCCAGGAGCCAGAAGCCAGAAGCTAGCAGCTGACCTCAACCTCGCCCAATGAACGGCATCTTGGTCGCCATCAGCGTCATGAACTGCACGTTGGCCTCGAGCGGCAAGCCGGCCATATAGACGACAGCTCGCGCGACGTGATCGAGATTCATCAAGGGCTCCGCCCGGATCTCGCCGTCAGCCTGGGGAACGCCTTTCGCCATCTTTGCCGCCAGTTCGGTCGCGGCATTGCCGATATCGATCTGGCTGCATACGATGTCGAACTTCCGGCCATCCAGCGAGATCGATTTGGTCAGCCCGGTGATGCCGTGCTTTGTTGCGGTATACGGCGCGGAGTACGGGCGAGGCACGTAGGCGGAGATCGAACCGTTGTTGATGATGCGGCCGCCGCGCGGCGTTTGCGCCTTCATCAGACGGAACGCTTCGCGCGCGCACAGGAAGGCGCCGGTGAGATTGACGTCGACGACCGAGCGCCACTGCTCCACCGTCAACTCGTCAATCGTCGCACCCGGAACGTTGATGCCGGCGTTGTTGAAGAGGACGTCCAGCCGGCCAAATTCCTTCTGGACGGCGGCAAACAGCCTGGCTACAGAGTCAGGATCGGTCACATCGGTGGGAATCACCAGCGCTTTCCCTGAGCCGGCCCCCACACTAGCCGCGGTTTCCTCGAGCAGGTTCGCACGCCGGCCGGACAGGGCCACGGCGTAGCCTTCTTTCAGTAGCGCCACGGCTACCGCTTTGCCGATACCGCTGCCGGCTCCTGTAACGACTGCAGTCTTCTGGGTCATTTTTCTCCGCCAATGCGACTTCCGCCTAAAGGCGGAAGCTACACATTTGCCCTTTGCGACTTCCTACACACTTACTCTTGTGGCTTCCACCTTTAGGTGGAAGCGCGCGTGGGAAGTGTATCCGCGTTTTTCGCCCGACGGACGATGGATCGCATTTTCCTCGAACCGCTAATCGTCAAATCCCCGAATCTGCCATTCGATTCAGGGATTCGTGGATTGGCGATTCGGGGATTGGGGATTCGCGATGAGTGATCAGTGATTAGCGATTCGAGCGCTCTGAGACCAGGCGCGATCGTTGCTCGAGGATTGGCGCGATCGCGATCGCGAGGACGCGATCGAGCGAGTGCTGCGGCGGCGACGTCAGAAACTCGATCTCGAGTTGCGCGCTGTACACGCTGAGGCCGGCCAGTGCCCACTTGAACCTGACGGCCTCGGCGTCGCCAATCATCGCGCGAAACCGCACGATTCCGTGTGTGGTGTCACGAAGCACGCGTGCGATCAGGACATCAGACGGATCGGTGATCTCCCAGTCTTCACCGCGCGGGACGAACCGCGCGAGTGTGTGTCCTGTTGCCGGGTCCACGACTTCGTATTTCCGATCCCAGAACAATCCGGGCGAATCTGCAGGGGTGATCTTCGCGAGATCCGTCCGTGCTGGCCGTTGACGCAGCAATCCGTTCGTCCACGAAAACGAGAACCACTTACGTGATGTGTGCGGAATGCACCGGATCTCGAAATCGTTGCACGTGCGCGTGAACAAGCCCTCGATCAGCGTCAGTTGCGGATGCACCGAGTACTGGGATTCGTCAAAGACGGCCGATACGTCAGACTTCACCGGAGCGTAGGAGATCGTGGCGGTGGTTGGCGCGTCCACCGTAGCCCGAGCGACGGTGGATATCGATGCCTGTGGGCTCGCGACATTGATTTGTACTTCCGCGGGCGAGATCTCCGTTGCCGGCGAGAGCGCGGCAACAACCGCCGCGAAGACATATCCGGCGCAGGTCCATGCGAGACGCTGGGTCGTCGGCCCGGCCGCCCCCTCATGCGTCGTCATCCATTCGGACACCGTCCGCGCAGCATCGGGATCGTCGGCGAGGAGCGGGCGGAGAACGTCACCGATCGCGTGAATCTCCGCTCCCGCGATGAGCGAGACCGCGATATACCCGGCCTGGAGAAGCACTCCCGCGGCGATGACGCGGATGGCGAGTTTCGATGGTGCGACGGCGCCAAGAAGAGTGGTGATCGCGAACAGGATGAGCGTCAGCGTCGCGACTGCCGGCAACGCGTAAGTCAGCGCCATCGGGATGTACTCGAACCCTGAATCACGTGCCCGCTCTGGGAGAACAGCCGCGAGAATCGCGTGTTCGGCGCGCCACCACGAGACGACGCCTGGAACCTGCAACACCGCAAGACCGCACAACAGAACGAGCAAAGCCGTGACATGCGAGGGCAGCGGAGAATCGTTCTCGCCGCGGACATCTCGGAGAAGTGCGCCGCGCGGCGGCATGACGAACGATGCGGTGATCGACAAGAGCAGCACCGCGCCCCCAAGAGTGAAAGCGAATGACGGAAGGGATGCGATCAGCGGGAAGGTCGCGCTGCCCGCGGCCACTCGCACCGCCGTCCCGGCGGCGAACGCGGCGAATCCCGCCATGTTCGCGGCCACGACGAGCACTCGAAAAACAAGAAAGGGCGGTAGAGCGATGACTCGTCGACCGATACGAGTCTCCTATCGCGTGCTCGTCACGCGAATCACGCCGGGATCCCCGGGACGCAGCGGATTGGTGAACTTCATGCCAGCATTACTCAGGTCCCCGAGCACATCATCACCGTCGGGGCGCTTCCCCGACCGCGCCCAGGCCACCAGCGCATCGAATGCATCGCCCTGTTCGGCCGCGCTGAAGTTGCAATGTCCGGGGCTACGAATGATCCGTTGGACGAGCCACGAGGATTTGCCGGCGTTGTCGACCGTCCGCCGCAGCGATTGTTCCAGCGAGATCGGGACATAGAGGTCGCCACTGCCGTGCAACGTGAGAACC
>Ga0075423_10002555_pt1 | contig 16575 bp, 12 predicted proteins | sample SoiMethybrSBSTD2_FD_80114 | JGI IMG/M metagenome (GOLD analysis project Ga0075423, IMG submission 80114) | Bulk soil microbial communities from a Populus tree surrounding site in Tennessee, USA - Soil MetaG P. TD hybrid SBSTD2 | ecosystem: Environmental > Terrestrial > Soil > Tree plantation...
ACCCGGGGTTGGGCGGCCATCGGCTGCGGCACGCGCGGGGGTGGCGGGATCGGCAGCGTCGGCGCGCGCGGCGACGGCGTGCTTGCTGGCCGGCCGCTGCCGATGCGCCCGAGCTCGTCGGTGACGGTAGCGGGTATGACGGCGCGCTCGCCGCCGCCTCCGGTCAGCGAGTTCATGCGCCGGAACTCATCGCGGATCGGCCAGCCGGCCTTCTCGGCCGCCACCTGCACACATTCGATCAGCGCGCAGTTGTGGGCCTCACGCCGGTGCGCCTTCAAGTCCCCGTCGCGGTAGGCGTTCAGAATGCGAAACTCCATCGGGTCCATACCGACCTTGTGCGCCAACTTGTCCATCTGGACTTCCAGCGCGAAGTCGACGCCGGTGATGCCGAACCCGCGCATGGCGGTGGCCGGAGTGCGGTTGGTGAACACGCAGTAGGAATCGGCGTGCACATTGGGAATGGTATAGGGCCCAGGCACATGGGCGATGCACTTCACCGCACCGTAGCTGGAAAGCCGCGTGTAGGCGCCGGCATCGAAATAGCTCGTTACCTTACGCGCGACGATGCGGCCGTCACGCATGACGCCGTCCTTGATGTAGTGACGCTCGGCCCCGCGCGGACAGCCGTACAGCATCTCCTCCTCGCGACCGAGCACGTAGCGCACGGGACGCCCGGTCAACATGGCACCGAGGATCGAGAGCGGCTCGGTGAGCGAATCCACCTTGCCGCCGAAGCCCCCGCCGACCGTGCCGCCGATGAAGTGCAGCCGGTTGGAGGGTAGGTCCAGCAGCTTGGCGGCGGTACCGAGCGAAAAGAACAGCGCCTGCGTGCAGGTGTGCACCACGAAGCGATCGTTGGTCTCCGGCGCCGCGATGGAGCCGTTGGTCTCGGTCGGCGCATGCTCGATGGGCGACATCTGATAGCGCTCTTCCAGCACGAAGTCGGCGGCGGCGAATGCCCGCTCGACATCGCCGAAGCGCAGCTTCTGGTGATTGTACTTGTCGTGGTACTCGAAGGTATTGGCGGGATAGGTCTCGTTCACCACGGGGGCACCGGGCTTGATTGCCTCCTCGACGTCGAACACCGCTGGCAGTGGGTCGCAGTCGACGCGGATCTTGGCGAGCGCGGCATAGGCCGCAGCTTCGCTCTCGGCCACCACGGCGACAATCGGTTCGCCCTTGTAGCGCACCTTATCGACGGCCAACAGCGGCTCGTCGTCCTTGCCGAAGCCGATGAGGCTCAGCAGCGTGTTCTTGTTCACAGGCACGTCGGCGGCGCGGATCACCCGCTTGACCCCGAGGGAGCGCTCGGCGGCCGATACGTCAATGGAGCGCAGGCGCGCGTGCGGATGCGGGCTGCGCAACACCTTCAGATGCAGCAGGCCCTCAAAGGCATGGTCGTCGAAATAGCGGGTGCGGCCGGTGACGTGGCCCAACATGTCCTGGCGCTGGCGCGGCTGGCCGACCTCGTTGAGGCCGTCCTCGCGCTCATCCTTGAAGTATTCTTTCCTAAATTCGAGCACGGCCCTGTTCCCCGCTTGGCTGCCCGCCGCGCTTGGACGCGGCCTCCAGAATGGCGTTGATGATCGGCTCGTAGCCGGTGCAGCGGCAGATATTGCCGGAAATGGCCTCAACCACGTCCTCGCGCGTCGGTGACGGATTGCGGTCGAGCAGCGCCTTGGCCGCCATCAGCATGCCCGAGGTGCAGAAGCCACACTGGGCCGCAAAGTGCTGCATGAAGGCTGCTTGCAATGGATGCAGGTGTGGCCCCGCGGCGAGGCCCAGCGCGGTCTCGATGCCGCGGCCGGCGCAGGTCTCGGCCAGCGTCAGGCAGGCCAACCGCGGCTCGCCGTCGATTAGCACGGTGCACACCCCGCACGTGCCCTGGCCACAGCCGAACTTGGCCGACATATCGCCGACGCCGCGGCGCAGGGCATTGAGCAAGTTCTCCCCGCCATCGACGAAGACCGCCTTGTCGGCACCGTTGAGGCGAAATTGCACCGGCGTCTTGGCCATGAGCGCTCCTAGAACCCGCAACGCCGTCGAATAGCCTCGGCACTCGCCTTGCGTGCCAGGTCTCGACGTCCGGCAACCCCGGCCGGGAGGGTCTTGTCGCGCCGCGATGGATCACTGGCCGCGGCTTGGCATCGCACGCAATCGGCTCCCGCGCCCCCAGGCGCAATAGAGGGAATTGATGCTTGGCGCATGCGGGCTGAGGGCTTGCCCGTTTCCGCCGTGCCGATGCGCTCGCCCACGTGCACGGTCTAGGCTCCTTCGCCGAGTAGCAGGCGGCGCAGGTGGACGCCGACGACCTCGCGGCGGTACCAGGCGCTGGCCAGCGCATCGGTGGCGGGGCTGATGCCCTCGGCCGCCACGGCGAGTGCCGGGGCGATGCCGGCAGCGTCCAGGCTGCGGCCCTCCAGTGCACGCTCCACCGCCCGGGCCCGGATCGGCGTCGGGGCCATCGCCCCGTAGGCGACGCGCGCGCCGGCGATGCGTCCCCCTGCAATGGGCAGATGCGCGGCAATGCTCAACACCGACACGCCCTTGGGCCGCACGCGCGCCGCCTTGCGGAAGCGGAACGCGTCGGGATTGGCCGGGCGCGGCACGGAAACCCCCATGACAAGGCTGCCACTGCCGGCCCGGTCACGACCGCTAAGGAATTGCTGCAGTGGCGTCTCTTGCGGCCCACCGTAGGCACCCTGCACCCTAACGGTGGCGTCCAGCGCCAGCAGAGCGACTGCGAGATCCCCGTACGGGGAGGGCGCGAACAGATTGCCGCCCACCGTGGCCATGCTGCGCACCGCAGGTCCGCCGACCACGCGTGCCGCCGGATGCAGGATGCTCAGGTCCCGGCTGGCGAGGATATCGACCATGCGCACGCCGGCGCCGATAGTAATGCGCGTCGCCTCGTTGCGAATCTGGCAATAGGCGGGATCTGTGGCGCGCACCAGAGTGGCGATCGTCGTATCGCCCTCGTTGATGGCCCGCATCAGCAGCGTGCCGCCGGAAAAGAAACGCGCGCCGCGGTCCGAGGCCAGCGCCGCGGCGGCCTCGCTCAGCGAACCGAAGGTTTTGACTTGAACCGTCATCCGCCGCTCATTGGGCCAACGCCTCGTGACGGCGGATTGCCTCAAAGCCCGCCTCGTAGATCTGTTCGCCCACCATCTTTACCATCTCGGCCTCCCGCCCGGGCGGCGTGGTGAACCGGCACTCCCAGTGCCAGAAGGTGCGGTTGCCGTCGGTGACGGGAAGCAGGTGCACATGCGCCACGTAGTTGAAGAGGGGGATCGGCGTGTCGAGCAGGCAATAGCTGAACGCCATCTCCAGGTCGGACAGGGTGAGCAACTGCTCGCGCAACTCTGCCCCGTCGTGCAGCTGGAAGCGGCGCACACAGCCGACGCGGTCGGACGGCAGATGCCGCTCGATGCTGCTCTTCTTCACTGCCGGGTGCCAGCGGTCGTGGCCATTGAAGTCGCGCAAAACTGCCCAGACGCGGTCGACGGACGCATCGATGATCGTGCTCTTGACCACGCGGGGCACGGCACTCAGCCTCCAAACTGGCGCTTGAGCGCGTCGAAACCGCCCTGGAACACGCCAGTAGAGATGTTGGAAACAAGCTCCGCCTCGCGTTCGGGGGCGCAGTCGAACTCGGCCGTCCACTCCAGGAAGGTGCGCTGGCCGTCGGTGACGGGTGTGAGCCGGAGCGTTGCAACGTAGTTCTCCACCCCCATGGGCGATTCTAGGATCGAGTAGGTGCAGAACATGTCGTAATCCGACAGGCCGAGCAGCTGCTCGCGAATGCGGTCGCCGTTTCTGAGGCGAAAGTTGCGGATGCAGCCGACCTTGTCGGCCGGCTCGTCGTTTTCGATGCGGCTCTCGCCGATCGCCGGATGCCAACCCGGCAAACCATTGAAATCGCGCACGCGTGCCCAGACCTTGGCCGCTGAGGCGTTGACGACGCTGGAGGTGTAGACCTTTGCCATCTGCTTTTCGCGTCTATTCGCGGCCCTTGTCGCCCTCTGTGGCCGGCGGAGGCGGGGCGGCCTCCTGCCTCTTCGAGCTGCCAGCGCCTGCTTCCTTGGCGACCCGTTGCATATCGCTTGCCTCCCGCATGAGGCCGGGCAGGCGGGAGAGGCTGCCGCCCTCGATGCCGATCTCCTTCAGCACCTGGTCGATCATCGGCGCCTGTACGCGGTAGCGCAGCGCCGAATCGATCACCTCGTCGGTGGGGCTGCGGCCATCACCGCGGCCGCCGCCACCTGACAGGCCATCGACCTGTAGGATGCGGATGCCCTCGATCTTCTCCATTGGCTTGACGCTCTCGCGCACGATGCCTTCGATGCGGTCAAGCAGGCGCCGGCGGAACAGACCGTAGCGGGCCTCGTCGGTTAGCACATTCTCGGCCTCGTAGAGCAGCTTCTGCGCCTCCGCCGCGACCACGGCGCGCACCTGCTCGGCCTGTGCGGCAATGCGTTTCTCCTCGGCATCCTTCTGTGCCAGCATGACCTCGACGGAGGTACGCCGCTTGGCCACCTCAGCGTCACGCGCGGTGGTCACGCGCTCCTCTGCCTCGGCCGCGCGCGCCCGCATGGCCTCGGCATCCACCTTGGCGGCGGATTCCTCCAGCGACTTCTGGTAGAGCGCAACGGCCTTGTCCATCAGCGCCGTTTCCACCTCGCGCTCGCGCGAGACCTCCAGCTTGCGCAGCGCCAGCTCGCGGCCGACGCGGGCTTCGTCGAGCCCCCGCTCGGAAGCGATGCGTGCCCGCTCGATCTCCTCGCGGGAGGCAATTTCGGCCTCCTGCAGGGCCTGGTTGCGCGCCAACTCGATCTGCTCCAACGCCCGGCGCCGGGCGACCCGGGCAGTCTCCACGGCCTGGTCGCGGGCGACGTCGGTCTTGTCCACCTCCTGGCGGGCGATGATTTCGGCCTGGCGGACCTGCCGGTCGGCCTCGGTGCGCTCCACCCTCTTGCCGGCCAGCTCGATGGTGCGCTCCTCCTCGGCGATCTCGACCACCTTTTTCTGGTCGATTTCGAGCACCTCGCGGCTTCGCTGCGAGGCGATGCGCGCCTTCTCTAGCTCCAGCTCGGTGGCGATACGTGCGCGTTCTACCGCGTCGCGCTTTTGTATCTCGGCGGTATCAAGCGCCTCGCCCTGGGCGATTGCAAGCGTCTTGGTCTCCTGCTCGGCAGCAATGCGCGCCGTCAGCACCGCCTTCTCCTGGGCGATGCGGGCAGCCTCTACGACCTCGCGGGCCTTGATCTCGGCGGCATCCACGCTGCGATTGCGCTCGATCTCGAGCTGGCGCACGGCCTCATCGCGCGCAATGCGCTCGGTGGCGATCTTGCCGTCCTGGGCAATGCGCGCGCTTTCGATCGCCTGCCGGGCAAGGATTTCCGCCGCCTCCACCGCCTTGCCGCGCTCGATCTCGCGGGCACGGATCGCTTCTTCGCTGGCGATGCGGGCGGCAGCGATGTTCTTGTCCTGGGCAATGCGCGCGGTTTCCACGGCCTCGCGAGCGGCGATGTCGGCTTCCTCCAATGCCTTGTTGCGGGCGATCTCGAGCCCCCGCGTGGTTTCCTCCTGGGCGATGCGCGCGGCCTCGACCTTCTCGCGGTTCTGGATCGTGCTCTCTTCCAGCACGCGGTTGCGCGCCAGCTCCAGCACGTGCGTTTCCTGTTCGTAAGCGATACGGTCGGCAGCGATTGTCTTTTCGCGGGCGATACGCGCAGCCTCGATGGCGCGACCCGAGGCGATCTCGGCTTCCTCAAGCGCGCGGTTGCGCTCGATTTCGAGGCCACGCACGTTCTTCTCGGAGGCGATGCGCTCGGCGTTGACCGCCAGCTCCTGCGCGATGCGCGCCTTAGCGGTGGCCTCGCGCGCGGCGATGTCGGCCTGCTCCACGGTGCGGGTGCGATCGATCTCGCGCCGCTGAGTGTCCTCATCCTTGGCAATGCGGGCTTCGGTGAGAATCCGCTCCTGGGCAATCCTGGCCTTTTCGACCTGCTCGCGGGCGGCGATCTCGGCCTCCTCGACGGCGCGCTGGCGTTCGATCTCACGCTGGCGGATCTCGCGCTCGGAGGCGATGCGGGCCTCGCTGATCGCCCTCTCGTTGGCGATGCGCGTCTTCTCGATCTCCTCGCGGGCGGCGATCTGGGCTCGCTCCGCCTCGGTGTCGCGCAGCGCCCGCTCGCGCGCCAGGTCGGCGCGCTGGATGGCGCGGCTCACCTCCACGTCGCGCTCCTGGTTGAGGCGGGCGGACTCGCTCTCGCGCTCAATGTCGAGGGCCTGCTTCTCGGCCTCCAGGTTGCGGGTGCGAATGCGGATCATCGAGTCCTGCTCGATGTCATTTCTGAGCTTGCGCCGGTCCTCGATCTCGCCGATCAGCTTGGTCAAGCCTTCCGCGTCGAAGCGATTGGATGGGTTGAAGAACTGCAGATCCGTCTGATCGAGGTCGGTGAGCGCCACCGTCTCGAGCTCGAGGCCGTTCTGAGCCAATGCCTCCGAGGCGGCGGCTTTGACACGCTGTAGGTAAGTGCCTCGCTGCTCGTGCATCTCCACCATGCTCATTTCGGAGGCGACCGAGCGCAACGCCGAGACGAACTTGCCCGACAGCAACGCGTGCAGGCGCTCCTGCTCCATGGTGCGCCGGCCGAGCGTCGCGGCGGCGAGCGACACAGCTTCCTTGGTGGGCGCGACCCGCACGTAGAAGTCAGCGTCGATGTCGACGCGCATGCGGTCCTTGGTGATGAGGGCGTCGTCCTTGGCGCGCGCGACGCTCATCTGCAGCACATTCATGTTGACAGGCGTGATGTCGTGGATGATCGGGAGAACGAAGGCGCCGCCGTTGATCACCACCCGTTCGCCCATCAGGCCGGTGCGGACGAACGACACCTCCTTGGAGGAGCGCCGATACAGCCAGTTGACCAGATAGACGATGATCGCAATCGCGATGATCGCCACGATTAGCCACAGGATAATGGCCCCGATCAGTTGTGCAGTCATTTACACTCACTCCAATCGCGCAAGCCCGCCGCCAGGCCCCGCCCGCCCGTTTTCGTCCTCACCCTCGTTGACGTCCAATCGCCTTGAACTTCCGTGTCTGCTCGGTGAGCGCCAGCTCGGTGGGCAGGCGCTCCATTGATGACGCACCATAAAAGCCGTGGCAGTTCCTGGTGCTGTTTATGATGAAGGAGGCATCGCCCGGGCTGGACACCGGCCCACCATGCACCAGCACAATGACGTCGCGCCGTACCTGCAACGCGGCCTCGGCCCAGGCGTCGACCTTGGCGGGACAATCCTCCAGCTTGAGGGCGGTCTCCGCGCCAATCGAGCCCCCGGTGGTCAGCCCCAAGTGACATACGACGATATCGGCACCGGCCTTGGCCATGGCGGTTGCCTGCTCCGCCTCGAAAACGTAAGGGGTCGTCAGCATGTCCTTAGCATGGGCGGCGGCGATCATGTCGACCTCCAGCCCAAAGGACATGCCGGTTTCCTCGAGGTTGGCGCGGAAAGTGCCGTCGATGATGCCGACGGTGGGGAAGTTCTGCACGCCGGCAAAACCCATGCCCTTGAGCTGGTCGAGGAACACGTCCATCTGGCGGAAGGGGTCGGTCCCGTTGACACCGGCCAGCACCGGGGTGCGCTTGACCACGGGCAGGACCTCGGCCGCCATCTCGACCACGATCTGGTTGGCATCGCCATAAGCCAGGAGCCCGGCCAGCGAGCCGCGGCCGGCCATGCGATAACGGCCCGAGTTGTAGATCACGATGAGATCGATGCCGCCGGCCTCCTGGCACTTGGCCGACAGGCCGGTGCCGGCGCCGCCCCCGACGATGGGCTCACCGCGGGCCACCATGGCCTTGAATTTGTCGAGCAGGGCGGATCGCTGGAAGCGCGGCATGGCTCAGCGTCCCCCCGCCCTGCGGCGCTGCAGCCGGCCGGTGCCGTGCAGCGCGCGGAACGCATCGACCAGGGCCGCGGCGAACTGCGCATCGTTGATGTGGTAGGGCAGGCGTATCAGTTGCCGGCTCGACGTGCGCCGCACGGTTTCATGCAACGCCTGGAACAGGGCAGCATCGGCGGCGGGATCGTGGAAGGGCTGACCCGGCGCATCGAGCGCAGAGACGCCGCCCTCCGGCAGCAGGAAGCGCACCGGCGCCTCCATTCGGTTCAGCCGCTCGCCGATCCAGCGGCCCATGCGTTGGTTCTCCTCCGCCGTGGTGCGCATCAGCGTCACCTGCGGATTGTGCCGATAGAAGGTACGGGCCTGATAGCGCGCCGGCACCGTCTCGGGGGCAGCGAAATTCACCATGTCGAGCGCGCCGACCGAGCCGACGTAGGGTAGCCGCGCGCGCATAACCGCGCCGAAGCGGTCCTCGGTGGCGGGGAACACGCCCCCCAGCAAGAGGTCGCAGATTTCGGTGGTGGTGACGTCGATCACGCCCGACAGCAGCTGCGAATCGAGCAATTTCTCCATGGACTGGCCGCCGATGCCGGTGGCGTGGAACACAAGGCAATCGTACTCGCCCTTGAGCTGGGCGGTCACCTGCTGCACGCACGGGGTGGTGACGCCGAACATGGTAAGGCCAATGGCGGGTAGGCCCTCCACCACTTGGCGCTGGGCCGCGGCGCGTGCCTCGGCGAGGCGCTGCTTGACCATCCCCGCCATGGCCTGCGCGCCGTTGGCGAGCACCTGGCGCGAGATAGAGTTTAGTCCCTGCACATCCGTGACCGAATACATCATCATGATGTCGGACGGGCCGACGTAGGCACCCACGTTGCCCGACGCCACGGTGGAGATCAGTACTTTGGGCACGCCGATCGGCAAAGCCCGCATAGCGGGCGCTGCCATGGCCGTGCCGCCCGACCCGCCCGCCGAGATGATGCCGGCAGCGCCGGTCTGGCGCTTGATCCAAGCCTCGAATGCCTGTGCCATGGCGGCCACGGAGGTGCCGCGGTCGCCGGTGAATAGGCCGACGGCGCCGCGTGGGTGATTGAGGGCGACCTCGAAGGGCGGCACGTCGGCCCCCGAGGGTTTGCCGCTGGTAGCGAGATCGACGAGGCGCGTGCGCAGGCCGGCCGCCTGCAGGATATCGCGGATCAGGCGCAATTCGTCACCCTTGGTGTCGAGCGTGCCCGCTACGACGACAAAAGCATCGCCGCCGGCCATCGTCGCCAACCCGCGCCTCGGCGGCGGCAGCTCGGCGGCGCGCCGGGGGGCGGCGGAAGCGGTGCGGGCCTGCGCCTCAATCTGGGCGGCCGGCACCGGCTGCGACCAGCGCGTCGGCGGCTTGGGGTTGGACAGGTAGATGCGGACAGGGCCTGACGGGGGTGCGGTCGTCTGTGCCGCCGATCCCGTAGCCCCCAGGAAGGAGGCGGTGTCGGCGACGGCCTCATGGCCGTGGCGCCCGACACCGAGCAGGCGCTCCTGCAGGTCGCGGTCGGCGGCCAGCTCGCGCGAATCGATCAGCCGGTTGACGCGGCCGTTGACCATGATGGCGACGGTTTCGGCAACCTCGGTGGCAACACCGATCTTCTGCTCGATGAGCAGCACGGCAATCTCGCCATCCTCGGCAAGGCGCACCAGGATGTCATTGACCTGGGCGACGATGACCGGTGCAAGACCCTCGGTCGGTTCGTCCATCAGCAGCAGGCGCGGATTGAGTAGCAGCGCACGCGAGATCGCCACCATCTGCTGCTCCCCGCCCGAGAGCTGCGAGCCGGTATTGGCCTTGCGCTCCGCCAGCCGCGGAAAAGTGTCGTAGATGCGCTCGATGGTCCAGGCGCCGCGGCGCTCGCCGGCGACGATCCGCAGGTGCTCGTCGACGGTCAACGAGCGCCACAGCCGGCGGCCCTGTGGCACATAGCCGATGCCGAGCCGCGCGATGTCGGCCGGCGCGCGCCCGATCAGCTCCTCGCCGGCGAACCGGATGGAACCACTGGACGCGCGCACCAGTCCCATGATGGCGTTGCACAGCGTGGTCTTGCCCATGCCGTTGCGGCCGACGACGGAGAGCGCGCCCTGCTGCAACGTCAGGTCGACCCCCTGCAAGGCGTGGGAACGGCCGTAGAATACGTTGAGGTGCTTGATCTCCAGCAGAGGCGTGGCACTGGGGCGGGCGACGAAGCGGTCAGCCATGGCCGCCTCCGAGGTAAAGCTCCTGCACCTCGTCGTCGGACTCGATTTCCTCAGGCGGGCCCTCTTTGAAGATGCGGCCGTTGTGCAGCATGGTCACGCTCTCGACCACGCGCAGGGCCACATCCATATCGTGTTCGATGATAATGAAGCCGATGTGCTTCGGCATCGAGGAAAGGATCTCGATCAGCTCCGCCCGCTCCTTGGGTGACAGACCAGCGGCGGGCTCGTCGAAGAGGATGAAACGCGGTGCGCCTGCCAGCGCCAGGGCGATCTCGAGTTGGCGCTGCTGACCGTGGCTCAGCTCCCCGACCAGGCGATGGCTCACAGCCTCGAGATGCACGGCCTCGATCAGGCTTTCTGCCGCCTGCAGAAGGGCGTCGCCGGTGCGCGGGCGGAGCAACGAAAAGCGCCCGCGCGAGACGCCGCGGCACGCGAGATAGACGTTGTCGAGTACCGACAGGCCGGTGAACAACGCGGAGATCTGATAGGTGCGACGCAGACCGCGGCGGATGCGCTCGTGCGGCGGAAAATTCGTCACGTCCTCGCCGAAAAAGCGAATGGTACCCGAGGTCGGCGGAAAGTCGCCGGTGATGCAGTTGAACAACGTCGTCTTGCCGGCGCCGTTGGAGCCGAGCACGGCGCGGCGCTCGCCAGGGCGTACGTTGATCGTGACGTCGGTCAGGGCCGCCAGCGCGCCAAACATCCGCGTGACGCCGCGCAGCTCCAGCGCATTGGCCGATCCGGCCGCGTTCAAGCGTCCAGCGACGGAGGGCATCATGACGCCCCCTCCCCGCCCGGTCTTAGGTCTCTGCCGCGGCGCTCCATCCGGGCCTGCAAGCGCTGCCACAGCCCAAGCACGCCATCGGGGGAGAAAAACACGACGGCCAGAAAACCCAAACCAACTACGAGCTTAAACCGCTCCCCCGACATTCCGAACGCCAGCAGAAGATCGGACGAGAACACGCTCAGCAGCGCATAAATGAGCGCCCCGATGAACGGACCGATCGGACGTTTAAGGCCGCCGACGACGGCAATCACCAAAATGTCGATCACCTGTGGAATGCCGGCCGTTCCGGGCACGACCTGGGCATTCTGCCAGACGAGAAGGATGCCCCCGAGCGCCGCAATTACGCTCGCGAACGAGTAGGCCAGAACACGATGGGCGGTTACTGAGAAGCCGAGCGCGCTCATGCGCCGCGCGTTGTCACGCACGCCTTGCAGCGCTAGTCCGAACGGTGTTCGCGCCATCCACACGACGGCCAGATAGGAGAGCGTGGCGCAGCCAAGCGTCAGATAATAGAAGGGCACGGGCTGGCGCCAGTCGATCCCGAACAGCGCCGGCGGGAAGACCTTGTTGAAACCCGTGTAGCCGTTGAAAATCACGTAGTTCTGGCGAGTGAAGTAGAAGAACGCCGCAGCGATCGCCAGCGTGATCATGATCGTGTAGATGCCCTCGGTGCGAACCGCTAGGGTGCCGACCAGCGTTCCGAACAGGGTCGCAATCAGGATGGCCAGTGGGATATGCAGCCACCACGGCCAGCCCAGGCTGATCTGCGGTACGCCGCTGGTGCCGAGGATCGCCACCACGTAACCGGCAAGCGCCGCCACGGTCATCTGGATCAGGCTCACCATACCGCCATAGCCGGCGAGCACCATCAGCGACAGGGCGATCGTGCCAAGCACGAAGCTCCAGCCGAAAATCTGGAACAGCACGAAGTTGCTGGCTAAGGCCGGCATCGCCAATAGCAACAGGCCGATCCCCCAGACCGGCGCCGGGATCCCCTCCAGCACCGTCAGCCTTTCGGGTGCGGTTGCGGGCAGGACGTGTGCCATATCAGTGCTGCGCCCCAAGAAGGCCTTGCGGACGGAACGCAAGGACGGCAGCCATGATCAGGAACGTGAAGACCACCGAGTAGGTCGGCGCGTAGACAAGGCCGATCTGCTCGGAAAGGCCAATGATGACGGCGCCGAGCGCCGCCCCCGGGATCGAGCCCATTCCCCCCACGATGACGACCACGAGCGAAGCGAGCAGGAAGCGCGTGTCTTCGCCCGGTGAGAGCGACTGAAACGTGCCGCCAACAAGGCCAGCCATGCCTGCCATGCCGGCGCCGAAGGCGAACACCGCCAGGAACACGTACTGGATGCGCACGCCGGATGCCGCCAGGATATCGCGATCGTCGACGCCGGCCCGGATCAGCATGCCAAGGCGCGAGCGGTTGAGCACGAGCCACATGGCCACGCCGATCACGATCGCGGCGATCAGGATTGCGATTCGGACCCTTGGATAGGACAGGTACACCGCTTCACCGTCGGCGCGGATCGAACTGATGAGCGGCAGCGTCATCGGGCCGGTGAGCCAGTCCGGCGAGAGCACCTGATAGCTCTGCCCGCCCCAGAACCACAGCATCAGATCGGCTAACACGATCGATATGCCGATCGTGACCAGCGTCTGGCGCAATTCCTGGCCCTCCATGCGCCGAAATACCTGATGCTGCAGCAGCAGGCCGAGCGCGCCGACCAGAATAAAGACGACTGGAAAGGCGAGGAGCCAGTAGCCAGTGAGGTCAACGGCACCATAACCGAGGTAGCCGCCCAAAAGGTAGAGCGAGCCATGCGCGAGGTTGACATTGCGCATCAGGCCGAACACCAGCGTGAAACCAGACGCGACCAGGAAATAGAGCGCACCAAGCGTAATGCCGGACAGGATCGCGTTCAGAAAGATGCGCTTGCGGCCCATGGCCTGCTCGAGACCCGGCGGCCAAGGCGCAACGATCAGCCATATCAGACCGACGATGAGCACAAGGACCACGGCGGTCCAGATCGGATGGCGCGTGCTGAGGTTCTGCAAGGTACCCATGCTACCAGCAGTTGCCGCATGCTTGTCGACAGAATAGTCCTTCCGGTCGCACCAGACAGTCTAATGATTTCATCGATTTGGGCACGTTGGAAGCAAATTTATGGTTCATTGGAGAAGGGATCTGCGCGCGCTCGAGATAGACGCCGGGACGCCTTTGCGCGATCAGCGCGCGCGAACCTCTTGCCCGGCCGAAAAAGCCAGATCGACCCCGATCGCCGCGACAACCTGAGGCGCTCCATCCGCGGCAATGGCGATAGAGTTCGACAGCATCGTGCGGCCTAGGCAGATGGAGAAGAGGCAGACGCTTCCCACTGCGCCATGGAGCACAGCCACAGCGTCCCACTTCGTCCTCCCGCAGCATTCGTCGATGCTGTTTGGCCACGACTATATTGGATTGGGCTTGCGTAGCAAGCGGGCGCGGTCGCGGCGTGAAAAATGTGCTTAACGCATCGCGACCGCCATTTTATTCACCCCTAATGCGATCGTGCTAGGCAAGGGACGAAGACCGGCCCGCGGGCAAAAAGGCCCCGTACCCGAGTATCAACACGATTGGCTGTTTCTGAGCCGTGTGATGTAATCGCGCATCGCTGCGGGTTATAGGTTAGAGTGTATGGGCGTCCGCAGCAGGTCACCTGGCGAGCGCAAAGCCGTGGTCAAGACGCTCCACGTACAATCATCAATTCTGGGAGGAATCGCATGAAGCGAGTCATCGGGGCGACGACCGCCTTGGCGTTGATGCTGCCTAGCGCAGCCCTCGCGCAAGACACGGTCAAAGTCGGCATCCTGGTAGCCCTCGAGGGGGCCTTTGCGGCGGGCGGCGCGGACGGCGTGCGCAACGTCGAATTGGCGCTCAAACTGGCCGGCGGCAAAGCCGGAGGCAAGAAGATCGAGACGGTCGTTGCGGCCACCGACACGACGCCAGCCACCACGACCCGAATGGCGCGCAAACTGATCGAGCAGGACAAGGTCGATATCATCCTGGGCCCGCTTTCGGGTTCGGAAGGCATCGCCATGCGCGACTACTCCAAGACCATCCCGGACAAGACCGTGATCAACGGGATTTCCGGCGCGCTGGAGACCACGTGGGTCGACCCGTCACCGAACTTCTTCCGGTTCAATCTGGACGGTGCCCAGTGGGGTACGGGTCTTGGCGGCTATGTCGTCAATAAGAAGGGCTGGAAACGCGTCGCGACCATCTCGGCCGACTATTCCTTCGGGTACACGAACTTCCTCGGCTTTGCGGTCGATTTCTGCAAGGCTGGCGGCGAAATCGTGGAGCGCCTCTGGGTTCCCCTCGGCTCGGGTGACTTTGGCGGCGTGATCGCAAAGTTGCCCGATAACGTCGACGCCATCTACCTCGGGGTCGGCGGCACGGACGCCATCAACTTCCTCAACCAATACCAGCAGGCCGGTGGCAAAGCCAACCTGGTCGGCGGCACCATCATGGCCGACCAGACGGTGCTGAGCTCCAAGGGGAAGGCCAAGGATGCCCTCGTCGGCACCCCGACGTCGGGTCCATTCGCCGCCGACAACCCGGCGCCGGAATGGACGAGCTACGTCAAGGCCTATCAGGACGCGTTCCCAGCCGACCAGAGGTTCCCCTCGCCGTCACTGTTCGGCATCGGCTACCATGTGGCAACGCTGGCTATGATCGCGGGATTAAACGAGGTCAATGGCGACCTCAGCGATAACCAGGTGAAGTTCCGTGCCGCGTTGTCCAAATTGAAACTGCAGACCCCATTGGGCGTCGTCACGCTCAACGAGAACCGTCAGGCCACGGGCTCGGTCTTCATCAACGAAGTGACCGCAAACGCCGATGGCACGCTGTCGAACAAAATGGTCGGTCGTGTTGACAATGTGACCCAGACGCTCGGCATGACGCCCGAAGCCTTTCGCGCCATGGGCCTGCCGTCGCGCGACACGCCCAACTGCAAGGCGCTTGGCGGCAAGTAGCGCGTCGACCCCGCGCTTCGATCACGCGCGGGATCCAAATCGGACACTGAGCCCCGGGATTGAACCGCTGCTCCAACCCGGGGATCTTTTTCTTGCCTCCTGTACTGCGTGGCCGACCTGGGCGGCGAGGGACAGAAGGCATCCGGACGAGAGGCGCAGGCGCACCTGGGCCGTTTTAAGCGGGCGCGAACCGCCCCCCATGTCACGGGAATGCTTTCCCAGCATGCTCGTAGGCTTGATCGATCAACTGCGCGGCTCTCAGCCAGTCGTGCACGCTGATTGGTGGCGGCGCACCTGCCTTCCAGTGGTCAAACACATCGCGCAAGGCGACGAAATAGGGCGCCGTGATGTCGGCGCCCGGTAGCGTCTCGTCCCCTTTCGCCGTGACGAGCTTCAATGTCCCGTCCTTCATCGTAAGGATGGCGTCGCGTCCAGCGATCTTCCACTCGCCGTCAGTGCCGTTACGAGGGAAGAGATTGCCGACCTCGACAGTGCCGAGAATACCGCTCGCCGAACGGAGCAATACCGAAGCGTAGTCCTCGACGGCACGTTCATGCGCGCGCCAGCTCAGTTGCGCACCCGTCACCTGCGCCGGCTCCCCGGTCAGGTGCAGAAACATGTCCAAACCGTGCGAGCCTAGGTTGCGGAGGCAGCCGCCGCCGGCCTCGGCAGGATTGAGCATCCAGGCGCTATCCCAAGCCTCGTAGCGTGCCGGCGCTGGCCGGTTGAGCCGAACGTAGATGTGCGACAAGGGGCCGAACCGCCCCGCGGCGATGAGCTCGCGAGCGCGCGTCGCGAACGGTCCGTAACGCTGGGCCAAAGGGACGGCGGCGAACCCATTTAGCAGGGCCGCCTTGGCAGCCACCGCCTCTACCTCACGCGCGTTGATCCCCATTGGCTTCTCCATCAGGAAGGGATAACGCTGATCCAGCAGATCATGAGCGATCTCGGCCATCTGCCGATGCCGCCCGAGCGCCACGACGAAATCGGGGCGGGTTGCCGCCAACATTGCTCGGTAGTCGGTAAAGGTCGGCGGATTGCCCACCTCGGCTGCTCGTTTCGCCACCAAACCAGGGTCGGAGTCTTGGATGGCGACCAACTCCACGTCCGGCATAGCGACGAGGTGGCGGAGGTATGCGGCATCGTTAAGCGCATGCCAGTGGCTAACTTCGATGGCAGCGATGCGAATGGTCATGGGGGTCCTCTGCGTGCTTGTGGCGTCCTGTCTCGACATGCCCTTCCCATTGACATCGATGGGCGCTTTGGAACGTGTCGGCAAAATAACCGTATCGCGTGGTGCTCTGTAGACGTTTCGAGGTGCTGCATGACCGTGGCATTACGTAGGTCTTCCTAGCACGAAGTCCGGCGCCGCTTGGACCTATTCTCGACGGCCAATTGTTTGAGAGGCACAATCGAACACCGCCGCACGCGAGTGCCAAACACTCGGCTGTGTAGGTGGCCACGATCGGTAGAGCCCAATGCAAGCGGTCAGGACGAACGACAGAACCGTCAGAGCAACGCCCTGGGAGCACGGCGTCATGGCGCGCTGCGCCAATCAAGGGCTCCATGACATTGCCAGGCGATGTGATCGACGCCTGCAAGCAGGCCGAGTTGAGAAATC
>Ga0075423_10002557_pt1 | contig 16557 bp, 15 predicted proteins | sample SoiMethybrSBSTD2_FD_80114 | JGI IMG/M metagenome (GOLD analysis project Ga0075423, IMG submission 80114) | Bulk soil microbial communities from a Populus tree surrounding site in Tennessee, USA - Soil MetaG P. TD hybrid SBSTD2 | ecosystem: Environmental > Terrestrial > Soil > Tree plantation...
CGTCATATTGAGGGAGATCACGATGCCAGAGCTCGATGTTGCGGACGTGACGCGGATCGCAACTGAGGTAGCACACGAACATGCTCTTCCGCTCAACGTCATGGGTGCGGTGAGCGGCGGCGGCGACAGCAACTACGTGGAGATCCTCCTCACGGTGTCGGGGTGCGCGAGCGCGCCGTGTCACTTGACGATCGGTGTGTTCCGCAACGTCTCGGCGCAACACTTGTCTACCGAGATCGAAACCCAGCTGCGCCGACACCTCGACGATCATCGTGCGACCGACAGGAGACCATCGGCGTGAAGTCTCCGAGGAACAACCATGTCGATTCTCAGCATTGACATCAGCGCGGTACTCGGGCTCGGTCGAGAGGCGACGGCGCTCACGTTCACGCAGATCAGCCTGCGAGCGGTCATCGTATTCGCGGCCGCCTTGGCGATTGTGCGATGCGGTGACAGGCGGTTTCTCTCGCAGAAGACCGCGTTCGACGCCGTGCTCGGATTCATTCTCGCGTCGATGATGGCGCGCGCGGTCAATGGGACGGCGGCATTCTTTCCGACACTGGGCGGCGGGTTCGTGCTCGTCATGCTCCATCGCGTCCTGGCATATTGGTCGCGGCGCTCGCACACGCTCGGATATGTGATCAAAGGACGCAGCGACGTCGTCATCCGCGATGGACGGATCGATGAAGCGGTCGCGTCACGCAATCGCCTCAGCCAGCACGATCTCCTCGAGGACTTGCGCCTGCATGGAAACGTGTCGGACGCCGCGGACGTGGCGCTTGCGGTGTTCGAGCGCAACGGCCAGGTCAGCGTCGTTCGACGACAAGGCGCGTGAGGTTCGCACCACGTATACTGGTGCTTGCCTCGCACCTCCAATTCGATTGACGGATCCAGGTCATGGCCTCTCCCACCGACCCGCGACGACCGTTGCGTTTCGACACCTTCGAGCTCGATGTCCGCGCGCGTGAGCTGCGCCGGGGGACGAACCGGATCCGTCTGCAGGAGCAACCTTTCGAGATCCTGCAGATGATGCTCGAGCGCCCTGGTGACGTGGTCACCCGCGAGGAGCTTCGCGAGCGGCTGTGGCCGAACGGCACGTTCGTCGATTTCGAGCACAGCCTCAACGCCGCGATCAAACGCCTGCGCGCGGCCCTCGGCGACGACTCCGACAACCCGCGATTCGTGGAGACACTGCCGCGGCGAGGCTACCGATTCATCGCCAAACTGGACGGCGCGGCGGACGACGTGGCTCGGTCGGTGCAGCCGCGGCCTCTTCCTGACGTCCGGCTGGCGGTTCTCCCGTTCACGAATTTGAGCGGCGACCCCGCGCAGGAATTCTTCACTGACGGCCTCACCGAGGAGCTGATCGCGCAGCTCGGCACGACGTGCCGCGATCGCATCGGGATCATTGGCCGCTGGTCGTCGATGACCTTCAAGGGCACGTCGCTGCGCGCGCGCGAGATCGGCGACGCGCTGCAGGTGCGTTATCTGCTCGAGGGGAGCGTGCGCTATGAGGGCGAACGCCTTCGCATCACCGCGAGCCTCGTCGACGCCGCGAGCGAGACGCATCTCTGGTCGGAGTCGTACGAACGGGATCTCGCGGAGAGCTGCAGTGTGACGTCGGGCCGGTTGTCGGTGCAGACCGACGTGGCCTCTCGCGTCGCGAGAGCGCTGGCCGTCGAACTGTTGCCACGTCCGACAACGGCGGTCACGCACGCGCTGCCCCCGGCTGCATACCAGGCGTACTTGAAGGGCCGCTATCACTGGAACACTGACGGCGAAGCGGGGCTGGACGAAGCGGTGGCGTCCTTCACCAGTGTGATCGCTCAAGAACCGGCATTCGCGGCTGGCTATGCCGCGCTCGCGCGTGCACGGATCTCATTGGCCGAACGCTATCGGGGCGTCCCACGCCACGAGCTCGCACGCGCCGAAGACGAGACGCGCCGCGCGCTGGCGCTCGATCCGGAGCTCTCCGACGCGCATCTCGCGATGGGCGATGTGCACAGGCTCCTGCACTGGGACTGGGCGGCGGCCGAGCACGCCTACACGCGCGCCCTCCAGTTGAATCCGAGCAACGAGAACGCGCTTCGATCGTACGCGCTCATGCTGTCTGCGCTCGAACGACCGGACGAAGCGGTGCGCGAGGTGAGCCGTGCGTGCGAGCTCGATCCGTTATGCCTCATCGCGACGCTGAGCGCGGTCTGGGTGAGCTACGCCGCCGGCGACTACGATGGCGCCATCCACCGCAGTCGCCGCACGGTCGACATCGACCCGGAGCGAATCGCGGCGCACCGATTGCTGGCCGCAGCGCTGCTCCAAGTCGGACAGGGCCAGGAGGCGATCGACGCCCTCGATGCGGCGCTCGAGATCGCGCCGGACGATCCGGTCGCGTTGGCGTGGCTTGCGCACGCGCACGCCGTTGCCGGACGCACGCCGCACGCGACGGTGCTCGTAGAGAGGCTGCGTTCGCTGCGGCGCTACGTACCGCCCTCGCATCTCGCGATCGCGTTGACCGCGCTCGGCGATCTCGACGCGGCCTTCGCCGCACTGGATGACGCGTGCGTCGATTGCGACCCGATGCTCACGAACCTCGTCGTCGAACCACGATTCGAGCCTCTGCGAAGCGACGCCCGCTATACAGACCTGCTCGGGCGGATGAACCTGACGCCAGGCAACCGCGCGGCTGCTCGTCGCGTCGGTCGGTGAACCGGGTCGCCGATCAACTATCCCGGCCGGCGCCGAGGACGTACTGCGCGGACCGACGCCATCCCTTCGTGAGAGAGCAGAACGTCGGCCACTGGCCGATTGCCGGCAGCCGCCGGCGCGTGTGCGTTCCACCAGGACTCGGCGCGCTCGTACGTCCAACGCTCGGGAACCTGACATGAAGAAAGCCGTCGTGCGAGGACGCTCGCACTGCCGGGCCGACGGCCAGGATCTTTCTCGAGGCACTCCATGATCAGCTGCTCGAGATCGTCAGGTATCGGCAGCTCGGTGCGCGTATGCGGCGGCGGGGGCGGCGTTCGCGCATGGTCGAACAACATCTGCATCACGGTGCCGGATTCGAACACCCTCTGCCCCGTCAGCAGCCAATAGGCGACGCATCCCATCGCATAGAGGTCGACCCGATGGTCGTAGCTGGCTTCGCCGCGAGCGATCTCCGGAGCGGCGTACGCGGGTGTACACGCGACACCGGTTTCGGTGGTGAGTGGGGCGCCCTCTCCAATCTGCATCGACCGCAGCTGGACGAGACCGAAATCCAGCACCTTCACGAAGTCGAGCTCCGTCCCGATGCCGGTGACGAAGATGTTCGCCGGCTTGATGTCGCGGTGCGTGAGGCCGTTCTGGTGTGCTTCCTCGAGGGAGTGGCAGACCTGTTTCAGGATGTGAATGGCCCGCTCGGCGGGAATCGGCCCGAAGCGCGACACCAGCGTCTCGAGATCGATGCCGAGCAGCAGCTCCATCACGTAGAACAGCGTGCCGTCGTCCGCTTCGCCGAAGTCGTAGAGTGCACCGTGTGCGGCGATCGCAGCGCCGCGGTGGCCAGCGCTTCGCGCTCGAACCGCCGGAGCACGAGAGTCGGATCGCCGTGATTCAGTGCGAGAAACTCCGGACGAATGAGCTTGATTGCCGCCGATCGCACCAGCAGGCGATGGCGTGCGCGCCAGACCTCACCCATACCGCCGGCACCGAGCTTCTCCTCGAGGGCGTACTGACCCAGCTCGTTCGCTTCGCGGACGCGGCGTCGCAGGTCGTACAGCGTTCGAGACGTCGTCGTCGCCAGCCAGATGAGCGCAGACAGCAAAAGCGTCTGGTATGCCGCCGTCATCGTCACGACGAGAGGACCCGACGGCGCCGCAGTCGATCCGAACGATCCGATCGACGACCACATCAGCGTCGTCAGCGGCAACGCCGCAAGCACGGTGAGCCGCAGCGTTCGACTCGCCTTCGACGGCACCATGATCGTTCGGGCCAGCAGCGTCACCGCCACCGATATGACCGCTTCGTGAATCGATTCGGAGACCGGGGGCTCGACGAAGAAGGCCCACGCCGTGCACGAACCGATCAGGGCAACCGCGTCGAGCCGCTCCAACGCGATCAGCGACCAGCGACGCCATCGGCACAGCGCCCACACAGTTGCGAGAATCAGGACGCCAACGACATTGGCCACTGCGGTCCGCGTGGAGGACAGCGTGAAATGCAGGACAAGAGCGCTCGCCGCCCCGACGCTCAAGAAGGTGAAACTGATCAAGCCGATAACGCGGGCGAACAGCGCGATGCGGTCTTGAACGAACTCGAGCCCGTTCGAGGTGTCGAGCCCCGAGGCGTGTCCTTCGTCCCGCGGCTGCGGAAGGGCGCGCACCGTCATGGCGTCACTATACCGCTCGACTCGTGTCACCACGTCGTTCCTCATCACCGTCCGTCACACGCTGTCGTCTCGTGCGGCGCACGTACCACTCGCCAGCCAATGCGGTCGCTGTGAACCCGATCCAGAACGCCGGCCCGAAGAACTGCGCCGGAGTGAGGCCAGTTGCCGTGCTGGTGGCAAAGAAGACGCCGACCACCGGACGGGTCGTCGCGATTCCGAGCACAATCGCCAGCGCCCGCAGAATCCACTCGCGATGGCCGGCGACATCACCGTGTCTGATGCGCCACCAGGCCCTCATGAGGAAGACGATGAATGCGGTGGCAAAGGTGACAATGGCCGCTCTCTCGAGCGCGCCGCCGACCGGAGCAGCGACCATCGGATAGCCGCTCAGCCCGACGAAGAGCCCGACGGCCATCAGCGTGCGGCCGATCCAGCGGTGGACGCGCGGGGTTCGTTGACGCACGCGTGACGACAGCTGCGCGGGGATCAGCAACGCCAGAATCAATCCGGCAGTCACGTGGCTCTGCGTGAGCGCGGCCTTTGCGACAAATACTGCGTCAAGTGCGGCGGCCATCGGTACCGCTTCATCGAGCGACGGATGTGCAAGCGCAACGAGCCGGCGGATCGACGCCGCGGCTGCAATCGCACAAAGCATGAGCACGACGATCCAGAATGCGCGTCGTTCTGACTGAACAGATGCCGGTTGTACCATGCGTGGGCCGCCAACAATGGTCGACGAGCCCAAGGTGGTGCCAGGTTCCCCCACCGATCGATCGTCACGAGCTCGTCCACGCCACCCACCACAGCGCGGCAATCCACACGATCTGCAGCGGCAGCCGCCACACCAGCGGGCTCGCGCGGCGACCGGCGACCGTGAGCCCTGCACGCGCGGCGTGTACGTTGGCCGGAAACATGGCGACGAGCAGCAGCATCAGTCCGTAAGAGGCGGCTGGCGCGGCCCACGGTACGATCAATCCCACTGCCCCGAGCAGCTCGAAGATACCGGTGACCGTTACGAGCAGCGCCGGTGCCGGCAACCGATCGGGCACCATGCGAATCACATCGCTGCGCGTGCGCGGATGAAAATGCGATGCGGCGGTGAACAGGAACATCAGCGCAAAGGCGAGGCGCAGCGCACCGCTCCATGAGTCTGCGTCATGCCAGGAAGCCGCGAATCCGATCAGGCGAACGAGCAGCCAACTGCCGAGTAGAACGATCAGCGGTGCCATGTGCCACTCCCCGGGCCGCAATGTAGTCGGTGCGCGCCGCAACGGTCGTGAATGAACTTGCTGAGGGTGATCGAGCGTCGCAGTCGCGTGAGAAGATGACGGGATGTTGTTGCCCGCCTTACACAACCATGACACCTCTGCCTTCTCGTGGCCGGCGGCGCTGTTCCTGTGGGGCCGCGGTTCACGGTCCGATCTGCATCGACATCATTCGGTGGAGCTGGTGATGGCGCTCAGTGGAACGCTTCGCTTTCGCGAGCACGCGCGAGGCGCGTGGACGACCTGCGGCGCAGTGCTCATCAGACCGGACGCCGCCCATGAAGTCGATGCGCGGGACACCGACGTGCTCATCGGGTTCGTCGATGCGGAGAGCGACCTCGGCGCCGCCTTGCTCGGGCGAACGCGATCGAACCTTACTCGCCTCCGGTCGCAGACGGTGGCACAGTGGCGGTCGCAGCTCGGATCAATGACGCTCACAGCGTCGTGCGTAGAGCAGTGGATACGGGAACGTGTGCTTCAGCACACGCACCCCGCTGCCGTCGATCCCAGAATCAGGCGTGTGTTGCGGTCGCTGCCCTCGAAGCTGGCTGGTGCCGAGGCGATCCGTCTCGATTCGGTCGCCGACAGCGTTGGGCTTTCGCCGTCGCGATTCCTGCATCTCTTCACCGAATCAGTCGGCATTCCGCTGCGACCGTATGTCCTCTGGCTGCGTTTGCAATGCGCGGCCCGTGAATTGGCGCTCGGCCGGTCGGTCACCGACGCCGGCCATGCTGCCGGATTCTCGGACGCCGCGCACTTCACCCGGACGTTTCGGCGCATGCTGGGAGCGACGCCGCGCCAGATCCTCCGGCGCGGGATCGCTGCCCGCGACTTCCACCTCGAGGCGTCGTGATTCAGTTCCGCGTTACACAGAATTCGCGAGGAGGAATGGGCGACTTTCGTCGCCCGCGGGCACCCACGTTGATTCGCCGAAGCCCACGATCCGAAACGCCGACGCCGGAACATCGTTTGCGCGGCGCGCTTCTTCCAACGCGCGCGCGGGTTCGTCGATGCCTTCCGCGGTCAGCTGGAACGTGCCGAAGTGCATGGCGATGCTTTCAGTCGCGCCGAGGTCGAGGTGAGCCTGCACCGCCTCGGCCGGGTTCATGTGCACGCTCTGCATGAACCAGCGGGGCTCGTAGGCGCCAATCGGGAGAAGCGCCAGGTCGATGGGGCCGAGGCGCCGCGGAATCTCATGGAAGAACGGCGCGTACGCCGTGTCGCCCGCGAAATAAAGTCGCGCGGGATCCACGCTCAGCAGGAATCCTCCCCAGAGAGCCCGGTTGCGGTCGAACAGGCCTCGGGCAGAGAAGTGATGCGCTGGCGTGAGCGTGATCGGCACACTCGAACCCTGCGCGCTCTGCCACCAATCGAGTTCCTCAACGCGACCGATGCCGGCTGCTCGCGCGAGACGACCGTTACCAAGAGGCGTGACGACCAGCGGGTCGAAGCGTTTCGCCAGCATGCCCAGCGTGCGCAGATCGCAGTGGTCGTAGTGGTTGTGACTAAGAAGCACGATGGAAATAGGCGGCAACGCGTCGAAGGCGATCGCGGGCGGCCGGACGCGCCGAGGGCCCAGGCGATTCCAGGGTCCAGCGTGCTCCGAATACATCGGATCGGTGAGGATATTCCCGGCCGCCGTCTGAATCAGGAACGTCGCATGTCCGATGAACGTCACGACAGCGCTGGCAGTACCGCGCGCGGGCGATGGCCTCGGCGCATCGGTGACGTGTGCAGGCCAGCTGGCTCGACGCGTCAACAGCATGCGCGGCACTGCGGTCAATGGTTGCAACGCCGGGCCGGTCGGATTGAAGAACCGGCGCCCGTCAAAGTGGTCGCTTCGCGACACCATTAGACTCTTATACGACGACTCCTCACTTGGTTGCTGGTTCCTGGCCCTTGCCAGCAACGGTCAGAGCATTCTCCACTTCGAAGACTCCGCTCACCTCGCGCGCGCGCACGTCCGCGAGCTGCCGGTCTGCTGCGTTGTCAACGGCGCCGAGCAGCATCGTGCGACCATTCTTCACGATGATGTGAATCGGATAGATCCCGACCGGCTGCATCCCCGGGAAGTGGCGCTCGTCTCTCAACTCGCGCAGCACTTCGTTCGCACCACCGGGGACGTACCGCGACAGGAAGTCGTCGCTGTAAATCCGGTAGTAGGTACCCCAGCGGATGCGGTCGTCGTACTGGGACGCCGGCAGCACCTCGATCGTGTTGGCCACTTCGACGACGCCGTTCGCCATCTTGGCGGCCATTTCGGCATCGGACTTGAGGTGCCCCTCGTAGCTGTAGCCCGCGAGATAGACGGTGCCTTTATCGACGCGGAACACGATGTAGTCGAAGACACCGTAGTACGGAAGTCGCGCGAGCTTGCGCGCCACCGCACGGACGGTCTCCTCTGGCGTGACGATCTGCGCCACCCCGGTTGTGGTCGCGGCGATCGCTCCGACGAGCGCCAGGCCGACGAGATTGATGCGCAGCGCGCGGAAGTGAGCGCTCATGATTCGCCCTCCGATGTGTGCGATGTTTCGCATCGTTCGATACACAACGATTGGAACATCCGCGCACACGCGGATCTATTGGACGAACGTCTCGATCGATACCTAAGTAGGGGCGCGTGCTAGGCGCCGACCACGCTCTGGGACGCAAGCGGAATCGAAAACGCGAATGTGGCACCCGGGCCTTCGTTCGGCTCTGCCCACATCCGTCCGTGGTGCCGCTCGACGATCGATCGGCTCACCGACAACCCGATGCCCATGCCGTCGCGCTTGGTCGTGTAGAAGGCATCGAAGAGTTTTTCCATGCTGTCGCGATCGAGGCCGACGCCGGCATCCCGTACGGTGACGCGCACGCGATCGGCGCTCTCGCGTTCGGTTCGAATCAGCATCTGGCGCGGGCGGTCGTGCACGCCGGCCATCGCGTCGGCGGCGTTGCGGAGCAGGTTGAGGAGGACCTGCTGGAGCTGGATTCGATCGCCGGTGACCATCGGCAAATCGTCGGCGAGGTCCGACTCGAGAATGACCCGGTTTCGCTGCAGGTCGTTCAACGACAACGCGATGACCTCTCGCGTGGCGTCGTTGAGATCCAGCGGTTCGAGCGCGAAGTCCTTGCGGGTGAAGAGCGCGCGCAATCGTGCGATCACGTCCGACGCGCGGTGGCCATCGCGAATGGTCCGCTTTGCGGTCTCGCGGGCGCCGTCGACATTCGGCGGATCGACATCCAGCATTCGGAGGCACGTGCTGGCGTTGGTGATGATGCCGGAGAGCGGCTGGTTGACTTCGTGGGCGATCGATGCGGTCAACGCCCCCAGGCTCATCGCCCTGGCCACGTGGGCGAGCTCCGATCGCGCCTTGTCGAGCGCCTCCTCCGAGAGCCGACGCGCCGTCACATCCTGAACGGCAGCGATGTACTCGAGGTGACCGTGGTGGTCCCTGATCGCGTGAGCGACGGCATGCAGATACTTGATCGAGTGGTCGGGCATCAGCAGGCGATACTGCCACTCGAAATCGCGGCCGCCATCGCGCGCATGTTCGACCATCTTCTCGAGCAGCGTCAGATCTTCCGGATGGACGCGCGTCCGGATCAGGTCGAGCGTCACGGGCAGGCCAATCTCCAGCTCGTAGATGCGATAGAGCTGGTCCGACCACGTGATCTCGTCTGTCGCGATCCGCCACGCGAAGTTGCCCACACGCGCGAGGTGCTGCCCCTCCATCAAGAACGCTTCACTCCGTGACAGCGCCTCCTCCGCGTGCTTTCGCTCGTCGATGTCGCTGAGCAGCACGTACCAGCGAACGAGGCGCCCGTTCGAGTCCCGCAGCGGCAACCCGCGAATTTGAAACCATCGATAGACGCCGTCGAAGCGGCGGATGCGTGCCTCGAAGTCGTATGGCTCGCCGGCCGCGATCGCCTGCGCGAAGAGTGGACCGATGCGGGGCAGATCCTCGGCGTGCACAGTGCCGTTCGTGCCCCACTGCTTCATCGCCTCGAGCCCTTGACCGCAGTAGTCGACAAGCTGGTAGTTGACCAGGTCGACTTCGCCGGCCGGCGTCAACGCCGCGACCAGGCCTGGAATCCGATCGACGATCAATCGCGACTCGCGCTCGCCTTCACGCAAGGCCTCCTCGCTCCGCTTTTGATCTTCGATGTCGATGACGATGCCGTACCAGTGCGTGATGCGACCGTCCACGTCTCGGAACGGCTCGCCAACAGACTGGATCCATCGATACTGACCATCCGCGCGACGGAGTCGGTAGATATCGCTGTACGACGATCCCGTCGTCGCCGACTGCAGCCAGCGTCGTACGGTCGCCTCGCGGTGCTCGGGATGAACGAGCTCGATCCACCGCCCATTCGCGAGACCCTCCGCGGTATGACCGAGGTATTCCACCGCCCGTTGATTCAGGTAGTCGAGCTCGCCCTCAGGAGTCCCGCGCCACACGAGTGCGGGGATCGTCTCGACCAGAAGACGAAACTGACTCTCGCTCCGACGAAGCGCGCGCAGCGCGTCTTCAGTCAGTCGGCGCACTTTCACTTCGTGGGTGAGGTGCTCGTTGGCGGCGATCAGATCACGGGTTCGGCCGAGCAGCGCGTCCACCGCAGTGCTGACAGCCGGCGGCGGCTGGCCGTCTGTCCACAGCGCCGGCGACGCCATCAGGCTGGCAAGATCGTTCAGGCTGTCACGCAGCCGTGTCGCTTCGTCACCGGACGATTCGCCGGCCTGGTCGTTCGTCATCGCGCGTATTCGATGCGGTGTTCGCCCCGTTGAGCGTATCCGCACAGAGTAGCGCATCACGATGACGATCGGTCAAAGCGTTCAATTCTGTACTGCGAACACCTCGTCAACGGGCAGCGTGAACGCGAACGTCGCGCCCGGTCCGGAATTCGCGGTGGCCCACAAACGGCCGCCGTGCGATTCGATGATCGAACGACCGATCGCCAGCCCCATGCCGCTGCCTTGAGGCTTGGTCGTGAAGAAGGCGTTGAAGATCTGCTCGGCCTTGTCGGCCGGAAGACCGACGCCGGTGTCGCTCACCGAGATCCTCAGGTACCCGTCTGGATCGCGCCGCGAGGTGACGGTCACGTCTCCGCCGGTCTCTTTCATGGCCTCGATGGCGTTCAAGAGGAGGTTCATCAAGACCTGCTGCAGCTGTACGCGGTCGGCTGTGATATGCGGAAGCACCGCCAATTCGGTGTGCATCGACACTGACCGGCGACTGGCCTCGGCGCGCAGCAGGATCAGCATTTCCCGGACGAGGTCGTTGACGTCGACCAGCTCACGTTGCGCCAGGACGTCCTTCGGGTAGAAAGACCGCACACGGTCGATGATTTCGTTGGCGCGGTTGCCGTCTCGGATGATTCTGGCCGCTGCCACTTCCGCCTCGCGCACATTCGGCTGTTCGCATCGGAGCAGGCGGACGCACGTCCCAGCATTCGTGATCACGCCGGTAATGGGTTGCTTCAGCTCGTGGGCGAGCGAGGCGGCGAATTCGCCCAGCATGCTGACGCGGTTGATGTGCACCAGGTCGGACTCCAGCGTGCGCAGCTTTTCACGCTCCTCTTCAGCGTGCTTGCGCTCCGTGATGTCCATCACGCTGCCGATGAACTGCACGACATCGCCCGACGGTTCGAGCACCGGATGTGCGACGACGCGAACATGCTTGGTGGCGCCGCTGGGGCATACCAGCCGGGCCTCCAATTCGTAGCCGGAGCGCTCGGTGATGGCCCGTTCGATCGCCGCGTGCCACCTCACGCGATCGTCAGGAAACACGCGCTGCCACCGCCCCTCGAAGACACCTGCGCCGTTCGTACGATCGAGCTCCCAAATCCGATACCACTCGTCCGAGAGATGGAGCGCGCGTTTCGTGCGGACGTCCCACACGAAGCTGCCGGTGTGCGTCAGCGCCTGCGCGTCGGCGAGATAGGCTTCGCTTCGCTGCAGTTGTTCGTGGATCAGTTGACGCTCGATCGCCACGCCAGCGAGATGCGTGACCTGCTCGATCACCTCTTGATCGTGGTGGCTCGGCGTCCGCGGCTCCCGGTAATACATGGCGAACGTCGCGATCACGTGGCGTTGCGACGAGAAGACAGGAGTCGACCAGCACGCCCGCAGAGCATGCGGCAAGGCCAGGGCGCGATAGTCGGCCCACAACGGATCGATAGCAATATCCTCGACGATCACCTGGCGGCCGTCGTAGGCGGCGGTCCCGCACGAACCGGCGCACGGGCCGATCACGGCGCCGTCGATGGCATCCGTGTATGCCTTCGGAAGGCTCGGAGCGCCTCCGTGTCGTAGCTGATTGCCATCCAGCAGCAGAATCGACGCGAGAACGCCGCTCGCCTTCTGCTCGACGATCCGGCACAAGCTGTCGAGGACGTCAGGAAGGGCCGCGCCTTTCGCGACCATCTCGAGGATCTGTGTTTCCCCCTCGAGCCGCATTCGTCACTCGTCCTGTTCCGCGAATACTTGCGCCTGTGTCTTTCCGTACGGATGGAAGCCTATCTTGTCACCGCTCGCCCACGCCGCTCGCTGCTCGGCGCTGCTGATGTCCCAGTCGGGCCGGCAGCGCTGTAACACCGCACGCAGATCGAGCCGCAGTTCTTCGACCGTCGGCCGGCCGAAGAACCAATAGCCCATGTAGATCTTGTAGACGCGCAGCCCGGGTTCGAGCACCAGCGCGTGCGGGATCATCGGGTTGTGATGCGGGTCGGTGTATTCCGCGATGTCGAGATCTTTTTGGACCTTGCGCCCTGGATCGGAGAGAAAGGTCCAGTAAGCGCCGACGCCGGTGCGAAACTCGTTGGTCTCGAGCAGGTTGTCGGTCGAGATCGTGACGAGACGGCAGTACCCCACGATCATTTCGCGATGCAGCTGGACGAGTCCCTCGTGCTGCCGGCGGTCTTTCGGACAGAAACCACCGCGGGAGAGCACCAGCACGAGCGGATCGCCTTCTTGCAACTCCGAAAGCGCGCGGTGCGTACCGCGGTGGTCCGACAGCTCGTAATCGGGGAACACCGCACCGGGAACGAGGTCGGCCCTCATCCGAGGGAAGCCTCCACGTTGCGCGCGCCGTCCTTGGCGGCCTGCTCCGGCGTCTTACCCTGCTGCCGCGCGACCATGTAAGCGGCGTACCACCCCGACCAGTGATGCTTCGGAGCAATCGGTTCGTACTCACCGTGGTGCTCTTCCGTCTCCCGCAGAAGCGCTGTCAGCGACGCGACGTCGAAGTTGCTGAGTCCTCGTCCCGGGAACCGCGCGGTGATCTCTTGCAGCAGAAAGCTGTTGCCGTCGGGATCGCTGAACGTGGCGTAGGTCATGTACGTGCGACGTTCGGGGTCGAGGCCGGGCACCGGTGCTCCGCCGATGCTGGTGAAATGGAACGGCTCGCTGACGTCGGCGCCGCGGTTGATGAGATCCTGACGAGCCGCTTCCATGTCGGACACGACCAGGTACAGATTCTTGACGGAGCCCGGCGCCGCGGTCGTAATTCCCTTGCCGAAGTGAATCGAACAGGGCGATCCGGGAGGTGTCATTTGCACCGCGCGCCAGTTGGGACCGGTCGTGAACTCGCCGTCGAGCCGCCACCCCAGGCCCTCGTAAAAGTGCTTGGCGCGATCGACGTCGGATACCGGAAGGACGACGACTTCGAGCTTCAGATCGACGGTGGCTGCGGCGGGAGTTGCGGTGGCGGGTTCATTGATCGTCTGTGTGCTGCTCATGATGACCTCCGTGTGTGTGGCTACGCCACCTTCGCGGCGAGCTCCTCTAGGCTTGCCCCAAGAACGCGGTTGAATGCAGGAAAGGGATGGATGACGTCGGCGAGCATCTTCAGCGGCGTACCCACTCTGATTGCCAGCACGAGCTCGCCGATGATCTCGCCCGCGCGCGGCGTGACCAGCGTGGCGCCAATCAGTACTCCTCGCTTGCGGTCGCCGACGACTTTGATCACGCCCTTGTGAAAGTCGTGGATGTACCCTCGCGCGCTTTCGGCCGGATCGGCGGTAGCCACGATGACGTCGATACCTGTCGCGCGTGCAGCCGCCTCCGTGAGTCCGACTGACGCGATTTCCGGATCGGTGAACGTCACGCGCGGCACTGCTGTGTGATCGGCTCGTGCGTCGATGCCCCGCAATCGTCGCGCGATCACCTGACCGTGGTAGTACGCGAGGTGAGTGAACCCTCCGAGTCCTGTAATGTCGCCTGCGCCGAACACGCCGGACTGCGCTTCGAGCGTTGCCGGGTCCACCTTCAACCAGCCTCGCTCCGTTTGTGGGAGACCAGCGTCGCGCCATGCCTCCGCGTTGGGACGCCGGCCCGTGGCGACGAGCAAGCGATCCGCCGAGACGACGGCACCGGACTTCAAGTGAAGGACGACGGCCGAGCGTTGATTCGACGGCTGCGCCGATAGCCGTTCAATGGAGACACATGGGTCGCCGGTCAGGACCGCGATGCCGTCCTCTTCGAGGTGCGGGCGAAGCGCCGCGCCCGCCTCTGGTTCCTCGAGGTGAAGGAACGTCGCTCCGGCTTCGATTACGGTCACCTGCGAACCGAGGCGTGCGAACGCCTGCGCAAGCTCGACGCCGATGGCGCCGCCGCCAAGGATCGCGAGCGAGGCCGGCAGCTCTCTCGGAATCGCTGCTTGGCGATTGGTCCAGTACTCGACGGTGTCGAGTCCAGGAATGGGTGGAATCACCGCAGTGCCGCCGTTCGCGATCACGACGGCGCGCCGCGCGATCAGCTCACTCGTCGTGTCCGGCGTTAGCCGGACCGTGACAGTGCGCGGATCAGTGAGTGTCCCCTCACCTCGAAACAGCTTCGCGCCAGTGGCCTCGACTGCAGCAGCGGGACGACGGTCGTCGAGGTCGCGGGCCATCCACAGTACGCGTTTCGACACTTTGGGGAAGTCGACCACCCAGTCCACGCGCGAGGCGGCAAGGTGACGAGCGCGATGAGCCTCGCTCAACGTTTCTGCCGAACGAAGCAGCGTCTTCGAAGGGATGCAGCCCCAGTACGGACACTCGCCTCCCACCAGCTCTCGCTCGACGACTGCGAGCGTGAGCCCGCTGTCGCGCAGGCCGCCCGCGATCGCTTCGCCGGCGACGCCACCACCAAGACACACCACATCGAACTCCTGCGGCAACGCCCTTCCTCCGTGCGGCATTGAAGCACCCCCGTTGAACGGCAATCTATTGGACCTTCGTGTCGATCGATACCAAGGTATGGGGAGAAAACAAGAGTAAACCGTTGTCAAATCACCGGTATTCCGCGTCTAAATAGCGAGCGGATGAGACACGAGGTTCTGATGCGTCAGGCGATCGCGTTGGTCTTGTTGTTGATGTCATCGACGTCTGTTCTACGGGCCCAGTCCACCTACGCATCTCTCGCCGGCCGCATCACCGATCCATCCAACGCCGTCATCGTCAACGCCACGATCACCATCATCAACACCGACACCCGAGTCCGTCACGAGACGACGACGAACGGCGAAGGTGACTACCACGTGGTGAACCTGCCTCCGGGCTCCTATCGCATCGAAATCAAGAAGTCGGGTTTCAGGACGCTCGTCAAGCCCGACGTGACGCTTCACGTTCAGGATGCGCTGTCGATCGATGCGGCGATGACACTCGGAGACGTCTCCGAGACCGTCACGGTGGAAGGGGGCGCATCTCTGGTGGACACCCGATCGGGCGCAGTGAGCACCGTGATCGATCGCGCGGTCCTCGACAATCTTCCGCTCAACGGCCGCAGCTTCCAGACGTTGATCATGCTGACGCCGGGCACCGTCGTGACGCCGACGACGTTCAACGACCAGGGCCAGTTCAGCGTGAACGGCCAGCGCACTGATGCGAATTACTTCTCCGTGGACGGCGTCAGCGCCAACTTCGGCGTCACCGGCTACTTTCCGATGATGCAGACCGCCAGCGGTGCGCTGCCGGCGCTGAGCGCTTCCGGCGGCACGAACAGCCTGGTGTCGGTGGATGCGATGCAGGAGTTCCGTATCCAGACGTCATCGTTTGCACCCGAGTTCGGGCGCACGCCCGGCGGACAGATCTCGATCGTCACGCGCTCGGGCACCAACGCGTTTCGCGGTTCGTTGTTCGAATACTTCAGGGACGACGCGCTCGACGCCAGAGACTGGTTCGTCAACGCGAATCACCTGGCCAAGCCCGAGCAGCATCTGCACGATTTCGGCGGCGTGCTCGGCGGTCCATTGCGCGCCAACAACACGTTCTTCTTCTTCTCGCACGAAGCGTTGCGGCTGCACCAGCCCTCGACCATGCAGACCGCGGTTCCGAACGTCGCTTCGCGCCAACAGGCTCCGGCATCGATCCGACCGTTTCTGAACGCGTACCCCCTGCCCAACGGCGCAGAGCTCGGAGCGGGCCTCGCGCAGTTCAACGCAAGCTTCTCGAATCCGTCCTCTCTCGATGCCTACAGCGTGCGCCTCGATCACGTCGTCAGCTCGAATGTGAATGCGTTTGCCCGCTATAACTACTCCCCGTCCAGCTTCGATCAACGGGGCGGCACGTTCTCGACTCGCGTGCTCAGCACGACGAGCTCGGTCTCATCGTCGGTGCAGACGCTGACCGGCGGTCTCACACAACTCCTCACCCCGGGAATCGCCAACGAGCTGAGGGCGAACTACAGCTACCATCGCGTCGGCATCATTTACGTGATAGACGACTTCGGTGGAGCGGTGCCGCTTCAGGACTCGCTGTTGTTTCCATCTGGGTTTTCATCTGAAGACAGCGGGTACCTTTTCCTCGTCACTGGGGCCGAAGAGCTGTGCGTTGGCGGGGCCCAGCATCAGGCCAAGTGCCAGCACCGAAATCGCAATGCGCTGGATCATCATGAGCGACCTCTATCAAGCCTTTAAGGTACTAACCCTTTAAAGCAAAAAAGGGGCGTGAGGATGATCCCACGCC
>Ga0075423_10002558_pt1 | contig 16556 bp, 17 predicted proteins | sample SoiMethybrSBSTD2_FD_80114 | JGI IMG/M metagenome (GOLD analysis project Ga0075423, IMG submission 80114) | Bulk soil microbial communities from a Populus tree surrounding site in Tennessee, USA - Soil MetaG P. TD hybrid SBSTD2 | ecosystem: Environmental > Terrestrial > Soil > Tree plantation...
AGGTGCGCAACGCGGCGAAAGTTCTGATCGAGTCCGTCAGGCTCTCGCGCGCCGGGAAGCTCCCTCGACCGGAGCGCGGCGTCAAAGACCCCCGGCCGAAATGAATCTTCCCGGCAGCAAGTTTTGTCGGCGAATTCCAGGGACATGGCAATGTCCCGCGCGGGCGTCGCTCAACGGCAATTTTGAGATTACTTTCGCTGAATCGGGAAAATCCCCTCGATGAGACGCATGAAATGGGTGGCTGTAAAGTATTTTGGAAGATGTAATTAATTAGACTTGAAGGATTTTCTTACCGAGATCCCCGCAGAGATCCAAAACCGATAATTGGTACGGGGCTTGCTCAGTATTTGTGAACCCGCAATTGCGTCAATGCGGAGGACCCGGGCGGGGAAGACATATTGCCACTCCCATTGGTGATTGACTTCTCGTTGGTTCAGACATATGGCTGGCATAGCTCAAAAAAAATGGGCTAAAGGAGATAGTTTATGAAACTTGCGATCGCAACAAGTGTTCTAGGCTTATTCCTTATTGGGTCGGCGCTGGCCGCCAATCTCTTCAAATTCACTTTTCCGGACGTGTCGTATCCCGACGGCCGAAACGGGACGATTCAAGCGTCCGTCAGGATCAATCCAAAGAGCACCATTACCGTGTGTGGTTACTTCAGCAGCCCGAACGATCAATATCTGGGCCAGTTTCAGGGCACCGATAACACATCGACCGACGCCGTAGTGGTCCGGGATTACTGCCTCGATCACTTTGACGATCGTAGCCCTCAGAAATAACCGCCGTTGTCTTGAAGCGAAGGTGGTGAAGCGGTCCGCCTTCGCTGGCTGGTTCGTTGGGGCTTGATTTCTCTTGGTCCCGTCTCCGAAACTTCCGTACACGATAACTTCGCCCGGACGCGCGGCGCCTCGCGTGCGTTGATCCAGCCCGCGTACCAAACGCCCCGCTTGCGCCCGCCGCTTACATATCGTAAGAATCCCCCATGAAGATCGGCGTCTTCGACCATCTGCAGAAAAACGATCGGCCCGAGCTCTCCTATCAGGACTTGTACGCGCGCCATCTCGACATGGTCGAGTATCTCGACCAGGCGGGGTTCGACTACTACTTCGTCGCCGAGCACCATTTCGACCTCGGCTTCGCCGAATGCGCGAGCCCGGGCGCGTGGATGGCGGCGGCCTCGCAGCGTACCAAGCGCATCCGCCTGGGGCCGCTCGTCTACGTGCTGCCGCTGTGGCATCCTGTGCGCGTCGCGGAGGAAGTCGCGCTGCTCGACAACATCACGCAGGGGCGGCTCGAATGCGGCATCGGGAGCGGCATCGGCAAGTACGCCTTTTCCGCCTACGACGCGTCGTGGGACGAGAAGAACGACATCACCTGGGAGGCGTACGAGATACTAAAAGGAATGTGGGCCAACCCGAAATTCAGCCACCGCGGAAAATATTTCAAGGTCGACAACGCCGAGCTCAATATTCCGCTCGTGCAGAAGCCGCACCCGCCGATGTGGATGCCGACGCGGAGCCCCGAATCGGTCGCGGCCGCGGCGCGAGAGGGCTTCAGCACCGTGCAGTGGTGCCCGCCGAAGATGGACGTCGTGCGGGAGATCTTCGACTATTTCCGCGAGACCTATCGCAAGGCGAAGCCGGCCGTCGCCGCGCCGCCCAAGGTCGCGCTTATGCGCGAGATCTACGTCGGCGAGACGGACAAAAAGGCCTATGACGAATCGAAGGACCACTGGATATATTTCTGGCACCGGGTCGGCGGCGGGCGCGCCTACGGCGGCTACGGCAACGAGAACCTCGCCAACATCACGCGCGAGGAGCGGAAAAAAGAATTGCTCGATGTCGACAACGCGATCCGCGAGAAATCCTTCATCTGCGGCTCGCCGGAGACCGTCGCCGCGCAGATCCGGGAGATCGCGCGCCAAGCGGGCGCCGATACGTTTCTCGGCGAGTTCACCTTCGGCGCGCTGGAGCACGACAAGGCGATGAAGTCGCTCAAGCTCTTCGCCGAGCGCGTCATGCCGGAGCTTAGGGGCTTCGCGATCGACGCGCTCAACTACCCGCAGAACGGCTACCGCGTCTGGCTCAAGCCGTCTGGCAGCGCCTGATATTTCCCGTCGCCGTCCTGGCCGATCTTCTGCTCGCGCGTGAGCTTACCGATGACGGCGGCGACCGCGCCGAACTCCTCGCCGCGGAACTGCTCCAGGATTTCGGCGAAGAAGCGGTGCGATTTGGCGAGCGCGGCGACGATGCGCTCTTCCAGCGGCGCCGCGTCCTTGTGATGCGCCGGCCTTTTCTCATCCCCCTTGGCCGCGGGCGCGAGATAATCCTTCAATTTCACTTTCCGCTCGTTCAAATACTCGATGCGCCGGTAGCGCGCGCGTGGGACGTTCTCCGGAATCGTTGCGTCGATGCCCATCTTCGCCGTCGTCGGAATGCCGTTGCCGGGCAGCAGCGAGGGATCGAGCGGCTTGGAGCGCGCGTGAGAGACGATGACGACGTCCCGGTCGGCCTGGACGCGCGTGGCGATCGCCCATTCGAGATCGACGGGATCGAAGATATCGATGTCGTCGTCGGTCACGACGACGTGCTTGATGTCGGCGATCGAGAGGAGCGCCAGGATCGCGTTCTTGCCGTCGCCGGGCGATTTCCGGATCGACGCGGCGATGTGCCAGTGGCAGCAGCCGCCCGGCGTCACGTTGACGGCGGTCGCGACGACGCCCGCCTCGCGGAGCACGCGGTACGCCGCCGCCTCGTAGATCGGCGCGCTCATCCAGATATTCTCCCACGGCATGTGGAGCGCGTAGTAGATCGGCTCCTTGCGCCGGAGCATCGCCTTTATTTTCACGCGCGGATTCATGTGCAGCCCGCCCATCAGGCGGTTGAATTCCGAGAACGGCCCTTCCGGATGGACCCACCCTTCGGGGGGAATCTCGCCTTCGAGTACGATCTCGGCGTCAGCGATGCACGGAGTGGGGATCGTCTCGCCCGGCGCGAGCTTGAGCGCCTCGCCGCGGAGCCCGCCGGCGTAGCCCAATTCATTCTCGCCGAGCGCGGCCTTGAAGGTCGAGGCGATCATCTCGTAGGGATGGACGCCGATCGAGATCGAGACCGGCAGCGGCTTCTTGCGCGCTAGCGCGCGCTCGGCGTAGCGCCGGAGATTGTTCGGGGTGACGATGTCGATGCCGGTGACATTTTTTTCTTTCACCATCAGGCGGTACATGCCGGCGTTCATGCCATACTCGGGATCTTCGGCGATGACGACCGCGCCGGTGATCATCGGCCCGCCGTCCATTAGGCTGAAGAGCGGTACGGGCAGGCTGTAGAGATCGACCTTGCTGCCGGTGAGAATCGTATCTTTCACGGGCGCGCGCTTGACCAGCTTCGGCGTTATCGGCGCGTCCATCGCGGCGCGCAGCTTGCCTTCGATCGCGCCGTATTCCACGCCCATCGCGAGCGCGAGCCGCGCGCGCGAGTTGAGCAGGCCGGAGACGACCGGCAGCGCGTGTCCGCGCACATTGGCGAAGTAGAGCGCCTTGTCCGCCTGCGGCACCAGCGCTGCGAGGTTGCGCAGATCGACCGGCGCGGAGATCTCGCTGAGCTCGCCGTGCTCGCGCAGCGTTTTCAGATACCCCCTGAAGCTAAAATCCATTCGGCCCTCCAAGTCCTGCACCTTAGTCAGCGCGCATTGCGCTGTCAACGCGCGATTCCCTTGACAACCTCCACGCGCGCGGGTACGCCAGAGACATGCGCGCATCGTTCGGGCTTACGCTCGCCAACCGCGGCGTCATCATCGGCGCGGTGAAGGCGCGCGACCTGCTGCAGATGTCCGAGCAGGCGGAATCCTCCGGCGCGTTCGACGCCGTGTGGGTCGGCGACAGCCTGCTGGCAAAGCCGCGGCTCGAATCCGTCGCGCTCCTCTCGGCCCTCGCGGCGGTCACGAAAAAAGTCCGGCTCGCCGTCGGCTGCATGGCGACATTTCCGCATCGCCATCCGGTATTGTTCGCCCAGCAGTGGGCGAGCCTCGACGTGATCTCCGAAGGACGCAGCTGGCTCGTCGTCTGCATGGGCGGCCCCGACGAGCAGAGCAAGGCGCAGGCGCTGGAGCACGCGGTGATGGGCATTCAAGCGAAGGAGCGGCCGGCGCGCATGATCGAGGGCATCGAGATTTTGCGCAAGCTCTTCGCGGAGAAAAATGCGTCGCATCACGGAAAATTCTATCAATTCGAAGGCGTGACCCTGGAGCCGCGCCCGGTGCAGCAGCCGTGCCCGATTTGGATCGCGAGCAACCCGACAGGGCTTACGTGGAAGGACGGCGCGAGCGCGCCGCACGAGATCATCGAGCGGAGCTTCCGGCGCGTCGCGCGCTACGCCGACGGCTGGATGACCAACAAGGTGAGCCCGGAGGAATTCAAGCGTCAGTGGAGCCGGGTCCTCGAAATGGCGCGCGAAGAGGGGCGCGATCCGGCGAAGCTCGGCAATGTCCTCTACCACAACATCAACATCCAGGCCGACCGGAAGGCAGCGCTGGCCGAGAGCAAGGCGTTCCTGAATAAATATTACACCTCGAACTTCAGCGACGCCTTCGTCGAGGTCTTCACGACCGCCGGCACGCCAAAGGAATGCATTCAGGAATTGAAGAATTATTTTAACGCCGGGGTGCAGCATATAACGCTGCGCCTGACCTCATGGGACCAGCAGACGCAGCTCCGGCGCTTCCTCGAAGAAGTCGTTCCCGCCTTCGCCTGACATGCTCCTCGGCCTCGATCATATCGTTATCGCTGTCAACGATCTCGACGCGGCCATGAACGACTACCGGCGGCTCGGCTTCATGGTCGTTCCCGGCGGCCGCCATCCGGTCGGCACTTATAACGGTCTCATCGCCTTCGCCGACCAATCCTACATCGAGCTGATCTCGTTTTACCGCGACAACCCGGACCATCGCTGGTGGTCAGCGCTGAAGCAAGGCGAAGGGCTGGTCGATTTCTGCGTCAGGACAGACGATCTTCGCGGCGATACCGAGAAATTCCGCCGCGCCGGCGTCGCCATCGACGATCCCGTGCCCTGGTCGCGCACGCGCCCGGATGGATATGAACTCAAGTGGAAGTTATCGCTCGCCCGCGAGCCGCATCGCGGCGTGGCGCCGTTTCTCATCGAGGACGTGACTCCGCGGGAGGAGCGCGTGCCGCGCGACGTCGAGCATCAAAACGGCGCGGGGGGCATCGGCGCTGTCCTGATCGCCGTCGATGACCTGCCGGTAGTCAGGTCGTGGTACGAGGCGGTGATCGGAAGCGCCGGTAACGAAGTCGCGTGCGAAGAGAAGGCGAAAGGCTTCGCCTTTACGATCGGTCCGCATCGCTTGGAACTGCTGACCGGCGCGAATAGCGCGGGACCGATTTCAAAATGGGTGAAAACCCGCGGCCCCTCCCCTTTCGCCGCGACTTTGCGCGGAAATAAAAAGGCGCCGCCCATGGATCCGGCTCTCACCCACGGCGCGGCGCTTCGGCTCGAATGAAAATGATTACGCTATCCGATACATTGCACGACAAAGGTAAATAGCTTCGCTTTATCGGCGATATCCGCGTTTGAAACTGCTTTCTTGAGAATCGAAGTCTCATATTTAACGTTGTTAACCTCTAGGAAACCGGTCACGATGTTCACCTTTATTGCGAAGTTTACGTTTTGCGCGATGTCTCCGCTACCCTTCGCTACCTGAAGAACGTTTAATTTACTGCGGACGACTCCAACGACGTTTCCACCTTCATCGAAAACCGGCCCGCCGCTGTTTCCAGGCTGTACCGGCGCCGAGATTTGAATGTTGCCGGAATCGTTTCCGAACCCGGCCAGGGCACTTACGACGCCGGTCCCGATATTCCCTTGAGCGGCGAGCATCTCCAAAAGCGGATAGCCATACGTTACAATCGACTCGCCTTGCCGAAGCGGAGGTCCAGCTCGAAACAACGCATAATTGTCAATACGCGACGCGATTTTAAGCAGGGCGAGGTCATTGGTCGGATCATCCGCGACGAGTGTCATCGGTGGATTATCTCCCTCCCGAAGCAAAGCGCGCAACGCACCACAACCGGCAACGACATGAGCGTTTGTTAAAGCAAACCCGTTCCCGTTTATGAAAAACCCACTACCTGTGGAGATCACCTCGCCTTTAACTCTCCTGGGTCGTCGGCCCGATTCCCCGGCGTATCTGCCATCGAGTGTGGCTGCCGCTCTCACGACCCTGGTATTGAAGACATTAAACAGTTCGGCATTTCGAAACCCGCGATCCACCCCCTCGATGACCGGCTCTGCAGAGTCGAAGCCCGTCTTCGAAAGATACCATCGCCATAGGTCGACGCTGACGCTGGGTCGCAACAGCCACAGCTTGTAATCATAGTTATCAAACGGCTCGGCTTCTGCGTTCGGATAGCGGACCACTGTGACACTATCGAACAACTGTGCTTTACGAATTGCGTCAGGAATACTGAGAAATCCCATTTCTAACTGATCCGCTGCGAATATATTTGCGGGATGCGACCGAATTATTCCAACGGCGCGATCTTCGATGATGGGTCGCGTCGGAATCACGACAAGTAGTTTTCCACCAACCTTTTTCGAGGCCGTCGGTACGCCCGCGATACTGCGCTCGATATGTTGTCGCAGTGCGGCGCCGGCCGCTTCACGAGTGTCGTATCCGACGTTGTTAACCGTGTAATTCGTGCAACTCGAGCATCCCAAAACGAAAATCCCAAAGACAAAAGCTGCACGCGTATACTTCGTTTGTGGCATATAGCGCTCTTCGTTTTCCCGGTGGGATTCTGCCATCGGCTCATTCTATTCGTCAAGTCCAAACACGCTATTCTAATCCCCGGTATAGATAAAAAAGCGCCACCCTTGACGAAGCTCACCCACGCCCCGCAGTCCGCGGTGCTGCTAGGACAAAAAGGCGCCCGCCTTGAAGCCGTCGAAGGCAAAGACCGGCGCGATGTTAAAGCCGACTCGGCTCCCCAGTCCGCCCAGGTAGTGGAGCGCCCCTTGAACGCCGAAGTTTCCCGTGGGCGGCAAAACGCCCAGCCCTTCCATGGTAAACCGGCCGCCCGAAGGCGCATGCGCCTCTTTCTCGCCACCGCCCATGAGCTCGATTTTCCCGAACGGCTCCAGCGGCTGGGAATAAACGGGAAGCGCTGTGAAGATGAAGGCGAGAACTGCGACGCCGAGAAGCTCCATGCGCTTCACGATAACCTCCCGCAGGAACTTGGCGCGAGAAAAAGCGGGCGGCGGGTAAAGTCAATTTTTAATTTACCTGATGTCGGAACGGACGCCGGACGGTTCCTCACCATCGACGCGGGTCGGCGGCGGCTCCATGCGCCGGGTCCGCCTGCGATCGACCAGGGATGCGAAGATCGGCAGCAGTAGTGAGCCGCCCGGCAGGCAGAAAAGCAGCACCAGAGGAACGGTTTTCGATATCTCCTTGAGATGACCGACGATTTCCGCCTTTTCCGCTGCGGTCCAGGCCTTTCCCGTATTGCGCCGCTTCATGACCAGGCGCATGAGACCGCGTATTTCCAGGATCTCATGCAATGCCGCTGCTCGCCAGGTCGCGCAAAGATTCCGGATCATATTGAACACAAGAGGGAAATCGGCGCGAGGCGCGAATTATTTAATTTGTTCTGTCGTGGCATGGTCGGTACACTATTTTCCCGGCCCGGCCGGTGCCACAGAGTTGCGGATCGCCATGCGAACCGCCAGTTCGATCTCTGGAAAAAGGCCGGAGTCTCTAAACCAGTTGGTTGGAATCGCGGTTCGGGCCTCCCGGCCCGTACTTGGATGGATGAAAATGCAGACGTAGTCTGGATCCGAGGGTTCGGACGCCGCCGGCTTGCGAATCTCCCAGCCCTCCTCTATGCGATCGAGTATCGGCCGCAAGAACGCGCGCTTGTTCGGCGGTGCAATCATAACCGCGCCGGAACATCCCGCTTCCTACGAAGTCCGGCTTCCGTCCGGCGACACACCTATATGGGACAGGTCGACCGTAAAATGCAAGATGAAAATATCGGGGACCCGAGAAGCGAAAAAGCGAATTCCGAAATGATAATGGCATCATACAGGTTTCACCCGGCCGAAGCCACGGGCCCCAACCATCGGCGACGGGCCGCCCCGCGCACCTCCGGCCGATTCACCTTCCTCACCTGAACGGCGTCAAACGCTAGCGACGCGGTTGTCGGCGGCAGCGATATCGCGGCCGCTTTCTGCGCTCTTCGACGATTGTTTTTGCGCCTGCTTCTCGGCGAGGTACAAACATTTCGGGCAAACGCGGGACCGCGGAGAGAGCCGCGAGCGGTTGATATAGTTTCCCTGGGGCCAATCGGCGCAATTTTTCTGAAAGTGCCAGAACTCGAACTGCCCGATATATTTGCGAAATTTCTTTTCCATTTCTGCCTCCATTTAATTTAATGATGCGATTTTTTCGTCTGGGTTGCCTGTTATGCCGCCATCCAGCCTGTGACATTGAAGCCGTTGATCGGACGGCGGAATCCTTTGAGGTGCAACGAGCCGACCGGCTCGACCTCGACCCGCCGGTTGACCTTCATAGCGGTCCTCTGGTCAGTCAGGATCTGGCCTCCTCGAGCCGCCGTGCACAGACGCGAAGCCAGGTTGGTCACATTGCCGACGGCGGCGTACGCTATCCGTCCGCCCAAACCGATGTTGCCCAGAGCCGCCGAGCCCGCCGCCAATCCGATGCCGAGGTCCAGATCCCAGCCGCGCTTCAGCCAGTCGGCGCGCAGCTCTTTTCCCCGCTCGCGCATTTCGAGCGCCATCGCCACCGCGCGCTCGGTGTGATCCTCCTGCGGAATCGGATCGTTGAAGAAGACCATAAGGCCGTCTCCGGCGAAGTGCTCCAGCGTGCCGTCGAATTTCAGTACCAAGCCGCCCATCGCCGCATGGTAACCCTTGAGCAGATCGAGGACCTGTTCCGGCTCGGTGCCTTCTGAAAAAGCGGTGAAGCCGCGCAGATCCAGAAAAACGACGGTGATCTCGCGGCGGTGGCTCTGAAACAGCGCGGTTTCCCCGTTCAGGATCGTTTCGACGATCGGCGGAGAGACGTAGCGCTTGATACGATTCAATCGGCCGATCTCGTCGCGCTGACCGTCCATTTTGTTTCTCAAGGCCCGGCCAAAGCGCAGCAGCGATGTAACGGAACTGGGCGGATATATGCGCGGTTCGAACACCGGACGGAAACCGCCTTCTCGATTCCTTTGAAATACTCGTGGAGAAAAAACTGTAGCTTGCATGGAACTTCCTCCTTATAAAGCGCGACTCCGGACTACCGGCCGGCTACCTCGCCGCGCCGGCCGTACGGTATAAACGATACGAAGCCGCGGCGCTTGATGCGACGCAGCGAAACGAGTACAAGGCGCACGAGCTCGATCGTTGCGCTTCCGTTGGCGGTGGATATCAAGAGCAGCTGGAAGTCGGGGTCGCTCACGTACTCCCGGAGAGCGCGGCTGAAGCCGCCCTTCAAAATTACGGTCACTTCGATGCCCATTTTTTCCAAGACCTCCCGGGCTGAGACGATCCTCTTCTCGGCCAGACGCGTCTGCTCTTCCCAGGAATATTGCGCGAGGAGGCTTTTTCCCTTCGAGACGGCTTTCCGGACCGATTCCGTCACCACCCAGTGATCGCGGAGCCAGGACCACGCGTCGACGGGATAAGAGAGAAGAAACGTCACCTTCGCTCCCGGGCTGACGATCCTTTCAAGCGCCGGCACAATCTCGCCGACTCGATCATCTTCCTTCAAGACAACTAGATATTTACCCGGCATCGATCTTTCCTCCGTAACGTCTTGCAAACCTATTGAGCAACGCCCATGCCAAGCGCGGGGGCTTAGGCGGCGGAAGACTAACTCCTCGACTTTACGTGGAAAAGCTTTAGGAGCGGATGGAAAAGAAGGAATGAGGCAAGCGACGATGCTATCTTTTTAGATAGCATCGCAGCACAAAATCATAGCTCGATCCGAAGCGTCTTGATGAGCCGCAAGAGGTAGTTTTTTTCGAGCCCCAGAGCCTTGGCGGCGGCGGTGCGGTTCCCCTTGGTCTGATCGAGGGCTCTTAAAATGAGCTGCTTGCGGAAGGCGGCGACGTCATCGCGATAGGAGAGCGCGGCGGAATGGCCGCGGGATTCACCGGCGGAGATTCGCGGAGGGAGGTCGCCGGCGGCGAGTTTCGGCCCCGGGCCAAGCACGACGGCGCGCTCGATGACGTTCGCAAGCTCACGCACGTTGCCCGGCCAGTGATAGGAGACGAGCTTCTCCTCGGCGTCGCGCGTGATCTCGGTGAAACTTTTCTTGGTCTCGGCGGCGAACCGTCGCATGAAAAAGCCGGCGAGCTCGGGAATATCCTCTTTGCGCTCCCGCAAGGGGGGAAGCCCGATCGGGATCACGTTGAGCCGATAATAAAGGTCCTCGCGGAAGCGTCCCTCGCGCACCGCCGCCTCGAGATCGCGATTGGTGGCCGCCACGATTCTTACGTCCACATGGATCGGTTTGGTGCCGCCGACGCGCTCGAACTCGCGCTCCTGAAGAAAGCGCAGGAATTTGGTCTGGAGCTCGGCCGAGATATCGCCGATCTCGTCCAGGAACACGGTGCCGCCGTGCGCCAGCTCCATCTTGCCTTTTTTAAGCTCATGGGCGCCGGTGAAGGCGCCTTTCTCATGTCCGAACAATTCACTTTCAAGCAGCTCTTTGCCGAGACCGACACAATTGACGGCGACAAAGGGGCGCTCCCGATCGGCGCTCCAGTTGTGCACGGCATGAGCGAAGACTTCTTTTCCCGTGCCGCTTTCGCCCAGAAGCAGTACGGTCGTTCTGCTCGCAGCGGCTTTCCGCGCGGTCTCGATCGCCTGGCTCATCTTGGCGCTCTTCCCGGCAACGAGCCGGTAGCGCTCGCCCACCGCTTGGGAGAGGACCTCCACCTCGCGCTTCAAAGTCTCGCGCTCGAGCGCCTTTTTAACCGTGAGCGCGACGTGCTCCGGCTCGAAGGGCTTCGGAATGAAATCATAAGCGCCGTCGCGCATCGCGCGCACAGCGCGCTCGATGGTCGCGTAAGCGGTGATCATGACGACGGTAAGATCGAATCCTCTTTTGCGAATCTCGGCGAGAACTTCGAGCCCGTTCATGCCGGGCATCTCGATATCGATAAATGCCATGCGCGGGCTCTGCTTCTCGATGATATCGAGCCCCTCGCGGCCGTCGGCGGCGACGAGCACGCGGTAATTCAACGATTCCAGGCGGTCCTTGAGGATCTCGCGAATGTCCGGATCGTCGTCGACGACGAGAAGCGTGTCGGTGAAAGCGTTCATACGCGCGGCTGCAGAGTGATCTTGTAGACCCTTTCGATCTTTTCCTTGAGCTCGGTCCATTCGAAAGGCTTTAGAATGTATTCGTTGGCGCCTTTCTCGATCGTGGCCATCGCCGCCTCACGCGTCGACGACGACGTAATAATAATGACCGGGATATTCGGATCGCGCTTGCGAATTTGCTCGAGCGCCTCGATGCCGTCCATCTCGGGCATCTTTACGTCCATGAAGACACCGTCGAACTTCTCCGCCGCGAGCTTCGCGAGCGCTTCCAGGCCGTTGCCGGCGGTCACGACGGTAAAGCCGTAGGCCTCGAGCCGGTCCTGAATGACCTCGAGGATATCCGGCTCGTCGTCGACTAAAAGAACCTTGAGTGCCATCGCTCCGCTCGTTACTTGGCCGGCGCGCCGGGGAGAACCTGCTCGGCCGGGAGGGTAAACGAAAATCTGCTTCCTTTACCCGCTTCGCTGTCCATCCATATCTTGCCCCCGTGCATCTCCACGAGCGATTTGGAGATCGACAGGCCGAGCCCGGTGCCACGGGTCTTCTGTTTGTCCGCATTCGCGACCTGGTAGAATTTGTCGAAGATCTTCTCGGCTTCGCCGCGCGGAATTCCCGGGCCGGTGTCCGCGACGGAGACGCGCACCCAATCGTCGCCGTTCTGCTCGACCGCCACGGTGACCTTGCCCCGCGGCGGCGTGAATTTAAGCGCGTTGCCGATTAAATTCATAATCACTTGAGTGATCTTGTCGCGGTCAGCCCAGGCCGTCACGGCTTTCGCAGACGCGATTTCGAGTTCGATCAGCTTCTCGGCGGCCATCGGCCGGAGCGTTTCGGCAATATCGCTCGCCAGCCTGCCGAGCTCGAGACGCGCGGGCTTCAGCTCTATTTTGCCCGCCTCGATGCGCGAGAGGTCGAGCAGATCGTTGATCAAACGAGACAGACGATCGGCGTTCGATTTGATGCGATTAAGGTAGCGGGTCTGTTTCTCGTTCAACTCTCCAGTGAGGCCGTCCAGCATGTTGTCGATCGACCCTTTGATCGCCGTGAGCGGCGTTCTGAGTTCGTGCGATACGCTCGACACAAAATCCGATTTCATCGTGTCGAGCTCTTTCAGCCTTTCTTCATAGCGCTTTTTATCCGTGATGTCTTTGGCCAGATGCAGAAAGCCTGCCACTCGTCCGTTCGTATCTTCGATGGGCGACACGGACAAAGCGACCTCGATCCTCGTGCCGTCTTTTTTTCTCCTCGGCACCTCTAGATTGCGGATGACGCCCGTTTCCAGGACGATATGCCGGATCTCGTCGAGCTCATGAGCGGTTCCCTGCGGCAGCAGAAGCGCCATGCTGCCGCCGGTCACCTCCGCCTTCGGATAGCCGAAAATCGCCTGGGCGCCGGAATTCCAGGTAAGGATCCGGTGCTCCAGGTCCGTCGATACGATGGCGTCGCCCGCGCTCTCCACCAGATTTTCGATGTAGGCCTTTCCCTGCTTCACCTCTTCGTACAGATTCAGGTTGTCGAGCGCGGCGCCCAACTGGGCGCCGAAAGCGGTGAGGAGGTCGATCTCGTCTTCCGAGAAGCGGTGCAGCCGGGGGCTCCCGACCATCATCATTCCCAGGAACCGATTCCTCCCCATAGAGCGGCTCTTGGATGTAATCGGGACGAAGGCCGCCGAGACCAGCCCTTCCTTCGCCATGAAGCCGTGGCGGAACTTCGGGTCCTTTCGTACGTCGGGCGAGATGTAGGGTGCCAGCGTCTCGTAGACGATCCTCCCGATGCTGTGATGGGAGGAATCCAAGGGGACGATATTGGAAAGAAACTCGCGCGAGGTCAGGCCGCGGGAGGCGCGCACCACCAGGTCGCGCTCGTTCGTATCCAGGATGCGGATGTAGCCGGCTTGAAAGCCCAGAATGTCGAGTGACTTATCGAGGGTGTCGTTCAGCACCTGCTCGGTGTCGAGCGACTGTGTGGCGGTTTTGGCGACGGCGAGGAGCGCGCTGAGCTCGCGGGTGGTGCGGAGCATCTCCCGCGCCGCGGCCAGCTCTTTGGCGGGATTTTTTTTACGCGCTTTATCCCGTTTCATTCATGACGTTCGCTGGCGCGACTTGAGGAACGGACCGCCGACGACGAAAGTCTCTTCGGCAAATTTGACCAGCGGGGATTTGGGAAATCCCGGCCAGGAGGCCCATTCTTTCATCTTGGCATCGATGGCATCGAGCTTTTTAGGTTTGCTTTCGAAACCGACGGACAGCAGGCCCACGACACGCCGCTGCTCTCCGTCGCCGCCGATGATGGCGATGAACCTTTGATACATCAGGCCGGCTTTCTGCACCATCAAGCGCGATTCGACGCGCTTTTCCTTGAACAGCTCGCCTGATTTCCAGTTGCGCTCGATAATCCTCCGGCCGGCTCCGTTGAGCGCCTCCTCGTAAACCCGCGACGGGATCGTATCGCCCAGGCGAAACTCCCCCCAGTCGCCGACGCCGCTCCTTTTCGCCAGCCGGTCGGAAATTTGCTTGACCGCGACCCAGTCGATGAAAACGGGACGCTTCTCTTCGCTGTTGGACTCGTTGAGGCGGAGATTGAGTTGCTTCGCTCCGAGACGCCTGAAGTCTTCGAGGACCGTCTCGGTCAAAGTTCGAATGGAGCCCCAGCTGGGACCCAGCTCATGGGCCTTCATGTTCGGCCCGATCGTCGCTTTTTCCATCGTCCTGCTCCCCCCTTTTCCTATTTAGAGAGATGCCGGAAAGCGCTACAAATCGCCCCCATATGCTACAGCAGGTCTCGGACTGGTGCAATATGCTGCGTATCCGCTCAAAGCGCTACTTTTTCTGCTGCTCCGCCAGCACGCGGTTGAGAAAAGTCCCGTCCATATAATCCCGCGGCTCTTTCGTTGGGGTTATTTTCGACGAAGCGGACACCAGCCCGGCCATGTTCCGCGTGCCGGTCTCGGTCAACACCGGCGTCAGCGACCGCCGCACGAGCCGATAGGTCTCGCGCGCTTCCTCCGCGCTCATCTTCATCGGGCCCTGCATGACGGCAAACGCCGTCGCAGGCTCGTCGCGCGCCGCAAACGTACCGCGAACAATCGCCCGGACCATCTTCTCGACCGTCCGGGGGTTTTCTTTGATATAAGAACTGGACGCAACTAGGCCGGTGGCGGATATCTCGGGCAAAACGTCGCCGAAAAAAACCAAGCGCTTAAAGCCCGCCTGAATCGCTTTCAGATCGGCCGGCAGCGCCATCGGCGCCGCCGCGATCAGCCCTTTTTCCAGGGCGGCGATCCGCGGCGCGGCCCCGGCGATGTTGACGTATTCGAAGCCTTTCTCGGGATCGAACCCGTTGACCTTCAAAAGCTCGTGCACGAGCGCGTACGTCGTGGTGCCTACGCTGAGACCGATGCGCTTGCCGCGCAGATCTTCGAGCCGCTGAATCTCCGGACGCACCATGAGCGAGAACGGCAACGTGTTCATCATCTGCGCCACGATTTTGAAATCCGCGCCGCTCCAGATCGCGGGCAGGGTCGCGCCGATCTGCATCGCGAAGTGTACGCCGCCGCCGGCGAGCGCCTGCACGCCCGATCGGCCGCCCACCATGACAATCAGCTCGACCTCGAGCCCCTCTTCCTTGAACATGCCCTTGGCTTTGGCCACATAGGCCGGCAGATATTGGACATCCACTGACGGGTGGGCGGCGCGGACGTTGATCGGTTGGGCGCCGGCGAGGGAAGAAAAAAACAACGCAGCGCCGGTCGACACGACAAAAAGGAAAAACCCGCCCCTCATCACCATCAGCATACGCGTGAAATCCGGCTTAAACGACCGTCTGCTCGTCGAGACGTGAAAGAGATATCCCATCGTCGGCTATCGGTCAATCTCGATCGGGGTCGTTGGCTTTAGATGCGGCGGGCTTCAGGCCCGTTTCGCAGGTTTTGCCGCCGCGCCGATTCGATTATCCACAAGGCGCTCGAACGCCGCGTTCGGCTCGATCAAGCCCCAGCTCAGCATCCATCGACAGGCCTGCTCGAATTCCTCCGGCGGATACGGAGCGGGATCGACGTAGCGGAGGCGCGGAAGGTGAAAATCCCCCGGCGCGAGAGAGCCGGCCTCGACGGGGATATCGGCGATCAGATAATGCAGGTACTTTTTCTTGTCGCCGTTAATCAGTCGCACCGCCTGCTTGATCGCCCGGTCGACCGCCGCATACGTCGCGCCGTCGATCTCGGGCGCGGCGACCTCGGAGCCGAGACAATACGCCTCGGAGATCAGCTTACATTGCTCCTTCTCGGCAAAAGAGATCCACGGCTCGGCGACGGTAATCGCTTCCACCTGCCCTTCGAGCAGCGCCTTGATCCGATGACTGGTGACGGGAATATGCGCGACTTTGATCCGTTCCCGGGGAAGAAACCCTTCGAGCATCTGCAAGGTGAGGTAGTGCGATCCGGCGTGAAAATGGACCGCGACTTCGATGCCGCCCAAATCGCGCGGATGAACGTACGGCGCATCGGGGCGGACCAGGATCGCCTGACAGACGACCGCCGCGCGCTTGCTGACGATGACGCCGCCGCACTGGCTGTCGTAGGCGCGCCGAATCTGGCCCCATTCGCAACCGCGCTGAAACTGAGCTTCGCCTGTCTCGAAGAGCGCATGAACGCCTATCGAGTCCACCTGGCCGTGGTCGGCAATCGAGCGTGAGCGGCGCTCGAGCCGCGGCTCGCGCTTGGGCGAGCGCACGAACTCGACCTCGAGACCCTCGGCGGCGAATAGCCCTTCGTCGCGCGCGACCAGCCAGGGAAGAGAAAAGACCGCGCCTCCGGCGATATCGTTAGTGATTTTTTTCGGCAACGGCCACCTCGCGAAGCGTAGCGACAAAGTCGGCAAATTCTACGTGGACCGAAAAATAACGCGGGGGATCGAACCAGTCAATCGGCCCGTAGGGTAATCGAAATACCACGGCGGACCGCCTTCTCTCGAATCGTCAATTGCCCCCGGCGGGACTCGAACCCACGGCCCCAGGATTAGGAATCCTGTGCTCTATCCATCTGAGCTACGGGGGCGCAAAGTCTTAAAGTTTTTATGCCGTTCGAGCCGGCTTTGCAAGGTGATCGGCGAGATCGTCGATGAAGCCGGCGTCGTCGAGGCGCTTGACCCAATGGAGATCCCAAACGGAAAGCGGGTTCAGTCCTTTCGCGCCGGGATAGTCGAG
>Ga0075423_10002560_pt1 | contig 16550 bp, 9 predicted proteins | sample SoiMethybrSBSTD2_FD_80114 | JGI IMG/M metagenome (GOLD analysis project Ga0075423, IMG submission 80114) | Bulk soil microbial communities from a Populus tree surrounding site in Tennessee, USA - Soil MetaG P. TD hybrid SBSTD2 | ecosystem: Environmental > Terrestrial > Soil > Tree plantation...
ACATACCACTCGGGCCGCACCTGTTCGCACATTACTTCCAGTCGCCCTTCAGGAAATGTCGGATCCAGCGGCACGAACACCGCACCGGCTTTCAACACTCCCAATATGCTCGTAATTATCCAGATCGGATCATCGCTAAAGAGCCCCACCATCGTGCCCTGGCCCACGCCTCGTTCATGCAGGAAATTGGCCAGCCGGTTAGACTCCGTTTCCAACTCCGCATAAGTGACACGTCGTTCACCGCGTTCGATTCCCACCTGCGGTCCATACTCCGCCGCAGTGCGGCTAAACATCTCTTGCACGCTCTCGTAACTCATCAACACTCCCTTAGTAATTTGTCTCTCCAACGTCGTGTGCTCTCCAACGCCGGAAGGTTTTGCTCCGGAGGAGCAACATGTTTATAGCCTTGCATTGCTAATGTATCCCGCTCCGTCAGGAGCGGAATGTAAATCCGAACCTGCCAAAGCACATTGCGCTCCGCTGGAGCGCACAGCTATTTAATGTCTAAACCTATAAACATTGTGCTCCTCCGGAGCACTCACTATCGCGCATCGGGATCTGCCACGGCTTGTTCAAGCAAGCGCACGTAACTCTTCTTCATTTCAACGATGGTTTCGTCGTCGTATAGATCGATGTCATATTCAAGGATGCCGATGATTTCTTTACCCTGTTCAGACAGCATCAGCGACAACTCAAACTTCGGATCCTGCTGGTGTACTCGGTACCATTCGGTCTCGAGCCCTTTTATTTCGAGCCGCTCTCGTTCCTCACGCTCGAACTGAAACCACACGTCAAACAGCCTGTCTCGATCTTCGCCTCTCAGCGCGAGATCTTTTCGCAGTAGTTCCGGTGTCACCTGGTTGCTGTAAGCATCCAAACACATCGTTCTTACTCGTTTCATCACATCGCGGAAACTTTCAGCCCCGGCAAGATTCACGCGAAACACCAACGTGTTGGCCAGGTTGCCGATCAGATTTTCGGCTTCCGCCCGCTCGCGGTTCGCATAGACCGAGCCGACGACGATGTCTTCGTCACCCGTATATCGATTAAGCAACAGCTCGAATCCGGACAGCAGCGTCATGAGCAAGGTCATGCCTTCGACGCGCGTTAACCCTCTGAGCCCTTCAACCAGTTCCGGCGACAGAGTCATTTCCTGTCGCGCGCCTCTAAAGCCCTGCGCCCTCTGTCGCATTTGCCGTTGCGGCAGGCTCAACCTTTCCGGGGCGTCCGCCAACTGCTTGCGCCAATAGCTCAAACGCCTTTCCAGCTCTTCGCCCTGGAGCCATTGCCGTTGCCATGCCGCGTAGTCGACATACTGCACATTCAACTCCGCCAACGGCGATGGCATTCCCTCGCTAATCGCGGCATAAAGTTGACTCATCTCCGCAATCACAACCCCGAACGATTGGCCATCCGCCATGATGTGATGCATCGTGCAGACGACAAGGTGATCCGCAGGACTCATCCGCAGCAGCGCCAGCCGCAGCAGCGGCCCGTTTGCCAGATCAAATCGTCGCGAGGCTACTTGCTGGGCCAGCCGCGCCGACTGACGCTCTCTTTCTTCATTTGGCAAAGTACTCAGATCCACTACGGGCAGGTGAAATTGAGTGGGCGCCTGTATTACCTGCACGGGCTGATCGTTGACGGCTGGATAGACCGTACGCAGACTTTCGTGCCTGCGAATAATCTCGCCGAAAGTCTGTTCAAGCGCAGCCTGGTTCAACTGTCCTTTCAGCCTGACTCCCAGTGGGATATGAAAAGGAGCTTTGCCGCCGGCGAAGTGTTCGTAGAACCACATTCGCTGTTGGGCGTATGACAGTGGCAACTCGCCATCACGCGAAACGCTTTCGATCGCCGTAAAACCATTCTGCGTGCCTTCGTTGATCTGCTTCTTGATCAAGTCTGAGAACTCTTCGAGGGTAGGCGCCTCAAAAAGGCTGCGAATCGGCAGTTCCACATTTAACAGGTCTCGCACGCGCAGGATGGCATGCGTTACTAGTAGCGAGTGGCCTCCCAGATTGAAGAAGTTATCATTCCGTCCGACTGCCGACAGTTTCAGCACTTCACACCAGATACCTGCGACGATCTCTTCAACCGGACCACGCGGAGCCTCGTCAGTCTCGCGCTCGGCCTGAACCAGTTCCAGGGCCGGCAACGACTTGCGATCTATTTTTCCGTTCAAGGTGCGCGGCAGTTGGTCTAACTGCACGAAGGCTGATGGCACCATCGTCTGCGGTAAGCGCTCCACGAGGTACTGCCGCAAAGGCCCGCTGCCCATGCCGTTTGTGATCGTCACATAAGCCACCAGAAACTTGTTCCCGTCCGCATCGTCGCGATCGATTACCGCCACGTCGACCACGGATTGATGAGCACGCAAAACGTTTTCAATCTCACCCAGCTCGATTCTCACGCCGCGGATTTGGACCTGCTGATCGCGCCGGCCGAGATGTTCGAGATCTCCACTCTTGAGCAGCCGGCCATAGTCGCCCGTCTTGTAGACGAGGTCAGTGGGGTCATTGCTAAAAGGATTTTGGACGAAGGCCTGTTTCGTTAGCTCCGGCTCGCCGTAGTAACCGTAAGATCGGTACGGAGTTCTTATGTAAATCTCTCCAACATCTCCCACTGCGCACGGCTGGCCATACTGATCGATCAGCATCATGGCCGAGCCTTTAATAGGTTTACCGACCGGGATCGAAGGTCGCTCCACATCTTCCGGTTTCACTTCATAAGCAAACTTATTAAGACTCGTCTCCGTGGTCCCGTAGACATTCAGCAGCTTGATGCGGTTGCCGAATATATCCATCCAGCGCTTTGCATCCGCAGGGTAAAAGTGTTCACCCGTTAACATCACAGACTTCATCGCTTCGAAGTACTGGTTGTTGAGTCCATGGCCGAGCAGAGAACGAAATACTGATGGCACGCAATGCAACACTTCTACCTGCTCGATATCGAGCCAATCAATCAACCGCTCCGCATCCCACACGATCTCTCGATTCTCTGGCGCACAAACCATGCCTCCAGAGCACAACGGCACAAACGCATCCTTCAGAAATCCATCGAATGAACAAGAAGCCAACTGGCTTACCCTGGTCCCAGGTCCGGCGCCCACAGCTTCAATCTCCCACCTGATGAAATGGTCAATCCCTTTAAGTCGTCCGAGGATCGCTTTCGGCTTGCCAGTTGAACCGGAGGTGAAAAAGATCGAACACGGCGCCTCTGGATTGGAAGGACGGGTTATATTGCTGAATCCATCCGGCACTGTGGGCAAACCGTCGATCAGAATGATCTCCGGGGCTGAAGCCAAACTCTCGCTGATTCCCTCCAGCTTTTCGCGAAACTGCGAGTGTGTGATACACCACCTGGGGCTGACCGTTTCGAACATCACCTGCAATCTTTTCGTTGGCAGCGAAGGATCGAGTGGGCAGAAGATGCCGCCGGCTTTCAGGATCGCCAGCATTGAAGAGATTATGCCTATGGGATCTTTCAGGAAAATGCCGACAATCGCTCCCTCCGGTACAGCAAGCGTCGTGAGCACGTGCGATAGGCGTGCGACCTCTGCTTCCAGCTCTGCATAAGTGAGACGCCTCACGCCATTATCAATCGCCGGCGAGTTACTGAACTTTCTGGCCGCTTGATCGAAAAGATCCTGGACAGCCATGTAATCACTGACTTGTTTCGCGATGCTAGTCAAAGGTAAATCTCCATTTGTTGCAGTTTCCTCGGTCCCGGAGGGACCAAATGTTTATAGCCTCTGCATCACAGGGGAATTTGGCGCTCCGGAGGAGCGCGATGTCTGTTGGCTTAATTGCGCTCCTCCGGAGCGCGGGAACACTTTTATAGCGTGACTATAAACATGTGGCCGCTCCGCGGCCGGGAATGATTACTAGTTCAAGTCTGGCAAGTTGAATAACTCGAGAAACAGTCCGAAGGTGAGCACTACAATCAACAGATCGTCATCCAGACTGAGCTGCAGTTTGAAGTCCTTTTGCGAATATTGCTTTTTCAGAAACTCAACTGTCTCAGGATTGAAGTAGCCCTGTCGCTTGATCCGCTCGTAAGAGAGTAGGTCGTAAACCCAATCGATCCGTTGCTGCAGCAGTTGAGGACTGCCGGGCGCCACAAAACCGAACTTTTCGCGCTCGATGATCTCGCGTGGGATCAGGTTTTGAGCAGCTTTCTTTAAAATATATTTCTCAGTGAACCCGTTGAGTTTCAGATCGGGCGGCACCTGAGTGCAAAACTCGACGAGGTCGATGTCGAGAAACGGATATCGTGCCTCGATCGAGTTTGCCATCGTCATTCGATCGCCATGGTCCGCGATGAGGTGATGGCCAAGGCGGAGTTTGAAGTCGAGATACGATCGCTTGTGAAGAATGTGTCTCCCACGCAGCCTCTCTTTATTGATCACCGGAAAGTTCGAGCATTCAAACTGATCCATGCGAGCGCTTACTTCGGTTGCGTAGAGTGCTTGTTTGACTTCTCTAAACGCGTATTCGTCTTTTTCGTAGTTGAAGTCTCTGTCGCCCCAAAATTTTTCCCTGATCTCGTCGGCGAGGATAGTGTCGAGGTCCTGGCTCTTGCCATTGTTGAATCTGCCTTTGTCGAAGCGATAACCAACGTACCCGGCAAACAGCTCATCCGAGCCTTCGCCGTTGAGAACTACGGTGACACCGGTTCTTTTGGTCTCGCGTGAAAGAGCGAGAGACGCGGTGTTGTAGGTTTCCTTGAGCGGGCATTCAGAGTGGTAAACAGCGTCCTTTAACCGCAGTGCAATATCGGCATCGTCGAATGGAATCTCGTGATGGATCGAGCCGACCGAATCTGATACCAGGCGCTGATACTTTGCCTCGCACAATCTTTCGTCGCTGAAACTGATCGAGAAGGAATGTCTTTGCACGTCGGGCGACACACGTTGAATCATCGCCGCGATCAGCGACGAATCCAGACCACCACTCAGAAAGAAACCGACTGGCACATCAGCCTGTAGACGATACTTAACGGATTGTTCGAGCCGGTCACGCAATGTTTCGGCGTAGTAGTGTTCCGGTTTACCGTCTGCACTATCGCTTTCGGTCGGGTATAGGAGATCCCAGTATTCTCTGACGGCTACGTCGTTGTTTTTGACAACGATGTAATGGCCGCTCGGCAGGCTATGAATGTTGCGAAACAGAGTTTGAGGACTGATCGCGCCTGGCAGGGAGAGCACCTGGTCCAATCCGGTCAGGTTCACTTCACGCGGCACACTTGGGTGCTCGAGAATGGCCTTAATTTCAGAAGCAAAGATGAAGAAACCATCGACGACGGTATAAAAGAGCGGGCAAATACCAAATTGATCTCTGGCCAGAAAGAGCGAGCTGTCCTTCCGGTTGTAAATCGCAAACGCAAACTGCGCGTTCAGTCTGTTGAGGAAACCGACGCCTTTGTCTTCATACAAGTGGACCAGCACTTCGACGTCTGTTTTAGTACGAAAAGTGTGGCCTCTTTTTTCGAGCTCACTACGCAGCTCGAGATAATTGAAAATCTCGCCGTTGCAACTCAAAACCAACGAGCGGTCTTCGTTGAACAACGGCTGATCGCCGGTCTCGAGATCGATGATGCGCAAGCGGCGCGTTCCAATGCCGCCATTCGGGTCGACAAAGTAGCCACGTGAATCAGGCCCACGATGAATCAGCGCATTCGCCATCTGATCGAGAATGCGTGCCTCGACGCGTCCAGCGCGATTCAAATCAACGTAACCGACTATCCCGCACATCTGTGTAATCTCTCGAGTTTGAGGTCAGAATCAGCAACCAACTTGGATGAGGTCAGTACCGCAACGCGGTAGCGTCGGGTCGGAGGTGGTGTCATGAGTAGTTGAAAATATCGCATGCGCGAGACAACCCGACGCTACCGCGTTGCGGTACTGACCTCATCCAAGTGCGACTCTTGAAAACTGTGGATTCTTATTTTAAAAACTCGCGAGGCTTTGATTGAAGCTGTCGATCAAGTGCTGGCGCTCGGCGTCAACCTGATAGGAAATCGACGAAAGCGCAGCGTCGGAATTATTTGTGAGCTCAACAAGGATTCGCTGGAAGTTTTCCAGAATCTGGTCAATCGTGGCATCTTCAAACCGGCTGCCCATGTAAACGATGCGAAAGTGGAATCGCGGTCCTGGCTCGACTACCAGCGCCAGCGGAACATTATTCCTCTCGATCAACTTAACGCCGACTACCTTCACACTGGCCGACTCCGCGACGGCAACCAGAATCGGGAGATTCTGAAAAATCACGACACTCTGAAATAGTGGTTTACTACGCGGCACCTCGCTCCATGCCTGCATCCTCACCAGCGAACAGAACTCGAAACGTCGCGCCTCCGCCTGTTGCTTCTGGATCTCTTTGAACCATGGCACGACTTGTCCATCGACAGGCACGCGAACTCTTGCCGGCAAAGCATTGACAAATACACCGACCGCCGAGTCGATTCGTGGGATAACAGCGGAACGACCCGATACAACGCTCCCAAAGAGAACATCGTTAGTTCCAGCACGCCGGCTCAGGAGCATGGCCCATGCACCTTGAATCAGCGTGTTCAGAGTGAGCCTGTGTTCGGTTGCAAACGAACGTACCTGGTTTGAATGAGTCTCGCCCAGGTAGACGATCGTTTCTTTGAAGTCGGGTCGCTCGGACACGCCGGGCGATACTGTTCTGTCAAAGTTCAAGGGAGTTGGACTGGTAAAACCCGATAGCGCCTTTCGCCAGAAGACTTCTGCCTGGTCCTCGGACTGTCGTTGCAGCCAACGAATAAAATTTCGGTACGGTATCGGTTGCTCGAGTTCGACAGGCAGGCCGTTGCAAAATCCCTCATAGAGTGTGAGGAGCTCTCTGAGCATCACCTGCATGGACCAACCATCCATCAACAAGAGGTGAAATGACCAAATGAATTCGTAAAGGTCTGGTTCCGTACGAACCATCGTAATGCGCGTCATTGGAGCACGCTGTAGATCAAACCCCGACTGAAAGTCCGATTGCAGCAACGCCTCCAGGCGTTCCTCTACCTCAGCACGCGGCAACTCACTCCAGTCGTGCATTACCCACGGTAAATCCAAGTGTCGATAAACAACCTGAAGTGGACCACCCGGCGCTGACAAAACGAAGGCGGTGCGCAGGATTTGGTGGCGGTCCATGACGCCTTGGAGCGCCTTTTTGAAGACAGGAAGATCGAGCTCTCCGCGTAAAGTGTATCTTTGCTGATTCAAGTACACGCCCGCCTCAGGTGTATCGAGGACATGAAAAAGCATCCCTTGCTGAAAAGGGGTCAAAGGATAAATGTCCTCGAACTTTGCCTGAAAGGATTTTGACAGTGCGGTACTGTCCATTGTGAAACTCCGGCTCAGAGACTTTAGGCAGCGGTCTGTGCTGCTTCTGCCGGCTTCGCGATCAGGTCGAGGCTGTCCGGCACGGCGAATCGCAGTTCTGTATTGCAGAAGTCTTTCCACTTTTCGGTGACGTTATTAAAGATCACGTCTTCACCAGACCAGATTGACTTGGTCACTGTGTAATCCTCGTGCAGGAAAACAACGTCATCATCATTTAGCTCATTTTCTGTCCATGCCGAGTAGCGTCGAAGATCGCCAAGGTGATAGGCCATGCAATACTTGCGTTCACCCGATTCGACCGCTCCGCTTTTAACTTCAGCTTCGGCGCGCCGCAGACGCTTGACCACTTCAGCATGGCCCGCGGCAAGAGCAATCATTTGAGGAGTTCGCAGATCGCGTCCGACCGCAAGTGGATCGGCGCCGTGCTCGAGCAGAAGTTCGACAATCTCGAGACGACCACTACCGGCGGCCCAATTCAGCGGCGTCCAGCCCTGTTTGTCCTGCTGGTTCAACTCGGCTCCGCCTTCAATCATTTGGGCCACAGCGGCGCGATCGCCGGACTTGATCGCTTCGATAAATTCCATTTGATTCATGTTGTGTTCTCCGTTCATGCAAGCAGTTGTTCTACTCGATTGGATAATTGCGAGATGCTGGGATATCCATAGACGTCGTCGAGCTTGACTTCGGGATGCAACTCCTCGCGCAGTTTGCGGAGCAGTCGAATTGCAGTCATCGAATCCCCACCCAGTTCGAAGAAATTCGCTTCGGGGCTGATGTCTTCGAGTGCGAGCAGTTCTTCCCACATTGCCAAAACTCGCTGCTGAACCGTGAGACTGATGTCTGGTGACGACTGCGTTGCATGATCGATCAGTGACTCGAGCTTATGTCGATCAACTTTTCCGTTCGTAGTTAACGGTAGTTTGTCCAGTCGTCGAAATTGCGTTAGCGATAAGACCGGCGGCAGGAGGCGCTCCTTCGCAAAGCTTCTTACTTCTTTCTCAGTCAGCGACGGTTGGTCTGTCGTGAAAAAGCACGCAATCACTGCTGCGGTGTCTGCGTCGAAGTTGTTCGCTGTGTTTGCCGCCACGACGGAAACGTCGTTTATGTCTGAGTGCTGCGAAAGGATGCTTTCTATTTCATCAAGTTCGATCCGGTAACCTTGGATCTTGACCTGGCGATCTTTCCGACCAATCAACTCGAGGTTTCCATCACCAAGCCATCGTCCCAGGTCGCCTGTGCGATACGCTCGTCTACGCCTTCCTTGATACTGCACGCGGTGGAACGGACCATCAGACTTTGGGCCGTCATTGAGATAACCACGCGCGATCCAGTCTGACAGAATCACGACTTGCCCGATCTCGTTTGTCGCACAAGGTCGACCGTTCTCGCCTACGACCAGAATATCCGCACCCGGAATAGGCCGCCCGACCGGAACGTTAGTGGAACCGGGGCACTGCGTGTCAGGAATTGGATAGAACAACTTGATTACGGTCGACTCGGTTGGACCATAAAGATTGAATAGCGGAATCAAGTTGCCAAAACGCTCGCGCCAATCGCTTACATCCTGCCACCTGAGCATGTCGCCCGAAATCAGCAGCGCGCGCACAGATCGAAAGAGTTCTGCATCCGACGGCGATCTCGGCAACTGTAGAATCGAACGCAACAACATGGGCAAGCAGCACATAACCGTAATTTCGCTTTCGCGAACCCACTCGACGAATTTCCGCGCATCCATCACAGTGCTCGTATCGGCGATACAGACGCGCGCCGCACAGCAACGGAACAAACAGTTCCTTCAGAGAGAAATCAAACGACAATGGTTTGGTTTGACTAAATCTGTCGGCTTTGGTGACCGCAAACTCTTTAACTTGCCAGCGCAGATATTGGATCAGGCTACGGTGACTTCCGACCACGCCTTTCGGCCGCCCTTCAGAACCGGAAGTGTAGATGATGTAGCAATTATCTTTTATGACTCGCCGCGCACTCTGCCGAAACTTCCGATTGTGAGGCGAGTGGCCATTCGATCGCGGATAGCCCGTCACGAGTTGTGGGCTCGAGATCAAATTGATGTTGTCTATCGCCTGAGCGATGCGAGGTCGGAGGTCCGGCTCTGCAAGTATGACACTCGGAGATGAATCCTGGATTACTGACTCCAACATCTTCACGGGCATGGCAGGATTGATGGGGACCACTACGCCGCCCGCGTCCCAGATGCCAAGCACCAATGGCAACGTCGTTAACGAGCGGTGCTGAAAGATTCCGACAGTCTCACCTATCGCGAGGCCTGAGTTTTTCAGCGCCTGTGATATTTCGAGCGCCTGGCTCTTCAGTTCTCGATAATTCAGCCGAGCACCTTTGTATTCGACAGCAACGTCGTCGGGGGTGCGGTTCGCCTGAGCGAAGATGAGTTTCTCGATTCTCTGCATGATTGATGTTCGGGAAAGTGAGATTGACGGCGGTGGGTGACAAGCTACCGCCATTTAGAACGAGTGAGTTCTATTGGGCTAGAGTAAATCCTGTAGTTCCGTATCGGGGGGTCGCTGAGTATTCCATGCCAGCGATTCTCTGTCAATACCCATCGCAAGCCTGCGAAGCAGGCGTAAGTTTCTTAGCCTGCGAAGCAGGCGTAAGCATAAAGCCTGGGGCGCAAGCCCCAGGAACATGAATTAAAAAATGGCGTGCGAGCCCGTGAAACGGGCGACAGCCCATCCCCCACGGCTCTCGCCCGTTTCACGGGCTTGCGTCCTTTTGTTGTGGCTTACCTGGGGCTTGCGCCCCAGGCTTTATGCTTACGCCTGCTTCGCAGGCTAAGAAGAAGGCGTCATCAGCAGCACATTGCGAGTCGCACTCGCAATCGCATTTTCACTGAACGGCAGAAACGACGGCGCAACGTTACGCCATTCGCCGAGTTGATCTTCACGATGCACACTTGCCGGATCACCGGATTCACCAAGCGGCAAGCAAAGCCGCGTTGAGTCCCAGTCACTGAGATCTGCGACAAAGCGCATCGAGACTCTGGAACCGGCATTGACCGTCGGCATCGAACCGCCCGTATTCTGCGGAAATGTCGAAGTGGCGAACTTGTCACTCAGCTTTTCAAGCGGGTGAGGAAATCGCACGGGAGCGAGTTTGCCCCACGTCCACTGTCTCGGATCAGAACCGAGCTGTTTCGAAAGCGCACTTGTCGCTTCGCGATAGCACGCCAGCAGAAGTGATTCATACGAAGTAAATCCTTCGGGCAGCCAGTCAGCCGGACGCTCCGTAATCAACCGGTCAACAACCGTTCCTTCATTTCTCCACTCGTAAAGTTGCGTTCGCTCTGTTCCCAGAACGCTGCCGAGTATCTGATTGCGAAATGCTTTCCGCATCTCGACGACGAGAGGCAAAACGGTTGAATCCGAGTGCGCGTAGCCGTCCCAACCATCAAGCTTCTCAACGAGATCAGACCACTCAGCGGACGTAGCCTTTAACGGCTCGCCGAGCTTTACGACTTCCGCTGCGAAGATGGCATCGGGGTATGAATAAGTGTCCGCCTGGATCGAGAGAAAATCGGCGGTTTCGAACTTGTCTTTCGTTTGCAATCGATCGTAAATGCGACGCGCGCGATACGGCACTCGCCAGTTGTGCGTCAGATGATGCGGATAATCGTCCCGAACAATCCGCTGATTCGCCGAAACAACAACTCCAAACGGCGGATCGAATACGTGTGGCAGTTCCTCGAAAGGTATGAAGTCGACCCATTCACCTTCGTCAATAGTTCCATCGTATGGAAAACTTCCGTCTCCGGTTTTTCTCAAAGGAATTCGGCCGGCGGTGTAGCAACCAATATGGCCGGCAGTGTCGGCGTAGGTGAAGTTTTGCGGAGGGCCGCCGTAAGTCTTCAAGGCAGTGACGAAGTCGTTCCAGTCGCGCGCACGATTGATCGCGAGGAACGTGTCGAGCTCGATAAATTTTGTACTGAGCGCGGTCCAGCGCAGTGACAGTCCAATCGATCCATTTTCGAAAATGACAGGACCGTGGCGCGTGACTTTAACGTTATGTGTAACGAGTTCCGGATGGCCGGACGAGTTGCGAACCGCGATCTCTTCGGTGCGTATTTCCGCGCTGCGCCGGCCTTCCGGTGTTTTGTATGAGCGCGGGTCATCCGAGTCGAACTGTTCGAAATAGAGATCTTGAACGTCAGGACAGAGATTCGTGATGCCCCATGCTATCGATTCGTTATGACCAATCATCACGCCGGGCATTCCCGGGACCGAGACTCCACAAACACGTAAATCGCCTCCGCTCAAATGGACGATGTGCCAGATCGACGGAGACGTTGGAGGCAAGTGCGGATCGCTCGCGAGCATGGGCTTGCCTGAAAGTGTCTTCTCGCCGTTGACCACCCAGCTATTGCTGCCAATTTCGCCGTCGCCGCTCGTTGCTGTGCGCGCGCGGCGTATCGCTTTTAGCGCACCAGTAAGCATCGCGATCTCGCTGTCGCTGAACTCGCGGGCGTCAACGCATTTGTAGCAATTTCGCATGCTCGCGGTTTCGCAATTTCCGTCAGCCATGACATCCAGCGGAGAAGTTCCCGGCAACAACGATTCGAATTTCTCGCGCGGCAAATCACTCATCAACACACGAAGAATATCGGCATCGATAGTGAAAGATAATTTTTCTGCAAACAGTTTTCCGAGCACGAGAGAATCAACCGCGGTCCACGCTCTCGGCCGGTACCGCAGAACCTGGAATTCGATCGGCAGCAACTTCCCGCCGCAGATTTCGATGAAGGCATTGACACCGCGTGCATAAGCTTCAAGCACCTTGCGTGATTGCTCTGACGCGCGTGTGAGCAGCCTCTCGGCAACTCGTGTGAATCCGTAAGTGCGATGAAGCTTGTCCACTTCGAGCGCCGCAGGGCCGAGTATTTCCGCGAGCTCGCCACGTGCCGTACGCCGCAGGAAATCCATCTGCCACAGCCGATCACTCGCCGTCGCATAACCCTGCGCAGCGTACAGATCAGCTTCGTTGTTGGCTTGGATAAACGGAATCCCACGGCCATCGCGCCGGATGGTGACCTCGTCCACCAGCCACGGAAACTTGATGGAAGTCGAGCTAATCTCCGGTTTGAGTTTGACTGCGTCTGAAACCATTGTCGCCATTCGGGCTTGTTGTTTGTGGTTGATACCGAATCAGGTCCTCTATGCCGAAGCGAATCAGAAATGAGTCTTCACCCATCGGAGCAAGCGCGGGCGAAAGCACTTCGAAAGGTACGCGCAATCGCTGAAGTTCTCGCCTGAGTCGCGCAATCACGAAGCCGTAAAAGTGAGTACGTCCCTGCGCAGCACAGTGCCTGCACGCGGCTTTGATCAACTCCGACAGCACGCGCTCGCCGTTGTATGAAGGGCGTGAAATCGCAAGCCGGCCAAATTCCACGCCGTGGAGCTTGTCGTATTCGAAATCGTAGTAATCGTCGATGGTCCACTTTTCGCCGGTGATGATTCGCACGGCTCCAATGATCTTTCCTTGCTCGTCAAACTTCACGACGTGCGTAGCTTTGCGATCGAAGTCGTCGCCGCTCCACTCGTTCAACTGGTTCGGATCGCGGCCACTGTTTGCGTAAGTCTCACGCCTGAAGTCGACGATATCGGCAACTAATTGAGGATCGTATTCGGATATCTTGATCATGGTTCCCCGCCCTTTTGTGCATCTTTGAGGTTACTTTTCTTTGACGTGGCCCATGCGGACGAGAACTCTTCGTTCTGTATCGGTGAAGCCGGTGCGGCCATGCATGTATCGAGAATTGTCGAACAATAGGATGTCGTTCGCCTGCCAGTGGGTGCTGCGCGTTCGTGGTTCGGCGTAAGCGGCGATTTCCGACAGCATGTCGGTGGGAAACGGCGAACCGTCGGCCATCGAGGGAACATACTGATGTTTGGGATAGAACTCAGTCTCCTGCCGGTAGTGATAAATGAGCAGCGAGTTGCAAAAAGATCTCCTGCGACCCCACTTCGTCGGAATCACACACAGCGTCTGAAACACGCCATTCAACGTGTCGCCGTCGAACTCGACTTCGAGATTTTGCCACGATGGAAGTCTTGATTTGATCATGTCTAGCCTGGCGACTGCTGCGTCTTTCGAGTTGGCGCCGAGAGTCGCCATCCAACGTTCCGGAGTAGCGCTCCAATTCCATTTCAGGATTGCGTTGTTAACAAAGTTTTGAATCTTCGCGGGCAATGCGTTGAGCAACTCGACGCCGTCGCAAAGGTGCGTTTGTCCACCCGCGTCGGCGGGCCGTACGCAGTAGAGGATTAAGACGTCGGGGCAGCCGGGCGCGTATGAGCCTTCGCGGTGGAGAGGTATGTAGTCCATGCCTTTGTTGACGGTCGACGTTGTTCGGTCGGCGTTGACGACGTCTCGTTCGACTGCGGTGCTGGTGCTGTGGTGGACCATCGGAACCATCAGTTGATCGCTCAGCTTTTCGAAGTCGGTGACGCTGGCGCCGGCTCTGACAATCACCGCGCCGTGTTCCTTGAGCGCGTCTCTGACCCCATTCGGATCGCGAGTATTCAAGACCGTGACCGGGTCGGTAAGGTTCTCTTGAATGGCGGCGGTTCTATACATATCGTGCCTGCTTTGTTTGGAGTTATTCTCTGCGCGTTCTCTGCGTATCTCTGCGTCTCTGCGGTTAATGGCCTTTTCACCGCAGAGACGCAGAGATACGCAGAGGTTCGCAGAGAAAATAGTTAGACGTGCGCCGCGGTGGAGGCCAGCAAGGTCGTTTCGGGGGCGCGAGCGTTGCTGAGGTCTCTCAGGACCACGAGGTGCTCCAGGCTTGCGAGCACTGAATCGACGTCGATGCCGAAATCAATCAGACATGCAACCTCGTCGACACCAATCTCCTTCAAGCGTTCGATCATCTTCATGCAAGACGCAGGAGTGCCGATCAGAGACGAGGTGCGGTAATAACGCTCGAAGGCGAACGCCGCAAGCTGATCTCGATACATCTCCGGATCCGTCTGCTTCAAATCGACCTGAAGATTCAGACTCTCTGCGCCCGTTTCGATGAGATTCAAGTGCGACTTGAGATAGTTCGTGAGCGGAATCTTTACCTTCTTCAACACGGCCTGTGCATCTTCGCCGATGAACGTGTGCATCATCATGGTCACTTTTCCGTCTTCCGGGTTGTGCCCGTGCCTAACCAGCGAATCGCGGTAGAGCTTGATCTTTGGCGCCACCTCTTCGATTGATTGCGTCAAGAGCGCCGTCAGCACGTGGCAACCGAGCTCGCCGGCTTTCTCGAACATTTCCGGGCCACCGCTGCAAGTCAGCCACATCGGCAGCTCCGGTTGAATAGGCTTCGGAAAGATGCGGAGCTCGATCTCTTTGCCAACACCGTCGCGGCCTGCGATCGGTTCGCCGCGCCACAAGCTCTGCACTTCCGCGATGCCGCGGAACATCTCGTCTCTTTTGATCGGATAACGCTCCGGGAAGAACGCGAAGTCGTTTGGCATCCAGCCTGAAGTGAATGAAACGCCGACGCGGCCGTTCGAGAGGTTGTCGACTACCGACCATTCTTCAGCGACTCGCAACGAGTTGTGCAAAGGAAGTACTACGCTTCCGGCTCGTAGCTTGACGTTCTTCGTGATCGTCGCTAGCGCGGCGCTCAAGACTGACGGGTTGGGGTAGAGACCGGCTTTTTCATGGAAGTGACGTTCCGGTGTCCACACGGCGGTGAGACCGTGACGATCGGCGAATATCGCACCTTCGCGATAGAGGCGATACTTGTCGACGCCGTAGACGGCGTTGTCGTCGGCGAAATAGAAGAGGCTGAAGTCGAGCGGCTTTTCTGGTTGCGGCGAGGGTTCGACGCGTACGGGCGCTGGAGCATGTGAAAGATACAGCGCAGGAAACGTGAGCGAGGTTAAGGTGGCGTACAACTTGTCAATTAAGCGAATGTGGCTTTCTTTAGCGTGAAGCTGCAAACACAATTCTTCGCTGATCTCCGCCTCGAGCTCCATCGAGGGTTCCTTGTAGGGGTGGCCCTCCGTGGCCACCCGTGGGTGGCCCTCTGTGGACACCCGTGTGTGGAACTCTACGACGGGCGGCCACAGAGGGCCGCCCCTACAGTCCGCCCCGAGGTCGCGAAATAGGACCAGGCTGTCGAAGAGCGGGGAATCAGTTTCCAAGTCGAGCCACTGCCTAATTTGTGATTGCGAGACGTGCGCGTATTGCTGAAGTCTCGAGATCGTTCGTTCGACCTTTTGAAGAAACGAAGAGATCGACTCACCTGCAAAAGCGACATACAACGGCAAAACGGTCTCGAGAAGACCTACCATCCGCTCGGCTTCCGGTAATCCGCTCGGCAGCCCGCGAGCCCGTACGCCGATGCACACCTCGCGGCTGTCTCGCTCGCGCATCAGCACAAGCGACCATGCGCTTACGATCAACGTCTCCAACGACAATTGCTGGTTCCGCGCGAAAACCTTGAGTGCATCGGTTTCAGCGGCGGAGAAACTAACTTGTCGCGAAGCACGAGGACCGTTGCTGTTTGGTCCCACAGTGATCGACGAAGACTGCAAAGACCTGCGCCAGTGAAGCTCGGCGCCGGCCAAATCCTGTCTCTCGACCCATCCGACGTACGCGCGGTATGGCAGCGCAGGTTCCGCGTCGTGTACTTCAGCAAGAATCTCATCGAGCATCAACCTCACCGATCGTTCATCAAGCAACACCGGGTGATGACTGATGATGAACTCAAGCGAACGCGCGCCGCGCCGGACCTGCGTCACACGAAACAGCGGCGCCCTTGCCGGATCGAAATCTCGCTGCCGATCCGCGCGCAGCAGTTCATCGAGCTTCGCTTCCTGCTGTTCCGGCGCGTCGTCGCTCCAATCGTGTCGTTCGAAAGCGAGCTTCACCTGCTGCCGCACGATTTGCACGGGTTCGTCCAATTGCTCCGAGAGGAAGCAAGTGCGCAGGATCGTGTGACGCGCCAACAACTGTTGCCACGCGCGCTCGAGCACGTCGTCGCTCAACTCACCGTCGAAGTGCCCGCGCGTCTGCACAACTCCTGTCGCACTGAGCATTTCGCGCTGCACAGGCGTGAGATGGTAGAGGTCTGCTACGTTTTTCATTCTGCTGATTCGCTAAGCCGGTCAGTTTCTTCAAGCAACATTGCGATCTTTTCCAACTCCTGCTGGCTCAATCCCGC
>Ga0075423_10002561_pt1 | contig 16550 bp, 12 predicted proteins | sample SoiMethybrSBSTD2_FD_80114 | JGI IMG/M metagenome (GOLD analysis project Ga0075423, IMG submission 80114) | Bulk soil microbial communities from a Populus tree surrounding site in Tennessee, USA - Soil MetaG P. TD hybrid SBSTD2 | ecosystem: Environmental > Terrestrial > Soil > Tree plantation...
AACTACTTGCGCTACTGGTGCGGCGTTCTGTGATGTCTCGAAGTTCCCATCACCTGAGTAAATTGCGCGGATGTTGTGCGTACCGGCACTCAGCGTTGAAGTCTGACATTGCGCCGAGCCTACGCTGAGCGCCACGTCATTACAGATCACTGCATTGCCGTTGGACTCGTCGATGAAGTCAACCGTACCAGTCGGATTCACCGAAGCCTGTGCCGGAGTCTCCGAAACCGTGGCCGTAAAGGTCACGAGGTCGCCGAAGTTGGACGGGTTCAGATCCGAAACGAGGTTGGTTGAAGTGTCGAACAGATCAACTGGTGTGTTGACTGTATTTGTATTCGTGTTTAGCGGCGTGGCGCCGTCGTTGTAGTTGACGGTACCGAAATTCGAGACTTGCGCCGGGTTAAGCTGACTCAGGTTCGGCGGATTGTTCACCGTGACCTGGAAAGTGATGGTGACGCTGTCGCCCGCTCGCAACGTTCCGATCGTGCGGTCAACATCACTGAACATCGGCGTTGCTGCCATGGCTCGCGGACTATGCTTAGCGTGATTGCTCAGCACCTTGCTGCGTCCGGAATCCTTAGCCTTAACTGTCAACTTCTGATTTCCAACCTCTGAATACGCCGGCTGAACTGCGATCTGCGCGGGTTGAGGCTGGCTGTTGACTGTCGCTGCTGCCGGCTCACTTCGCGGTGCTTCGCTGCTCGCGTGAGCTGTCGGTTCGATCAGGGCCAGCATTCCGACTGCGAAGTTACTGAGCGACGTCACCGCGCGCGCAAACAGGGATGGTTGCGTCGACGCAGCGGGCGCTTGAACGGACGCGGTCGCTATCGCCACATCTTGATTCGCCGGCTTAGGAGCACTGGCAAACTGGTCGTTCGCCTTGGAAGGCGCAATCACCTTCGTGAAATCTGAAGGAGTATCGACCGCCTGGCAAACGCCTCCCGGAGGTGCGAGCGGGCCTACTGCCGTGCCTGTCAGGCTGGCCGTGACCTCCGACGCACCGGTCGGGGTATTACCTCTCCCGCTCCAGGTCGCCTCTGTATCTTGCGCCGCTGTGCCGGCCTCGACAAAGCCTTCGAGGAACAAACGGTTTGTGTTCGATACATCGCTGACGCGGATGCGGAAGGCACGCGCGGACCCCAGACCGTGCCCGACATTGTTGGCGACGTCGCCGCAGGTGATGTTCGATTCGCCTGCCGTCGAGGATCCCGAAATCAGGTTAATGTCAGCGACACCGTTGTTCTTAACAGTGACGTTGTTGTTGGTGATGGTGACGTCCGCGCGCGCCGTTTGGAAGCGCGACTGCACGTCCAGGGCAGTGTCTTCCGAGCCGTTGACGGTCGAGATCGTATTGCCGTTGATCTCGACGATCATGCTGCTCGTCTCCTGAGCGACGAGACGGACGGCGATGCCGGCGCCTCCTTGCACTTCGATATCCGGATTGTTGTTCACACGTCCTTCCATATGGCTGCCCAGGAAGGAGGTGATGTTCACCGCTGAGCCGCCGCGGCTCTGGATGGTCGGGTTATTGAGAATGTTGAAGTTCATCGTCGCGGTATCGTCCGTGTTGATATCGATACCTGTTCCGATGTCGGTTTGAGAGTCAAGAGTGCTGCCTGTGATGTCGAGATTGACAGTCGTGTCGTCCTGCGCAAAGACCTGGATAGCCTGAGTGCGGAGCCGCAGGAAGGAGCTGTTGGTGACGTTAATCGTCGACGACGGCGCGCCGGCCGCAACGCTGAGGTTGCGGAAGAAGAAGCCGCCCTCGCCGTTGGTGTTTACCGCGCCTCCCGAAGACACCGTCTGCGAGTCGCGGAACGTTGAGCCGCTGATCGTCAGATTGACGTTCGTGTCGGTATTGGTGTCGCGGAACGCGTCAGTCTCAGAGAAGCGAATCTCGGTGTTGTTAACCGTAGCCGTGCCCGAGAGATTCTGCGCGTTGATGCCGGTTTCGTCTACTGCGTCACCAGCCCCATCAATCACACTGTTATCAAATTTGAAATTCGCGACGCCAATGGCGGTGACGCCATTCTCGACCATCGTGCCCGTTAGGTTGAGATTGTCGAATGTGGCGAGCGTTGTCAAAGCGCTGAGATAGATGGCTGCGTTGCAACCGCTGATAGTCCCATCGTCGCACGCGCCGGCGCCTCCGCCGTCAACCGAGTTGTTCGCGTTCGTGAAGTTCATGTTCTTCAGAACGATCGAATCTGCGGTCTGAATGTCGGCGCCCCGCGTGGTGGTGTTCTGAATGGTGCCGCCGGAACCGTCAGTAGTTCCCGAGCCGTTGACGCGGAAGCCTCCCGGGCTGCCGGTGGCTGACGTGTTCAGCAACTGGAGACCTCTCGCTCCGCCATTCGCGGCGACCGAGGTCAGTTGGATATTCAGAGGAGTACGGCTAGCTGCACTCGTGCCGGCGATGTTGATGGCTGCCGCGCCCGCTGAGTTCACCGTTCCTGTCGTAATCGTGATGGCGCCGGTCGTCGTGCCGGAGTGAATGCCTTCGGCGGTCGCGCCGCTTGTAAAAATGCTTACGGTGCCGAGACTCTTTGCACCCGTCCCGCCGGCTATGGTTACGGCCTGCTGGGTCATACGCGTGCCGCCAACTCCCGGATCGCCGCCAAGGTTGAGCGTGGTGAACGTGACACTGCCGTTCGCGTTGTTGATGTTGACGCCCGTGTTGCCCGCGCCGCCGGCAGTTGATCCTGCGGTCACGGAGTTGATCGTGACGGAGCCGCCGGTAGTTGCATTGATGTTGACCGCACGCTGTCCGCTCGTGTTGTGTGTGATAGAACCGCTGTAGGTAACAGAGGGACTTCCAGTGTCAACGTTGAGCGAGGTACCAGTCGGGCTAGTGATGGTCGATAAATTGGAAAAACTGAAAGTACCGGTAGAGTTGCTCAGTATATCGATACCAGCATCGCCGCCGTTCAGCGTATTTGTGCCGTTAAAGTTGTAAGTGCCGTTGGCCGTGGAGAATTGCAATCCCGTGCCGTTCGTCGCGCTGAGGGTGCCTGTCTGGAAAGTCAGTATGCCGGTGGAATGCCCCGCGACGTTCACGAGCGCACCAGTGTTGGTTTTAGACACGTTGCCGGAGTAAGTGAAACCTACCGAACCACCGCTGATATTGACGGCGGCTGAGCCTGCCGTACTGCCAGACAGACCAGCCCCTGCTGTCGTAATGCCGAGGGTGCCGGTGACGCCGACGAGATTCAAGTTCGAAGTGGGCGAGCTCGTCGACTCAAACTGGCCGAACGTAACGTTCGATGCGAACGCACCGCTGGTAGAGACGTTGAGTGCGCCACCCGTTCCGCTGAGGTCTACGGTGTTAATGATTGGAGACCCAACCGAACTACCGTTGAATTTAAAGAAGCCCGGAGTGTTGCCAACATTCAATCCACGGACCGTGTTGTCAGTGGAGAGGTCAACGCCATTGCCACCAGTCGTGGTGATGTTCGGACGCGCGGTTGTACCGGCTGCGAAGGTTGTGTAAGCAGAACTGCTGTTGGCAGCGGCAGCGAATACCGTATTGAATGCAATTGCGTTGCCGATCAGCTTTTGCTGCGCACGGAGGTTAACGCCGTCGATTTCATTGTAAGTTCCGGTTCCCAGGCGGAGAGAGATGGCATCACCATTCTTCGGATCCGGTATCGCGCCCGTTCCGGCATTCGCCGTATTGAAAAAGCTAATGGCTGTGAACGGCTGGCTGAATGTTCCCAGGTTCGATCCGCCGCAATTATTGCAAATGAACCAGGCCATGCCGGTGATGTTGATCGTGACTGTAGCGGTATCGGTTTTAGTTCCGTCGCTGATCTCATAAGTAAACGAGTCGGCATTGGCTCCCGTGCCTTCATACCCGGGAGGAGGCTCGTACGTGAAACCGCCATTGGCATTGAGCGTCACGAAACCCGTTACGCCGCCGCGACCAGCCTTGGTCGTGGCGGTTGCGTTACCTATGTTGGCGACATTGCCTTGCACTTTCGTAACTGTCAGCCCGCTATTGTTGCCCGTGTCCGGATCTCTGTCGTTGCCGAGGACCCCGGGCGCCGCCAATGTGATGGGGATATTACCGCTTGCGGCATAGGTATCCGGATCAGCAATCGGCTGCGTGTTAATTGAATTAGGTACGAGCGTGGTGTGCGCGTCGACCGTGTCGCTGAACACCACATTCGTGGCGTCGGTGTTACCGGTGTTGGTAATAGTTACGTTGTACTCGATCTTTTCCGCGGGATTCGGGCTCGCATTGGGATCTGCTTTGTTGTCGCCGTCATCACCGATAATGGTGCCTGTTTTGGTCGCCGTTATCGTGGCCACAAAGGGCGCTGGAGCGGGCGCAGGCAGGGGTGCATTCACAGCAACAACATTGCTGGTCGCTGGCTGGGCCTGCGACGACTTTTGTATCTGCCGTTCGGACCCGCGACTCGCGGCGGCCACGACTGGAACAAACGGCATCATTAATAGCGAGAATGAGAGCAGACAGGCGATAAATGAATTAAGGTCGCGTCTAGTTACATTCAGTGAGAGAAGGGCTTTCATTGGGTTCTCCTGGGTATCGGGGTTCGTGTCTTGATTAGTTGAGCTGACAAGTCAACTTCGGATTCGCGCTGGAGAAGCGCGAACGCGAAGTTGACTCAACTCGTGGTTATTGCAAGGAACTGGCGGGTCTTGCGGGACCCCTTTAAGGTTGTCTAGGGTTGCTTGTACGACGCGCTAAAATGGCGGCCGGATGGAACCGCCATTCTAGCGCAAGTTGGCTCGAGGGAGCCGAATTTTTTTAGTCGTTACCCCTTGATGCGCAATGGCATCGTTATTCAAAACGCGCAATGGCGTCGTTATTCCAGAAAACTAGGGCCTTTGCGGGAAAATACCCTGAAGCGCAACACAGAAATTGAGCGTCAGGTATGGCTGCATGTTGTTATGCGGAAGCGAACCTCCCGCGGGTGCCAACGCCTGCGGCGCTGCCTGGGTAAGAACGATCGAGTTACTGTAGGCGTTGCCGTTTTTCGATCGGGCAAGCGCAAAGTTTGTGCAAACGTTTGATTCAGCCGGGTCGCCACCCGCAGCCATAAGCTGGTGGGTGTGGAACGGTATCTCGCTAATAAGCAGTGTGATGCTTTCGACTCCGGACATTTCACCGAGGTCGCGAAGGCTGAGTCCCTGTCCCTGGCCGGGCTGCATGGGTGCGTTGCCTTGCATGTTGGGCAGGGCAAAGGTCGATTTGCCGTCCCCGCCGTAGGTTGTGCCCAACAGCGAGAAGAGGGCTGTATTCTGAGAGATCGGCATCAACTGTCCATCGCAGAATGCCCAGCCCGTCGGGGGGAAGTTAAAAGGAAAGATTCGGATTTCGGCGACAAATTGGTCGGACATTTTCTTCTCCTTTAGGTTTGGCTGGGGAACACTCCGAAGAGCGAGATGATGAAGTTGATGCAAAGGAACGGCTGCGTATTCTCGTGTGGCTGACTGCCGCCAACGGCGTTGATAGCCTGATTGTTCATCGGATCCTGCGGTTGCGCGTTGATGAAAAGATCAACCTGCGTGGATTTCCCCGTGACGTGCGCGTTGACCGCCTGTTGGTTTGCCGGATCCAGAGAGCCGAACATCGGGTGCGTATGAATTGGAATTTGCTGGGTCGTTAGCGTCTCCTGTTCCGTCCCCGCCATCTCACCTATTTGATAGGTTGTTCCATTCTTGGGGTTAGTACCCATGTGGATTGGTACGCGGCTGGCGAGATTCGGTAAGTTGAAGGTCTCCTGGCCGTCACCGCCGTAAGTGGTCCCGATGAGTTGAAAGAGTACGTCGTTTTCCGAAATGGGGAGCGTTTGCCCTTCGCAAAACATCCAGCCATTGGGAGCGAAATTGCCCGCGAACATTCTGATTTCACCGACATATGGTGACATTTTTCGTCCTCCTCTTAGTTCCGCGATGGGAAGATGCCTTGCAGCGCGATAATAAAGTTCAGCACCAGGTAGGGCATCATGTTGTTGTGTGGCTGGCTTCCGCCGACGTTCGTCACAGTGCCCGCGATCAGGGGCGACAAGGTAGTTGGCCCAGTATAGAGGTCATTGGGTGCACTACCGGCGAGCAGCGTCGTGTTGTCTGGCGCATTGGTATTCGCTGTATTCGTCGACCCTTGAAGGAAGTGAAGATGCTGCGGCATCTGCTGGATGTTGACTGTCACGGACGTCGAGCCGGCCACTTCTCCCAGCGTGTGACCGTTGCCCATGTGAATCGGCACGTTACCACGGAGGTCGGGTAGTGCGAAGGTGGTCTGTCCGTTGCCGCCGTAGGTGGTGCCCAACAGCGAGAACAGCGCCTGATTTTGGTTTATGGGCAGAAACTGCCCGTTACAAAGGGCCCATCCCTTGGGGGCAAAGTTAAAAGAGACGAGCTTGATTTCGCTAAGAAACGGTTCCGACATGTCTCCTCCTAAAGGGAATTAAGAAAACTTCGCGCGGTGTGAACAAATTAGATAGTGGTTCTCAGGTTGTTGCGTCTTGATTATTTGAGCCCGAGGTCTTCGATGAGAAGCTCGGGAGGTAAAGCATAAGCTTCCTAATTGTGGAGAATCTGGAGAACTAAATTTGAAGCGGGGGGATTCTAAACCCGCTTGGCCCAAATTACAAGTTGAAAATCCCACCCAGTGCAACATTTCTGGCATGACCTTTTTGCCTTCGAAATGCGCGTATAGGTCTGGGGGCATACGCATAATCGGACTACCAGCCCAGAATTTCCTTAGCATGCGCTAAGAACCACTATAGAATTGAGACCGCTTTTACAGCCTACCCGGCACAGCCCACAGGAGAGATATTAAATGTCACTTTCACGTCGCACCTTTTTACGAGATGCGTTTAGATCCACTTTGTCAGTCAGTTTAGTGTTAGCAGCAGCCCGCGCCGGTTTCGGACAACAAACGATTCCTACTGACGTCCAGAAGGACCCCGTTTTTAGTTTCATCGCGGAAACTTTCGAACCCTACGTTGGCGACGTTTTTACCAGTGCGAATGCCCGCGGCGAGACGATTGAAATGCTTTTGGTCAGCCTCAAAAAACATGAGCCGAAGAACACCGTAACGAGACGAGCGGCGGCGACCAATAGCTTCTCGTTAATGTTCAAAGCTTCGGCCGAACTGCCACCGTTTACTTCGATTCACCATATCAGCCATCCCGCTCTCGGAAAATTTGATCTATTCTTGACACCGCGCAAGTCAGAGAAAGACGAATTTTTCTACGAGGCCGTTATCAACCATGTCAAATAATCCAGGCGTCTCAACGCGCCCGGTTACAGACGCCGACCAGGAATTTCTGGTCGGCGTCTATGCTAGTACGCGCGCTGCCGAACTCGCTCAGGTGGCGTGGGACCAGAGTCAGAAGGACGCGTTCATTCGCTGGCAGTTTGCACTCCAGAAACAGGAGTACTTCACCCGTTTTCCTGACGCTCGTTACGAAGTGATTCTTGTTGCTGGTCAACCCGCCGGACGGATATGGGTAGGTAGTGACGATACGCAGATCCGGCTGCTTGATATCGCGCTGCTGCCGGAGTTTCAGAATCGCGGCGCGGGCACCTATTTGCTCAAGCAGTTGATTGATGAAGCAGCGCGGAGCGGAAAGGCGCTGCGTCACATGGTGTTCATGCTAAACGAGAACGCCTCCCGGTTTTATGAGCGGCTCGGGTTTAAGACGATCGAGGACGTCGGGGGTTACCTTCACATGGAGTGGCGACCGGAATAATTAGCCACAGATGAACACGGATTTCAAACACGGATTTTTTAAATCAGTCGGGCTTATAAAAATTGTAGACCGCCTCGTATCTGAACCCATCCGCCTCCTGCCCGAGTGCAGTCAGGAATATTTCAAACTCCCCCATCTGCGGGTGAGTTAAGCGGTACATCTGCTGCGGCAAAAAGATATCAGGCGGACCGGAGAACACTACCGAGTATCGTTCCATGCCGGCTTCTTCGGTTGGCCCACTCGGCCGCGGCGTGACCGCCACCAGCTTCAGATCCACCGGCCTCGGCGCATCGGCCACCACACGAAAGTTCGTGTTCAGGTTCTTTGTGTACTCCTCTTCTGTTTGAAAGTCAGCCATTCATGTCTCCTAAATTAAGATTGCGAATCAAGCGCTGCAAGTAGTTCGGATGTATGCCGAGCAGGCGCGCGGCTTCGGCGTGATTGTTGTTCGCCTGCTCGATTGCTCGCAATATGATCTGTTTCTTGTTCTGCACGACTGCTTCGTGATACGTCGTTGCCGATCCTTCAGCCGTCACTTTCGTCTCGAGCAGCGCTTCAGGCAAGTCTTCCGGCAGGATCCATTCGGTCGTGCCCAACACGACCGCGCGCTCGATCGTGTTCTCCAATTCGCGAACATTCCCGGGCCAGTCGTAAGCCATCAAGCAGTTGCGCGTCTCAGGCGAAAAGCCTTTCAACTTTTTGTTGCACCTCGCGCCGTACTTGTCCGCGAAGTAGTTCGCGAGCAGCATTATGTCTTCGCGACGGTCGCGCAGCGCCGGCATTTCCAGCGACACCACGTTGAGACGGTAGTACAGATCCTGCCGGAACTCTTCCGCTTCGATCGCTTCTTCGAGATTCTTGTTGGTCGCGGCGATCACGCGCAGGTCGACGTTGATCGTAACTGTCCCGCCAACGCGCTCGAATTCTCTTTCCTGCAAAACGCGCAGCAGTTTCACTTGCAGCGGAGGCGTCAACTCGCCGATCTCGTCGAGAAAGATCGTGCCGCCGTCGGCAATCTCGAGGCGGCCTTTTTTCTGTGCGAGTGCGCCTGTAAACGAGCCTTTTTCGTGACCAAAAAGTTCACTCTCGAGCAGCGACTCATTGAGCGCCGCGCAGTTCACGGCCATAAACGGTTTCTGCGATCGTTTGCTGTTGCGATGGATCGCGCGTGCGGCTAGTTCCTTGCCGGTTCCGCTCTCGCCGCTGATTAAGACTGTCGCATCGGTCGGCGCAACTTTCGAGATGAAGTGATAAACGCGCTGCATCGCGGCGCTTTCGCCGATCATGTTGTGCTCGATGTTTACGTCCGAAAGCAGCCGCTCGTGCTCGGTTGCGAGCCATTCAAACTGGCGCGCGTTTTCAATCGCGACCGCGGCGATGCCGGCGATTGCGGCGACGAGCTGCATGTGGTCGCGGTTGAATTGATCGCGCGGCGAAGTCGTGTCGAGATACAACGCACCGAGTTTGCGATCGAGATTAATTAACGGCACGCACATAACTGAATGCGCGCGCGTCAACGCCAGGCTGTCGCTCGCATGCGTCGATTTCGCTGCGCCGTCGTTTGCGAGCAAAGCAACGCCGTCTCTCAAGACCTGCTGCACGATCGTGCGACTGACGTTCACCGCCTGGTTCTTTCCGTAAAGGCGATGTAGACCGAAAACCAGGCTCGTTTCAAACGAACCTTCACTCGTCAGCAGAATTGCTCCACGCTCCGCGGGAACAACTTCGAACAGCAGCTCGAGCAAACGTTCGAGCAGATCGTCGAGACCGCGGATCGAGTTGATCGTGGTGCTGACTTTCATCAGCGCACTCAGATCGCGCGCCATCAGGTTGACCGCGTGATCGAACCGGAACTGCACCGTTGAGCCGCTGAGAACGTGCGCTTCGTCGAGCTTGACGTCACTCGACTTCGACATCACGTCGCCGTCGTGCGTGAGAAAAAGAAACTGCGAATCGCCGATGCGAACAGTATCGCCGTGTTCGAGCAAACGGCTCTTCACGGGCAGGTCGTTGACGAACGTCCCGTTGAGACTCTCGAGATCCGTGATTACGAATCCGTTCTCTTTCTTCTCGATCTTTGAGTGACGGCGTGAGACGGAAGCGTCGGCGATGCAGAGATTGGCAGCGGTCTCACGACCAATGACAATCGTCTCTTCGTTGATAGCGAAGATTGCTCCCTTGAGTTTCCCGGAGATTGCAGCCAGACGCGGAGGCATTGCAGCGACAGATTACACCGAACACACAGAATCTGTGTAATCTGCGATGAAATTTACGGAACGAGGCGCCAGTTGTTGTTTGGAGTGACGGGTACGGTTTTGTTTTTCTCAACCCAATCGATTATCAACTCGCGAATTTCCTCGCTCGAGCGATACACGACCGGCGCGTCCTTATACATGACGTAGCCGCCGCCGCCGTTAACCCGATAATTGTTCGTGGCGAGACGCAGCTTTTTCGTTGGCGCTAACGGCTGCCCGCGGAAGCGCAGGTTCTGGATTCGCTGGCCGATCGGTTTGGAAATGTCGAGCTCGTAAGTAACACCGTCAGCGATGTCGAAGTTGTAGGCGGGAATTTTTTCGTCGACGAGATCGCTGGGCGGCTTGCCGGGAACGTACGCCTTGAAATACTTCGCGGAGTGTTCGAGCGCGTCTTTGAGTTGCTGGCCCGTGACCTCCAACACTACGAGCGTATTTTCGTAAACGTAAAGACCGGCAATGTCGCGCACGCTCACGGGGCCTTTCTCAATGCGTGCGTCGGCATTAAAACTCGCCACCATCGACACGTCCGCCTTGCCCGCTTCCATCTGCACTTTCTGAATCAAGTCGAGGATTGCGGTATCGCGAAAGCGTGCGTCGCGGGCGGTCAACTCCTGCGATGATTCACCGATGACGCGCGACAGCCAACCCTGCGTCTCGCGATCGTAAGGCTCCGCTAGTTTGACGACTTCCGGATCGGACTCGACGCGATCGTCCGTCGCGATGGTGCGGGCTGACTTCGCGTACATGCGCCAGCCATTCGCCCCTTTTTGCAGATACAGATCGGCGCGAGCGAGATGGCGTCCCCAATGATTCGCCTGCGTCAAAAGCACGCCGTTGATGTAAAGCGAAGGCACATCGCGATGCGTGTGGCCCATGAAGATCACGTCGACGCCCGGCACTTCCTTTGCAATTACGATCGCTTCGTTCTCGTGCGGTACTTGCCCCGGGCTCTTTTCGCCCGTTCGCAGATCCTCCTCCAGGCCCATGTGCATCGCAATCACGACGACGTCGACCTTCTCCTGGTCGCGCAGGATCGGTACCCACTTGCGCGCTTCGTCCAGGGGCGCGTGAAACTCGAGCCCCGCGTAGTTTGGCGGGTTGTCCCAGTTCGGAATTCCCGGAGTCGTCAAACCGAGTATGCCGATTTTCACGCCGGCGACTTCTTTAACGATGTACGGTTTGTAATGCGGTTTACCTGTTGACTTGTCGTAAGTGTTGGCCGAGAGCCAGGGAAAGTTTGCTTCGTTGCGCGCTTTCTCCAGAACCTTGAGACCGAAGTTGTACTCGTGGTTGCCGACCGTCATCGCGTCGTAGTTCAAAGAGCTCATCACCAGCATCATCGGATCGGGGGGTTGATTGTTTTTGCGGCCGTGAAACGATTCGAGGGGCGAGCCCTGGATCGTGTCACCGGAGTCGATGAGCAAGACGTTGGCATGTTCGTTGCGAACGCGCTTAATGAGCGTGGCGACTTTTGCGAAGCCCCGGTTGTCGGGCTTGTTTGTGTAGTAATCGATCGGGTTGATGTTGCCGTGCAGATCCGTGGTGCCGAGGATGGTGATTTGGACCCGGTCCGGCGCAAAGCTCCTGCCGACCAGGACCAGCGCCAGCATGATGACCAGAGTAGCCAGGGAGTAGATGAAGGGTGAAACCTTACGGTGCTTCATATTCAATGGTCGTTTTCACGCAAAGGCGCAAAGTTAGCAAAGAAGATTCTGTAATTCGGGTTTTACTTTGCCTCCTTTGCGCCTTTGCGTGAGACATTCTCAATCAATATCTGTACCTTTGAATTGTTAGCTTAGACCAAAATGCTTTATGGTAGTAGTGTCGGAAGTTTATTGCGGTAGTGGCATTCGTATGGACAATTTAGTTACCTCAAACATTCGCCAGCGACCGATTCGCACGCTCGTCAGCGTGGCCGGAGTGGCGCTGGGAGTGAGCCTCATCATGCTCTTCACGGGGCTCGCTCGGGGCATGTCAAACGACCTGCAACGGCGCGCGACGAACGTCCGCGCGGAGCTGATCTTTATGCGGCCCGGCGCGGTCCAACTGACCGCTACCACCGCCAATCTCGATACCCGTTACGTCGAACGTCTGAAACAGATTGAAGGCATCGAAGAAGCGCTGCCGGTCATTCGCCACTTTTTTCAGGGCAACAAGGGCATCGGCCTGGAGCAGATCGACGGCGTGCCGTGGGACACATACGCCGCGATGAACGGCATCAACATGGTCACCGGGCGCGGCCCGCAAGGTCTGAATGAAGTCGTCATCGATGAGACCAAGGCCCGAAACGCCAATCTTCACGTTGGCGATCTGATGAAACCACTCGGCACCGATGACTACCGCGTCGTTGGCATCTACGCGCCGGAGTCGGGCGCGCGAGTGAAGATGTCGCTCGAGGCGATGCAAAGGGCGCTCGAATCTGAAGGCAAGTGCACGTTCATCTTTTTGAAGCTTCGCAATCCGGATCAGTTACGGGAAGTCGCGCAACGAATCAACCAGGAGTTGCCGGGCAACACGATCCAGCCGACGCGCGAAGTGTTTATGAGTTTTGAGAAGAGCATTCCGTATCTGGGTGTGTTTCTGCGGGTGCTGGTTGGGCTGGCGGCGGTGGTGAGTTCGCTGGTGGTGATGCTGGCGATGTACACGACGATCACCGAGCGCACGCGCGAGATCGGCATCTTGAAGGCGATGGGCGCTTCGCGTAGTTACATCGTCGGAATCATCGAGAAGGAAGCGATCTTGATCAGCGTGATAGGGCTGGTCGCCGGGTTTGTGGTTTCGCTACTCGCCGGATATCTGATTCATGAAACTTACGGGCTGGTGTTTGAGTACAGTTGGACGTGGGCGCTCGTGGCGGCGGCGATTGGGGTGATTGGCGGTATCCTGGGCGCGCTTTATCCGGCGTGGCGCGCGTCAAACCTCGATCCGGTGAATGCGCTGGCGTATGAATAATTGAGATGTTTCTTCACGCAAAGGCGCAAAGGGAGCAAAGCTTTTTCTTACTTCTTTGCTCCCTTTGCGCCTTTGCGTGAAATCATTCTGAGAGTCCTTTTAGCGAAAAGCCTTTTTTCCAGATCAGCACCAGACCGATAGCGCTCCAGAAAATGTCGCGGCCTTTCCTCACGATCGCCAGCGTCTCGCCGATCCCGCGCGCGAAGCCGAGCACCTTCGACACCTGACCCGTTCCACCTTCATCCACGCCCGCACGCAGCGGGATAAATTTAAACGCTACGTTGATGACTCGATTCACTGACTCGAGGATGAACGCCTGCCTCAGCGTCGGCGCAACCGGACTGATGAACGACAAAGTAAGAAACACCTCCAAAATGCCAGCGAGGTGAAAACAAAAGTCCAGTGCAAAGATCCCGATGAAGCTGCGTTCGCTCTTCGCGTAAAACCCGTAAACGCGCTCTTCGAGCGACTGCGCTCGCGGCTTCAATCGCTCCATCCACTTTCGCGCGATGCCGCGATGTTGGAAAAATCCGACGGCGCCGCTGAGAAATCTCGTCTGGCTGCGAATGATCAAATACACAAGCACAATCACGATGAATGTGACTACTAGCGCGCCGATGCTCGCGTATCGCAAAGGCTTCGGCAGCGAGAAGGTCAGCAGCAGCGTCGCGGTTCCGGCGAAGATGAATAGCGCGACTGACAGCGCATAGAAGATGTTTTCGATCGCGAGCCCCGACAGTCCGACCATCAGCGGCACGCGATCTTTTACAAATACGGCCTTTGACGGTTCACTCACTGCCACGCTGATGAACGGAATGATGTTGCCGAGTGCGTCGCCCATGATCCGCGCGGCGAAAGCATCGCGAAACGGAAGTTTGTATGGACTCTCGATGCAGCGAATCCAGGCGAGCGCGCGAACGACATACCGAATGCTTGCAACCGCGAGAATCAGGAGAAAGCCGGCGCCCAATCGCTGAATTCGGGAAAGGATCTCGCCGACGCCCGCGCGGCTGACAAAGTAGGCGAACAGAAGCAGTCCCAGGAGTCCGAAGATGATTCCAAGTGGCGCGAATCTCCTGCTCCCACTGCGCTTCTCGGTCAAAACATCGTTCGGCATCGGGGTACGGTACCACACGGCGCTGATTGCTCGGCAACAGTTATGCCGCCGCTACAAGTGTCCTAACCGACAGTGGCTGATCGGGTCAGTACCCGATCAGCCAGTGGCACCAGAATCCAAAGCACTTTTGCCTTTTTAGTTTTGGCTTGATTATCATGCTATGTTCCACTCAGATGACGGTAAAACGAGCACCTAAACAATGAGTCAATCCCAACCAGCTGTCGAGTCGCTTTCAGGCACTCCACTCACTACGCTCTCGGAAGACGAGACCATGTTTCGCGCCAGCGTACGCGAATTCGCCGAGGGCGAACTGCGCCCGCGCGTGGAGCACATGGACGAAATAGCGAAGCTCGATCCGACAATCATCAAGCAGTGTTTTGAGCTGGGATTGATGGGAATTGAGACTCCCGAAGAATTCGGCGGCGCCGGAGCGAACTTCTTCACGGCCATCCTCGCAGTTGAAGAACTCTCGCGCGTCGATGCGTCAGTCGGAGTCTTCGTCGACGTGCAGAATACGCTCGTCAACAACGCTTTCATCCGTTGGGGCACACCCGATCAAAAGAAAAACTACCTGACGCGGCTCGCCGCCGAACACGTCGGCGCCTATGCGCTCAGCGAACCGGGGTCCGGCTCCGACGCATTCGCGATGCAAACGCGCGCGGTTGAAAAAGACAATCACTACGTCCTGAACGGCCGCAAGCTCTGGATCACAAACGGCATCGAAGCTGAAATCTTTGTTTTGTTCGCCAACGCGAATCCGGAAGCCGGGTACCGCGGCATCACCGCGTTCGTCGTCGAAAAGAGTTTCCCCGGTTTCTCGATCGGCAAGAAAGAAAACAAACTCGGCATCCGCGCATCGTCAACGGTCGAGCTGATACTTGAAGACTGTCAAGTCCCGAAAGAAAACGTGCTCGGCGAGCCGGGCAAGGGTTACAAGATCTCGATCGAGACGCTGAACGAAGGCCGCATCGGCATCGGCGCGCAGATGATTGGCATCGCTCAGGGCGCTTTGGAAAGTGCCATTGCCTACACCGCGGAACGACAACAGTTCGGCAAGTCGATCAATCAGTTTCAGGGAGTTCAGTTTCAACTCGCCGAGATGGCGACGGAACTCGAAGCGGCGCGGCTGATGGTCTACAACGCAGCGCGCATGAAAGACGCCGGGATCACTTTCGTCAAAGAAGCTGCGATGGCGAAACTCTACTCGTCGCGCGTCGCCGAGCGCGTCAGTTCGAAAGCGATCGAGTTGTACGGCGGCTACGGCTACGTGAAGGATTATCCGGTCGAGAAATACTGGCGCGATTCGAAGATCGGCGCGATCTACGAAGGCACTTCGAACATGCAACTGCAAACAATCGCAAAATTGATTATCGGCAAATGAGCACTTCGCGAATCGAGATTTTCGAACAGATGCTGGCCCACGATCCCGGGAATACCGCAGTGCTTTTCGGGCTGGCGAAGGAGTATGAGAAAGTTGGTCAGAATGAAAAACTGATCGAGATTCTGAATCGTTATCTCGAAGCGTCCGACGATGAAGGCAACGCTTTCGGCATGTTGGCCGGCGCGTACGAACGAATGGGCCAACGAGACAAAGCGCGTGAGGCTTACGAGCGCGGCATCGAAACCGCGCAGCGCCATGGACACCCCGGCATGGCCGAAGAGTATCGCATGACTCTGGCTGGCAAATATGAAGACTGATACCAAAGTACTGAAGCTGGTCCGCAAGACCGAATCATCATCGTCGACCGAAACTCCGGAACAAGAGGCAGAGATGGGCATGGCGCCTGGTCCGACTTCGGTCCCGTTAGCGCCCGCACCAGAAATAGAAGAACCGCGACCAAGATCAGCGCCCAAGCCCGTGCCCGCAGCCTCGCTCGCTCCGAGAACTGAAGAACTGCCGGACCGAAAAGTCTTGCTCGAGATGTACCGCACGATGTACCTCTCGCGCCGTCTCGACGACAAAGAGATTCAACTCAAAGGACAGAACCGGATCTTTTTCCAGATCAGTGGCGCCGGTCATGAGGCGGTGCTCGTCGCGGCCGGAATGGTGTTGAAACCGGGCTACGATTGGTTCTACCCGTACTATCGCGATCGCGCGCTCTGTTTGCAGCTTGGGATGACGCCGCTGGAGCAGTTGCTCTCCGCTGTGGGCGCTGAGGCTGATCCGAACTCGCACGGACGGCAGATGCCATCGCACTGGGGCCATTCGAAACTCAACATCGTTTCGCAATCGTCGCCGACCGGAACGCAGTTATTGCAGGCTGTCGGCTGTGCGGAAGCAACTTACCGCGCGCAGCTTGTTCCCGAGTTGCAAAAACGGATCAGCAGTTTTCAGAGCGACGAAGTGACTTACGTCTCGCTCGGCGACGGCACCAGCAGCGAAGGAGAGTTTTGGGAAGCGTTGAACACCGCGTCCAATCTGAAGCTTCCCGTGCTGTTTCTGCTGGAAGACAACGGCTACGCGATCAGTGTTCCGGTTGAAGTGCAAACTGCCGGCGGCGA
>Ga0075423_10002566_pt1 | contig 16541 bp, 9 predicted proteins | sample SoiMethybrSBSTD2_FD_80114 | JGI IMG/M metagenome (GOLD analysis project Ga0075423, IMG submission 80114) | Bulk soil microbial communities from a Populus tree surrounding site in Tennessee, USA - Soil MetaG P. TD hybrid SBSTD2 | ecosystem: Environmental > Terrestrial > Soil > Tree plantation...
CCCCGCAAGGTGATGAAGGGGGGCTCGCACCTGTGCGCCCCCAACTACTGCCGGCGCTACCGCCCTGCCGCCCGCATGGCCCACCCGGTCGACACCTCAACCTCCCACCTGGGGTTCCGCTGCGTCATCCGGGGCAATGACCAGCGCTGAGGACTGTCGCGACTGCCGACCAGTGTGCGCGATCGGATGTGCGGGACCGTTCGTTTGGAGCTGAAGCCTTCGGAATCGGCTTGCTCGTGCTGGGCCAACCGCCACCGAGCAGGTCCACGAGGCGCCGGTGATCAGCGCCCACTCATCCCTTTGGGATGATGTCAGCCGTTGGGTGTTCATCCCATCATTGGGGGTGGGGAGGGTGTCGCTGTTGAACGGGTCGAGTCTGTCGCTGTTGAACGGGCCGAGAGGGAGCCGGGATTGTGACCGAGCCAAGGGGTCGAAGCCCAACATCATCGTGTTCATGTCCGACGACGACGTCGGGTGGGGTGATCTGGGCTGCTATGGCGGGGGTGAGAACCGCGGCGCGCCCACTCCGCATCTGGATCGACTGGCGGCCGAGGGCCTGCAGTTCATGTCGTTCTACGGTCAGCCGAGCTGCACCCCGGGCCGAGCAGCCGCGATGACGGGTCGCCTCCCGATCCGCAGCGGCATGACGACGGTGTCGTTCCCGGGGCAGGGTGGCGGGCTCCCGGCTGGCGAGTGGACGGTTGCGAGCGTGCTCAAGCAGGCCGGCTATAGCACCTGCCAGATCGGCAAATGGCATCTCGGCGAGGCCGACTCCTCAATGCCGACAGCGCACGGCTTCGACGAGATGTACAACACCACGCTCTACCACCTGAACGCGTACACGTACACCGATCCGACGTTCAACCCCGACTTCCCGTTCGACGACCCCGCGACGATGGCGATGTGGGGCAACGTGATCGGTGCCATCGAGGGCAAAGCCGGGGAGAAGCGGCACGAAGCCGAGAAGCTCGATGCGGCGAAGATCCCGTTCATCGACGAGAAGTCGATCACGTACGCTACCGACTACCTCGAGGCGCACGCCAAGGACGACGCCCCCTTCTTCCTCTACCTGAACACCGCGAAGATGCACCAGCCCAACCTTCCCCACCCAGACTTCGTCGGGAAGTCGATGGCGAAGAGCAAGTATCTCGACTCACTCGTCGAGCTCGACCACCACGTCGGAGTGGTCGTCGACAAGGTCCGCGAGCTCGGCATCGAGCAGGACACGCTGATCGTCTGGACAACCGACAACGGCGCCTGGCAGGACGTGTATCCCGACTGTGGCTACACCCCGTTCAAGGGCACGAAGGGCACCGACTACGAAGGTGGCAGCCGGGTGCCGGCGATCGCTTGGTGGCCGGGCACGATCGAGGCGGGCCGGCGCAACGCCGAGATTGTCGGTTCGCTGGACTTCATGGCGACGTTCGCGAGCCTGGCCGGCCTCGAGCTGCCGAAGGAGGACCGGGAAGGCCAGCCGACGATCTTCGACAGCTTCGACCAGACCGCGCTGCTGACCGGTGACGGACCGTCGACGCGTGACCACTGGTTCTACATAACCGAGGCCGAGCTGATCCCTGGCGCCATCCGACTCGGCAAATGGAAGGCGATCTGGAATATCCGCGTCGGCTGGAAGGGCGCGGCCGAGTACACCAACATCGTGCCCGAGCTCTTCGACCTCTGGCAGGACCCAGGTGAGCGCTACGACATTTTCATGACCAGCTGGGCCGAGAAGACCTGGCAGGCGCCGCAGATGGGATCGAAGGCTCTCAGCCTGCTGCCCACCTACAAGCAGTACCCGAACCGGGCTGTGCAGTCCGCTGGCCTGAGCGGCGCCATGTTCGACGTCGAGGACGCCCAGGTCCAGCAGCAGGTGCAAAAGCTGCTCCACGCCCTCGCCGCGAACAAGTAGCAGCGATCGGAGCGGCGGTCGTCTCCGACAACGGTCGACCCTGGGTCGCCAGGGCGAGCCGAGGAGCTCACCGGGAGGGGAGCCGCGCCCAGGAACGGGTCGCCAGGCCGCCGATCCCGGTGCCGCCGACTGTGAGCACGAGTCGGTCATCCCACGCCCTCGATGTAAGCAATGGCAGTTCTCGTTGCGGAGGGTCGGGAACAGTGGCCCCGGCCTGGTTGCGAACCGTGATCACCCCGATTGGATGATGCCGCTGCCTCGTCCGGCTACCAGGGTGCTCATGGAAGGCAGGTTCCCGAGCCACAGAATGGGCCGGCGCGGCCGCGCCCGCCGGCCGGCGTTCGAAGGCGTAGCGGATGGAAGGAGTCGTGCCATGGCGGCAACCAACCAGACAGGCGCTCGTGACGTGGCACCCTCCCAAGCCGGACCGACCGGCGATCCGCTCGGAAGCTGGCGGGAGGGCGCCAGCAAGCAGGCCATCTTGGACTTCGTCCAGAGGGTGACCACCGAAGGTGGGCCTTACGCGGTGCCGCCCGCCGAGCGGGTGGCGGTGTTCGACAACGACGGGACCTTGTGGTGCGAGAAGCCGATGCCCATCCAGCTGGACTTTATCCTGCGCCGCCTGGTCGCCATGGCCGACCAGGACCCCGCCTTGCGGACTCGTCAGCCCTGGCAGGCCGCCTACGACAAGGACTACCAGTGGTTTGGACAGGTCCTAGCCCGGCATTACCAGGGCGACGACCGCGACCTGCCGGCGCTGGCCGCTGGGGTGCTGCAGGCGCATGCCGGCATCACCGTGGAGGACTTCGAGGCCCAAGCCGATGCGTTCCTGCGCAATGCCCGGCATCCCACCCTGGGCCGCGGGTATCTGGCCTGCACCTATGTGCCGATGGTGGAGCTGCTGGGGTATCTGCAGGCCAACGGGTTCGGCAACTACATCCCCTCTGGGGGTGGGCGTGACTTCATGCGGCCGATCAGCCAACAGGTGTATGGCGTCCCCCGCGAGCGGGTGATCGGGAGCAGCACCTCGCTGGCCTGGCAGCCGGACGGCCACGGTGGCAGCATCGTCCGCCAGCCCGAGCTGGACGTGGTGGACGACGGCCCCGAGAAGCCGGTGCGGATCTGGGACCGGGTCGGCCGGCGGCCGCTCCTGGCGGCCGGTAACTCCAACGGCGACATCCCGATGCTGGCCTTCGCCGAGCAGTCCGGCCGGCCCTGCTTGCGGCTGCTGGTGCTGCATGATGACCCCGACCGCGAGTTCGACTACACCGCCGGTGCCGAGCAGGCACTCCAGCTGGCCAGCACGAGAGCTTGGACCGTGATCAGCATCAAGGACGACTGGACGACCGTGTTCTGAGCGCCTCGGCGTGCCGGCTGGGCTGGTCGCATCTGCCACTTGCTCGGCTTCGCTCACGATGTACCGCCGGGGCCGGCTGGCTCGATGGTTGGACGCCACATTCGGCAGTGTTGCATTTCGTGGTCGTCGGCGCCGACCTAGCCACGACCGGTCGTGCCGCGGGAGCCACGCGTGATCGGCACGAGGCTGCTATGTCCTGTCAAGTCGGCTGCGGTTGCTGCCGGCGGCAGCCATTGCTTGGAGCAGATCAGTCGGTGACGGCCGGGACGATCGTCTCGTCGACCAGGTTCTCGGCGTCATAGCGTCCCTGGTCGGCGTCGCTGGTGAGGACGACCACCAGATCCAGGTCGGGGATGACCTGGATCAGCTGGCCGGCGAACCCGGCGGCGAAGAAGCTGCGGTGGGAAGCCACGCTGGTGGTCCACCACTGGTAGCCGTAGCCGTCGGCCGGGACCGAGGGGGGCGGCTTGCTCTGGGGCTGGGTGGAGGCCCGCACATAGTCGGCCGGGACCAGCTGGTCGCCGTTCCAACGCCCGCCGTTGAGGTACAGGTAGCCGAACTTGGCCAGGTCGCGGGCGGGCAGCTTCACCCAGCCAAAGCCGATCTGGTAGCCCTGGGGGTCGGTCTCCCAGGCTACCGATGCCTGCTCGTAGGCCTTGTCCTGGGAGCGGGTCGGCGGCCAGGTGCGGATAGCCTGGACGAAAGCGTTGTCGGTGCTGATGCCAAGGGGCCCGAACAGCTTGGCCCGGGCATAGGCCAGGGTGGACTGGCCGGTGGCATCGCTCACGATGGCCGACAGGAGATGGGAGCTGGCGTTGCTGTAGGCGAACTCGACGCCCGGATTGGTGACCAGCCGCTGGCCCAGGATGTGGCGCACCCAGTCGCGGCTTTGCAGCATCCCGGTCCATGCCTGGTTGTCGCCGCCCTGAGAGGGGTCGTCACCGGCCAGCCCGGCCGTCATGGTCAACAGCTGTCGGACGGTGACCTGACGTAGCCGCGGATCGGCGTTGGCGGGCAGGTGGGCGGCCAGCAGTTGCCCGACGGTTTGGTCCAGGCTTCGCAGGTGCCGGTCGGCCAGGGCGATGCCGACCAGCGCCAAGGTGATGCTCTTGGTCACCGACCAGGTGTTGTGGCCGTCGCTGGCCGTGAACCCGTGCCAGTAACGCTCATAGACCAGGTAACCATGGCGAACGATGAGGAGGCTGCGGACCTGGGGGTAGGTGCCGGCGACCTTGGTGTCCAACTCGCCGACCACGGCCGGGTCGATTCCCTGGTCCCTTGGAGCGGCGGTGCGCCAGCCGGCCGTGGGCCAGTAGTCCCGCTGGGTCGGCCCGGCCGGCGCCTGGCTTGCCGCCGTTGACTGCCGGCTGCCGGGGCTGGTGCAAGCCGCCGCGAGCAGACAGATGTGCACCGCAATCAGCAGCCATGGCCGTTGATAGGCGATCGCACGGCGGCCGGGCCGGTGCCGGATCCCCTTGCCCACGACCCTCACCTCCCGGCACGAGCGGTCGCGGTGTGCGCATCCGCCAACTCTGCTCCTAGCAGGCCAAGACGACAAGCGGGGACAAGGCGGCTACGAGAGGTTCGCCAGTTCCACGGCCGAGCGGTCGGAGCGTTCCAGCAGCTTGAACAGCTGGCGGGCGACCACCCGCTTGAGGCACCGCCGGATGTCGCGAGTGCTCTTGCCTTCGGCTGTGCGCCGGGCAGCGTAGGTGCGGGTCTGTGGGTCATCCCGGAGCCGGGCCACCACGATGGTATGTAAGGCGCGGTTGAGCTGGCGGTCACCGCCGCGGTTCAGCCGATGCCTGGTGACCTGCCCGGAGCAGGCCGGGATCGGGTTGGCGCCGGCCAGCGCGGCAAAGGCGGCGTCCGACCGCAGCCGACCGGCGTGCGACCAGCTGACCAGCACGTGGGCGGCGCTGATCGGCCCGACACCGGGCAGCTCCAGCAGCCACGGCGCCACCGCGGCCACCAGCCGCTCCAGCTCGACCCGCAGCCCGGCCGCCTCGGCGGCCAGATGCTGGATGCGCTGGGCGGTCGAGCGCAGCGCCCGCACGGTCATGCGATGCTCCAGCGACCTGGCCGGCCGATCCCGCAGCGCGGCGCAGCGCGCGACCTGGCGCCTGGTGGCCAGCCCACGAAGCTCGGCCCGCAGCTCCTCCGGCGCCCCAACGATCAACGCCTTCAGCTGATTGGTGGCGCTCACCTTGGCCCGGCAGGCGCTATGGCGAGTCGCCAACAGCACCCGCAGCGCCTCGCGGTCGCCACGGCGACGCAGCGCCAGCGGATGGTCATGGGCGAGCGGCTCCCGAGCCGCTCGGACGGCGTCCAAGGCGTCGCTCTTGGCGCCAGTTCGCCGCGCTGGCCGCTTGGGCCGCCCAACCTCGATCACCCGCTCGCCGCGGGCCTGCAGGAAGCTGGCCAGCCCGCGCCGTAGCTGCCGGCACCTTCCACCGCCCAGCAGCGCCGCCCCGGCACCTGGGCCTGGGCGAACTCGAGCAGGCGTTGGTAGCCGCCGAGATCGGCCGCTACCACGGTCTGCGCCAGGGTCCCGCCCACCTGATCGGTGGCTGCGGCGGCGAGGGTGTCGCGGTGGGTATCCACCCCGATCACCCCGTTGACGGTGTCGGCCAGCCTGGTCATCGTGATCGCGCTCCCTTCCGATGGACGCCCCGGTCGCGTCGGCCTGGAGACACCGCGCGGCGCTTCTGTGACGGGTCACAACCCCCGAGGGTTGGACAGGCTGCTCATCAGGCCAGCAAGCGGCGGGCCAGGTCGACGCCGGCACCAACGGCAGACAGCTCGTAACCAAGGCAACCCAGATGGATGCCTGAACCGTTGTGAGTCATGCCGAGATACCAGACGTCGAAGCCTGACGCGATCCCCCAAGACCGCTCAGGGAGACTCACAGAACCGTTGCAGCATCGACGAGTTCGTCGCAGGCACGGTCGGATGGAGTTGACCCGGTCTGTGGAGTTGACCCGGTCAGGTTGTGGGCTTGAGTGGATCACGCCGCGGCGACCCGGCCCACCGGCGCTCTTTGGAGGAGCGGGGCAAGAGCTCCACGTGGTCCTGGTCGTGGTCGCCGTCGCCCACTTCAGGCTCGCCCGCAGCTCCTCGGTCACCACCTCGACGACCTGGCGGGCGCTGCCATCCTCAGCCGTCCAGGGCCGCTGCTGGAGCCGGCTCACGACCACTCGGCTGCCGCCGCTCATGACGAATCGCACCGTATCAGGACCGCCCGAAGCCGCCCAGACCGGTCAACGCTCAGAGTGTTCTTGCTGTCACAATAAGTGACCTGCTGACAATCTGCTGACAAGTGGCGCTGAGCGGCGGGTCTATAGATCCGTTGTGCCTGGTGGGCGCGACAGGGTTTGAACCTGTGACCCCTTCCGTGTCAGCAAACGGAGGGAACCGCTGTGCTACACGCCGTTCTCCCAGATCAGGTCTGACCGTGGATGCGCAAGGGAAACGCTCTCTTGACGTCCGGTTAAACGATCTCCTGTAGGCAAGGGGAGCCGAGCGGCGCACGTCAAGCCGCAGGGTCGCTTCACCTACCTCCGTCTACCTCCCCGGGGGGCGGGACCGCGCGTGCCCGCCCCCCGGGGGAAGTCGTCAGCGAAGCAGGTAGTCGATGGCGCGGCCCATGATCTGGTTGCGGGTGGAGGCGCCGGTGATGCCCTCCAAGCCAAAGCCCAGGTAGAGGGTGTCGCCGGTCGCGACGGCCGCGCCCTCTTTGATGCCGAGGCCGCCGCGGCGGGTCCAGTCGTTGCGATTGGCGCCCTCGATGCCCTGGGTGTCCTGGGGTGCGCCGGGGACGGTCCAGCCGTCCAGCGGTTCGGCGTCGTCCTCGAATGAGGTGCTGCCCTCGCCGGTGGAGACCGCGATGTCGTCGATGAAGACGCCGGGGAACTGCTGGAAGCCCCAGTCGCTGAGCGAGGTGATCGAGACCTCGACCTGTTGGTTGGCGAAAGGTGCCAGGTCGAACTGCAGCTGCTGCCAGCCGCTGGAGCTGCCGTTGGCGGCATTCCAGGATCCCGTCGTGCCGGTCGAGCTGCACGTGCCGGCGGCGGGATCGAAGGTCTGGTAGTGGGTGAGGAACGGATGCAGGACGTTGGCGGCATCGGCCGGGTTGCTCCATCCGCCGGTGCACGCCTGGTCGGCGCTGAGGTCGCTGCTGGTGTGGCCGTTTAGGTCGGGCAGAGTGGTCCAGTTGTCCTGTCCGACGGTGTGGGCCTCGACGATCAGGTAGTCGAAGTTGAGCTCGAGGTTGAAGCTGGTCCAGAACGACAGTGTCGCCCCGCCCGCCGGGACCGTAATCGTCCGGGTCAGGCGCTTGTAGGCCTCGTCGGCACGCTCCGACCACATGAACGACTGCCCGCTGTGCGGATCGAACGGACCCGCCAGGCCGCTCTGGTACTCGGCCGCCGGCCAGCTTTGGAACTGCGGGAAGCTGTGGGCTGGGTCGGTGACCGTGAGGAAGTCCCCGGTGGCGATGAACGAGGAATTCGTGGTCTGGTTTTGGGCGCTGTCGGCGCCGTTGAACCCCCACGGCGCGAGGCCGGCGAGCGGGGTGTCGATGCCGGCCACGTCAAACGGCTCTCCGGTCTGGGGATCGATGCCGCCGCCCGGCGTGGTAATGGTCGCGCCAAACAGGTACTCGATGGGGTCGCCCTGGGAGTCACCGGACCCCGACAGGGCCAGGCAGCGTGCCTGCACGGCCGGGTCGGCGCTGCACTGGCGGTTCTCGAAGGGGTCGTATCGCTGCGTCCCGAGCGCGGTCGTGTACTGCTGCCCGGCGCGCTGGCCGGTGTAGAGGACGCGCCCGCCGGCGTTGGCGAAGTCACGCACCTCGAGCAGCTCCTGCATGGCCAGCCGCGAGGCGTTACCGGCACCCCAGCCGCGCTCGCGGGTCACCACGTCGTCGCCGGTGTACCAGATGACGGCGTCGTAGTGGCCGAGCACGCCCAGGTTGTCGGGGGCGGTGCGGCCGTGGGCATCCACGTCATAGACGTCGAACGCGACGCCGTTCGCGGTGAGCGCGTCGGTGTAGAACGACAGGTACTGCGGCGCGGTCGGGATCGGGGTCTTCGCCGGCGAGGCGCCGGTGTAGTCCTCGGCCGCCACGACCAGCACCCTGCGGCCGCTGTCGGACTCGACCCTGTAGTCGAACGAGGGGCTGGTCGCGCCGCCACCGGTGAACCACACTTTCACGCTGTCACCGGGCGTGGTCCCGGTCACGTTGCCGCGCACGACGTGGTAGTAGACCCCGTTGCCGGGGCCGTAGCGCTCCCCGCCGGTCCACTCGCTCGTTGAGCCGCTCTGGACCGGGCCGTCGTTGACCTGGTAGCGCAAGGTGACGGCGCCCAGGCTGCGCTTGGCGAGCACCCGCACCTCCTGCGGATCCCCGTAGGAGACGCCGAACTTGAAGTCGAACAGCGACTGCTGGCCGTTCTGCGGATCGATATCGTCGGCGTCGAGGTAGAACGGCTCCACGCCGATGCCGACCGGCGAGTCCGGCGTCGCGGGGTGCTGGGCCGAGTTGGCCAGTCCTAGGTGGAACGGCAGCGTCTTCTCGAACTCGGCCTGAATCAGCCGTTCGTCGTCGGGGAACACAAATCCGGCGCCTGGGACACCCTCCCCGAGCTCTGGCGTGTAGGCGATGGTGCCGGCGCTGGTTTCGGCGTAGTCGGTCGTCTCGCCGTTGGTGACATAGAGGGTGTCGGCCGACTGCCCCGGGTTGAAGCCCGGAATCGCCGACTTGGCGCCGTCGGTGCCGCCCAGCGCCACATAGATCGGGTAGTCGGCGTCCAGCGTGGCCACCTGCCAGCCCTGCGGGTACAGCAGCCACTGGCCGAAGGAGTGGAGGTTCGACTGGAACTTCGGCTTGATGCGACCGATCAGGCCCGCCAGGGCGCGGGTCTCGGGCTCCGAGGCGGCACTGGGGCCGCGGTAGGTCTCGTCGGCCGGGTCCGGGGACGACCCCTCGTTGTCGTAGCCCCAATGCTCGGCGAAGTTGCGGTTGGGGTCCACGCCGTCGCCGACGGTGATCTGCCCGTCGCCGTTGTTGTCGCGCAGGTTCTTGCGCCACAGCCGCTCGACGTCGAAGGTGTACTGGTAGCCGTCGGGGTTGGCGGAGAGGACAAACCACAGCTCGGTCCGCTTGAGCAGGTCCTTGATGGCCTTGTCGTTCGCCCGCCAACGGCTGATGAAGTACTGCAGCAGGCGCCGGTTCACCTCCAGGCTGATCCACTCGCGCGCGTGCTGGTTGGACGAGTACAGCACCGCCGGCCGCGACCCGTCGGGCACCTCGCGGGCGCCCTGGGTCACCTTCAACGCGATCAGCTCGCGACCCTGATACGTCCTGCCGAGGACCTCGAGCTTGACCAGCTGGGGGTTCTGGCGAGCGACATCGAACAGCTCGTCCCGGATGCCGCCCGGCTCGTCCCAGGACCGCCAGACCTGGAATCCCCCGGCCGCCTGGGCGGCGGCCTGCTCGCTGACCGTCTGGCCCTTGTTGTTGCGCTTCAGCGTGACCTTGACCCCGGCCGCGGCCACCTTCGCGCGCTCGCTCTCGGTCAGGACGGCGTCGGCACGGATCCCCGACGCCGTCTGCCGCACGCCGGCCAGCTCGACACCCCTGGCGGCTGCGGCGATCCTGCTGGCGGTGCCCTCAAGGGTGTACATCTCCAGCTTCTCGCGCTTGGGCGCCGCTCTGGCGGTCGGGGCGAGCAGTGCCGTCAGCGGCGCCAGCAGCATGACCACGAGAGCCGCGCCGAGCAGTCGGTACCGCGTGCGGCGGCGGCCAGAGGAGTGGTGAGTGGGCGACGTTGCCATGGGACCCTCCTGACCGGTGGGAGGCTACGGTGCGCCGAACTCTATCCGGCAAGACGGATCAGCGGTACCCCTGCGCTAATGGCTATCGGTTGCCGCGACGGGCCCGCTCCCGGCGGAGCGGAGGCACCGCTGATGGCCCTCGGTGGCGGGCTCGGCGTCTGCACCGTCCGCCTGGCCAGGGCTGACGTGCCTGCCCCGGACCACGGCGGTGATGCTCAAGCTCTCGATCGCCTCGGTGCGGCTGGCCACCCTGCCGCTGTCGGACGGGCGGACCGTCATGCCGCCGATGATCGCGGCGGTAGCGTACGGCGCGTGGCGTGCGTGGTATCGGCCAGCTCACCCGGCACCCGGCCAATAACCCCGGCAACCACAAGCCCGGCCAAGGCGCGGATGAGCGGGTCCAGGCCGGCCGGGTCCATGAACAGGGAGGTTAAGCATGGGAAACGCTCTTCATCCGATACACAGTCCCTGGAGTGGCCCCTCGGACAGCGAACTGACCAGCGTTTCGGCCAGACAGGGCCGTGATAGGGGAGCGCGACAGCGTTTCCGCTGGTCAGAGCCCTTGTTGGTGGGCGCGACAGGGTTTGAACCTGTGACCCCTTCCGTGTCAGATCCAACGAGCCAGCGCTGGCCTGTACGTCAGACAGTTGAGGACAGGGAAGGATCGTCAGAAAGCGCAGACGAACGAAGGTGTCAGCGCCCAAGTCATCCTACGGTCCACCACGGTTCTCCAAGGGTCGTGTCGATCCCTACGGCGGCCGGTTGCTGCCCGTCTGCTGCCCGACGCCGCAACCCTGACCTTGGGACAACAATCTGATCCGCTTCTTTGGCATCATGCGAGCTGCTTTGAGCTAGAGACTGGCTCACCTGCGCCATCACTTCGCCGTTGGTGACGTCTGTGACCGCTCGTGCCCCTGGGGCTCCCGATGCTCCACGGGCCCAGCACCGGACCGGGGCCGGTCCCCGTCTGGTCGCGGACGCCTCCGACGCTCCGGTCCTCCGCGACCAGGGACCGATCGGCCGGCCGGGCACGGCAAGGCCGATCCCAGCCTCGGTCGGTTTCCGAGGCTCCCCCGGTGGTCAGTCAGTGACTAGGTGTAATTGACCGAGTGGAGTGCAGCATGACCAGCGGGCTGATGGGCGATGACGAAGGCCTGTTGACCGAGGAGGAGGTCGCCGCGCTGCTCCAGCTGTCGGTGCCGGTGGTGCGCCGCCTTCATCTGGAGGGTGCCGGGCCACCGTATGTGAAGATCGGTCGGCAGACGCGATACCGCCAAGCCGTGGTCCAGCGGTGGCTCGCGGGAGACGGTCAGGCCGGTTCCCCGGTCGAGAACCGCTAGCAGGTGCGACCCCCTGCTCCCAAAGCCAGTTCGGGCGCAGTGGTCACCTGCGAAGACGGGAAGGGCGCTGGTCGAGTGCGCCGTGGCGTTGTCCGTGGTTGTCCGCTCGGGACCGGTCAGGACCGTTGTGAATGGCAGGCTAGTGGCACGGCCAGTGAGGCGACCCAGTACAGACTGGCGCTGTTGGCTCCCACTCTGACCGTAGGGTGAGGCCTGTCCCAGGTGACCAACGACTCGTGGGCAGCCGCGTACAAGGCGCGGCAGCTCGGGAGTGACCTCGTCGTTGTAAGGGACAGGATGGTGGTCTGTCGAGCTGCCAAGACGGCCTGTGAGCTGCTGGGGCAGTGTCCGTGATGACTGCGATTGTCCGTGGTTATGCCCAGTGCCGTGGACCAGAGACGGACCGGGCAGCAAGGGTGTGGCTCGTAACGTTCCCGGAACGGTCGTGGCCGATACTTTCCCTGGAGGACTGCGCTAGGCCGGAGCGGAGCGCGGCATGGATAAGATCGCAACAGGGTCGCCAGGTGACGGCGACCAGCACCTCGTCAAGGACCAACCGCCAGGGCTGCGCTCGGCGAGCTTGCGGGACTTGTCGAAGGAGTAGGTGCCGAAGGCGGGTGGCCGGCGGGTCGTTCCACGGTGTTGGGCCTGCTGGGCGGTGGAGTAGGGCTGTGGGGGCGACCGAGACGAGGGGAGCATCGTCCGGGAGGGGGGTCCGATGACCGAGCAGGCGGATGGTCAGCTATGGTGCCCGCGCTGCCTTCGCGGTGTGGGCGAGGCCGCACGTTGCCCCTCATGCGGGCTGCCGCAGTTGGGCGCCGACGCGGCCCGGCTGCGGGTGGTGGCGCGCCGCCTCTCCGACATCGCCGAGCAGCAGCGGGTGCTGAGCGAGGAGGCCAACACCCTGCGGTGGGAGCAGGGCCGCCTAGTGCAGGCGCTGGCTCAGGGTGCGGGGACTCAGGGCGGCTGGGCCGCGCCCCGCGCTGGGCACGAGTGGCGTCCCGAGACGGTCCGCGGGGTCCTGCTGTGGCTCGGCTCGGCCCTGGTGGCGCTGGCGGCGCTCATCTTTGCGGTGGTGGCCTGGATCCGTCTCGGTGACGCGGGACGGGCCGGGCTGCTGGGCGGCGTCACCTTGCTGGCGGCGCTTGGCACCCTGGCGGCGCGGCGGCGCCTGCCCGCCACCGCCGAGGCGCTCGGTGGGCTCACCCTGGCGCTGGTGCTGGTCGACTGGTACGCGGCCCGCCGCGCCGGCATGGGGGGCGGCTGGTCGGACAGCGCTTGGTGGGCGCTGGGGACGGCCACCAGTGCGGGAGTCGCGGCGGTTGCTGGGCGCTGGCTGTGGGTGCAGCGGCTGGGGGCGGTGGTGCTGGCGCAGGTGTCTGCCGTGCTGGTCGTGGCGACGATCACGGACCGGCCGTGGACCGCCGGTGTCGGGCTGGCCTTGGTGGCGGCCGCTGGGGTCGCGGCCGCGACCACACTCGCGGGCAACCGGTCCTGGCGTGCCGCCGCGCTCGCGCTCGGTGTCGGCGCCGGCCTGCTCGAGTTGGCCGCGCTGGGTCTGGCCCTCCAACTGCTGCCCGTAGAGGACTCTGCTGGTGCCGTACGGCTCGCGGTGGTCTTTGCCGCCATGGCGCTGGCACCTGCCGTGGCTCGGGCCGGCCTCCACCTGCCGCTCGGCCGTGTGATCCTGGATGGGCTGGTGGCGCTCTCGGTGGCGGCGCTGCTGGCCAGCGCCGGGGCGCTGCTGGCGGGGTACTGGAGTTCGTGGGCGCTGCTGGCGGGGCTGGCCGTGCTGGGCGCCGCCGCCGTGACCCTGGCCCGCGCGTTGCCACCGGCGCTGGAGCGGGGCGCTGCCGTGGCGGCCGCGGCGGTGCTCGCGGTGGGCGTGGTGGGCCTGGTGGAACCGTTGCTGGGGGCGCTGGTCGCCCCGCTGGGGTGGGTCGACGCCCCGTGGACGGCACGGCTCGGCTCCGACGCGGCCCTGGCGGCCGAGCGCCTTCCGCTGGCGCAAGCTGGCCTGGACGGGCTTGGCCCGGTGGTCGTCATGCTGCTGGCCTGTGGGGCCGCGGCCGGGGCCGCCGCAGCGCGGGTGCGCGGGGCGCGCCTGGTCGCGCCCTGGCCCACTGCGATGGTTGCGGCGCTGGGGGCGGCCACGGGCGTCCTGGCCGTGCTGCCACTGGCGGCCGGATGGCCGCTGTGGGCGGCGCTGGGGTCGGTGGCGGCCGGTGCGCTGGCCGCTGCGGCGGCGGCGGTGCTGGCCGACCGGGCCGGTCGCGAGCCTGCGGCCGGCGCGCTGGTCGCCTGCGCCGGGGTCCTGTTGGTCCTGGCCGTTGGCTGGGCGCTGGCCAGCGAGGCCGGCACGCTGGCGCTGGCCGCCGTGCTGATTGCTGCCGGGGCGCTCGTCGCCGGCGTGGCCGGGGGCGCCTGGCTGCGCTGTTGCGGCGCCGCGGTCGCCTCCGCCGCCGTGGTGGGCGAGAGCGCGGCCATCGTGGCCAGCACGGGCGCGGCGACGGCGCCGGTTGGCCTGGCGGTGGCGGTGGCGGCGGCCGTCGTGCTGGTGGCCGGAGCGCTGTGGCGCCGCCACGCAGTCGAGGGACCGGTGCTGGAGTCGGTCGGCATCAGCGGGCTGGTCCTGGGCGTCCTGCTCACAGGCCCAGACCAGCGCTGGCTGGCGATCACCCTAACCGCCACCGTCCCGCTACTGCTGGCCGCCGCGGCCCGCCCCGACCGCCGCGCCTACGCCTGGTCCGCAGCCGCGGTGGCGGTGGTTGCCACCTGGGCCTGGCTGAGCCTGGCCGGGGTGACCCTCCCCGAGGCCTACACCCTGCCCGCGGCCGCCGTGGCCCTGGTGGCCGGGGCGCTGGCCCGACGCCGCACGTCCCAGCTCAGCTCGTGGCTGGCGTTTGGGCCCGGACTCGCCGCGGCGCTGCTGCCCAGCCTCGGCCTCGCGCTCGAGCAGGACGGCCTGGCCCGCCCCCTGTTGCTCACCGCGGGCGCGCTGCTGGTCGTGCTGGTCGGTGCCCGGGCCAGGCTGCAGGCGCCGCTGGTGCTCGGCGCGGTCACACTGGTGGTGCTTGGCGTGGATGCCGTGTGGCCGGTCGCCGCCCAGCTGCCCCGCTGGGCCACGATCGGCGCGGCAGGGCTGCTGCTGCTGTGGCTCGGGGCCACCGCCGAGCGCCGCCTCGGGCAACTCCGCGGGCTCCGCCAGCGCCTCCAGGGCCTGGAGCACCACGGCACCGCCGAGGCGCCTCCCTGATGCTGTTGAGTGACCGTGGCTGTCCGGTGGATCCCGCTGGTGAGGCTGCTTGTGGCATGCGAGTGGCATGGCCGGCGGAAACGAGCTCGTTGCCGACGGCGATCGCTCCTAGCACGGGCGGACACGGCGATTGGACAGGCCATCACCCAACATCCACAGTGGCGCGTGCGCCCAAGGGGGAACCAGATGAAGACGAGGATGCAGCCGCCGGCGGGCACACTGGGCCCACGGCGCCGTCGGCGGCGCTGGCCGATCGTGGGCTTGGCGGTGCTGCTGGTCCTGGCCGCCGTGTTCTACCTGGGCGGCGGCTGGTACTTCTCCGGGCGGCTGTACCAGCTGGGGTTAAGCGGCGCCGCCAAACGCGCCGCCACGCCCACCTACCACCTCAGTGTCGCCGCCGTGGCGCCAGGCACCGTGACCCTTGGCGTCCCGGCCGACCCCGACCAGCTGCTCACCCCGGGGGTGTGGGGGCTGCAGTGGCCAACCGGCTATGGACAGGTCAGCACGATCTTGGCCCGCGGCCAGGGAACCGTCACCCGAGCCTTCCACCAGCTGACGGGTCGGCCGCTGGCCGCGGGGGCCGGGGTAGCCCTGGACAACAAGGCGTTCCCGCAGAATCCACGCGTGGGCCTCGGCCTCCCCTTCCAGGACGTCACCTACCGGGGGCCGCTGGGGTCCTACCCGGCGTGGCTGGTTCCCGGAGCCCGCGACACCTGGGCGATCCTGGTCCACGGCAATGCCATGGACCGGCTGGACACCATCAAAGTCGTCCCGGCGCTGCACCGGCTCGGCCTGCCGGTGCTGATGATCAGCTACCGCAACGACGCCGGAGCGCCACCCGATCCAAGTGGGATGCTGCGCTACGGGCTGACCGAGTGGCAGGACTTGGCCGCCGCCGCCCAGTACGCGCTCGGGCACGGCGCCCGGCGGCTGCTGCTGGTCGGCTACAGCATGGGCGGCGCGATCGTGATCAGCTTCCTGGGGCGCTCGCCGCTGGCCGGACGGGTGGTCGGGGTCGTGCTGGACTCCCCGATGACCGACTTCGGCCGGGCGGTGGACCATGGCGCGTCCCGGGAGTCGCTGCCGCTGGTCGGGCTCCCGCTCCCTCAGTCACTCACCGACGTGGCCAAGTGGGTCGCCAGCTGGCGCTACGGGGTGGACTGGCCGTCGCTGGACTACCTGCGGGGGGCGGCGAAGCTGCAGCCGCCCATCCTTCTATTTCAGGGAACCACGGACCAGACGGTGCCGGCTGCCACTAGCGACGAGCTGGCAAGGCTGGCGCACGACGTGACCTACGTCCGGGTGGCCGGCGCCGACCACCTAGACTCCTGGAACCTGAACCCGGCCCGGTACAACCGGGCGGTGCAGGCGTTCGTGGAACCCATCCTCGGGTCCTCCGCCGCCTGACGCCCGGGCCGAGAGCATCGAACCGGCGACCCCGTCATTACCATTCGCGCTGCCGGGCACCTGTAGTAGGGCCGGTGCAGCTCAGGAGGCCGTGAGTGTCCGTGGCTTACCGTGAGATGCCGAGGGGCCGCGCCTCGAATGGCACCGAGACGGCACGGCCGTGAGGACGGCGCGGCCCGCACCCGGCGGCGGCTTCGGCGCTGGGGATCAGGGCCGCCCCGGTAACGACTGCCTCGTCGGCGAGTCTCCGGGGAAGGCGCGGCAGCGCCGTGCTTTCGTCATGTGGCTCCACTGCACCCATGCTGCGCGGGGTGGGCCTGACCCGGTTTGACGGACACCCGACATCAGGGGTGCTGCCCTGGGAGGATGTCCATCATGGAGACCATGGAACCCAAGCAGCCTCGCGCGCGTCGGTCGTTCACGCCCGAGTTCAAG
>Ga0075423_10002569_pt1 | contig 16535 bp, 15 predicted proteins | sample SoiMethybrSBSTD2_FD_80114 | JGI IMG/M metagenome (GOLD analysis project Ga0075423, IMG submission 80114) | Bulk soil microbial communities from a Populus tree surrounding site in Tennessee, USA - Soil MetaG P. TD hybrid SBSTD2 | ecosystem: Environmental > Terrestrial > Soil > Tree plantation...
CCGCGATTGGCAATGAGAATCTTTTTGAACATGCTGGGCGCTGGCTTGGTCATTCTAATCGATTGCACTCCTGGCTCCCGTAACACGGCCGAGGAATGGGGTGCCACTTCCGGAGTGCCCCCCACTCGCAGCAGTACGCGCCAGGCACACGCCGATTTCCCGCTCTGCAGGAACTATTGAGAAATTGACCCGTCTCGAGGAGCGAAGCTAGACTCCTTCCTACAAGGCAACATATGAAAAGCTTCCTTTTGAGCTTTGCACTCCTACTTTCGTTCGCACTCCCGATCCTTGCCCACGACGAAGGCCATCATCATGAAGAACTGACCGAGCAGCAATTGGGGACAGTGCAATTCCCCATTTCGTGCGCGGCAGCCGTGCAGAAACCCTTCGAACGAGGCGTGGCACTCTTGCATTCGTTCTGGTACGAAGAGGCGGAGAAGGAATTCGAGCAAATCGCCAAGGAAGATCCGAAGTGCGCGATGGCACAATGGGGTCTGGCCATGAGCCAGTGGCACCAGTTGTGGAACCATCCCGACACCGCGACCACGAAGAAGGCGCTCGCAGAAATCAAGAAGGCTCGCTCCCTGCACGCCAGCACACCTCGCGAGCGCGACTACATCGATGCGATGAAGGCGTTCTACGGGACCAGAGCAAAGTTTGATCGGCGCGCGAAGGCCTACGAGAAAGCGATGGAGAAAGTTTTTCAGCGCAATCCCGACGATCACGAAGCGGCGGCATTCTATGCGCTTTCTCTGCTCGCCTCGGGTGACTACGATGATCCCAATTTCACGAACGAAAAAAAAGCTGCAGCAATACTTGAAAAATTGTTCGCCACGGAGCCGAACCATCCTGGCGTAGCTCACTACCTGATCCATGCCTACGACAAGCCGCAACTGGCGCATTTAGGATTGCCCGCAGCCCGCCGCTACGCGCAGATTGCCCCTATGGCTCCCCATGCCTTGCACATGCCTGCGCACATTTTTGCGCGTGTCGGGTTGTGGCAGGACGACATCAGTTCGAATCTCGCCTCAATCGCGGCTACGCGAAAGACGGCAGAAATGCACATGGGCGGCGAGGGGCATCAGTTTCACGCGATGGACTTCCTGTTCTACGCGTACTTACAAAGCGGGCGCGACTCCGACGCCAAGGCACTTATCGACGAAGTAAAGAACATGCCGAGTATGGTCCACGACATGTACGGCATGGGTTTCGATCCACGCATCTCGGCCCTGGTGCACTTCTCCGCCCTATATCCATTAGAGATGCGCCATTGGCAGGATGTAGCCGCGCTCACCCCGATCCCTGGCGCCACGGATTCCGAGCAGTCAGAAATCTATTGGGCTCGGGCGATTGGCGCCGCACATCTCGGAAACGCCGATCAAGTACGCAAGGAGGCCGAGCAGATTGACGCGATCCACAACAAGCTGGTATCCGAAAAAAAAGATTTCGCTAATGCGGTCGACGAAGATCATCAACAGGCGGTGGCGTGGCTAAAGGTCGCGGAAGGCAAGTACGATGAAGCTCTCGCGATCCTGCGTCCCAAGGCAGACAAAGAGGATTCATTGGGAGATGAGCCGCAGGGAATTCCTGCGCGTGAGATGGTCGCCGAGATTCTGCTCATGGCCAAGCGTCCAGAACAGTCACTGGCTGAGTACGAGACCGATCTGAAGTTCAACCCGAACCGGTTCAATGGGCTGTACGGGGCAGCTCAGGCCGCGGAGATGTCAGGCAAACAAGAAAAGGCGTCGCAATATTACGCTGAGCTAGTCAAAGTATGTGACGGGTCGACTTCGGATCGTCCGGAGTTGAGCCGGGCCAAGGGACTTGTTGCGCAGAAGTGAGAGACGGCGCGGGCGGGACGCCCCTTCGGCAGGCCCAGGGCAGGCACTCGCAACAGCCGGCAAGATGCCGACGCTACCAATGCCACCACAGCTTCGTCGCCAGAATCGCCATCACACCCAGGGTCCCGAGAACAGCGTTGTATTCGCGATGTTGCCAGTAGAGCTGGCGTGAAAATGTTGTTGGCTCACTCTTAAAGGCGCTCAGACGTGGCCACAAACGAGGCACGTCTCGCGCATACCCATCAAATGCTGGAAAAGTCGTACGCAGAAAAGCTTCCTCTGAGCGTATGACGGGCACGTAAATCACAAGAAACATCAGCGCCATCGCCAGCAAAACCCATCCGCTGCGGGCAGCAACAGCGAATCCAATCGCCAGGATCAGAGAGCCCAGATACAGGGGGTTGCGCGTGTAGGCGTAAGGACCGGAGGTCGTTAATTCCTCGTTCTTTCTCACGTGTCCCGACGCCAGTGCGCGCAGCGCGATTCCGGGGATAGCAATGAGGATTCCTAACCCGATGGACATCCAACTCGGCCGTGCGATCCACAGGTAAAACACCGCCAGCGCGAATCCCATCGGAACGCGGATTCTGCGTGCAACGTCGGCCCAGTCAGCCACGCGTACTCTCCAACAACCTGCGGGCGGCTGCGACGACTTGATCGGCTGTAATCTCGAGCAGACCTGGATCGGGTCGATCGCGGTGGGTCAGCGTGGTCGGACTTTTCGCGTCGCGCAGAACGATGCTTGGTGTTCTAAACGGACCGTTACGCACGGGGTCGGTAGGACCGAAGATCGCCACCACGGGAATATGCAAAGCCGCAGCCAGATGCATCGGCCCGCTATCTCCACCCACAAACAAGCGCGCGCGCCGGGTGAGCGCCACCAGTTCGCTGATCGAAAATGACATTGCAACCGCGGATCCCGCGCTCGCGGCTTCAACCGTCTTGGCTAATGATTCCTCACGTGGGCCATAGTTCACGATCGATTTCAATCCTTGCTGTCGGAGGGCCCGAGCTACATCGCCGTAACGCTCAGCCGGCCACTGCTTCGCCCCCCAGCCTGCTCCCGGACTGAATATTGCGAATGCGACGATATCTCGTTCCGCCAGGCGCTTCTCGACCAGCTCTTCGGCAACCGGATCGCACGGTAAGATGGCGCTCGGAATTAGAAGTGAAGAGCCCGACAGTGCCGCTGCCACTTCGCAATACCGCTCGACCACGTGGCGGCCCTGAGTTATCACCTTGCGCGTGTAATACACGGATGCAATGTTTTCTCGCGGGTTGGTTGACCCAAAAATTGAGCTGGCACCCGACCAGCGTGCCAGAACGCTGGAGCGCACCGCACCCTGCAGATCGACCGCGGCCTGATACTGCATTCCTCGAAGATCACTCAATCCGGCGGCAATGCGTTCCCAGGTTTGTGTGGAAAGAAGCGACCTGCGCCATCGTTTCAAGTTCACAGCGTGAACAACATCCACAAGCGGCCTTTGGGGGGAGCGCGCTCCGGACCGTGGCGTCGCGAGTGTGCACAGCAACTCTGCCCAACGCTCTTCAATCAGCCATCCCAAGGTTGCATGCGGAAAAGCGTTGCGTAGCAGGGCTGTGGACGGCAAAGTATGGATCACGTCCCCCATGGAACTGAGACGCACGATCAGGATCCGCTCAAAATTTGTGTTGAGAGAAGACTCAGAACTCATCCAGTCACGCTTTCCGCGGCGTGAGCCGGCGGCGGATGATCTCACTGGCAGAATGGTTCTTAGGATCGCCGACAATCTCGACGCGGCCACCATTCTCGCGAACCACATCCGCCTCAGGCACGCTATCGGTCGTGTAGTCGGTGCCCTTGGCCTGCACATCAGGACGGATCTCGCGGATCAGGGCTCGCACATCGCATTCAGGAAAAATCACGACCGCGTCCACATCGGCCAAAGCAGCCAGAATCTCAGCGCGCTCTTCCGCCGGCATCAGTGGACGCCCTTCACCCTTCAAGGAACGCACAGAATCGTCGGAGTTGATCGCGACGATCAGCCGGCCGCCGAGTTCTTTGGCGGCGTGCAGATAGCGGACGTGGCCTACATGCAGCAGATCGAAGCAACCGTTCGCCAGGATAATGCGGTCGCGCGAACCGCGCCATTCGTCCACACGCTGGCGAAGCGCGGCTCGGTCAACAATCTTGGATGAGAATGATGCGTTCAATGAGATCTTGTAGCAGGCGGCGTGCTTTCCAACGCATGTAGCAGTTCCTGCCGCGTCACCGTCGCTGTACCGCGCTTCATGACTACGATTCCTCCGGCATAGTTCGCCAGCTGTGCCGCTTCCTCAGTAGTGGCTCCGGCGGCTAGCCCTGCGGTGAAGGTTGCAACCACCGTATCCCCGGCCCCGGTCACATCCGCCACCTCATCGGAGCCGTAAATGGGTATGTCCACTGGCTTGTGGCGTTCAGCAAAGGCGACCATTCCGTCGCGACCGCGCGTAATCACCAGCGACTCGAGTTTCATGCGCGTCATCAACTGCTCGCCAGCGGTGACTACTTTTGACCAGTTTTGACCGATTTTCATGCGTAAACACTCTTCGATTTCGGGTTCATTGGGCGTAGCCGCAGTCACGCCAGCATACTCGAGCATCCGAAAGCGCGAATCGAGCGTAACGGGAATTCCGCCCAGTCGTCCCTTTGCGCGGACGGCGTTCAGAATGGCGGGAGTCGCTGATCCATAGCCGTAGTCCGAAACCAACAGAGCATCCGAGGCCCGCGCGTATTCCCGCGCTGCCAATACTAATTCCCTTGTGAGATGCGAATTGGGGGGTGTCTCTGGTTCGCGATCAACACGCACGACTTGCTGGCGTGGCGAATGCGTCATGCCTGCAAGTATGCGGGTCTTGGTCACTGTGGTATGGCCCTTGTCCTTCAGCACACCACTTACTGCAATATGCCTGTGACGAAACGCCTTGATCAGAAGCCGGCCCGCCTCGTCATCTCCGATCACGCCGACGGGCAGAACATTCACATCAAGGTCGGCGAGATTGCACACCGCATTCGCTCCGCCGCCCGGAACAACCGTTCGCTCGCGATGCTTCAGGATGAGAACTGGCGCTTCCCGCGAGACCCTTGAGATTTCGCCATACACGAATTCGTCGGCAACCAGGTCCCCGAGGACTGTGACCGTGGTCTTGGGGAACGCCTCCACGATTTTCTTCAGGCGGTCGGTTTCTTTAGGGTGCTTGGTCATCCGAACGATGTCAGTAGAACCAGCAAGATTCTCTCATGCCCGGTTCCTGCGCCCCTCGACGATTCGCAACATGGTATCCAGCGCGTTAGCCGCATCGCGCAATTCCATTTTGACCTGCACGACCGCGAGCGGTTCCAAGGCCGAGAAATAGCCGCTCAGGTTAATGGCGTCTTTTTCGGTTGTCACGAAACCGTCGGCCGCGCTGTTTGCTTTCAAGGCCAGCAGGTCTCGGATATCCCTCTCTGTGTACGCGTGATGATCGCGATAGATCGCTTCCGCGGCAGGGTCAATCCCGGCTTTGCGGAGTTGCAGCATGAAATTCTGCGGACGCGCGATCCCGCAAAACGCCACAGGGCGAGCCGATACGTTCGTCGGTAAGATGCCGCGTCGGACCCGCCACAGGAGCTTCCCGTCGACGGGAAAACTCGACGGTTCGGCTCCGCTGGTGAGCACGACAGCATCGGCCCGCTGCAGCGCGGCAAGCGGCTCACGCAAGCGCCCGGCGGGCAGCAGACGATCGCGCGGGTCGTCGGGTGTGACCAGCACAATGTCGAAGTCGCGCCCGAGCGCACGATGCTGAAAACCGTCGTCGAGCAGATGAAGTTGCGGGCCGAATTTTGCCTCTGCTAACTTGCCGGCCGTGTGACGGTCTTCTCCGAGGACAACCGGGACCTCAAGGCGACGGGCGATCAAGAGCGGTTCGTCGCCAAACTGCGCAGGTGAGCCTCCGGGATCCACAAGGAGCACTCCGCGCGTCCTTCGGCCGTAGCCGCGCGAGAGCACGTCGAAGTTTACTCCACGAGACTTCAGCAACTCCCCCAATAGGATCACAAAGGGCGTCTTGCCCGCGCCTCCCACAGAGAGATTGCCGATGCTGATTACGGGACCGCGAAGCACCTGAGTCCGCAGAGTTCCGCGATCGTAGAGCCGATTGCGAGCACGAACCGCAGCGCCATAAAGTTGGGAGGTGAGATTCACGATGAACCGGCACTCACAGCTGCATCTCCGCGCTTAAGAGAAAGTAAGGGTTCCAGCGCAGCCAGGGTTTTTGTGGTAGCTCCCGCCTGTTCGCGCAGCGTGTCCAAGGCACGTCGACCCATCGCCAAGCGCTCAGAGTCGTTGGAAATCAGCTCCATCAGAACAAGCGGCAATTCTGCGGGTCCTACGATGCGTACGGCATTGTGTGTCTGGAAAAGCCAGATGATATCCCGGAAGTTCTCGGTATGGTTTCCAACCACGATGGCGACGCCGTGACGAGCCGGTTCAATGATGTTGTGGCCGCCCCTTGGAACCAGGCTGCCACCCACAAAAGCGATGTCAGCAAGGGCGTAAATAGCGGCCAGTTCGCCAATGGTGTCGAGAAGGATGACACCGCCTCCAATCGGCTCGCCGTTCCAAAGTGAGCGACGCCAAAATCGGACACCGAGGCTCTCCAGCAATTCTGCGACGACCGGAAAGCGTTCCGGATGTCGGGGGGCAAGAATCATGACGGCGCGCGGATGGCTGGCCTGGATGTTCTGAAAGGCCTGCAACAGCATGCGCTCCTCTTCTTCGTCGACCGTGCTGCCGCAGACCAGGATGGGACCAGCTTCTGATTTCTGAAAATTGTCTTGTAAGCTCGCGACCACATCCGGCGGTGACGAAGGCTTGATGTCGAATTTGAGGTTGCCGGCAGCATGCACGCGCTCGGCTGCGGCACCGATCTCGACCAGACGCTTCTGATCCTCATATGTCTGCGCAACAAACAGATCAATATTTGAGATCACCCGAGACAACCACCAGCGCAATCGTTTGTAGCCGGGCAAAGAACGGTCCGAAATTCGGGCGTTCACGACCGCGATGTGGGCACCGCTGCGTTTCGCGAGCCGCAGGAAGTTCGGCCAAAATTCCGTTTCGGCAACGACTACTAGCGTCGGCCGCAATGCTTCGAGGTACGGGCGGATAGCGAACCCGAGGTCCAGAGGGAAATAAAAAACATTCTCATCACCAAAACGAGTCTGCGCCAGCTTCTGTCCCGCATCCGTGGTGGTGGAAATCACGATGCGACAAGCTGGGCAGCGACGCCTCATCTCATCCACGAGACCGCTGATCGCCAATACCTCCCCAACCGAAACCGCGTGATACCAAATTGTTGGTTTTGCGGAGGGGTGGGAAAGGTATGGCGGAACACCCCCTAGACGCTGCTGAAAGCCACGCCGGTATTTCCCGTGCCGGATCATCTGAAAAATCCAGTAGGGCAGGCTGAGAAACAGACCTGTAGCCAGCAGCGCGCTGTAAAGCAGGTACATGAAGTGAGGCCATTCTAAATGGAGGGCGGTTTTGGCAACGCCGTTTGCAGCCAAGGCGACGCTATAATCAATCTATGCGTAAAGATCAGCTCAGAGGAGCAGGCTTGCCGTGGCCTGCGGCAACGGTCCTCTGTCTATGTGCACTTGCCTTCGCCGCCAAGGATTTCGTGAAGCCGGTGGCCCAGCCCGCTCGTACCTATGCTTTACACGACGAGCATTCCAATGAATCTGTCGCCGTTGCGGTGGACCCGTATGATAATGCTGCAAAGGCGGAAATCTTCTCGGTTAAGTGGAACGAGGAAGGCTTCCTCCCCGTCTACTTGGTTATCACCAATGACGGCGATCAACCGATATCGCTGGCCTCGATGCAGGCTCAAGTCATCACCTCCCATCGGGAAAAACTCGGCGCCGCGTCGAACGATGACCTCTATCGGCGCCTATCGCATGTGTCCGCCAGCCGCAGCACCTATCCCATTCCCCTTCCACGTACCAAGGTGAAAGGCACGGTGGGGAAGAAAGCTCTCGACGAAATCAACGCTGCTCAATTCTCCGCCAAGGCGGTGGAACCACACTCCACGCAGTCCGGTTTTTTGTTTTTCGATGTGAGTGGCCTTTCCTCGCCGCTGGCCGGGGCACGCTTTTACTTGAGCGGAGTTCGCGATGCAAAGGGCGGTGATCTGCTGTATTTCGAAATTTATTTTGAGCAATAGGTTCTTTGACACATCGCCTCTCGAGTGCTCGTCAAGCCTTTCCCAGAAAGCTCCTCAGCCCGGGCTATAATCGCCGAATATGGTGACCACGCCCGACTCTACCGTAACGGCTCGCTCGAAGTATGAGCCAGTTATCGGCCTCGAAGTTCATGTGCAACTCCTGACGACCACCAAGATTTTCTGCTCCTGCTCAACGCGATTCGGGAATCCCCCGAATACCAACGTTTGTCCCGTCTGCCTCGGGATGCCCGGTTCCTTGCCGGTTTTGAACCGAACGGCAGTGGAATTCGCAGTGCTTGCAGCCACGGCACTCAATTGCCGGATCAATGAATCTTCGATCTTTGCCCGCAAGAATTATTTCTATCCCGACCTTCCCAAGGGCTACCAGATTTCGCAATATGACAAGCCGTTGGCCGAGCAAGGGTTCATCGAAATCAAGGTCGGCGAAAGCAAGAAGAAGATTGGGATTACTCGAGTCCACCTCGAGGAGGACGCCGGCAAGAGCTTGCACGAAGGCTTCGCCGACGCTGCCGAGAAGACGGCGATCGACTTGAACCGCACCGGCACCCCACTGATCGAAATTGTCAGCGAACCAGAGATCGCTTCTCCCGAAGAGGCCTACCAGTATCTGACGCTCTTGAAGGAAATCATCCTGTACACCGGCGTGAGTGACTGCAGCATGGAGGAAGGTTCCTTACGTTGCGACGCCAACATCAGTGTGCGTCCGCGGGGACAGAAGGAGTTCGGAACAAAAACCGAAGTCAAGAATGTCAACTCTTTTCGGTTTATTCGTGAGGCGCTGGAGTACGAAATCGATCGCCAGGTCGATGTGCTCGAATCCGGCGGCATAATCACGCAGGAGACGCGTCTCTACAACGCAAACGAAGGCAAAACATACGGCATGCGTTCGAAGGAGCAGGCGCACGACTATCGCTACTTTCCGGAACCCGATCTTCTTCCGCTGGTGGTGGATGAAGAGTGGAAGGCAGAAATCATCCAGCAGCTTCCAGAGTTGCCTGAGGTCCGCCGCGAGCGCTTGCTGAAAGAGTACGGGATCACGGAGTACGACGCCGGCGTGTTGACCTACAGCAAGGAACTTGCGGACCAGTTTGAAGAAGCGGCGAAAGCCGCCAAGAACCCCAAGCGCGTCGCCAACCTGGTGCAGGGTGAATTGATGGGACGTCTGAAGGCGAAGAATCTCGAAATCGCCCAGTCCCCGATCTCCATGCGAGGGGTGGCCTTGTCAGCCGATCTCGTCGAATCAGGCTCAATCTCCGGAAAAATGCTGAAAGACCTCTACGACCTCAGCTTCGAGCGCGGAAAAGACTTTGACGAGGTGTATGAGGAAGAAGGCCGCCCCATCCAATCCAGTGACACTTCTGCCCTGAAGAAGATCATCGACGAGATACTAGCAGCGAATCCGAAACAGATCGAACAATACCGCGCTGGCAAGAAAACCATGATTGGATTCTTCGTCGGGCAGGTGATGAAGGCCTCCAAGGGACAGGCCAATCCGCAGGTGGTGAACGAATTGCTAACGAAGAAACTCGAGGGGTAGACGCGAGATTTCGAGGGCTGATCTCGGTGTCGCCAATCCTCAATCCAATATCTCTAACTTATTGCTTCCACACTCGGTTGGCTCTTTCGCACATCAGTTTGCTGGCCAGCACTTCGGTCACTTCGAGAATGGCGTGTTCCCCCGGTACGATACATCCAGGGACTCTCGACTGCGGGGATGGCCATGAAGATTAAGATTGACCGCGTCATCAGCATTGCGACGCTGACTGTATCGGTGGTGGCTGTTGTGCTGGTCCTCCGAAAGCCGCAGCCCGTAGTATCGGCGTTGCCTCCTGCCGAAGTGAAAGCGAATGCAGAGTCTTACCAGAACAAGATCGGGCAACTGGAGCAGCCGAAGGTTCCGGGGCAAACCAACGAGGTACGCCTTAGCGCACAAGAAGTGAATGCGGCCCTCGCCCAGGCTGCAGGGGCTTTGTCTGCCGGACCTGCCCCCATTTCGAGTGCTTCGACTGGCCGCAGTCAGGACCTGTCCGGTGACCTCGGCGCAGGTGAACCAGACATCAAAGACTACCGCGTGAACTTTGAAGGAGACATTGCTAAAGGGCAGTTTCTGACGCGCATCGCCGGCAAAGACGTTTGGGTAACGCTCGAAGGACATCTCAGTTCGAAAGATGGCTATGCCACTCTCGAACCTACCAAAATTAAGGTCGGTGATCTTGAGATTCCCGTCTCATTGGTCAACGATCAACTGCAGAAACGTCTGATGGAGCAACGCGACCGTTTGAAGCTGCCCGAGTCAGTAAGCGGAATCAAGGTTGAAAACGGCGAGGTTGTGCTGACCAAGTAGGTTGCTTTTTCGAGTGGTGTTCGGAGCCTGTCGCACTCCCCGCAAAATACCCTCGAGCAAAATAGCGGATTACTTCCTCTCCACTGTCACCTATCAAAAATGACAGGCCCCAGTTGGTCTCTGTCGGCACAAAAAAAGTTCCTCAGCTGCCGGTGAAGAGTGATGTAGCGGCGCCGTCTCAGCGGTCGAGGGCGGGTCGCCCTCGGGACAGCCGGCAGGATGCCGGCGCTACCCAATCGGTCATGGCTCTCTAGTTGTGCTTGACGAACTTGCCGTCTCTCTTGCCGGTCAGATCGTTGTAGAGTGTCTCCGCAAAAACATCCGAAGTAATGAAATCGCCCGACCACTTCTTCCAGGGCTCGAGAACTTTTTCTTGTTTCAACTGTTGGAGCGTTTTGCCGGACTTCACGCCTTTTTCGACGGCAGCCCGCGTTTCTTTCAGCATTTTCAGGTAGTCGCGCACGTCATCCAGATTCGAAACTCCGCCATGCCCTGGGATTACCTTCACATCGCTGGGAAGCGTTGGTAAGACCTCTTCCATCGCGGCGATCATACCCTCCACACTTCCGCCTGAGCCTAGATCAAGGAACGGAAATCCGTAGCGCACGAAATCGTCGCCCATGTGGACCACGTTCGACTTGGGGAAAAAGATGATGCTGTCGCCATCGGTGTGCCCACTGGGGAAGTGGATCGCGCGGATATCTTCCCCATTCAGGTGCACGGTCATATCGTGATCGAAGGTAAGAATCGGCAACGCTTCCTTGGGCTCCGGCTTGGCTTCAAATTTGATAGAGCCGAGGTTGCCAGCCGTCAACCCCTCCTCCAGCCGCTTGCGAACGTTTTCATGAGCAATGACTGGCGCTTGTTTCTGGAAGATCGCGTTCCCGCCGGTGTGGTCGCCGTGGTAATGGGTGTTGATGATGAAGCGAATCTTTTTGTCGGTGACGCCTTTGAGCGCGGCCTCGATCTTGTCGGCCAGTGGGGCATACTGATCATCGACAATGACGATGCCATCCTCGCCCACCGATGCCCCGATGTTGCCGCCCGCACCTTCCAGCATGTAGACGGTTCCGGCGACCTGGGTGACTTTGATCTGTACTTTGCTGAAATCCTGGTCCTGTGCCAGGACAAGGGCGGTTACTAGGACGATCGCGAAGGCAAGGGTTCCCCCTTTGCGCATGAAGCCCCCATGAACTCGCAGGGATTGTAAACGCTTAATTCAGAATTGAGTGGACGGAGTCCACGATGGGAAGCACAATCCTCCCTGGCCTCTCACTGCCGCAATGAGTCAGCAATGACCAGAGAAAATTATCCAATCAGAACGGAACGACTTTGCGCAGGCCCTTTTTCTTCTTTGGCTTGCTGGATGACCCTTCGCTACTCGTGGACGAACTCGAACTGCTGCCGTCGGTTGTCGCCGGCGGCGACTTGTCGATTTCGTTGACCTGGGCGGGTGGGGGCAAAGCCTGTCCGCCGTCGGCCGCTGGCTCCGCCTTCGGTTCGTTGGAGTCAGGTGCAACGTTAGGTTTGAGTTCGTTGGGATCAGGGGCAGCGTTGGCGTCAGGCGCAACGTTGGGCTTCAGTTCATTGGGATCCGGCGCTGCTGGTTGCGCCCCGGAGTTGTCCGGCACAACCGAATCAGAACGCGGAGCCGGCTGGTTCGGAGGAGGAGCGGGTGCTCCGTCTTTCGGAATCTCCACCGTAACATTGTTGCTGCCGCCCGTAGAGGGACCCATGGCAGCGGCCGATGCAGCCTTCACGACATCGGTCGCGCTCATGCCTCGAGGTTCAACCAAAGTAGGCTCACCAACTTTCGTCGCCTGGGCGACGTTCGGATGCTTGGTGAAGCCACTCAGTACGTGACTGACCATACCGGTCGTTTGCCGGCTTTCCTCCTCCGCCTTGCTTTGCGCAATAGCGCCGGGTGTCGGCGTTGGAATGGGTCGGTGTAATGCCGCTAACCGCTTCTTGGAATCTTCCACCCGATTCATCATCGGATAGCGTGTGATGATCTTCGAATAGGCATCCGCTGACTTCTTGGTGAATTCCTCAATCATGCGCGCCTTGGCCACTTCGTTTCCCGGCTTGGAGCGCACAATGGCTATTTCCCCTTCGTAAGCCTGGCCCAGCAGAAATAGCGCTTCATCCACCTGGCTGTAGAGCGGATAACGCTCTACCAGCGAATTCAGACGAGCAATGGCGGCAGGATAGGATTGGCGCAGGTAATAAAACCGCCCAATGCTGTATTCTCGCGCTCCCAATACTTCCTGCACCTCAAGCAGGCGCTGCTTGGCCTCGGGGACCAGCTTCGAATCGGGATACTGCAGGATCAGGCTGCGGTACTCTTCTTCGGCGCGCATCGCATGCGTGTAGTCGCGGTCGGGCTTCTCCATCTGCTGATAGTGAATATTGGAGATCTTGAGTTGGGCCTCGGCCGCTTCCGGCATGTTAGGAAAGAAGGTCTCAAAATCCTTGTACTCGATCTCGGCTTGCGCCAGAGCTGCGGACCCGCCCTCGGCGTACCAGGAATCGCCAACCGCTAATTTAGCGCGGGCAATAAATTCGGAATCCGGGTAGGTGTTGATCAAGGTCTGCAGGGTCATTCTGGCAACGTCGAAGCGGTTGTGCTTCATGGCGTCCATGGCACGGTCGAACAGGACCTTATCCGGCTGCTTGGAGCCGACATTCGCCAGCGGGTTGTTGACCTTCTTGTTGGTGCAGGCGGCGCAAAATGCCAGCGCCCCCAACAGGATCATGACCGGAATACGACGATGCATAGAAGCCTCGGAAGCTCAATGTGGCGCGAGCACTCTTGCCCGCGAAGGGATTGCCTAACCCAATTGCCTTCAATCAAACTCTTTGCAGCGTTGCCTCAGTAGCCGCCTTCAGCAGCCGCTGGGCATTAGTCTTTGGATCGCCATTTCCAAATACAGCGTTGCCCGCCACGAGAATTTCTGCCCCTGCCCGGACCACCTCGGCCACCGTATCGAGCGCGATACCGCCATCCACCTCGATGCGGTAGTGCAGACCGCGCTGGGCCCGGATCTCGCTTAGCTTACGCATTTTGTGCAGAGAATTCGGCAAAAACTTCTGCGCGCCAAATCCGGGATTCACCGACATGACCAGCACGTAGTCCACGATGTCGAGCACTTCGCTCAGAAAGTCAACCGGGGTGGCCGGGTTAATCACGACTCCCGCCAAGGCTCCGTGGCTGCGAATCAAGTGCAGCGTGCGATCCAGGTGCCGGCAAGCTTCCTGATGCACCGATACCCAGTCCGCCCCTGCCTCGATGAAGATAGGAATGAACTCGTCGGGATTTTCAATCATCAGGTGGCAGTCGAGAGGCAGATCGGTAGCCTTACGCAACGATTTCACCACGGGTGGACCAATGGTCAGGTTCGGGACGAAATGGCCGTCCATGATGTCGACGTGGACCACTGTGCCTCCGCCTTCGGTGGCACTGCGGACCTGGTCCGCCAGATGGGCGAAATCCGCCGACAGAATCGAAGGTGCAAGATCAATCAAACCCGGGTCTCGCGCAGGGATATCCTTCCGTAAATTTTAACATGTTGCCGATAGGAGCCGGTCTATGCCTTCGTCGCTGGAACAGGCTCACCTGCAACCTGGATAAGCCGTACTACGGCCTCGGAATGCACTAGGGAGCGCTGGTATTCGACTCCAGGAGACGTCCCCATGGTAGTTGGTTCGTTGCGGTAGCGCATCGGACTGGGCTCCGGGGCCTGCAGTGCAGCGTGAATTTCACGCACTCCAGTCCTCTCTACAATCTCGCGAACGTTGTCTTCGCGGATACCGCCGGCCGCAACGATACAAATTCGATCCTTGGCAGCTTTTACCAGGTGCCCGATTGGCTCGATTCCTTCCATTGCGGTCTTCGCGGCGCCGGACGTCAAGACGCGATCACATCCGGTTTGCACAACGGACTCGAGCGATTTGTCAGGGTTGCGAGTCATATCGAATGCTCGGTGGAAAGTCACGCGGAGGGGACGTGCGAGTTGGACTAGTTCTGCCGTCCGCGCGCTGTCGACATTCCCATCGACATCAAGAATGCCTAGTGCGAGGCCATCGGCGCCAAGTTGCTTGGCCAGCAGGATGTCACGACACATGACGTTGAACTCGTCGCTTGAATAAAAGAAATCCCCTGCACGCGGACGGATCAGCACTCGCAATTCGATTCCGATTCGCTTGCGGACCATGGCAATCTGTCCTGCACTGGGCGTAGTCCCTCCCTCCGCAAGATCGCTGCACAATTCCACAGCATAGGCACCGCCACGCTCAGCCGCCATCGCCGAGGCTACAGAGTCGACGCAGACCTCCAGCCGGATCGAATCCCCCATACAGTTCACCTGTCCGAGAACTCAGAGTCGTACCAACAACGACTAATCTGGGCGACATGCTACAGTCGTTGGACTTCTTGCAGCCAGTATAGCGGCGCCTTCATTGTGTCTGTGAATTCGCAACTCGCACCCGTGACCTTCAGTCTGACCGCCACCCTCGCCTGGGGGATGAGTGACTTTCTGGGCGGCTACGCGTCCCGCAGGGCGAATGCCATTCTGCTGACGACCATCACTCACCTCAGCGGCAGCCTCCTGATGTTTCTGCTCGCGCTTTGGCAGCACTCGGCTTTTCCCCAGACTAGCGCCCTGCATTGGACCATGGCAGCGGGTTTTCTGGGAGGTACGGCCCTTGCAGTGTTTTACCGGGCACTTTCCGGGGGAAACATGGGACTGATCGCACCTGTGGGTGCCGTGCTGGGGGCTGCCATTCCCACCATCGTCGACGCTTTCTGGGAAGGGAGGCCTGGTCCGATTCGCATGTCGGGGTTCGCCCTGGCGGCGATTGGAATCTGGCTGATTTCGCGATCGGAAGGTCCCGGTGGAAGACCTGAAGGCGTGGGCCTCGCCGCGCTCGCCGGAATCGGCTTTGCAGGATATTTCCTGTGCATCAAGCAGGCGGGTGATGGTTCGCCCTTGTGGATTGCCGCCATCTCGCGCGCGGTCTCGCTGGCAGCGACAGGTGCGATCGTCCTCTTCACCCGCCAGTTTCGGCCCATGAATGCAATTGGAATTCGCTGGGGAATTCTGGCAGGTTTACTGGACGTTACAGGAAGCGCCTTCTTCATTGAAGCCAGCCACAAGGGGCGCCTCGACACGGCCGTGATGGTGAGTTCTCTGTATCCAGCTATCACGGTACTTCTGGCGCGGATCTTTCTCCAGGAACGTTTCACCCGTTGGAAACTGGCAGGCTTGCTGGCCGCCCTGCTCGCCGTGCCGATGATCGCGTCGTAGAAGTGGTCCGCAAGTCAATGTGCCACCCATGCCCTCTGGTAGTAGCGAAGCGACTCGTTTCGTCTCAATGTGGCCTCATAGAATCTTCGTCAGATGAAGGTGTCTTTCACGCTGAATTACGCCGAGTTCCTGGAGGCGAACCAATATCGCTTGGCCTCCAAGAACCGTCCTCTCAGGTATAGAGGACTTCGCAGAGTTCGCGGAGAGATGGCGGCCAGGTTCCGGATCAGTTCATCGACACGTCGACGAACCCGGAAAGTGATCAAGTTTTTACAAACAAGCTGTTTCCTGCAGGCACTGTTGAGTTGTTATACTCTTGCGGAGTCGCAAGTCAAGTACAATTGAATCAATGGGTTATGGGGACTCTGCCGCAAGGCACGAATCCTGCCAAACCTCTATAATCTTGCTCACAGTTCGGGCGCTGGCTCGTCCAAATCTATGCAAACTAAAAAGTCTCTAGCGAGGGTTTGCTGAGGACAACGAGCGACAACATGCCGGCCGATGCTTGGGCAGTGCGAATTGCGGTTGGCGACGGTTCCTACCAGGGCGCGACACGCGCCCAGGTGGATAATGGCAACGGGACCCCGGACCCCTCTCCACGGGGCCACATGGCTGGGCAAGGTAGCCGCATCGACGACACGATGTTGATCCGCGAGGCGCAGCGGGGTAACCGCGCCGCCTTCGAGGAACTCGTTCGTCACTATGATCAAGCGGTGCTGCGGCTGGCCCTCCACTTGACCGGGTCGGAACACGACGCGCAGGACATCTTCCAGGATGCCTTCCTAAAGGCCTACAAACACG